>Ga0208789_1001547_pt1 | contig 12471 bp, 10 predicted proteins | sample Methanotroph_Enr_FD_187368 | JGI IMG/M metagenome (GOLD analysis project Ga0208789, IMG submission 187368) | Enriched soil microbial communities from Old Woman Creek wetland in Ohio, USA - Methanotroph_Enrichment_5 (SPAdes) (version 2) | ecosystem: Environmental > Terrestrial > Soil > Wetlands...
AAGCAGGCGTGACCATGATGATCCTGACCCGACTCTCCCTTGTCGCCGCCCTGTCGCTGAGCCCCCTGGGGCTCGCCGCCCAGTCCCACGCTCCGGAGGAGGCCCATGCCGCCGCGCCGGCCCAGGGCCACGAGGCCGCGCCCGCCGAGGGGCACGCGGCTGCGGCCGAGCCCGGCCAGGCGCAGGGTCACGAGGCCGGCGCCGCCCACGAGGAGGGCGAGGGCCACCACGGCCCGGCGATGAAGCTCTTCGGCAAGGCCTACGGCAATGGTCCGGCCTTCCTGGTCCAGTTCCTCAACTTCGCCATCTACGCCGCGGGCCTGTTCTTCCTGCTGAAGGGTGCCCTGTCGGCCATGTTCAAGTCCCGCAAGGAGGAGCTGGAGACCCTGCTGTCCCAGGCCGAGCGCGACAAGACGGAGGCGGAGGCCCAGATGAAGGAGCTGCAGGCCAAGATGGCCGGGCTCGAGGGCGAGCTGGCGGGCATCCTGGCGAAGGCGGAGGCCGATGCCGAGGCCGAGAAGCAGCGGGTGCTTGAGGCGGCCAAGACCGAGGCCGAGCAGATCCTGGCCCAGGCCCAGACCGAGATCGGCAACCAGAAGCGTCAGGCCGAGCAGGAACTGCGGGCCCTCGTGGCCGAGCTGGCCGTGGATGGCGCCGCCAAGCGCCTGGAGGCCAAGCTCGCCGGACCCGAGGCGACGAAGGCCATGGACCGGGCCATCCAGCAGATCGGAGGCATCCAGTGAGCAATCGCCTGACCGCCCGGCGCTACGCCAAGGCCCTCCTCCAGATCGGCGACCAGCAGGGCAACGTGGCCCAGCTCCAGCAGGAGTTGGATACCGTGGCCGCCACCGTGGCCGCCAATGCCGACCTGACGCGGCTCGTGGCCTCGCCTCTCGTCCTCCCCCGGAAGAAGGCCGAGGTCTTCGAGGCGATCCTCGCCTCCGCCAAGGTGAGCGAAACCCTCCGCCACTTCTTCCGCGTGGTGGCCGAGGCGGGGCGCCTGAACCTGCTCCCCGACCTCCGGCGCACCTTCGGTGAGCTGGTCGACGAGCGCGCCGGCATCGTCGAGGCCCACGTGTCCAGCGCTCAGCCCCTGAGCGATGCCCAGTCCCAGGCCCTCATCGCCTCTCTGGGGCGGCGCACCGGCAAGTCCATCCGCCTCTCCTGGAGCCAGGACCCGGCCCTCCTCGGCGGGCTGAAGGTCCAGGTGGGCTCCACGATCCTGGATGCCTCGCTCCAGGGCCAGCTCAGCCAGCTCAAGATCCAGCTTCTCTCGGCCTAATCCCGTTCGATTTCACACGCAGGTTTCGGAGGATTAAATGGACATCCGCGCGGAAGAGATCTCCCGCATCATTCGCAGCCAGATCGAGGGCTTCGACGCCCAGGTGGACGTGGCCGAAGTGGGCACCGTCATCAGCGTGGGCGACGGCATCGCCCGTGCCTACGGCCTGGAGAAGGCCATGTCCGGCGAGCTGCTGGAGCTGCCCCACGGGGTGATGGGCCTGGCCTTCAACCTGGAGGAGGACAACGTCGGCATCATCCTGCTGGGCGATGCCGCTGCCATCAAGGAGGGCGACACCGTCAAGCGCACGGGCAAGATCATGTCCGTGCCCGTGGGCCCCGCCTTCGTGGGCCGCGTGGTCGACGCCTTGGGCAACCCCATCGACGGGAAGGGCCCCATCGCGGCCACGGCCACCAATCCCATCGAGCGCATCGCCCCTGGCATCGTGGACCGCAAGAGCGTGCACGAGCCCATGCAGACGGGCCTCAAGGCCATCGACAGCCTGATCCCCATCGGCCGCGGGCAGCGAGAGCTGATCATCGGCGACCGCCAGACCGGCAAGACCGCCGTCGCGGTGGATACGATCATCAACCAGCGCGAGACCGGCGTGATCTGCATCTACGTCGCCATCGGCCAGAAGCGTTCGACCATCGCCCAGGTGGTGAAGACCCTGGAAGAGTACGACGCCATGAAGCACACCATCGTGGTGGCCGCTTCCGCCTCCGAGGCCGCCCCGCTGCTCTTCCTGGCCCCCATGACCGGCGCGGCCATGGGCGAGTACTTCATGTGGCACGGCAAGGACGGCAAGCCCGCAGGCAAGGACAATCCTGGCGGCCACGTCCTCTGCATCTACGACGACCTCTCCAAGCAGGCCGCCGCCTACCGCGAAATCTCGCTGCTGGTGCGTCGTCCTCCCGGACGCGAAGCCTACCCCGGTGACGTGTTCTACCTCCACAGCCGCCTTCTGGAACGCGCCTGCAAGCTGAGCGACGAACGCGGCGCGGGTTCCCTCACAGCCCTGCCGGTCATCGAGACCCAGGCCGGTGACGTGTCCGCCTACATCCCGACGAACGTCATCTCCATCACCGACGGCCAGATCTTCCTCGAGAGCGACCTCTTCAATGCGGGCGTCCGCCCGGCCGTGAACGTGGGCATTTCCGTGAGCCGCGTGGGCGGTTCCGCCCAGGTGAAGGCCATGAAGTCCGTGGCCGGCACCATCAAGCTCGACTTGGCCCAGTACCGCGAACTGGCGGCCTTCGCCCAGTTCGGCTCCGACCTGGACAAGGCCACCCTGGCCCAGCTGAACCGCGGCCAGCGGCTTGTGGAGATCCTCAAGCAGGGCCAGTACCAGCCCATGGCCGTGGAGAAGCAGGTGGTCAGCATCTGGATGGCCACCAACGGCTACGTGGACGACCTGCCGGTCGCCCACGTGCGCCGCTTCGAAACCGAGATGATGGCCTACCTCGACGTGAACGCTCCGGAGGTGCTCCGCGGCATCCGCGACACCAAGACCCTCTCCGACGATGCCAAGGCCCAGCTCAAGGCCCAGGTCGCGACCTTCAAGGAGACCTTCCAGGCCTCCCTGAACCAGGCCGCGGGAGCCTAGTCCCATGGCCGGTCTCCAGAACGCCACACCGAGCGGTCGGGTGGTGCCCAGTCGTTCTCCGAACGCCCATCGGGTGTTCGGAGTGGACATTCGCCGCCGCATCCGGTCGGTGAAGAACACCCAGCAGGTCACCAAGGCCATGAGCTTGCCTTGCCGACCCCTCTCGGATGGGAGCAACTAGCCATGGCCGGCCTCCAGGACATCCGACGCCGTATTCGGTCAGTCAAGAACACCCAGCAGGTCACCAAGGCCATGAAGATGATTTCCGCGGTGAAGCTGCGGAAGTCGCAGGAGCGCCTGGTGGCCCTGCGCCCCTATGCCGGGAAGATGCTGGACGTCGTCCGCCGGGTGGTGGGGCGCGTCAAGGGCAGCTCTGAGTTCGTGCCCGGACCGGCCGCCCAGGCCTTCCTTGCCCCTCGCGAGGAGAAGCGCATCCGCGTGGTCCTTGTGGCCTCCGACAAGGGCCTTTGCGGCGGCTTCAACGCCAACATCTTCAAGGCCGCCCAGGCTTTCCTGAAGGACTGCCCGGCTGAGATCGTCCACCTTGACGTGGTGGGGAAGCGCGCTGCCGATTGGGCCCGGAAGCACGGCCAGAAGGCCTCTTGCGAGTACCTCGGCGTCCCCCTCGGGGGGTTGCAGCGAGTGGTCACGGAGATCGCGGAGGGTGCCGGCGCTCAGTACAACGCCGGCGAGATCGATGCCCTCTACGTGATCTACAACTACTTCAACAGCCCCGTGGCGCAGACCCCCACCGTGTTCCGCCTCTTCCCCGTGGACATCGAGCGGCGAGGCGAGGAACGCGATGCCAGGGAGGTACCGCACCTGCTGGAGCCGGACCCGAACGCGGTGCTGGAGACGCTGCTGCCCCGCTTCGTCGAGACGGAACTGCTTCGCACGCTCCTGGAGAGCAGCGCCTCCGAGCATGGCGCACGCATGGCGGCGATGGACAAGGCCAGCAACAACGCCGGGGACATGATCGCCAGGCTGACCCTGACCATGAACAAGATCCGCCAGGCCAGCATCACCAACCAGATCATCGAGATCGTCTCCGGAGCCAACGCGTGAAACCGCGAATTTCGCGAATGCTCGCGAATGAAACGAACACTTGAACCCCCCACGATTTCCCAGGTTTTTTCTTCGCGCTATTTAGTGTCATTCGCGGTTACTTCTCTTTCGAGGTCCCCATGTCCAACACCCTTCAAGGCCGCGTGATCGCCGTCGTCGGCCCCGCCGTGGACGTCGAGTTCGACAGCCACCTGCCTGAGATCATGAACGCGCTGCACACCGAGATCGCCGGCGTGACTGTGACGCTGGAGGTGCAGCAGCACCTCGGCGAGAACCGCGTGCGCTGCGTCTCCATGCAGCCCACCGAGGGCATGGTGCGCGGGCAGATCGTGAGCGACACGGGCAAGCCGATCAACGTGCCCGTGGGCCCCGAGACCCTGGGCCGCATCATCAATGTGGTGGGCGATCCCGTGGACGAGCGGGGCCCCATCGGCAACAAGATGACCCTGCCCATCCACCGCGAGGCCCCGAAGTATGAGGACCTCAATACCTCCTCCGAGATGTTCGAGACGGGCATCAAGGTCATCGACCTGCTGGAGCCCTATGCGAAGGGCGGGAAGACCGGCCTGTTCGGCGGCGCCGGCGTGGGCAAGACGGTCCTCATCATGGAACTCATCAACAACATCGCCAAAGGCCACGGCGGCTACTCGGTGTTCGCGGGCGTCGGCGAGCGCACCCGCGAGGGCAACGATCTCTGGCACGAGATGATGGATTCGGGCGTCATCAACAAGGAGGACCTCTCCAAGTCCAAGGTGGCCCTGATCTACGGCCAGATGACCGAGCCCCCCGGAGCCCGTGCGCGCGTGGCCCTGACCGGCCTCACCGTCGCCGAGTACTTCCGCGACCAGGAAGGCAAGGACGTGCTGCTCTTCATCGACAACATCTTCCGCTTCACCCAGGCCGGTGCCGAGGTGTCCGCGCTGTTGGGCCGCATGCCCAGCGCCGTGGGCTACCAGCCCACGCTGGCCACGGAGATGGGCGAGTTGCAGGAGCGCATCACTTCCACCAAGAAGGGCTCCATCACCTCCGTGCAGGCCGTGTACGTGCCGGCCGACGACTACACGGATCCGGCGCCTGCCACCACGTTCGCCCACCTGGACGCCACCACGAACCTCTCCCGTGAGATCGCGGCCCTGGGCATCTACCCTGCTGTGGATCCGCTGGCCTCCACCAGCCGCCTGCTGGATCCCCGCATCCTGGGTGAACACCACTACAACACCGCCATGCGGGTGAAGGCCATCCTCCAGAAGTACAAGGAGCTCCAGGACATCATCGCCATCCTCGGCATGGACGAGCTCTCCGACGACGACAAGCTCATCGTGGCCCGCGCCCGCAAGATCCAGCGCTTCCTCAGCCAGCCCTTCCACGTGGCCGAGCAGTTCACGGGCATGGCGGGCAAGTACGTGAAGCTGGAGGACAGCATCAGGGGCTTCGCCGAGATCTGCGACGGCAAGTGGGACCACCTGCCCGAGCAGGCCTTCTACCTCGTGGGCACCATCGAGGAAGCCGTGGAAAAGGCCGAGAAACTCGCTGCCCAGGCCTGAGTGCTGCCACCGGGCTTGTGAAGAGGCGACGGGCCGGGAGCGCATCCCGGCCCGCCAGTTCGAGAGGGAGGAATCGTGAGCGACAGGATCCTGCTGGAAGTGGTCACCCCCGAGCGGCCGGTGTTCTCCGCCGAGGTGTCGGAGGTGCAGTTCCCCACCGCCTCCCGCGGTTACTACGGCATCCTGCCCGGGCACACCCCCCTCATGACACCGGTGGGCGATGGCCTCGTCTACTTTGTCAGGGATGGCCAGAAGCACTGGCTCACGGTCTTCGGTGGTTTCGCCGAGGTGGGGCCCGAGCGTGTGACCATCCTCGCCCGGGAGAGCGAGACCGTGGAGATGATCGATCTGGAGCGGGTCGAGGCGGATCGCCAGCGGGCCCTGAAGCTCCTCAAGGAGGCCAAGACTGGGCAGGACCTGGACAGGGCCCAGGCGGAACTCGATGCCAGCCTCATCCGCCTCCAGGCCGCCGGGCATCCGGCCGGGCACGGGTTCTAGGACCCGCCTCTCCCCTGAGGGAGACCGCGCTGGGCTCTCGCCCAGGGCATGAGATCAACAACGCCTCCCAGGCAGGTCGGGAGGCGTTGTTGCGTACAGCCGGCCTTCGCACCCACTTCTCACCCTGGGCCATGGCAGGCCCGTGACACGTCCTGGGACAAGGGGAACTTTCCGGGACGACGGAGCGGGACCGCACTGGGGAGCGGAATCTGGGGTCGGTCCAACCTCAATGGCCTCAGGATTCCGGCGGATTTCCTGGATCGGTGATCTTGCCTACGGTTGGAGTCTTCGTCTCAGTGTCACAGATCACAAAAGCCCCTCGCGACAGGCGTCACAAAAATGGGTAAATCCATGTGGTTACATCTTGATTTTCTAATGCAACTGAGACCTAAAATATTGAAAAAATAGCTTCATGCAAATCAAGGATTGGTGTCACGGCTGTGTCCAATTATAACAATGGATTAACCATATAGACATTTAGAAAGTCGCTTCAAATAACCTCGAGGTGAGCTAACTTGGGCGCAGGTTCCTGAAAGGGGACCGAAGAAGGCGGGCGGAAGTGAACGAGGCACGAAGCAGGACCTTCCTCAAGGATTGCGAGATGAGGCGAAACATGAAGCGACGCACGCAAGTGGCCCTGTTAGCCACCCTGATGTCAGCAGCGGCCTGGGGCCAGGAGGTGAGTGTCTATGGCACCACCATGGCGCAGGTGTGGAAGTCGGAGGTGCCGGGGTTTGACGCCAAGACGTTCACGCCGGCGACGCAGTTTTTGGGGATCGACGCGACGAAGCTGGGGACGGACAACCTGTCGTTGCATCTGTATGGATGGGGGACGAGCGACCTGGGGTATGTGAAGGCCTCGGGTGGGAAGGCGGACGGGGAGCTGACGTACGGGTACCTGGACTACCGGTTCGACCGAGCGAACGCGGAGGTGAAGGCGGGGCGGTTCGCGATCAACCAGGGCGGGGGATTCGAGCAGGTGGACGGGGTGAGTGCCCGGACGGACCTGCGCGGAGGGTTCGCGATTTCGGCGTTCGGGGGCAAGCCGGTGCTGTATCGCCCGGATGACCCGACGGCGTCGAAGGACTATTCGTACCAGCGGGATTTCATTTTCGGCACGCGGCTGTCGTGGCGGATGCAGCGGGTGGGGGAGTTCGGGCTGTCGTTCCTGCAGGACGGGACGAAGCCGGCGAAGGACCTGACGATCCCGCAGCCGGTGGACTACACGCGCAAGCAGGTGGGCGCGGACGTGCATCTGATGCCGACGACGTCGATCGACTTCAGCGGGCGGACGATTTTCGATGTGGCCTCGCATCCGGACACGCCGGTGGGGACGGAGAAGCCGTCCAACATCGCCGAGCACGACTACACGGTGCGGGTGAAGCTGCCGGGGCAGTTCGCGGTGTCGGGGAACTTCATCGAGCGGAACTTCTACGCGTATTTCGCGGGGACGACGATGCCGTCGTTGTTCAGGCAGGACGAGAACGACAAGTTCCGGGGTTACGGCGGGAACGTGACCTGGGGAGCCCCGGGGAGCCTGCAGGTGATGGGGGACTACCGTCACACGCACCGGGACACGTACGGGGATTCGACGCAGTTCGGCGGGGAGATCCGGTGGGTGCCGGCGGAGAAGTTCCTGGTGGGAGTGGATGGACACCGGGTGAACGCCGCGAGGGAAGTGCTGGTGGACCCGGTGCATCCTTCGTACAGCCTGACGCACACGGAGGCGCGGGCGTGGGGGATGTATGAGACGGGGAAGATTTCGGCGAGCGTGGACGCGATCGTGCAGAAGTATCAGGACAAGCTGAATCCGAATGTGAACGGGCAGGCGTGGCTGTATGAGGTGGTGGGTTCCCTGGGCTACCAGGTGACGCCGGAATTGAAGGTGTCGGGGGACCTGGGGTACGGGACGACGGCGCTCGCGAAGAACGAGGCCAAGGGACTCCTGCGTGCGGAATACCGCTTCGGCATGGGCAAGAAAGGAGGCCGTTGATGGGCCGCAAAACCATTCTCCAGCTTTTGGCCATCGTGCTGGGTCTCGGCATGCTGGCGGCGTGCGGTGTGGTGTCGCCCGAGAGCAGTTTCGCGGCGACGCATCCTGAGCAGCTGGGCCCGGGACGTCCGGTGTGCTCGGACTGCCACAGCGACGAGACGATGAAGGGGAGCCTGAAGCCCTACGCGGCGTTCGACCACACGTCCGATTTCGTGAGGAACCACCGTTTCGTGGCGGGGCAGGACGCGAACAGCTGTGCGGTGTGCCACGCGCCGTCCTTCTGTTCGGATTGTCACGGGGGGAAGGTCGTGATGAAGCCGGCGACGAAGCTGGGCGACCGACCGGACCGGATGTCGCCGCATCGTGGGGACTACATGACGCTGCACCGGATCGACGGGAAGCTGGATCCTTCGAGCTGCTTCCAGTGTCACGGTCGAGCGAACAACGACAAGTGCAGGACTTGCCACCAGTAGGGAACTGTCCGAGCGTCGAAAGGGAATCCAATGAACAGAGCTAAACAGATGGTTGGAACCTGCTTCGCGGCGGTCCTCGCGCTGATGGTGTGGGGATGCAGCGGAAGCGCGACCAACGGGCCGGAGTTCAATGCCTCGACGGGGCAGCATCCGGCGGGATGGATCCAGAACCACTGGGCGGAGTTCGTGAAGAACCCGACGCAGTGCACGGCGTGCCACGGATCGACGAAGGATCCGGCGACGGCGGGGGGCATCGCGAAGGTGAGCTGCTTCACGTGCCACGCGAATGGGGTGTGGCATCCGGAGGGCTGGAGCGATCCGAGCCAGCACGGTCGGCTGGGGGCGCAGCTGGCGCCGGTGGCGACGGACGGGACGACGGCGCCGGCGATGGCGGGATTCGCGCACTGCGCGAAGTGCCACGGCTCGAACTATGACAATCCGATCGGGATCACGCCGTCGTGCAAGGCGTGCCATACGAAGGCGCCGCACCCGGACAAGCCGTGGGTGAGCACGAGCGTGTCGCTGCCGAACCACGTGTTCTCGGACCAGGGGAACGCGCCGGAGTGCTTCAAGTGTCATGCGGCGGGAGCGAATTCGGATCTGAAGCCGGCGACGCCGGCGCCGGCGGGGACCGCGCCGGGGTGCTTCAACAACACGATGTGCCACGGGACGAACATCACCGGGCCCATCGCGGCCGGAGTGAAGATCAGCCCGGCCACGAACTGAAGAGGAGGTGAAGGACTTGCCAAATCCGATTTCGAACCCTGAAGGCAGATAGCAACTCACGCAGCAACCAAAACACCAAAAAGGAGGACATCACATGCAGTTCACTCCCCTCAAGAGACTCGGCGGGCTGGTCGTAGCCGCCGCGGTCGCCTTCGCCCTGGTCGGGTGCAAGGGTGATACCGGCCCAGCCGGCACCAATGGCACCAACGGAACCAACGGGACGAACGGGACCAACGGAACGAACGCGACGTTGACCGTGAACGCGGCCAACCTGAGCCAGGCCGAGTGGGCGCAGCTCTCCCTGAAGGGCAACGTCACGGCCGTGACCATGGGCGGGAAGCCCGTCGTGACCTTCACGGTCACCGATGCGAATGGCACCCCCGTCCAGGGTCTGGGTTTCACTTCTCAGGCCAGCACCGCCCTGGCCCCCGGCCTTGCCAACATGGCATTCACCATCGACAAGCTGGTGCCCGGGACCAACGGCAGCCCCAGCAAGTGGGTCAGCTACATCGTCACCTCGATGCCCACCACCACCAAGACCTCTGCTCCCAACGTCCCCACCACGGACAACACGGGCACGCTGGTGGATCACGGGGACGGCACGTACACCTACACCTTCTACCGCGACATCACCCAGGCCCAGGGCTTCCTGGATGCCGCCTCCTACACCGGCAACAACGTCCGCACGGATCTCGGCAACGTGACCTATGACGGCACGCTGATTCACCGCATCGGCATCCAGGTGGGCGGATCGGCCCGCGGCACCGGCCGGAACACCCCCGACGGCTCCACCAGCACCACCGCCGCCGTGAACGTGCTGTCCCCCGCGAACATCCTCTACGACTTCGTCCCGGCCACGGGCCTGGCCGTCGCGGCCAACGATCCCACCGATCGCCGGATCGTGGACATGCAGTCCTGCAATACCTGCCACACCAAGCTCTCCTGGCACGGCGGCAACCGCGTGGACATCAATTTCTGCGTGATGTGCCACAACGACCAGCTGAAGTACGGCAATGCCGAGGCCACCACCACCGCCACGGGCTACACGGGGGAGACCCGCAAGATCCAGGGCATGAGCGTGGGCGACATGCCGGCCTTCGTCCACCGGATCCACATGGGCGAGCACCTGACCAAGGACGGCTATGCCTTCTCGGACATCAACCCCTTCGACGCCCGGTATCCCCAGGATCTGCGGAACTGCACCAAGTGCCACACCGCGACCCTTGCCACCACCGCCCAGGGCGACAACTGGATGAACGTGCCCAGCCGTCTGGCCTGCGGCGCCTGCCATGACGCCATCGATTGGGCCAGCGGCACCAATCACCTGGGTGGACCCCAGATCGATGACAAGAACTGCACCGGTTGCCATGCCGCCACGGGCATCCAGCTCGCCCACGTCCCGGTCGTGGCCGGCAACCCCGCCTTCGCCACGGGCGGCTATGTCAATGGGTCTGCCATTGCGGACTACCGCAGCAGCCTGCCCGCTGGCGCCGTCAAGGTCACCTGGGATCTCCAGAGCGTCAGCCTGAATGCCAGCAACCAGCCGGTGTTCGTGTTCCGCTTCCTCCAGGACGGCCAGCGCGCGGACTTCAACGTCTTCGGCAGCGGTGCGACGGAACTGTGGAACAACTTCGTCGGCGGCCCCAGCGCCTACCTGGCCTTCGCCGTCCCCCAGGACGGGATCGCCACCCCGGCCGACTGGAACGCCACGGTCAGCACCTACATCAAGAAGGTCTGGAACGGCACGGCGACCGGCACCGGCGCCGGCACCCTGACCGGCCCTGACGCCAGCGGCTACTACACCCTGACCATGACCGGCGTGGCCATTCCGGCCAACGCCACCATGCTCACGGGCGGCATCGGCTTCTCCTACAACAAGAACAGCCAGCCCATCACCCAGACCAACGTGCCGGGCTACCCCTACGACACCACCACGATGCTGGGCGGCCTCAGCGTGCCTCCGCCCAACGTCACCAAGGTGGCCACGGGCAGCACCGCCCGCCGCGCCATCGTGAGCAGCCAGAAGTGCAACAGCTGCCATGCGGTCCTCGGCGTCTTCACCGACGCGGTCTACCACGCCGGTGAGCGCAACACGGCTGAGAACTGCACCTTCTGCCACAACGCGAACTACGTGGGCGACCACGGCACCGATGGCTGGGCCGTGAACGAGAAGGACATGATCCACGCCCTGCACGCCGCGCCCGTCCGGAACAACAAGTTCTCCTGGCAGGCCCCCGGCGGCGCCGACTACTGGAACACGACCTGGCCCGGTGCCGAGCGGTCGACGATGCTGAACAACTGCGAAGTCTGCCACGTGCCCGGTTCGTACGACTTCAGCGGCAGTGCCAACGCCGCCGCGGTTCCGAACCTGCTCTGGAGCACCGCCGCCAAGGGCGCCACCAGCGCCGCGGCCTTCCCGATCCTCACCGGGACCGAGACGGTCACCTCCACCAGCGTCGTGATCTCTCCGTTCATCACGCCTGGGACCAACTACGGTGCGGCCTTCGCCTACAACGCGGCCACCCAGGTTTCGACCCCGGCCGATCCGACCACGCTGGTGAACTCCCCGATCGCGTCCGCCTGCTTCGGATGCCATGACAGCAGCACCGCCATGGCCCACATGAAGAGCAACGGTGGCGCGATCTACGAGGCCCGCAGCACGGCCCTCGCCAAGGTCGAGCAGTGCCTGATCTGCCACGGCACTGGCAAGGTTGCGGACATCAAGGCCATGCACCTGAACTTCTAGTTCGTCAGGACCGGGGGGCGGGTTCCCGCGCCCCGGTCCGCTCTCACCCGTTTTTCAGACCCAAGGGAAGGGCCCGGATGCCATCAGCATCCGGGCCCTTCCGCTTTCCGGGGAGGAGCGGGAATAGGGGGGGGACCGAATCATTTCAAATTAAGTCGCTTGTTATTTGATCTTAGGTGTGGCGTGGAGACAGAGTCACGATATGCGACCACAGTGTCATAAATCACAATCTGGTTTCAATGAGAGCAAGAAAAAATAGTTTTTCCTTAATAAATATGCTTTTTTTTATAAGTAATTGCCATACTAAAGCATTTGAAATAATGATAGTTGTAAATACAAAATCAGTGTCACGAACATGTATGAACTTGTTCATCGTAAGGCCATACAGTCATGTAGTGAATTTCCATTTTGAACCTCGAGGTGAGCTAACTTGGGCGCAGGTTCCTGAAAGGGGACCGAAGAAGGCGGGCGGAAGTGAACGAGGCACGAAGCAGGACCTTCCTCAAGGATTGCGAGATGAGGCGAAACATGAAGCGAC
>Ga0208789_1001548_pt1 | contig 12466 bp, 11 predicted proteins | sample Methanotroph_Enr_FD_187368 | JGI IMG/M metagenome (GOLD analysis project Ga0208789, IMG submission 187368) | Enriched soil microbial communities from Old Woman Creek wetland in Ohio, USA - Methanotroph_Enrichment_5 (SPAdes) (version 2) | ecosystem: Environmental > Terrestrial > Soil > Wetlands...
CAGCCGAGGAGCGCCGTGAACCCATCCCTGGGGGCTTGACGGCAGCATCCTTGCTGCCGACATCCTCGCCTGACACTCCCCGCTCTTTTTCAAAATTAGACGGTTTTTAGATCAGATAGGAGTAATGCAATATGAAAACGATGTAAGTGTTTTATAAGGTGCTGATATTAACCGCCCACGTAATCCTTTTTCCCTATTTCGACACCGTTATGCCGCAGTATCGCGTAAGTCGTGGTCAAGTGAAAATGGAAATTGGGTATAACAAAATCAAGCAGGTAAGCTTGTCCTAAAAAATTGAGTTCCTTACTGCCGAATTTCAAGGTTATCTGGCGCTCTTCGCTGCCGTCGATTTGCGCCGCGCTGACGGTTTGTAAAAATTCTTTAGTCTTGGCGATACGCGCTTGCAATTCGGCAAAAGTGCTTTCGTTATCTTCATAACTGGGTACTTCGATGCCGGCCAACCGGGCAGCGCAGCCTTTGACCATATCAGTCGCAATTTGAACTTGGCGGCTAAGCGGAAACATGTCGGGCGCCAGACGCGCATTGATAAAAACGGCCGGATCGATTTTCTTCGCTTCGGCATGGGCGGCGGCTTTATCGAGTATCGCGGATAAATTTCCTAACATGCGCACAAAAGCAGGGATAGAGGCTTGGTACATGGTCAATGACATAATGGTTACTCCGGTGGATGGTGAAAGGATTTCTGTAAATACTGCCAGACCATCGCAAAAAATTTCTAAGCGATTACGGGTAAACGGTTGGCTTTTCGACTAAGGCGATGCCGAGTTTAACACAGCAAGGCGGCAAAAATTTCCGGCTCGAAGGCTTCTTCGTGGACTGCCAACGATTGCCGAAAACTTTATTCAGCTAATGGACGATTAAGTTCAGTGCGCCATTTATCGGGATCGGGACCGGACTCAGGGCCGGACAGATAACATTCCCATAAACTGTCTTGCACGTTAAGCCCTTCGCTTTCAATCCATGCGCAAAACTCGCCCCAGGCTGCGCCAAGCCCTTCGTATCCGCCTTGATAGATAGTGCGGACGACTTTTGCAGCCGGCAATTTGCTCATTTTTACTCGGCCGACAGCAGTGATTGGCCGATCAACCGGGAACCCCACCTCGAAATCGAAAACGTCTGATGGCCTGTTTTGATGGTAAGAAAAGCAGGGTCCGGCGATAGTGCTGCCTTGGGCGGCAATGCTGGATATTATTTCTGCAATAGCGGGTCCCATTACCTCGCCGATTTCAGCACGGGGAACGATCAAATGAATAACCGCAGTCAGCTGTTCGTCTGTTTGAATGATTTGTGGTGTATCAAGCATGTAGCCTCCAAAGGTGAGGTCGGCATGGTGCCATCATGTAAATTGAATGGCAACCTTAAACTTGCGCTCTTGGCTGCTGTTAATTGCGGAAGCCGCCGAATCATCAGAGTTCATTTTCTGACCTGGATTAGTCCTAAGCTAAAGACTTTAATCGAATAAGTCGAAAATATCGCGCTTAAAGTATTGCCGGATAATTTTGGCTAACTCGTTTCTGGCGTATTCATCATGCCGTGCAAATTGGTGGTACAAAGGCGCCACGATACCGACGAAAAGTTCCAACAATTCCGGATCGAAATGCTTGCCTGACTCTCGCCGGAGGTGATCTATCGATTCTTCGTAGCTCAACGGCAATTTGTAAGGGCGCGCCGACGTCAAGGCATCGAACACGTCAACGATGGCGAAAATACGTGCAGCCAAGGGAATTTCATCCGCTTTCAGTCCGAAATAGTAGCCGCTGCCATCGAATTTTTCATGGTGATTGCCGACGACCTCGCTGGCATCGTGTAGCCATTGGCAATGGTTGATGATGTCCAATCCATGGCTGACGTGGGTCTTCATGATTTCGAATTCATCGGCATCCAGCCGGCCCGGTTTAAGCAGTATATTATCCCGGATAGCGATTTTGCCGACGTCATGCAAAAAGGCGCCCTTGATCAGCGCGCGAATACGGCCGGTCTTCAGTCCGGCCGCCTCGGCGAGCCTTACGGCATAGATAGTCACCCTAAAATTATGCGCATCGGTATCACTGTCGCGCTTGGCGATCGCGCTGCCAAAACCTTGCAAGGTTTCCAGATTCGCGTCGAGCAGGTGTATGGATAATCGGCCAAGGTGATCGAATAAGCGGCGTACCACCGGATAATGTAATGTTGTCACTAGCATCACAAGCAATACCGAAACAGCGACCGAATGGGTAATATCGCGCCAGAACGCCGTGACAGCTTCAGGAGCAATCATATAGACGGCCCGTAATGTAGCCACCAATGTTTGGGTCTCGGAATCGGTGATATTCAGGCCAACTGCATACCCTGGGCGACCGTCAGGCCCCACCAATGACGTTAAGGCCACATTGTCGGTAGAGACAGCTTTCCGTTCAGCGTCCTGAATCAAAGTTTGCAGCCCGGAATAGCCCAAATCGGCCCAGCGCCCGATTTCCAGGCCTTCGGCATTGCGAATCGACAACCAGACAAAGCTCCCCAATGCACTATCCGAAGAAACTTTTTCCAAATCGTCTACCGCTTGCTGCACCAGGCTTTCCCAAGGGCTACGGCTGATTTCCGAGATATATTGGATCCGCAGCCTCAATAACTCGATGACAAGATTTGTACGTTCGGCAATGATTGCTTCGGACCTGCTGCGCTCCTTGAAGAATACGGTGCCACCTATCAGAACAGACACTACAGCCGACAGGATTATCAAGCGAAATATCAATATTTTTCGTAAAGAACGAATCCGTGATTGCATCGGTACCGGCTCCTGAAAGATGTTGTAATGGTTGCGTAGCATGCGTTTGAGCGCCATCGGCTGATGGCCATGGCCGCCACTTTGCGGATAATGTGGCTTAAGCTTAGCCGATAATAACGACCACGTACTCTCCATTTCTTCCGGAAATTTTTCCAGCCGGGTTTAGCATTTTTCAGCGGCAGATCAGTAATGACAGACGTTACGCAGCCGGTGGAATTTAGACTGTAAAGTGCCGCTAACGCGACGGTTTATTATCTCGTTCCCACGCGCTACGTCACTGCCATTAAGTTAAGGCAGTACGTATGGAGCGCAAGCTTTGCTTGCTTTACTGTAAAAGGTATGAAGCTCAAGACTTTGGCAGGCGAAGCCTGCACTCCCGCCTAAACCGTTTAAGCTTAACTTAATGGCAGTGACGTAGCGCGTGGGAGCGAGAAAACATCTGCCCATCATGCATCTCTTCCATTGCGATATAACGGGACGATCGCCATCCTCCGCCCAAGACCTTGAATAAGGCCGCATGCGCTATCGCTCAAACCGTGACCCAAGCTATCTTCGACGTCCCGTAGCGCCGTCAGGGCTTCTTCTGAGACGTTTTAGATTGCTCTTCTTTCGGCTCCCCGATCTCCGGATGAGTCCCTGCATGGCTGCGGGCTTGCTCAATTAATCCCCGGCAATCGCTGTCTTCGCCAAGACCCAGTTCGATAAACGGGATAATGGCGGCCAATGGGGTAAGAAAAGCCCCCAGAACTACAGCGCTTGCCGTACGCGCCGCAAGTTCTTTAGGATCGAGTCCGAAAGTCGGTTTCTTGAGGCTGCCGGTAACGGTTATAGGGGTACTGGCGCTACCGATACTAAAATCTTTCGGATGGCTCTCTACTTTGGCATTTATGGTTTCGTCTTTTAAATTAATGCTTGCATTGCCGTTTATATTTGAATCTGTGGTATCAAACACAAAAATCTCCGAGTTCAATAAGCCGTTATCAACCTTGAAGTCTCCGATTGCACAGCGAATATCGGTTGATTTTTCTTTACCTAAAAGCAAGGGAGCTGCTTGACCGAGATCAAGTCCCGCTGCTTCAACGATAAGCAAACTGATTTTACCGCCCGTCATCATCAAGGTAATCCGGCCATTGCTTGTTGCCAAAACGTCGGCAAGAGAGCGACCGTTGCCTTTAACTTTAAGTTGTCCGCCGAAATGCCCGGCCGACAAAGACTCAAATTTCGGATCGGTGAAGAATTGTTTCAGGCTTAACCGCTTTAGCATCAAATCCGATTGCACTTGCGGAATATCTTTCTGTCCGTCCAGGATAAGACTACCCTCGATTGTCCCAGTGGCAACACCGAAATTAAACGGCTCCAAGCGCAATATACCTTTCTGCAAATTGAAACCTATATCCAGATCGTTAATGGGCCATTTCGTCCCTGTAATCTGCTTACCCTTAAGACGCACCTCCATATCGGTCGCACGTAACCGCGTTAAATCGATAGGAACATCAGGTAATAAACGCGGATTGGATTTGTCGCGTTCCGCCTGGGCCTTTTGTTCCGGGGACATAGTTCCTTCGGAGGGCGTAGCGCCAATAAAGCCGGCAAGATCATCCATGTCAAGAAGCTGGGAGACCAGATCGGCTTTTACAAAACCACGTTCTTTCTTAGTCCGATAAATTAAATCGCCGGACAAATCGCTATCGCCGACCTGCCCTTTGAAGTTTTGAAATTTCCAGACGTCATTCTGTTCTTGCAAATGGCCGCTTAATTTATAAGGCGGCGTCGGCGGCAGCGGTATCTGGGTAAGATGGAACAAGTCAGCGAGATTATCGCCTTGCAGATTAAGCTGCGCATTGACACCTGCCATCTTCACCGGATCGGCGACAGTTCCTTCGACGTTCATGCCGGTGCTACCCATTTTAATATCGAGACTAAGCGGATAAGGCTCAGTATTATTGCGCAACATGGATAGCGATCCCCCCTTGGCCTGAAGACTAAACGGCTGGTCTTGTAATCTGCCCTGCCCGGACACTTTATACATGTTCTTTTGCGTCTCTACTCCGCCTTGGGCAGTATCGATATCCAGTGTAATGGCGAGCTTTTTAGGATCATCCCGGTAGGTTAACTTGCCTTTGTCTATCGATAGCAAGCCGATGATGGGGAAACTCTTGCGGTCCTCGGGCAATGCCGCCTTGGTAGCGATATTAGCCCCGGAAAGTAATGGAAAATCCCAGTTTTTTTTACTGGCAGTGAACTTCTCTAATATTATTTTCGGCTTGGTAAAGTTAAGTTTGGGTAAATTCAGCTCTGCCAGCAGCAATCTCCATATCCTGATCTGGAAATCAACCTCATCAATTGCCACCATGTTAGGCTCCTTGCTTTCAGGTACATTGGCAATTCGCACTTTATGCAGAGACACTTCAGGCGTCGTCCAGTCCCAATCGATATTAATGTCGCCATCGACAGCAAATTCGCGCCCCAGCAGAGCACTTCCTCTAGTACCGGTCATGTTGCGCAGCCAGTCGCTGGGCATGAAAAATATCACGGCAAAACCGGCAAGAAATAAGACCAGGAATATGATACCTATCCAGCGGAGAATTGTGATCAAGCGGGCCGAAGTTGAATTGGTGGTAGACATATCAATAATTCCTGTCATCGATGATAGTGTTATCCAATGATCGGAGCATGGAAACCGCTATCCGGAGTTATTTATCAATACGTGGTTTTCGGAGCTGTGAGTCCAGTTTTATAAAGACAATTGCACTAAGAATTATCTAAAAAAATTAAATATCTTCCAATAAAGCCTTAATTAAAAAATACTGAAAAAATGATTAAATTACCTGGTTGACGACAAGCCGTTTCAGCCCGTATGACCGGTAATTGTAATAGCTTGATGTTGCCGCAAAGCGGCTGTAATCCCATTCAGCGACTATCTGTGTTAATTTTATCCGTTGAAGCTTAAAAAATTCTTGATCTTTCTACCGCAAAACAATAGATAGAATTACTATTAGCTTATACAGGCATCAACATAGGTAAAAATTCTATGACTACGGTTGCGTTAACAATTCGTGTGGAATGTTATGCCGGTTATCAGGGAGAGAAAACACCGCAGCGTTTTTTTATGGGCGATAAAGCTGTTGAAATTGAAGAAGTCATCGACCGCTGGTTAGCGCCTGAATATTCTTATTTTAAAGTGCGCGGAAACGAAAACGATATTTATATACTGCGCCATGATGAATTAGCGTATCAATGGGAACTGACAATGTTCCAAAGCGGGAAGTATGACGGCAGCCCATTGTCCTCGACTTAATAAGGAACAGGCATAAATTAATTTAAGCAATCAACATGAAGCACATGAAGAGCATGAAGACTTCAATCCTTCATGCTCTTCATGTTCTTCATGGTTTAAAAATAAAACTTGCTCAAGTTATTTCATGCACGTTCCTACTCCTTTCATACTGAAAAATCGTTCAACTATGAAAGATGCGGGGAGTGTCAGCCGAGGAGCGCCGTGAACCCATCCCTGGGGGCTTGACGGCAGCATCCTTGCTGCCGACATCCTCGGCTGACACTCCCCACACTTTTTCAAAATTAGACGTTTTTTAGATCAGATAGGAGTAAGTAATATTTTCAATATCCGTTGCCGTGGATAACGAGTAAAGTCATGCTGATCTTTAAGATGCGGGTGGGATTCTGTTTCGTCCGGTTCTTTGGGCCATATCAGTTTGCTCTGTGCTGTTCAAACTTGCCGATGTTCAATCTGGAGGCTATGCGTGGATGATCTCAAACCTTTTTTAGACCGCTTTTTAACTTCACTGCCTATTTCACCAATGACTGTATTGGTGGTCATTGCACTGTTGGTTGGAGTGACGATGTCGTTTTATACCATTCCGGCTGAGTCGGAAGGTATCGTGCTTCGCTTTGGCAAATATATCGAAAAAGTACCGTCCGGATTACATGCCAAGCTTCCGTTTGGCATTGATCGTATTATTCCTGTGCCGACTCAACGCCAGCAAAAACTGGAATTCGGTTTTGCTACGCCCGGTTACACTAATCCCGACCAGATTAGCAGCGAACCTGCCTTGGAAAAGTCGATGGTTACCGGCGACCTGAATGCCGCCTTGGTAGAATGGATTGTGCAATATCGCATTACCGATCCTGAAAAGTACCTCTTCGATGTACGAGATCCGGGAAAAACCTTAAGAGACTTATCGGAAGCCGTCATGCGTGAAGTTATCGGAGACCGGACGGTCGATGAAATCATTACCATCGGCCGCCAAGAGATTGAAGAAACAGCGCTCGAACGCACTCGTGAACTTGCCAAGCGTTACCAGCTCGGCGTTTCCATTAATCAAGTACAGTTAAAGAACGTCAATCCGCCCGAACCGGTACAGCCTTCGTTTAATGAAGTGAATCGCGCCCAGCAAGACCGGGAAAATGTGATCAACTTGGCTAACGGCGAGTACAACAAAGCCGTGCCTCGCGCCCGCGGCGAAGCCGACCAGAAAGTTCGCGGCGCCGAGGGTTATCGCTTTAAACGGATTAACGAAGCGGAAGGCGACGTTTCCGCATTCAATCAAGTACTGGATCAATATCTCAAGTCGCCGGATATAACACGAACCCGTATTTATCTTGAGACCCTGGGCGACATTCTGCCTCAGGCAAGACAGCAGATTATCGTTGACGACACGATCCAACAGATATTGCCGATGCTGCCTTTTCCAGCTAAAACGGTGGAGGAACAAAAATGAATGGTTTTGGAAAAAGTGGCTTATTGATTATCGCCTTGGCGGCTGTATTATTTCTTTCGATATACACCGTTAATCAGGCCGAACAGGTCATCATTACCCAGTTCGGCAGTCCGGTCGGCGATCCTATTACCAGTCCGGGCCTGCATTTCAAAGTGCCTTTTATCCAACAGGTCAATACCTTCGATAAACGCTATCTGGCATGGGATGGGCCGATGGTTGAGATGTCGACCAAGGATAAGACTTACGTACAAGTCCATACTTTTGCCCGCTGGCGAATTACCGATCCGATGCGCTATTATCTAAGGCTTAGGGATGAACGTAGCGCCCAGTCCCGGCTGGAGGATATTTTAGGCAGCGAAACCCGCACCGCGATTGCCCGGCATGAACTGATTGAAGTGGTGCGCACCGATAAAGACCGAAAGCCGTTGCAGGATGAGAGCTTGACCGGCCCCTTAACCGGTGAAGGCACACTTGGCGTATTACGGCCAATCCACGTTGGCCGAGTCAGTATTGAAAAAGGCGTGTTCGATGCGGCAGCGCCGAAACTGGCCGAATTTGGTATTGAACTGCTCGATGTTCGTTTCAAGCGCATTAACTACAATCAGCAAGTGCTCGAACGCATTTACCAACGCATGATTAGCGAACGCTTACAGATCGCACAGCGTTTTCGCTCCGAAGGCGAAGGCGAGGCTGCACGCATTAACGGCAACAAGGATCGGGACCTTAACCAGATCGAATCCGCGGCCTATAAGCAAGTCCATGAAATTCAGGGCGAGGCCGATGCCAAAGCCACGGAAATCTATGCCAAGGCTTATGCACAAAAACCCGAGGCCGCGGAGTTCTATAAGTTTACTAAGAGCATGGAGACCTATCGCAAAGTCATCAACACCGATGCGACCATCGTACTTTCGACCAACAGCGATTTATTTGCCTTGCTTAAACGGGTAGAACAGAAAAATCGTTAAAGGATAAGGCGAAGGGCTGAATTATTCAACATCAAGCCCATTCCAAATATTCCACAAATGAGCTTCACATTCAGAAACCAGTTGATGCGCAAATTTACCATCTGACCGCTTAAGTATTCCGTCACAACAATCACAATCCAAAGTCGGGAGCCTATTAAGGTATCCGGTCTTTCTTTTATCTTATTGCATATTTAATGGTTCGTGAGAGACTAAAACTGTAGATGTAATCTTTGAGGAATAAATTATGTTTAAGATAATTATTTTGTTTTTGATAACTGTCGGATTAGTAGGTTGTACTCAGGGCCAGCGCTTTGATTTAATGAAAAATGCTCAGCTTGACGAATGTGCAATGAAAAGAATGTCGGAGACTAAAATAAGCGGACAAACCGGCTATCTTCAGGCATTAAGCGAATGTCATCAAATCGTCATTATAAAGAAATCACAATCTTTGCTTTCGACCACTAACGAGATCACAAAGTCAGAACCTCGGAATTATTTCGACGGATATAAAAACGATGGCTGTTGGCAGTTGGTTAAAGATCTGGTTTTGGACAAATACTACCCATATTTAAGTATGCCTGAGAAAAGTAAGAAAAAAACAACGCTTACAGCCGCTGAAGAGCAGTACGAAATAGTAACTCTCAATCTTCGTAAATACGCACTGCCAGACACGCCAATAAATTTAAACAAGGATAATTTGCTAATGGTTAGAAATTCCATGGCAGGACATGTGTTAGGCAAAGAATCATCATGCTCATCAAATGAATTTCATGAGTTGGAGTCTATTGTTGGTAAGGAAATTCATCGTCGTTATCCTTATGGAGTTAATTGAAATGAATAAACATTTATTATGGATAGCAATAGGCGTTTTTTCAGTTGGCTGTGCAGGTACACCGAAAACATTGACCGAATCTATCCAACATAAATCCCAAATGATAAATAAGTGTGCGAATTTACGACGCACTGGAGTCGAGTTTAATTCAAGAAAAAGCTATCAGCTTGTTTATTTGGAATGTGAGCAAATATTATCGCTGGATGAAAGTTTCAGAAGGTTAGATGACGCCAGGTTCATAAAAAGTCAGTTTGCGACGTATTTAGGAGAGCAGGAGGACTTTGATGCTGAAGCTTGGTTTATGGTTACCGAGATCATAAGAAAGAAATATTATCCCGATTATCTAGATCCAGAATCAGAGATCGCGCGGGCTAATTCATTAAACGAACAGCAAAACAAAAACATTGAAGACAAATCTATTCTTCGTCATTGGGCGCCACGGTTATTAGCCGTCAGTCCTTATTTAATGAACGGCAATGATTTGGGGTGGGCTGGAAATGCAGTGGATCGGCTTAGTTATGAAAATCGAAATAATAAAGAGCTTTCTGCTAAGTATGCTGTTATAAGCGCGATTATTGTAAAGCAAAAACAAAAAAAAGGTTTTTAAGACGAGCGTCGACACGCTCACCTTTCACTTTTCACCTTTTTAACATCTACCAATCGCACAGACTTCTTTAAAGCCTTGCTGAGAATCAGGTAAGTATCCCGATCAAATTCGGGCCGACTCGCGCCTAACAAGTCCTGCACGTCGGCTTCATTTTTCGCGGTTCCCAAATAACACCAATGATCAATAACATGCAACTCATCGCCTTCCTGAATAGCCACGGCCCCCGGATAACGCCAAGTAGCCAGTTTAAGCTTGTTCATCGCAATAAGCAGCCGCGCGGCATGCTCGACCGGTTTTTCCAGACCGATGCAAGCGCCATTACATTTTTTTAACTGCCGGGCAAAACAAGGACGTCCCTTTGTGGTCTTTTCGATACCGAGCACGCTCAAACATAACTGGTTTTGCTCGGCGATACTGCGAAGCGCTTTTTGAGCATCGCGTTGACTGTGATAAAGCCCATACAGATTATCCTGCGCGCCAAAATCAAGATCGTCAGCCCAGGTCAGTACCGGGCGCAAATGTTCGGCTTGTTGTTGCAGTTGCCACGCGCACAACGCATTTTTTCGCCGTAAACGCCGGTTATGGATGGGTTGCAGGGATTTGATCAGTTTTGCTTCCATCAGCAGCGCGCCTAATTCTCCAGCGGTTTCTATCCAGTCGATACGGCGCAGCTGTTGCGATAAGCTCATCTCTTTGACATGACTGTGATCGGCTGTGAAGTGCGACAGCACCCGTTGCCTGATATTGGTGCTTTTACCGATATAGAGCGGCAGATCGTTTTCGCCATAAAACAGATACACGCCAGGCGAGTCGGGCAGATCGTCGACCAGACTGCGCTCGATATTCGACGGCAGACTGGAGCGTCCGACCAGCTTTTTCACGGTATCGTCGATAACGGCGGCATCATGGCTTAAGTGGATCTTCTGCCAAAACTGATGAATCAGCTGAGCATCGGCCAATGCCCTGTGCCGGCCGCTGACGAGCAAACCGTAGCGTTCAATCAGGCTGTCGAGATTATGCTGCTTGTATTCCGGAAACAATAACCTGGATAATTTGACCGTACACAACACCGTAGACTGAAACGTTAGCCCTGAGCGTTTGAATGCATTTTTCAGGAAACCGTAATCGAAACGGGCATTGTGGGCAATGAACAGATAGCCTTGTAGCAATGCCGCCAGTTCTTCGGCAACGTCTTCAAAACGCGGCGCATCGCTAACCATCGCATTACTGATGCCGGTTAATTGTTCGATAAACGGAGGAATGCGGGTTTGCGGCTGAATCAATCGGCTCCACTCGCGCACGCCGTTTTCATCGACCAGCACAATACCGATTTCAGTGATGCGATCCGCCGTTGCGTTAGTACCGGTGGTTTCCAGGTCAACAAAAGCCATGCGTGACAGTGTAGAGGTCAAAATACAGCCACCACTACAGCAAGGCTTAAACTATCAATCATCATTAGCACACTTCCAGCCCATCGCTGAAAGCTTGTCGATGGGCTATAAACTTCGTTTAATTATCCGGTCAATGACAATAACTGCGCATTTGCCCGACTAACACGCCCTGGATTTCAACTTGTTCAGGACGATAGGACATCGCTGCCATATCGGCATTAGCGGGCAGCAACAATACTTTATCGGGTGATTGCTCGATGTATTTCAAAGTCGCTTCCGATTTTTCAATCAAAGCCACGACAATCTCGCCGTTTCTGGCATAACTGCGCTGCTCAATAACCACCCAATCGCCGTCGAAAATACCCGCGTCAATCATCGAATCGCCTTTGACCTGCAACACATAGCAGGGCTTACTGCTTTTCAGCATTTCCGGCACCGCCATGTAGTTGATGTTTTCCAGGGCCTCGATTGGCTTGCCGGCGGCAATTTTGCCGACAAAAGGCAGCGAGTGCTCGCAGGCGGTATAGTTGCGCTGGGCTTTGGCCGATAAACGGATGCCGCCTTGTTTGTTGCCGGCGAACGGTTCGACGAGGCCTGCATCGATCAAGGCCGAAATATGCTTGTGCATCGAACCTCGGGAGACCACGCCAAGCGCTACGCAAAGTTGCTCCAGCGTTGGCGGAACAGGGAATTTTTCATGATTGCTGCGCAGGAAATCAAAGATTTCCCGCTGCCGCCGGGTTAGGTCATTCATTACTTGTCTGCTGTTTATCTTTAGCTTACTGAAAGCGGCCTAAAATACCATAATTCGAGAACAAAAGCAGAACAAAATAGCAGGTTTTTTGAGTCTGTTAGCGGTCAATCGCTCCTCTTACATTTTCCTTTGCTCCCGCTTGGACGCAGCCATTATTAAGATATGATTAAGTTACACAAATTATATTGCCGATGTTACATAATCACTTTGCGTTATTACTATATTTACCCCTCATCTCGACTTCTAACTGAAGCAGAAATGACAAATCAATTTAATCGGGAATATCTATGGAAACTCAACCGAACTGGGTAACCGTTATTGATCGCATCGTCGATATGGGCTTAAACCATGGCTTGGTGCAGCGCACCACGGAAGACAAGGTTTTTAATGGAC
>Ga0208789_1001549_pt1 | contig 12464 bp, 8 predicted proteins | sample Methanotroph_Enr_FD_187368 | JGI IMG/M metagenome (GOLD analysis project Ga0208789, IMG submission 187368) | Enriched soil microbial communities from Old Woman Creek wetland in Ohio, USA - Methanotroph_Enrichment_5 (SPAdes) (version 2) | ecosystem: Environmental > Terrestrial > Soil > Wetlands...
GCTCCGCCCTGGCCATGTGGCCGGCGGGCGTCTTCCGCGAGATCGAAGCCTCGCCGGGGCTGGGATCGCCGCCGATAGTCGTGCGAACGTCTCTGGACAGCGCCACCGCCGAGAAGATCCGCGCGAGCCTCACAGGTCCTGCAGCCCGCAGCGCCATCCCTACCGGGAGTGTGATCACGGGCTTCCGGACAGCCGACGACGACGAATACGCGTTCGCCCGGGTACTCGACTCGATAGACCGGCGCGCCGAACGCAAGGCATTCGGGAGCGAACACCAATGACGGACTTGCTCAGGAGAGGTTCGCTCGGGCGGCGTGTCTTTCTCGCGCTGATCGTCGGTGAGTTGCTGTTCGCCGCCGTGCTGGGCGTGACTATCGGCGTGTTCGCGACACTTTCGGACATGCGGCAGCGCGAGGAAGCCGTCCGGCAGATCAGCGCTACGATCGCCGCCGGCCTCATGCCGATGATCGCCGACCAGCAGATCACGCACGTGGAAGCCCAACTCTCCAGCATCCTCGAGACCGCAGATGTCCGAGACATCATGGGCATCTGCATCCGTGACGCTTCAGGGACACAAATCGCCTGCCAGGGCGTGGTGGATCCGACGACACCGGAGATTGGCACGGCCCACTCCTCGCCGTTGGCGGTGATCTTCGAGAAGCAGGCGGTGGTCCAGCCGGTTGTGGTCGATGGGCTTCGAGTCGCCACGGTCAGGGTGCAGTTCTCCCCGCCGGGCATGTCCTCGCTCAGGGTCCCCACCATCGCCTCGGTGCTCGTGCTGCTCTCCGTAATCGTCGTGTCGCTGCCTTGGACCGCATGGAAGCTTGCAGCCGAAGTCGTCGAGCCGCTCGACGAGCTCGGGGCGTTTGCGACCGGGATCGCCGAGGGCGATCTGGACTTGTTGCCACCCGCACACGGAACCGGCGAGATAGGCGAGCTGCAGGAGACTCTCAGCCGGATGGCAGGCCAGATCAAGGACCGTGACGAGAAGTTGCGCGGCTCCTACGGGGAGCTCGAGACGGCGTACAAGTGGCTTCAGCGAGCGAAGGACGAGATCGAGGAGCTCTCCGCGGTCAAGTCCAACTTCGTGGCGGTCGCGGCGCACGAGATCCGTGGGCCGCTCACCACCATCAGTCTCTACGCCGAGCTCCTCGAGGGCGGCGAGATGGGGCGGCTCGATGGGCCTGTCGAGGAGGCGGTCGCGGCGATTTCCTCGTCCGCCTCCCGGCTGGCCACCATCGTCTCGGACCTGATGGACTCGGCGTTGCTCGAGCGCGGGCTCCTCCCGATCACCTTCGAGGACGTGTGGTTGGCGGCGCTCATCGATGAGACGATGAAGGACAACGCGCCGGTAGCCCGGAAGCACGCCATTCAGATCGAGGTCGATGGCAAGGTCCCCGACGTCGTGATGCCCGGCGACGCGATGCGGCTTCGCCAGGTCCTCGACAACCTCGTCTCCAACGCGCTCAAGTACTCCCCCGAACACAGCCGGGTACTCGTCAGCGCCGCGGCGAACGACGAGTGGGTGCGGATCGAGGTCGCCGATGAGGGCCGCGGGATTCCCGACGACAGTCACAACCAGCTGTTCGCACTCTTCGGGCGCGTGGACTTCGGCGATAGCCGGGACACGGCGGGGCTGGGCCTGGGACTGGCAATCAGCGCTCGAATCGTCGAGGCGCACGGTGGGCAGATCCGCTACCGGGCAAACGAGCGCGGCAAGGGGAGCATCTTCAGCGTGACACTCCCCGCCGCGAGATCTGCTGACATGCCTGACACGAGCACGATACGAGTCGCAGAGGGAGGGACCGGCGAATGAGCGAATCCGACTCCAAGGCCGGCCACGGGCTGAAACGGATTCTCATCGTCGACGATGATGCGACGCTGCTCGCCGGGCTGGCGCGCGCGCTCGCGAACCAGGGCTACACCGTCAAGGCAGTCGATCAGGCCGCCCGTGCTTTGGAGATCAGCACGGTCTTCCAGCCAGACCTCATCGTCCTTGACGTGATGATGCCGCATGTCGACGGTTGGGAGGTGCTACGGCGCATCCGCGCCCGCGACACCACCGAGCACATCCCGGTCATCATGCTCACCGCAGCCGATTCCGACGAGGCGAAAGCCCACGGGTTCGAGCTTGGCGCCGACGACTACCTCACAAAGCCCTTCAGCGTCCGGGAGCTCCGCTACCGGATTGCCGCAGTGCTACGGCGCACGAGTCTCCAACCAGCCGAAGGCGTCACCCAGCCGTGCTCCATACCGGTGGTTGTCGGCGGTTCGGATATGGAGTTCGTCAGGTGCAAGGACGTCTACTACTTCGAGGGCGTTCGCAACTACACGTACGTACACACCTCCGATGCGCGCTTCCTGAGCCGCCTGACGCTGGGGGCGGTCGAGCAGAACGGCATTGAGACCTTCATGCGCGTGCATCGCTCCTTCATCGTCAACATGAACCACGTGAAGCGATGCGGCTGGGCCGGCAAGTCGGCGTACCGGCTGTGGCTTGCCGACGCCAACGGAACCGAGATACCGGTCAGCCGCGCGCTCGTCTCGGAGATTCAGAAGCGCTTGGGAGTCCGCCCGTAGACGCTGCACCACCACGGCGCGGCGGAGCTGAAGCAACCTAGCTCCCGCCAGCCCCCGGCTTCTCGTCTCTGTGATTCATCCCTGGTCATCGGCGGTTCGTCCTTGCGCCCGCGCGCGCAAGAGACGGGTGCTTCCCCCGATGCTTCAATCGACTTAATCGAAGTTAATGGCGGACGCGCGCGGGTGTGCGCGTCCCGTTGTCGTGGCCGCCGACCCAGGAGGTGAACTGCGCGAGACCGACCAGGCACGTCAAGCACGGAAGCGAAGTCCAACAAGGAGGATGAAAGATGTCGAAGAAGGGGCTTTCCCGTCGCCAGTTCATTACTGGCGCCGCCGTCACAGTGGCCGCGACTACGGTTCCCGTTCTGTCGAACGTGGCGACCGCCGAGGCCGCTGGCGCTGCGATGCCAGCTCTCGTTCGCGGCGACGCGGCGTGGGTTGCTCTCGATCCCAAGGCGCTGGCTCGCCAGGCGTACGAGATCTACAAGGGCGTACACACGTCCCAGTCAGCCTGCTGCGAAGCCACGTTTTGGCCGATCGTCGGCGCACTCGGCGCGCTCTATCCCACCACGTGGGGCCTGTTCCCCAAGGGTGTCTTCAACTACGGCGGCGGCGGCATCAACAGCTGGCGCTCGATCTGTGGCTGCACGAACGCCGGCTCGGCCGTCCTGAAGCTCGCGCTCAACAACGGCCCCGCGATCGACGAGTACCTGGCCTGGTATGAGAAGACCGCTCTGCCCACGAGCGCAACCTACGACGACTACCTCTCGGGCACGTGGACGCCGGGCGGGTCGGCAACCGGCTGGGGCACGGGCGCCAAGCCGCTCCCCATCCCCGCCAGCGAATCGCCTGCGTCCAAGGCGGGCTCCGTGCTGTGCCACGCATCCCTCACCAACTGGCGTATCGCCGGTGGCGCGTGGGAGCAGACGCACGCAGGATCGCAGTCGGACCGTTGCGGCAAGCTCTGCTATGACTGCGTCTACAAGCTCGCGACGATAGTCAACGCCTACATGGCTGGCACCAACTTCGTTGGCGCGCTTGACGCCTCCGTCGCGACCTGCGGCGAGGGTACTGGCTCGGCTTGCCACGGCACCACCAGCGGCGTGTACGGCAACCCGTTGGCGCAGGGCAAGATGAAGTGCACGTCCTGCCACGAGTAGGCACAAAGGAATCGCGAACCGCGCAATCCAGTGTGGTGAGCAACGGATGGTCCGTTGTAGGACCGCTACTCAAGGAGGACCTGTGAAAAGAACTCTGTTTGTCGTGGCTCTTGCCACGATGCTCGTCTTTGCGGTTGCCGGCTCTGCCTTCGCCGTCAACCACTCCGGCCAGCAGCGCCTCGGCGCACCCGTCGCCGGCGGCGAAGACGCCGTCGTTCCGGGCAGCGGCACTGTCGCTGGCGCTGGCACGTACACCTATGAGGACTGGCAGCCCGCTCTCTACGGCAACGCCCAGACCGATCCCGGTCTCGCCGACTACGCCGGCAACAGCCCGCACGGCAACTACACGACTACGACCGTCAAGTGCGTCGTGTGCCACGCGGTCCACTATGCCGCCGCCGGCGGTGCCCCGGTCGGCTCGAGCCAGACCGCTGACACCCTGCTGCGCGTCCGTGCCGACCAGGCCTGCGCCTACTGCCACGCCACCGCTGGCGCCGCAGTCAACGGCCGTCCGGTCTACAACGGCCTCGGCGGCGCCGCCCTCACCGGCGCGCTGACCGGCGGTGCGTTCGACACCGGCCACTACACCGGCACGAACTGCAACTGCTGCCACTCCAACGTCCACGGTGCCGGCGCCGACCACTCGGTCGCCGCTCTGGACGGCTACCTGCTCCTCGCTCTTGACGCCACGAACGTCCAGGGCACGGGTGCGGACACCGCCAACATGCTCGACGCGATCACCGCGATCGACCACAACGCCGAGAACCAGGGCTTTGCGGCCGGCGCGGCGCTCAACGGCACGATCGGCGACTACGCCTCGGTCAACACCGACCTGTACCGCCAGCAGGCCGTCGGCATCTTCTGCGCCGAGTGCCACAACGGTGCGTACGCCACGGCTGCCGCCGGTGCCGCGACCAACGTCCGCGCATCCGGTACGACCGCCTACTCCGGCCACCGCATCGCCGCTGCCGCGACCGCCGACTGGAACGCCGACGGCTCCAAGTCGTCCGGCGCGTTCAACGGTACCGTCGCATGGGCCGAGGCCGCCAACTGCAAGAGCTGCCACGACTCGGTCGACATCTACGGTAACGCCGCCTTCCCGCACGCCTGGGGCCAGGACTCGGTCGGTACCGACACCAAGATGTGGCTGCTGTCGGCCGCTGACGCTGGTGCGACCAAGACCGCTCTCGACACCGCCGGTACCTACACCGCCACCGGTTTCGAGGATGCTCCCGCCCAGCTCACCGACGGCGTCTGCCTGAAGTGCCACGTCGCTTCCGGTGGAACCGAGGGTGTCGGTATCTCCTACTAGTACGTGACTGCGTCTAGCGAGATACCAACACGGGTTTTCAACTAGGAGGTTGAAAGTGGACAAGGGACTTACAAAGTTCATGAAAGGACGCCTGGCGATCGCCGCGGTGATGGCTGTATGCCTGATCGCGCTGCCTGCAATGGCGTTTGCAGCTAGCACCAACAACTATCCGTCCGGCTCCACCGCCGCGCCGAGCGTCGTCGGTGTCACCTTCACCGGCGTCCTCGCCAAGACCGCGGCCATCACCATCGACGGTGGCGCCCGCGTCACCAAGATGAGCAGTGGCGCCTCGGTGGCCGGTGCCTGGAGCACGCAGAGCGTGCTCGTGGGCTCGGTCTTCAAGATCCAGTGGGTCTGGACCCCCGGCACGTTCGCTGCCGGTCAGGTCAAGGTCTACGCGTTCCCGACCAGCGCAGACGTCGCCGCCGGTAGCCATACCGTCGTCGCGAACGTCTACGATTCCACCGGTGCCCTCGCGGACACCCTCACGTGGACCTACAACGTCGACTCCTCGATCACCCCGGGTACCCCGGATGGTCCTGGTACCGCCGTTCCCGCCGCTGACTGCGGAGCCTCGTGCCACGTGGACTACAACAAGAAGGCCGGCATGGGTCCGCACTGCGCCAATTGCCACTCCGGCGCGGAAGCTCCGGCTCACGGCTACATCGCTGCGGGAGACCACACTGCTGAGACCGCGTACCTTGTCGCCAACGCACAGGGCTGCGTCACTTGCCACGGCAGTGACCTGCTCAACGTCAGCGCAGGGCCGCACACCATCAGCGAGCACGCCGGTTGCTCCTGCCACACCTACGGCGAAGCCACCGCACTGAAGACTTGCCAGGACTGCCACCAGGGCGAGTACGCGCCTCACGGGTTCGTCAATGGGCTGTCGCATGGCGGCTCTGGTTGGTTCGCAGCCTCGGGTCACAACACGACGGCCTTCGGCACCATTGGTGCGAAGGAGATCTTCAACGGTGACGAGGGCGTCACGCTCCACGGCGCGGCCTTCGCTCGCGGTGACGGCGCTCCGACCGGCGCACAGGCCGTTCTCGAGACCACGTGGCAGTTCCCGTCCGCCAACGTGTTCTGGAAGGCCGGCGACGCCGAGGCTCCTGCTGACGCGCTGTTCCTGAACAAGGACTCCGTCGTCACCTGCCAGGACTGCCACACGGGCTTCGCTGCCGCCGGTCCTCACGGCTCGGCCGACAACTTCGGTCTCGATGCCGACTACCCGGCCGACTACAGCTACGCTGAGTTGACCAAGTGGATCGTCACCAACCCGTCCGGCATCAAGGTGCGCTCGAGCCTCGGCACCGAGACCCAGACCTTCACGTCTGGCAACACGGTCATCTGCTCGAAGTGCCACGACCTGCAGAACTACGCCGAGGGCAACACCCTGGGCACGACGATCCCGAAGCTCAACGCCATGGGCTTCATCAACGTGACCGCCGTCGGTGGTAGCAACACGGCTCACACGAGCCACCACCAGGACAACGCCGACGGTTCCGCCCAGTGCGTCAACTGCCACATCGGCGTGCCGCACGGCTGGAGCCGCCCGCGTCTGCTGGTCAACACCGCCAAGGATGCCGCTCCGTACCTGGATCCGGACCACCTGGGCACGAGCCGCACGAACAACCGCGTCATGATGTTCGCGAAGATCGGTGGCGTCTGGACGTTCACCGGTCGCGCGGCCGCCAACCTCGGTTGGAACCGCATGGGTATGCAGTCGCTGTCCGCTGAGGACAACCACTCCGTCAACGCGAGCGGTTGGGCCGCATGGACCGAGGCCGACTGTGACGCCTGCAACGACCACGCTGCTGATGGCTCCATCGAGTCCACCACCGGCGTGACGGTCTTCGATCCGGTCACCTACCCCGGTACTGAGGTCCGTATCGTCGAGTAGCTGCTAGTCAGAGTCTGATTCAAGACTCACGCACAAAGGAGGGCGGGCAGCGATGCCCGCCCTCCTCGCATGTGGATACGACTCCTCCGGTGGCGATCAGCTCGCCGGCGCCTGCGCCCAGATCATGCGCGGCCAGGGCTACTTCATCCGCGCGAGACCGGCCCGGGCATCGTCGTACTGCGGTACGTACTTCAGGGCAGTCCTGTACTCAGCCGCGGCCTTTGCGCGCTGCCCGCGCTTCTCGAAGGACAGCCCGAGCATGTAGTGCAGGTCGGCGAGATCCCCGTGCGTGCTCAGCACGGGCCGAATGACTCGCTCGACCTCGGCCCACTCCCCCGAGCCGATCAGGAGAGCCGCCAGCCGCTGCGCGGCCAACAGATGCGTCGGCTCAATCTTGAGGGTCGCGCGGTACTCCTCCCGAGCGGCCGTGACATTGCCGGTCAGTTCGTCCAGTACGGCGAGGTTGTAGTGGGCCTCCGTGTTGTTCGTATCTCGCGAGAGGACCGCCTGATACTCGCGCGTGGCGGCCGTGTACTCGCCCGCGAGCTGATAGGCGCTTGCAAGCCGCAGTTCGGAGGCGGTGGTGCCGGTGCGGGCATACTCCTGGCTTGCCGCCTTTATGCTCATCAGATCGGCGTCCGAGAGGCGCCGCTCAGCGAGCGTGCGGGAAACCAGCAAGACGCCCGTGGCGACTATCGCGACAAGGAGCGCAACGTTGACGAGAATGAGCCCGAGGGGCGCAGTCTCGCGTGTGCGTCTCGGGCTGGATGGCGTCTCCATGGCGTGTATCGCTCCCGTGCCCTTCTTGCTCGACGTCCGACATGGGCCTGCGCCCACGCTCGCAACGCGGTGTCGGCATACCTAGCGGTCCGGACTGTGAGCCCGCACAGCCGGCGCCCTGCGATTCTCAGTAGTAGCGACCCACCAGAACCACCAGCGTGGAGCTCGCAATCGCCACCTGCGCGAGGACGAGCAGCAGAGATGCGCGAGCCGTGCGCACGGCGAGGACAAACCGCGTGCGCATGGCCAGCCACGGAACCAACAGCATCGCGACGGGCACGAAGTACCGGCCCTGCATGCCCTCCAGTACGCCTGCTCCAACGGGTGTCCACGACAGGTACAGGAGCAGATGCAGTGCCACGAAGATGCCCACGGGCACGAGCGCAGCGAGCCACCGATGGGCGGCTGTGAACCGCCCGCGGATGGTTTCGGTGGTGAGCAGGCCTGCAGTGAGGTAGCCCATCACCGCAAGCCGCAGCCAATAGGGCAGGTTGGTGTCGTTCTGTCCTAGCAGGCCGACGAACCCCCAGAGCACCTGTCGACCGTGGGCGATATACATGCGAAGCGTCGCCGTGATGAAGACGCTCGGGCTATGGCGCAAGAATTCAAGCTGCTGGAACGCCGATACCGGCACTCCGAGCTGTGCAGGGACGTAGAACCCCCTGGCAGCAAGGAGCCACCCGCCCGTCGCCACCAGCCACGCCATCCCGACCAGAACCCCGAACATCGCGTACGCCTTGCGGCCTCCAAACCGCGACGCCGGTATGACGAGCAGGATCAGGAATGCAAGTGAGTAGGGCGTCTTGGCCAGGACAATCGCTGCCGAGGCGGCGATGAGCAGCCCGTAGTCTCGGGCACTCAGTCGGCCCTCCTCGCATCCGAGCTTGAGCGCCACTGCCACAACGAGCGCCGTGAGGCTCAGCACGAACGAGTCAGCCGAGGTTGATGGCGCGAGAAACAACGCCATCGGGCTCAGGAGCAGCACCATGAGGGCCCACTTGCCCACAGGGAGGAGTCTGAGCGCCCAATACCCGAAGAGGAGCCATACGAGGAAGCCGCCGAGCCGAGCGAAGTACAGAAGATCGAGTGCGGACGGGCTCAGCAGCCTGCCCAACGCGATCCCCGCCGCTTGGGGTGCGTAGACCCACGGGGTGCCGTAGGCCGCGGTGTTCGAGAACGGCGTGAACGAGCGGCCCTCGGCGCGCAGCGGCACCTGTCTGGCCTCGTGTATCTCGGCGAATGACGTGTGGACTTGGTAGGGGAAGACCCCGATGTGCGAGAACCTGCCAGCCACGGTCTGGAGCGACGAGGGCAGGACACCACCCGCGAGCTCGCCCTCCTTCTGCGGCAGGAAGTCGCCCTGCGATATCTGGTACGCGCGGAAGAAGTGTGCGGCCTCATCCGGCACCTGGAACGGCGGGGTTAGAAACATGAAGAGCATACCGAAGATCACGGCCAGTACGAGGAATACGTTCTCGACCCTCGCAACATGCGCATGAGTGGTTGTGATGCGTTCGTGCGCCTCTGAGTCTGGGGTGATTTGGGGCGCGCTTCTCATGAAGACAATCCCGATCCACGCGGCGTTGGGCAGGCGATACCTTAGTCTAGCTTAGCGCGCCTGCCACAGTGCCGCGGCTCTCCGAGAAGACGCGGCGAGTGGCGCCCGCTACGCCCTTGGTTCGGCAGGTTCGGCCGCCAGGCTGACTGCTGACGGTTCAGTCACGAGACTGAGGCGACGGAGCAGCAGCCACGACAGGACCGCTCCCACACAGTACAGCCCTGCGGTGATGAAGTAGCCGCTCGTGTACGAGGTCGCGGCCAGTCGGCCGCCGACGATGCTCCCGCCAAGCCATGCGAGACTCCACGAGACACTCATCCACCCGACGACCAGGGGTTTGTCTCGGCTGGGCACGCCCTCGACAGCGAGCTGGTTGTAGACCGGCCACGACATGTTCATGAGTGCTCCGCGCGCCCAGATCGCGATTGTCACCGCGGCGAGCGTGCCCGCGAGCGGGATGGTGAGCAGGAACGGCAGCGACGCGAGTTCGGTGATCACCACCGTGCCCACGAGACCGAAACGTCTCGCGAGCAGCGGCGTCGCGAGCGTGGCGACGGCCATGAAGAGACTCGATGCACCCAGGATGAACCCGATCTGCGCCACGCTCACGCCAAGATGCACCCTCAGGAACAGCGGGACGAACGGGATGATCAGCCCGGCCCCGAAGGCGATGACCCCCTCGGGAACCGCCAGCCGTGCCAGCCGGTTCCACGACCGGAAGCCGCGAACCGAGTCAGCGTAGACCGTCCATGCGCTGCGGCGCGCCCGCGGCTTCTCGGAGATTCCGAGCACCGGTAGCGATGACGCGAGCAAGAGCACGCCTGCTACCGCGAGCGTCCATCGCAAGGCGGCAACCTCGGGCATCACGGTCGACAGCGGCGCGGGCAGCAACCCGCCGACAAGTGCTCCGACGAAGCCGGCAGCGATTCGCAGGACGAAGTCGACCGTGAAGAGCATGGTGCGCCCGCGACCGGCCGGGCCACTCTCGGAGAGGAAGGCGACACCGACGGAGCGCATGATGCCGTCACCGACGCCGTAGCCAAGGCCCAGTGCGATGATCACCGAAGGCGCGACGCCCAGGGTCTGCCCAAGCCGAGACGCGCCAAACGCGATGCCCGCGATCACCAGCATCCACCGGTAGCCGACCACTTCCACGAGAGGTGGAAGCAGCAGGCAGACGACGGCCGCCGCGAGCGCGAGCGCGCCCTCGACGTCGCCGACCACCGCGGTCGACATCCCCGCTTCCTTCACGTACAGCGCGAAGACGGTGCCGAGGATTCCCGCAGCGACGTTCTGCATGACGACGGCGGTGAAGTACCGACGCGCGTTTGGCGTGGCCTCGCGAAGCGTGCGCAGATACGCGCCAGCCCCCCTGCGCACCAGCCCTTTCGCGCGTTCGATCAAACCGACCTCCGTCAGGTGCAGCCCAGACACAACCCATCTACCTTACGACTGCATAGACATCGGCTCAAGTTGTATGGCCCGAGCGTGCCTGGAAGTCTCGCTGCAGCGGTGAACCGGGCAGCGGCTTCTCAGCGCACGACGGAGACCGCGCGCTCTCGAGCCCATCGAACAAGTGCCTCTGGGCCGAGCGGCGGAGAGAACAAGAATCCCTGCAACGCAGTGCACCCCAGGTCCCTGAGCACGATTCGCTGCGCGTCGGTCTCGACGCCTTCGGCGACAGTCGCGGCCTCGACGTGCTCGGCGAGGCGCCGGACCAGCTCGACGACGCCCCGGCTACCTTCGTCCGCAACACCGGCGATGAGACTGCGGTCGATCTTGATCTCGCTGATCGGCAGACCGCGAAGATGCGCGATGCTCGTGAACCCGGTCCCAAAATCGTCGATCGCGATGCCCACGCCCAGCCCGCGAATCCCCTCCAACTGCGTCGCAGCCCGGTTGACGTCGGCAACGATTACTGTCTCCGTCATCTCCAGCACGAGCCTGCCCGGCTCGAGTCCCGATGAGGCCAGGGCCTCGCGGACATACTCGACGAGGCATGGGCTGAGAACCGTCCGGCCTGAGATGTTGACCGAGACCCTGATACCCGAGACTTCGGGCCGTCCGGACCACTCAACGAGCTGTCTGGCAGCCTCGCGCATCACCCAGCGGTCCAGTGCGACGATCAGGTCGCTTTGCTCGGCGATGGGGATGAACGCATCCGGCACCATGATGCCGTACCCCGGGCGATCCCACGATATGAGGGCCTCGACGCCCACGATGTCGGAAGTCTGAGCGTCCACGATCGGCTGGTAGCGCAGCCGCAGCTGGTCGCCGCCATGGACCAATGTGGCCGCGAGGCTGTTCTCGACATCGGCCTTCCCGAGCAGTTCGCGCTCGAACTCGTCGTCGTAGATGCTGGTTCTCGAGTCGCCGTCCCACTTGGCCCGGTACAGAGCGAGATCTGCTTTGCGGAGAAGATCAAGTGGCGACTTCTCCAAGCCGGCCGAGAACGCAATCCCCACGTTCGCCGCCGTTGCGAGGGTCTCGCCCGCGCACGACATGGGCTCCGCGATCGCGTCGAGCACCCGGTCGAACAGAGCGCGCGCGTCGGATACGTCGGGAAGGTTCTCGGCGATCACCACAAACTCGTCGCCGCCGAGCCGGGCCACAAAGTCCCCGGCCCGCACGGACGCGCTCAACCGCCGCGCCACCTCACACAGGACTTCATCGCCAATCGGATGGCCGTACGTATCGTTGATGAGCTTGAAGTCGGTGAGGTCGAGGAACGCGAGGCAGAGCTGCTGCCCACCCCTGTCGGCACGCGCGCTCGCGCCCATGAGGGTCGAGATCGCGGCCGCACGGTTGGGCAGGTGCGTGAGTGAGTCATGATTCGCTTGATGCGCCAGATCGTGTGCCTGGGCCCGAATCTGATCGATGTCCTGTTGGTGCTGCGTTGCCCCGGCCACCGTGATCGCGCCCACCACAACAATCAGGAACCCTGAGGTCACAACATCAGAAAGGGCAACGCCCGGCATGAACAGGGGCAGCGTGAGCGTCATCAACAGCGTTGCCATGAAGACGCCACCCGAAGCGAGCGGCGGCAGGAAGACGCCGCTCAACACACCGGCGATCACCGGGAAGGCAAGTAGCAGAATCCTGCTCGGGCCCGTCGCAATCGCCGCAAATGTGGCGAGCAGGATAATCCCGACTGTCAGGGTGGCAGCTACT
>Ga0208789_1001550_pt1 | contig 12456 bp, 15 predicted proteins | sample Methanotroph_Enr_FD_187368 | JGI IMG/M metagenome (GOLD analysis project Ga0208789, IMG submission 187368) | Enriched soil microbial communities from Old Woman Creek wetland in Ohio, USA - Methanotroph_Enrichment_5 (SPAdes) (version 2) | ecosystem: Environmental > Terrestrial > Soil > Wetlands...
GCCTGATGCGTACTTTTAAAGGAGACAAATTTTGCCCGGTTTGCGAAGCTGCCATCCAGAAAATGATCGATTTCTATACGAAGTAAAGATGGCCCGGAATACGAAAACGTGCGCCTGAAACCTTCAGTGTAATTGTTTGCTGATGCAGTTTTTTCATTCTCAATTTGGAACAGATTCAGGCTGATGAAATGAAAATTGTGGTTTCCATATTATAACCCTTGCTTAAACATATATATTCTAAATAGCAATAAAACTATATGTTATCATTCGTATTTTGAGTGGAAAATGACTAATTTTGCAGCCCGAAAAGATTGAATTTTTTAATCTTTTCCGTGTTATCACAATAACAATACATAATCCAGGAGGGCATATGGCCATTACAAAATTAGAACAAATGTTTGATTTGCTGAAAAGCAAACCCAAAAAAAGAATTGCAGTAGCTTTCGCAAACGATGCACACACCATCGAAGCCGTTTATGCTGCCGTTGAAAAAGGAATTGTTGACGCGACACTTACCGGCGACGAAGCTTCTATAACAAAAATATGCCTGGAGCATCACATGGATGCAGGCAAATTTGAAATTTTAAATGAGCCTGGCGAAATTAAAGCCGCAACACTTGCCGTTCAGTTGATCAACGAGGGCAAAGCAAGCCTGCTGATGAAAGGATCGCTCAGCACTGACAAATATATGCGTGCTATTTTAAATAAAACTACAGGGATCACCAACGAAGGGGCAGTTCTTTCACACGTTTCGGTTATGGAATTCCCTTCGTATCATAAGTTGCTTACCATCGCTGATGTGGCAATCATTCCCCAGCCCGACCTGAAACAAAAAATTAAAATGATCGATTACCTGGTGAATGTATCAAAAGCCATTGGCGTTGTGAAACCCAAAGTAGCTGTTATTGCTGCTACTGAGCAGATGCTTGCAGGCATGCCGGCTTGTGTTGATGGCGCTATACTTGCTAAAATGAGCGACCGGGGTCAAATCCAGGGCTGTATCGTGGACGGACCTCTTTCCCTTGATGCTGCTATTGATATGGAATCAGTTCAGATCAAAAAAGTTACAGGCCCTGTTGCCGGAGATGCCGATTGCCTTCTTTTCCCGAATATTGAATCAGGAAACGTATTTTTTAAAGGAGGCACCAAGTTAGCCGGAGCTGAACTGGCAGCCTATGTTGCCGGAGCGCGTGTACCTTGCGTACTTACTTCACGTGGCGATAGTGCTTTAACCAAAACCTATTCCATTGCTCTCGCAGCTTTGATGGCTAAATAGGGTATCAGAAAAACAACCATGGAAGACTTCCGCATCCTTGCGATTAATCCCGGTTCAACTTCCACAAAAATTGCGGTTTATCAGAATATGAACCCGATTTTTGTGAAGAACATAACGCATCCGAATGAGGAACTCGCACAGTTTGAACATGTAGCCGATCAGTTTCATTTCCGCAAGGAGATTATTTATAAAGAACTTGAAGAAGCCGATATTCAGATTGACAAAATTCAGGCTGTAATTGGTCGTGGCGGAATGCTGAAACCCATTTCTTCAGGTGTTTACCTGGTGAATGAAGCCATGAAATCGGATTTATACGATCATCCTATTAAAGAACATGCCAGTAACCTTGGCGGACTGATAGCCGATGATATTGCCCGGGCATTACCCAATGCCAAAGCCTATATTGCCGATCCTGTTGTTGTTGATGAACTTGATGAGATTGCCCGTGTAGCAGGTCACCCATTATTTAAAAGGATTTCTATCTTCCATGCACTGAACCAGAAATCGATAGCCCGCCAGCATGCCAAGAGTATCATGAAACGATATGAGGACCTCAACCTTATCGTAGTTCATATGGGCGGAGGTATTACCATCGGTGCTCATTACAAGGGACGGGTGATTGATGTAAACCAGGGTCTCGACGGGGAAGGGCCCTTTTCGCCTGAGCGTAGCGGAACCTTACCTACCGGTGACCTGGTACGTTTCTGCTTCAGCGGAGAATATTCAGAACGAGATGTTATTAAGATGGTTGTCGGCAACGGAGGCATTGTAGCTTACCTTGGCACTAACAGCGCCTACGAGGCGGAACAACGCGCTCAAAACGGTGATGAACAGGCAAAATTCATCCTTGAAGCACTTGCATACCAGGTAGCCAAGAGTATTGGTTCGATGGTTCCGGTGCTCAAAGGAGAAGTAGATGCCATATTGCTTACCGGGGGCGTAGCCCACAGCAAATGGATCACAAACCTTATCATAGAAAGAGTTTATAAGTTTGCCCCGGTTTACATCTACCCGGGCGAGGACGAAATGCGCGCTCTGGCCATGAACGGCCTGATGGTGCTGAAAGGCGAAGTGGAAGTGAAGGAGTACGTTTAAGAATAGTTAATGGAAAAATAGTTAATGGAAAATGGTCGGTAAAACTATTTTCCTTTTTCCTTTTTTAACTATTATCTTCCCTCACAGAACCTATTTTCTATTTTCCCATTAACTATTAACTTCTCTCTCCCCCGGCAACCAGCTTTCCTATAACAGCGGGGAAATGCGCATATTCCAGCTCATGGATTTTTGCTGCCAGGATTTCAGGAGTATCTTCCTTATTGATTTTACACCTGGCCTGATAAATAATATCCCCTTCATCATAATGCTCATTTACATAATGGATGGTAATTCCGCTTTCGGCATCTCTGGCAGCAATTACCGCCTGGTGTACTTTCATGCCATACATTCCCTTTCCACCGTATTTTGGCAGCAAGGCAGGATGAATGTTAATAATTCTATGAGGAAATGCCTGCAAAATATTTTCAGGGATCAGCCATAGAAATCCTGCCAGAATAATCCAGTCTGTTTCCCTGCGCTGAAGATCCTCCAGTACCGATGCAGAATTATAAAAGCTATCCCGGTTAAATACTACGGAAGGAATACCAAGAGATTTTGCCCTTTCGAGAACAAAAGCAGCCGGATTATTGCAATATATTGCAGAAATCTCCAACATGCCTGTCTCAGCAAAGTATTCTGCTATTCGCTGTGCATTACTTCCGCTTCCTGAGGCAAAGACCGCAATCCTGGGGATATTTTTCATTGAATGTCAATAGTTTAAAGGAAACAAATTTTTTAGCACATGCCAATTGCCTCACGGATAAAATCCAGGCAGCTTTCGGGACTTCAAAATAACAAAAACCCCCCGACATATTATGAGTGTATGTGAATTTTACCCATTAAAAAGCAAAATTAATCCAGTCAGGCAGGAAGGAAGTGTCGTAAACTATTGTGTATGCATCTCGTAAATAAAGCATTAGGCTGGTTAGCCTTAAAATAATCTGAGGAATTATTGTTTTATCGGCTAAATTGTTATTTCTTTGCAGCCTAAAACCAATTAAAGCGTACAACAATGTCCGACATTGCAACAAGAGTAAAAGCTATCATCGTTGATAAGCTTGGAGTAGACGAAAAAGAAGTAAACCCTGCAGCAAGTTTCACCAACGACCTGGGTGCCGATTCATTGGACACCGTTGAACTGATTATGGAATTCGAAAAAGAATTCAACATTGCTATTCCTGATGATCAGGCTGAAAAAATCAGTACCGTAGGTGATGCTATCACTTACCTCGAAAGCAACGCGAAATAAGTAAAATTCATTCGATGAAGTTAAGGCGAGTAGTAGTTACCGGCCTTGGCGCTCTGACTCCATTAGGCAATACAGCTCCGGAATTCTGGAGCGGCTTGGTTAATGGAGTTAGTGGTGCTGGCCCCATCACACATTTTGATACGAGTAAGTTCAAAACGAAATTTGCTTGTGAGCTCAAAGGGTTTGACCCGTTAAATTTTTATGACCGTAAAGAGGTTCGGAAGTTCGATCCTTTTACACTTTATGGCATGGTATGTGCCAATGAAGCGGTTAAGGATTCCGGGATAGATTCGGAAAATGTTGATCATGACCGTGTAGGAGTTATATGGGCTTCCGGAATTGGAGGTATGACTACTATTTTTGAGGAAATTTCAGGTTTTAACGCAGGTGATGGCACACCACGCTTTAGTCCGCTCATGATTCCTAAGATGATTGCCGATATTGCAGCAGGTCAGATCTCCATCCGTTACGGTTTCAGAGGTCCGAATTTTGCTACTGTATCCGCTTGCGCTTCTTCCGCCAATGCTTTAATTGATGCTTTCAACTATATCAGGCTTGGTATGGCTGATGCTTTTGTTACCGGAGGCTCCGAAGCTGCAATTAATGTTATGGGCGTGGGTGCTTTTAATGCCATGCATGCTCTTTCAACACGCAACGATGATCCTGCAACAGCTTCACGTCCTTTCGATAAGGATCGGGATGGTTTTGTGATGGGTGAAGGTGGCGGAGCATTGATATTTGAAGAACTTGAACACGCCCTCGCAAGGGGAGCAAAAATATATGCCGAAGTTGCCGGAGCAGGGATGAGTGCTGATGCATACCACATTACAGCTCCGCATCCGGAAGGATTAGGCGCACTCAATGCTATGAATTCAGCAATTCGTGATGCTGGCATGACAATTAACGATATAGATCATGTAAATACACATGGCACATCAACCGGTCTTGGAGATATTGCTGAAACTGCCGCTCTGGGGAAATTATTTGGTGATCACTCATCAAAAGTGTATGTTAACTCTACCAAATCAATGACGGGTCATTTACTTGGTGCTGCCGGTGCAGTTGAAGCGATGGCTTCGATATTTGCCCTCCAAAATGATTTAATTCCTCCAACAATCAACCATTTTACAGATGATCCTGAGGTTGATCAATCACTATCCTTTGTATTTAACAAAGCTTTGCATACCACTGTTAACGTTGCGTTAAGCAATACTTTCGGTTTCGGTGGACACAACGCTTCGCTTATTTTTAAGAAATTTGTAAAGTAACTTTGACTTTCGACGTCATAAAACCAATCAGAGTCTTTCTTTCTGAAGATAAACAGCTTTTCGTAGCACTGAAAAATATTTTCGGCTATTATCCCGGGAATATTTTTTTGTATAAACTGGCTTTCCGGCATAAATCCCAGGCCATCGAACTGAATAATGGCAGCCGCGTCAGTAACGAACGGCTTGAGTACCTTGGCGATGCCATTTTGAGTGCTGTGGTTGCTGATCACCTTTTCAAAATGTTTCCTTATAAAGACGAAGGTTTCCTTACCGAAATGCGTTCGCGCATTGTAAGCAGGGTTCAGTTGAACAAACTTTCTCAGAAAATGGGCGTTGATACCCTGATAACGGCAAGCACCGAAAATAATAATGTATACCGCTCCATGAAAGGGGACGCTTTTGAAGCTCTTATCGGGGCTATGTATCTTGATAAAGGGTATAATTTTACCCGCCAGATCATTATCGAAAAGATTATCAAGCAACACTTTGACCTGCAGGATCTCGAAAACAATAATACCAATTATAAAAGCCAGATTATTGAATGGTCGCAGCGGGAAAAACGACCTGTTGAATTCGTGATCCTTAACGAGGTGGGGCATGGATATAACAAACAATATGTAGTCGATGTTCTGGTCGACAAGATTTCGATGGGCAAAGGCCGCGATTACTCCATCAAGGGAGCCGAGCAGGATGCGGCTATGAAGGCTTTACTTCAGCTGGAAATCGAAAAACTGTAATTTCAGAATAGTATTCTTTTAAAAATCTACAACCTGAAAAGGATCTTTCAGAAACATGTATATTTGTATTAATTAAGAATATCCTATTATTTATTCACTTGCCTCACTAATTTATGTTGACCGAATGAGCAGTCAAGGATCGAACAAAGCTATTGTTTTCGCGCTGGCAGGCAACCTGCTGATCGCCATCATAAAATACATAGTAGCTTTCATCACCGGAAGCGCCGCAATGCTTGCCGAATCTATCCATTCAACTGCTGATACCTTTAACCAGGTTCTTCTGCTTATTGGCCATAAAAATGCTAAAAAGTCACCCAGCGAGATGCATAGTTTCGGGTATGCCAACGAAGTGTTTTTCTGGTCACTGATGGTAGCGGTTTTACTTTTTTTCGTTGGGGCCTTGTTTTCAATCTATGAAGGAGTTCATAAGCTTTTTCATCCTGAGGAACTGAAAAACATTTACTGGATTTTTGCTGTACTGATCAGTTCCTTACTAATTGAGGCTAAATCCTTCCAGGTGGCTTACGGCGAATTCAGAAAAACCACAAAACTCCCGTTTTTTAAGGCCGTACAGGCGTCCACAAGGGTAAGCCTCATTGTGGTTGTGCTGGAGGATTCCGCGGCAATGGCAGGCCTGACCCTTGTAATAATTTCGACTTTGCTCGCCTGGCTTGTAAACCCTGTTTTTGATGCTTTAGGCAGTATCGCCGTTGGAATTTTGTTACTGGCCGTTTCCATCCTGCTTATCGCAGAAGTGAAAAACCTTATCGTTGGCGAAAGCATGCCCCGTGAGAGGCGACAACTGATGCGTAATGTGATCCATACCTTTAAACAGATAAGGCGCATCAATCGCATGCAGACTATGGTTATGGGCGACAGCAGTTACCTGGTATTGTTATCAGTAGATGTTGAAGATGAAATGAAAGGATCTGCCGTTGAAGATATGATAGAGCAGTTGAAACTTACGCTGAAAAAAGAAATTCGGGATATAGGCACCATTTACATTGAGATACAAGATTCCGTCAGAAATCAAAAAGTCTGACCCTTGCTTATGAAAACAAAAGTTGTTGCTACAGTTGGTCCGGCATGTTCGAGTCGCGATATGTTACAGAAACTCATCAAAGCAGGTGTTGATGTTTTCAGGCTAAACTTCTCACACGGATCGTATAGTGATCACCTGAGCGTAATAGAAATTATCCGATCGCTGAACGAAGAGTCCGGTACCCACATAGCCATGCTTGGCGACTTGCAGGGTCCCAAAATCCGTATAGGGGCTTTTGCTGAAAATATGGTCATGATGGCTGACGGCCATGAACTTGTTTTCACGACCAGCGAATGTACATGTACTGCCGATAGATTATATATCACATATCCCGAATTTGCCCGCGATGTACAAGTCGGCGAGGACCTATTACTCGATGACGGGAAACTGCTTTTCCGTGTTATGGAGACCAATGGCGTTGATGAAGTGAAAGCAAAAGTAATTCACGGCGGGATATTATCAAGCAAGAAAGGAGTAAATCTTCCAAATACAAAGGTTTCATTGCCTTCGCTCACTGAAAAAGACAAACGCGACCTGGCCTTTATTCTCGAACACAAACTCGACTGGATCGCTTTGTCATTTGTCCGGAAAGCGGAAGATATCCGTCATCTTAAATCAGTAATAGATGAACTTGGCATCCCTCTAAATATGCCGGGTATTATTGCAAAAATTGAAAAGCCGGAGGCTGTCCGAAATATGGATGAGATCATAGCCGAAGCCGATGGCATAATGGTTGCCCGTGGCGACCTGGGCGTTGAACTTCCACTGGAGCAGGTTCCTTTGGTGCAGAAAAAACTTATCCGAAAATGCAACCATGTGGCAAAACCAATTATTGTCGCCACCCAAATGATGGAAGGCATGATAAATAATATCAGACCTACACGGGCTGAAGTGAATGATGTGGCAAACTCGGTTCTGGATGGAGCTGATGCGGTAATGCTGAGCGGCGAAACCGCTGTAGGCTTGTACCCGAAGGAAGTGGTTGAAACCATGCAGAAAATCATCTGTGAAGTTGAGAAAACTGAAGATATTTATAATAAACCCCATATTGCAAACCAGGCTGATAAGAAGCGGATTATTTCCGATTCGATACTTTCGGCCGCCTGCAGCCTGGCAATCGAATCGAATGCCAACGCTATTATTGCCATGACTATTACCGGGTATTCAGCACAGCGGATCAGCAGTCAACGGCCTAAGCAGGATATTTATATTTTTTCAGGCAACCACTTCCTGTTGTGTAAACTAAACCTGGTTTGGGGAATCAAAGGATTCTATTTTGATAAAATTGTTTCATCTACAACCAAGACTTTTAAATCCATCACGGATCAGCTGATTGCAGAAGGCCGGATAAAAAAAGGTGATTTACTGATAAAAGTTGCAAGCACACCCATTTATGTTGCCGGACAGACTAATACGGTAAAACTGGATTATGCGTAACTTTTTCTCCTTGTCGTCCTTCGCCCGGTCACAGTGTCGCCCCTCTCCCACTTAATTCTGATGACTAATCCCATAATAAATGGCCCGCATTCCACGTCTTGAACCCGCTTTTGAACCGGCAGATGCATTTATTGGCATAGCTACAAATATACCGGTTATCCAGCTGGTTCATTTTATCAACCGCGAAACTTTGCTTAACCTGGTCAGGGAAGAGGATTTGCCTGTGTATTCCGAAAAAACAGGAACCAATACCTATTATAAGTTTTATTGCTATGAAGATGACGAATACAGGAGTGATTTCTGTCTGCTGAGCAATACCAGCGACGGATTAAATCTTTTACCTGCACATAAACAGTTTGGCTATTTTTTGGTTATACATGGAGCTATTCCCGACGAAAAAGTGAAGCAACTTATGTCTCGTATAAAAACCATTGCCGGTGTTCAGCTTGCCGCTCTCATTGCGCAGGAACCTATAAAAGCACTTGGGCCTATTTTACAGGACCTTGAATTACACCTCACTGATCTGAAAAAGGAAAAAGCCAAAAAGAATAAACGCTATATGCCACCAGCTGAGGATCAATGAAAGGAAAAATACTTGTAACGATTCAGTTTGCGTGCCTCTTCCTGCTGGCAATCGCAACAAATTGGCTTGCTATTCCATGGTGGGCATTTTTTCTGTTAGGAATTTCGGGAGCACTCGCCATGTGGGCCATGGCCATAATGAATCTGGGAAACTTTAACATTGTTCCCTATCCGGTCAAGACGGGTATTATGATCACGCGAGGGCCATACAAGGTGATCCGCCACCCTATGTACACTTCAATTTTTATATTTGCCTCTGCCTTGCTTATCGGACAATTCGACTATATAAAACTGATCATCAGCCTGACGTTGGTGGCAGGACTTGTTGTTAAAATGCTTTTCGAGGAAGATTTGCTTTGCAATCATTATCCTGGTTACAAAGACTATATGATGAAAACAAAAAGGGTTATCCCGTTTGTTTGGTGACCAGATCCAGATTCCAGGATTTAAATTATAAGTGCCGGGTACCGCCGGGATTGTGGTACCGATCGCCATGTTCCGGCTGCCAGCATGTACAACCGTTCGGATAACTGAACAAATTGTTTAAGAACCTTAGCCTTGTCGCCCTGCCCTCATTCTATCCTGCTGATTCAAACTGTTTCAAAAACCGCAGGTCGTTTTCGCTGAACATTCGCAGGTCTTTTACCTGGAATTTGAGGTTGGTGATACGTTCAATGCCCATTCCGAAAGCATAGCCAGAATATTCCTTACTATCGATGCCACAATTTTCGAGCACAGCCGGATCAACCATTCCGCAGCCGAGGATTTCAACCCAGCCGGTATATTTGCAGAAACTGCAGCCTTTCCCTCCGCAAAGATTGCATGAAATATCCATCTCAGCCGAAGGCTCGGTAAAAGGGAAATAGGATGGCCGCAGCCTGATCTGTGTATCAGGGGCAAACATTTCACGTGAAAAATATAATAAGGTCTGTTTCAGATCGGCAAATGAAACATTACGGTCAATGTACAATCCTTCAACCTGGTGAAAGAAACAGTGGGCACGCGCCGAAATGGCTTCATTGCGGTACACACGTCCCGGGAAAATAGCCCGGATAGGCGGTTTAGTATTTTCCATAACCCGGATCTGAACACTGGAAGTATGCGTACGAAGTGCTATATCCGGATCTTTTTCGATGAAGAACGTATCCTGCATATCCCGGGCCGGATGCTCGGGTGGAAAATTAAGCGCGGAGAAATTATGCCAGTCGTCTTCAATTTCAGGTCCTTCGTTTACCGTGAAACCAAGGCGCGCGAAAATGCTGATCATTTCATTGCGGACAATGGATAGCGGATGGCGCGTACCCGGCTCACGGAAACCAACCGGTTTAGTGAGATCTTCATCAGTAAGCGTTGTAAAAGCGGTTCCCTCAAAGGAATCTTTCAGCAGGCTGACTTTATCCTGTGCAGCATTTTTCAGCACGTTAAGCAACTGGCCTATATCACGTTTCTGATCGCCGGGAAGTTCCTTAAATGCATCAAATAAATCCTGCAATAGTCCTTTACGGCCCAGGAAACGGATACGGAACTGCTCCAGGTTGTCGGCACTTTCGGCTTTAAACTGCTTAACTTCTTCAAGCAACTGGTTGATCTTGTCTTTCATACGCTAACTATTCTAAATTCAGCATGTACCGATGCTGAGGTGCAAAGGTCGGGAAAAGTTTTTTATTTTCTTAATCCATAAATAAATTGCGGAAATGAACGAAATCACCAAAAAGCGAAGACCTAAAAGCAAAAAAGGACCCGGTTATCAGAACCCGGATCCTTTTAAAAAATTTATTCTAATCTTTTAGAGCACTTTCACCGTCATTTTAATTTCTTTCACCGGTTTGTCGCCGGCGGCAGTTTGTACGGCAGCAATTTTATCAACAACATCGAGGCCTTCGATCACTTCGCCAAAAACGGTGTAATCGCCGTCAAGGAAAGGCGTTCCGCCAATAGTAGTGTATGTTTTACGTTGCTCTGGCGTGTACTTTACTGTGCGCTTCTGATCGTACTGATCGAGTTGCTGGGCTGTGACCGGCGATCCCTGGACGATGTAAAATTGTGATCCTGAGGATTCTTTTTTTGGATTCACCTGGTCGCCCATACGGGCTGCACACAAAGCGCCTTTTTTGTGAATATGGGCTGGCACAAATTCAGCCGGAACCCTGTCACTCATCTCGGGCACACCTGCCGGAGGGCCACCGCCTTGTATCATAAAGCCTTTGATAACACGGTGAAAAACAGATCCGGTATAAAAACCCTGGTTGGCAAGTTTTATAAAATTATCACGGTGTTTGGGAGTGTCGTTGTAAAGGGCTACTTTAATATCGCCCATATCGGTATGTATGAGCACCTTGGTCATTTTTTGAGCATCTAGTTCCATCATAAACAGGAAGATAAGGGTTAAGGTTAAAAAAATTGAACGTTTCATATGCAGTATTTTAATTTACCTGTAAACGTGATTATTGACTTTTTATTTCGTTTTTCAGAGCGGTGGAGTGAGGGGCGACAGAGCGAGGAAAAATAAGGAGAGGTACAATTGGCTGACGCTAATTCTTTATCAGTTTAATTGTCATGGGAATATCTGTCAGTGGCCGGTTGTTGGTGTCAGTTTTAACGGCTGCTATTTTATCAACAACTTCCATGCCACTTACCACTTCTCCAAAAACAGTATAGGCGCCGTCAAGATGCGGCGTTCCGCCAATAGTCGTGTAAACGCGCCGCTGTTCATCGGTAATTTTAAATGGCTTGGTACGCAGATATTGAGCTTCAACCGCATTGTGATACTTATCGACAACCAAACGTATATTTGCGGTATCACGCTGATCGACCATTTGCCTGAACGCTTTTAGTTCAGCTTCCTTGCCTTCCTTTTTCATCAGGTCCATCATAATGTATTGCTTGGTGCGGCGTTCCACCTTGAGTTCCACGGCATCAAGTTCGTCGTTGGTAAACACCTTGCCTTGCACGATGTAGAATTGAGATGCTGATGAAGCTTTTGACGGATTCACATCATCACTTTCGCGGGCAGCAGCAAAAGCTCCACGTTTATGCAGGTACGAAGGCACATATTCGAACGGGATGGTATAAGTGGTATCGCCGTCTCCCAATAATACGCCAGGTTTGGCATTACGCGATGTCGGATCGCCGCCCTGGATCATGAAATTCCGGATCACGCGGTGAAACAAAGTGCCGTTAAAATATCCCTTCGAAGTAAGTTTTATAAAATTATCCTTGTGTTTGGCCGTACTGTCATATAGTTTAACCACGATATTCCCATAAGGTGTAGTAATGCTAACCAGGGTTTCTTTGGGTTTGGAACTGCAGGCCACAAACAAAACAGCCAGAAATGCTATGATAAAGGTATTTTTCATGTAATTAATATTAATGACTTATCCTGAAATGCACTTCCAGTTTTGAGTTACAATTTTTTTACCGGTTTATTTTAAATTATATTTTACCTCCTGCCTTTTGCATGCAGGCAACAGCTCCGCTTTGTTTCTTCCTGATCAGATACCGGGATTGACTATGTCCTCTCCTATTCCCTCCCAGCCCACTCAGTATGACGGAATTCTATATTTTAACAGGTTCTCAACGCTTAAACCCGGTTTTTATATCCGTGTAGCATTTACGACATAGCGGTTCGTAATTGTCCATTTCGCCTAATACTACCAGTTTTTCACTGGCTATGGTACGATGCGAATAATGGGCAAGGTCGCCGCAACGCATACATATGGCGTGAACTTTAGTAACATACTCGGCGATAGCCATCAGGGCTGGTATAGGTC
>Ga0208789_1001552_pt1 | contig 12435 bp, 12 predicted proteins | sample Methanotroph_Enr_FD_187368 | JGI IMG/M metagenome (GOLD analysis project Ga0208789, IMG submission 187368) | Enriched soil microbial communities from Old Woman Creek wetland in Ohio, USA - Methanotroph_Enrichment_5 (SPAdes) (version 2) | ecosystem: Environmental > Terrestrial > Soil > Wetlands...
TCTCCCAAAATCGAGTCGTGCAGGATCATGTTGGATACGTGCGAATCGCCGTTCACGATGGCGTTCTGCAGGATGCTCGCTTCCACGACGCTGCCGGCCGCGATGGACACGTTGGGCCCCAGGATGCTGCCCCGCACCACCGCCCCCTTTTCGATGTGCACCGGTTCGATCAGGACCGACTCGATGACCTCGCCGCCGTTGTAATGGCGTCCGGCCAAAAGGTAGCTGTTGGTGCTGAGCAGCGTTTCGGGAGTGCCGCAGTCGAGCCAGGCATCGATCTCCGGAGCCCTGAAGTGCCGGCCGTCCCGGATCATGCGCATGAAGACCGCCGGGAGGTAGTATTCCCCCTTCACCGTCTCACCCGAATTGATGGTCTCTTTCAGGTACCCCATGAAGCGCACGCCGTCCTTCAGGTAATACAGCCCGACCTGGGCCAGCTTGGACACGAGGGTATCCGGCTTCTCGACCATGTCCACGATGTACCCATCCCGCACCACGTTCACCCCGAACCGCTGGTAGTCCTCCACTTCCTTCGAGTAGATCAGACCGTCGCAGTCGGCGCACAACTCGGGGATCCGGGTCAGGTCCGCGTCGAAGATGGTGTCGTTGAAAACGATCAAAAGATCCTCCCCCGGTGCCACGTGGGGGGCGGCCAGCGATACCGCATGCGCCGGGCCCCGGCGCTCCTTCTGCACTATGTAGCGGCAGTTGAGCCCCGGAAAGGCGGCCTCCATGAACTCTTTTACCTGCCCGCCGTTTTCATCGGTGATGAAGAGATACTCGGAGGCGGCAAGCGGGATCAGTCGGCTTATGATGTGCTCCAGCACGGTCTTGCCCGCGACGTGGACCAGGGACTTCGCCTTCGTGTGGGTGTGCGGCCTGAGCCGGGTGCCTTTTCCAGCAACGGGAAGCAGTATTTTCATCAGGTTCTCCTTGGCGCACAGCGCTGCCCCCTCGCAGATCCGTATTTCGGGGGCGCAGCGGCGGCGATTGCAGCTAGAAATTTTATAACAGGGGATCAGGCAACCGTGGGGAGGTAAGCAACTCCGGCTGCAGCAATTCCAGCGCATGCTAGCACAGAAGCTGTAGCTATGCCAGTTACCAATTGCAGCGGGCAAGGCTTGTGCCATCAGGACCGCTCTCAATGAGAGTATGGCGCAGCACGACTCACCGTTTGCGGCAGGCCAGCCGGCACTCTAACTGAGGGGCCAACAGCGTTTTCCGACTATTTAGAGGGCACCCCAAGTCCTTTCCTCCGGTCGGGCCTATTCTTACTCCAAGTTGCTGTAGAAATAAGCCATGGGCCTACTTGAGTATTTTGATGTATTTTATGCTTGAAATTCCCGACCAAGTCGGTTAGTAATGTCGCAGGTTCTTTTCCGGATTTCTCGACAGGAGGATGTAAACATGGCCCACGGCTTTCGATTTCTTTTAACGATGGCACTTCTGACGGCGTTTGCTGCGACCGCAGCTGCGGCACCGGCCAAAGCCGGCTACAAGGGATACGCCCGCGGCTCCGCACTGATAACGGCAAAGGAGCTGAAATCACTCATCGACGCGCACGACCCGAAGCTGGTGATGGTGGCAGCCGAGAACGAGATAGAGTACCGGTTGGGGCATATTCCGGGATCTTTCAAGGTGGACCGTCCGGACTACGAAGCAGCAGCCGAGACCCAAAACGGTGTCACCGGCAACCTGATCGATGCGGCAGGGTTCACCAAGCTGGCCCAGCGTCTCGGGATCTCGAAGGATTCCAAGGTGGTGGTGTACGACACCAAGTACGACGCGACCCGCCTCTGGTGGGCCTTCTTCTACTACGGCAAGACCGACGTGAGGGTGCTGGATGGCGGCATCAAGGCCTGGAAGGACAGCGGGTACGACACCGACCTGCTGGCAGCGGAACCCGGCAAGTCCGGCAGCTTGGTCGCCAAGATCGCCCACCCGAGACTGCGGGTCGACACTCCGGAAATCGCTGCCTTAAGCGATGCGGCAAAGGGCCAACTTTGGGACGAGCGTGACACCAAGGAGTATTGCGGGGAAGAACTGAAGAAGGGAGCCTACCGGAAGGGGCACATCCCCTGGGGCAAGCATGCCGATTGGGAACTCTTCAAGAAGAAGGGGAACAAGGCGGAGTGGATCGCCGCAGCCGACGCCCAGGGTCTTTTGAAGAAGCTGGGGGCCGATCCTAAGAAGAATCAGTACTTCTTCTGCCAGTCCGGGGTGCGCTCCACGCAGGCGCTCTTCACCTTCTATCTCTTGGGTTGGTCGCTGGACAAACTGCACAACTATGACAGTTCCTGGATCGGCTGGTCCAAGGACCACTCCCTGCCGATCGTCAGCAGTTGCAGCACGGAGCCCACAGTGGCCTCGCTGCCGTAGCACGATTGAGTAACAGAATCGGCCGCAAACAAGGCTCACGGAGACAACTCTGTGAGCCTTGTTTGCATCTGCCACCGACACCGGTGGTACAGGCCGCCAGTCGGCGATGGCAAGTACACTGCACTAGCGATGCATATTGACAGTGTACTGATTGTATGCATAATGACCGAATTATCCATCTAGCTCACCTGATATAGAGCACGCCGCGTGACCTACGTGCGCGGCAGATACTTTCCTACCTAGTGCGTCAATGAGATACCCCATGAGCGATGATCAGAAACAGCAAATGGACATCGGCAAGAGCGTAGGATTCCTTCTGGCCAAAGCCTATCAGCGTGCCAGCTTGCTCTTCAAAGAGGAGTTCGAGGGTTACGACCTGACGCCCCAGCAGTTCGGCCTGCTCGGCTTTCTTTGGCAGGAGGATGGTCTGACCCAGTCGGAACTTTCGGCCAAGAGCCAGATCGACCGGACCACCATGGGCGGATTGATCGACCGCCTGGAAAAGGAAGGGCTCGTGGTGCGGCGCAGCCACCCGGAGGACCGCCGTGCCTACCGGATCAGCCTGACCGAACAAGGAAAGGCGCTGCAGCAAGAACTTACCCCGCTCGCAGCTGCCACTCAAGCCAAGCTTACCGCCAAGCTCGACCCGCAGGAGGTCGAGACCTTGAAGTCGCTGTTGGAGAAACTTCGCAGCTGACCTGGAGAATCCGAATGCGCACTACACTACTCACCCTGGCAGCGCTACTGGCTTTGACCGCAACCGCCTGGGCCGAACCCCTCAGCCTCAGGGAGTGCCTGACCAAAGCCGCGGCGAGCAATCAGGGGCTGAAAGCCGCCTCCTACGAGGTGGGGATCGCGCAAGACCAGGCGGAAATCGCCCGCAGCGGGCTGCGGCCGAGGATCGACCTGCAGGGGGGATACCAGGCACAGTTGGAGGCCCAGGCAGTCCAGTTCGGACCGATCGTCCAGGAGACCCAGGAGCCGGATTTCCCTTTCCTTAACCTCTCCCTGTACAGCACGCTCTACGATTTCGGCAAGACCCGCTCCCGCGTGGGCGCCGCGCTCAAACAGAAGGACGCTGCGGGCCATGCCTATTCCGGATTCGAACAGGACCTCTTTCTCCAGGTGGTACGCGCCTACTACGGCATCCTCGAGGCGTACAAGCTGGCTCAGGCGGCCGAGGACGAAGTGCTGCAGATGACATCCCACCAACAGACCGCGCAGGCCCTCTACGAACAGGGTGTGGTGACCCGCAACGACCTGCTCCAGGCCGAGGTGCGCGTGGCCGCCAGCAAGCAGAAGCTTCTGGCAGCCAGAAACGGCGTGGAGAACGGCTGGCTTTTACTGAACTACCTGACCGGTGCGCCTGCCCAGTCTCGCGCTGAGCTTAAAGAAGAACCGCTCGCGAGCCTGCTTCCGGCCGCGGAGCAGCAGCCCGACCTCTCCCGGCGCGGCGAGATTCTGGCTCTTAAGGACGCGGTGACCGCGGGGGATTACGCCGTCGAGGAAGCCAAGAGCAACTACTACCCCGAGATCTTCGGCAAGCTCGGGCTCGACTATGTAAAGAACGACAAGGTCAGGGAGCAGTCCATCATGTACGCCGTCGTCGGCGTGAAGGTGAACCTATACGACGGCCTTGCCACCACATCGCGGCTGCGCCAGGCAGTGCAGGTGCGTTCACGGGACCAGGAGCGACTGAGGGACCTGGAGGCGCGCGTAGCGCTGGAACTGGCGCAGGCCAAGAACGATCTGAAAGTGGCAGGCGCGCGCATCGCGGTGGCGGAAAAGGCGATCCAGCAGGGCGTTGAGAACCTGAGGATCACCAAGGACCGCTACCAAGAAAAGGTCGGCACCGCGACCGAGGTGGTCGATGCCCAGACGCTATTGACCCAGACCCGCACCGACTATTTTCAGAGCGTCTTCGATCTGCAGGTGGCGGCCGCCAGGGTCAAACGGGCGACGGGAGAGCTGTAGAAAGCAAGGTACCGGAGGATGGAATGGCAGAAGGAAGTGAAATGCCGGAAGGAAATGGCAGCGAGGCCGCCGGCAAGAAGGGTCTCAACAAAAGACAGCGCGGGGGCATCATCCTCCTGGTCATAATCGTTTGCGCCGGCGTATTCGGCTTGCAGCAGTGGGTGAAGAGCAAGACTCACATCGAAACCGACAACGCGTTCATCGAATCCCACGTCCACTCCATTTCCAGCCGGGTTCCCGCCATGGTGAAGCGGGTACTGGTGGTCGACAACCAGTTCGTCCACAAAGGCGACCTGCTAGTGGAACTGGACGCCTCCGACTATCAGGCACGGACCAGGACGGCCGCCGCCTCCCTGGAAATGGCCAAGAACGAAACGTCCGGCGACTATGCTCAGGTGGAAAGCGCCCGCGCCAGTATCGGACTGGCCAGCGCCAGACTGGACCAGGCCAACCTGGACCTGACCCGCGGCGAGGCGCTCTTCGCCAAGGAAGTGATCCCCAAAGAGCAGGTGGACCGGTTGCGCACCGCGCGGAAGGTTGCCGAGATGCAGCTTAAAGAGGCGCAAGAAGCCGAACGGCGCGCCCAGGCCCTGATCGGGCTTTCCGGGACCGGATCAAAGGACGCCCGGGTCGCACAGAAGCAGGGGGAGCTAGAAACGGCATCGCTCAACCTCTCCTACACCCGTGTCGTGGCGCCCGCCGACGGATACGTCACCAGGAAGTCGGTCGAGCCTGGCAACTACATACAGCCAGGTCAGGCGCTGATGGCACTGGTGAGGCTTGACGATGCCTGGGTTACCGCGAACTACAAGGAAAGCCAGCTCACCGACGTGAGGCCGGGGCAGAAGGTCGACTTCAAGGTCGACACCTACCCGAACCGCACCTTTAGCGGGTACGTGGAAAGCATCATGGCCGGGACCGGCGCAGCCTTTTCGCTGCTTCCCCCGGAGAATGCCACCGGCAACTACGTGAAGGTGATCCAGAGGATACCGGTGCGGATTGCCATCGAGAAGCGCAGCGATCCGGAGCACCTGCTGCGCGTCGGCATGAGCGTGGTGCCGACCATCCTGACCGGCAAACGATTCGGCGACGTGTTAAAAGGATATTGAGCGGCAAGTGTTGAGTCGTTGAGTAAAAGCCCCCAGTTGCGCTACTCGTTGTCAATTGTCAATCGTTCATTGTCAATTGCCTTTGGTTTCTATGCAAGCTGCCGAGAAGAACATAAATAAGTGGCTGATCACCATCACGGTGATGCTCCCGGCTATCATGGAAATCGTGGACACCTCGGTCGCCAACGTCGCCCTCCCCCACATGCAGGGAAGCCTGAACGCCGGCACGGACGAGATCACCTGGGTACTCACCTCCTACTTGGTCAGTAACGCCGTCGTCCTCCCCATGACGGGCTGGCTCGCGCGTATGTTCGGCCGCAAACGCTTCCTGATCACCTGCATCATCCTTTTCACCCTCGCCTCTTTCCTGTGCGGTGCGGCGCCCAGTCTGGGCCTTTTGATCTTTTTCCGGGTGCTGCAGGGCGCGGCCGGCGGTGCACTCATCCCGATGAGCCAGGCCATCATGATGGAAACCTTCCCGCCCTACCAACAGGGGATGGCGATGGCCATCTTCGGGGTCGGCGCCATGTTCGGCCCTATCATCGGCCCGGCGCTCGGCGGCTGGATCACCGACAACCTGACCTGGCGCTGGATCTTCTACATCAACATACCGATCGGCATCGTCGCGGTTACCATGGCGAGCTTCTTCATCTACGACCCGAGCTACCTGAAGCGGACCAAGGCGAGCGTCGACTACTGGGGGCTGGGGCTGCTCGTGGTGGGCCTGGGCGCACTGCAGATCGTCCTCGACAAGGGGCAGCAGGAGGACTGGTTCAACTCCCCTTTCATCCTGGCATTTTCGGCCGTGTCGGCAGTATCGCTCCTCTGCCTGGTCTACGTCGAACTGACCCACCCGCACCCGATCGTCAACCTGCGCCTGTTCAAGAACGTCTCGTTCTCGGCGGGGAACCTGATCATGTTCGCAGTCGGCTTCTGCCTGTACAGCTCGATCATGCTGATACCGCTCTTTCTGCAGACGCTCATGGGATACAACGCGACGATGGCGGGTATGGTGCTGGCTCCCGGCGGGGTGGCAACGCTCGTCTGCATGCCGTTCGTCGGGGCCATCATCCAGCGTTACGACGGGAGAAAGGTGGTCCTTTTGGGGCTTATGATCGGGGCCTGTTCGATGTTCATCATGCAGCGCTTCTCGCTCGACGCCGCCTATCCCGACTTCGTCTGGCCGCGTATCGTGCTGGGGGTGGGGCTCGCCATGACCTTCGTCCCGCTCACGACGGTGACCTTATCGACCATAGCCAGGGAAGAGATGGGAAATGCCACGGGTATTTTCAGCTTGTTGCGCAACATCGGCGGCAGCGTCGGCATCGCGATTTCGGCGACCCTGTTGTCGCGTTACAGCCAGTTCTACCAGACAAACCTGGCGGCGCTGGTGACCCCCTACAGCCTGACGGTGCAGTCGCGACTGGCTCTGATAAAAAAAACCATGATGGCGCGCGGGCTCGATACGGCAGCTGCGGACAAGGGAGCCTACGCCATGATCTACGGCACGGTGCGCCGGCAGGCCGCCATGCTCGCCTACAACCGGATCTTCTTCATCGTGGGCCTGGCCTTCCTGATCATCATCCCGCTTTTGCTGCTGCTCAAGAAGCCGCAGCGCCACGTTAAACCGGCCGCGCACTGAAATTGGTCTACCCTACTCCGATTCGCGCGGCTCAAGGACCAACTTCTGAGGCATTTGTGCTGCGCGGACCGACGAAAAAGGGCGGGGTAACCTGCCCCGCCCTTCATTTTCAATCCTGTTTTTTCTTTTCCCGTTCGTCCGCCATGCGCTGTTCGTGCGCCTGGCGGATCCGGTCATGTTCCGCCCAGTGGGCGTCCCAGTCCTTCTTTCTGACGAAGTGAAGCGCGACGCTGCCGCCGACGATACAGACGCCGAAAAAGAACTGCGCCACTTTGAAGCCGTCGGCCAGGCCATATACCATACAGGCGATTCCCACGCAGAAGATGGCGCCCTCTGTGGAGAACAAACGCCTCAAGAGCGACTGTTTGATTACGACCTTTTCGTTTGCGTCTTTGGCTTGCATCGGTTCCCCTTTTCGTCCCTAGGCGGTACGGCTGGTGACCTCGATCAGGTGGTAGCCGAACTGCGTCTTGACCGGTCCCAGCACCTTGCCGACCTCACCGCTGAACACGACCTCGTCGAACTCGCGCACCATCTGGCCAGGGCCGAACTCGCCCAGGGCGCCGCCCTGGCGGCCGGACGGGCAGCTGGAGTGTTCACGAGCCACCGCGGCAAAGTCGGCGCCGGCCTCGATCTGTTTTTTAAGCTCCAGGCAGGCGGCTTCGGTAGGTACCAAGATGTGACGTGCGGCAGCTTTCATGATTTATTCTCCTGTGTGTATATTGTTGTACCCGATCCCGGCCCTGCCCCGTCTGGCATAGCGCGGAGCACATGCGAGCGAAGGGGGGTCCGGCTTCTACGATGACCACTCACGATTCAACGATTCAACGATTCAGCGACTTAACGACCCGACCACTCAACGGTTTCCCCGCCGCCTCAAGCGTACTTGACCAGCTCCGACATATCGCGCACCGCGCGGTCCAACCCGACCAGGATGGCCCGGGACATGATGGAGTGCCCGATGTTGAACTCCTCGATGCCGCCGATGGCCGCCACCCTTTTCACATTGATGTAGTTGAGACCGTGGCCGGCATTGACGCCCAGATCGAGCTTCTTGGCCAGTTTCACCGCGTTTTCGATCTTGATCAGCTCATGCTGCTCGGCCTTCCAGTCGGCAGCCTCGGCATAACTGCCGGTGTGAATCTCAATGTAGTCCGCGCCCGCCTTGTTGGCCGCCTTGATCTGGTCCGGGTCCGGGTCGATGAAGAGGCTTACGATGATGCCGGCGGCCTGCAGCTTCTCGATGTACGGCTTCAGGGCCTCCTGGTGGATCCTGACGTCCAGGCCCCCTTCGGTGGTGAGCTCGGCCCGCTTCTCGGGTACCAGGGTGCACGCCTCCGGCTTCACGGCGAGCGCGATGGCGACCATCTCGTCGGTTGCCGCCATCTCCAGGTTGAGCCTGGTCTGCACCGTCTGGCGCAGAAGCTTCAGGTCGCGATCCTGGATGTGCCGCCGGTCCTCCCTCAGGTGTATGGTGATGCCGTCGGCACCGGCCAGTTCGGCGAAGGCCGCGGCCGCCACCGGATCCGGCTCGTTGCCGCCGCGCGCCTGCCTGAGCGTCGCCACATGGTCGATATTAACTCCCAGTCTAGCCACGGGCCTCACCTCCCAGCGTGCAGGAAACCGCCGCGGCGATCTCGTTGGCCCAATCCCTGATTTGCTCCTTGTCGGAGCCTTCCAGCATGATGCGCAGCAGCGGCTCGGTGCCGGAATAGCGGATCAGCACCCTCCCCTCGCCCTTCAGCTTTTCCTCGACCGAACGGATCAGGGTTGCCACCTCGGGCACCTGCATGATGTCCGATTTCTGCGCCAGGCGGACGTTCACCAGCACCTGGGGAAGCGAGTCCATGACCAGGGCCAGTTCCGAAAGCCGCTTCTGGTGCCTCTGCATGATGGCGAGCACCTGCAACGCGCTCAGAACCCCGTCGCCGGTTGTGTTGTGGTCCAGAAAGATCATGTGGCCGGACTGCTCGCCGCCCAGGTTGTAGCCCCCCTTGAGCATCTCTTCGACCACGTAGCGGTCGCCGACCCCGGTCTTGATCACCTGGCCGCCGGCGCGCTTCATGGCGATGTCGAGCCCCATGTTGCTCATCACGGTGGCCACCAGGGTGTTCTTCTTCAGGGTCCCCTGCTTGAGCATGTCAGTGGCGCAAATCGCCATGATCCGGTCGCCGTCCACCACGTTGCCGTACTCGTCGACAAAGATGACCCGGTCCGCATCACCGTCCAGAGCGATGCCCAGGTCGGCACCGTACTGCTTCACCGCCTCGCTCATCACCTCCGGGTGCAAGGAGCCGCACTGGGCGTTGATGTTGGTGCCGTTGGGCTTCACCCCGAGGGCTATCACCTCGGCGCCCAGTTCCTCGAAGACGGCCGGGGCCACCTTGTAGGCGGCACCGTTGGCGCAATCGAGCACGATCTTAAGCCCGGAGAGGTCCAGATCCTTCGGAAAGGTGCTTTTCAGGAAAACCACGAACCGGCCGGCGGCGTCGTCGATACGGTATGCCTTGCCCACTTCCTTGGCGGTCGGGCGCAGCGAATCGATCCGCTTGGAGAAGATCAGCTCCTCCATCATGAGCTCCATCTCGTCCGGGAGCTTAAAGCCGTCGCGCGAGAAGAACTTGATCCCGTTGTCCTCGAACGGGTTGTGGGATGCCGAGATCACCACGCCGGCGTCGGCGCGCATGGAGGAGGTTATGTTGGCGATGCCGGGGGTGGGCAAAGGACCGACCAGCAGGACGTCGACGCCCATGGAGCAGATACCAGCTACCAGGGCGCTCTCCAGCATGTAGCCGGACAGGCGCGTATCCTTGCCGATCACGATGCGGTGGCGTTTCTTGCCGTTTTTGAAGATATAGGCGGCGGCGCGGCCGATCTGCATGGCCATTTCCGCCGTCATGGGATACACGTTGGCAACGCCGCGCACCCCGTCCGTACCGAACAACTTTTTCATGTAGGTACCTCGAATAGTTAAATTGCACCGAGACGGCAAGCCCGCTCCTGGTGCTGCAAACGGCGGCCCCGGTCGGGAACGGGCCGCTATAACAGCTCGACTACTGGTGACCGGGGTCGCTCGCCCCGGGGTTTTTCCTGGAGAACTCGAGGCGCAGCACGGCTGGGGCTACCCGCACCACCTTCAGCTCGCGGTCCAGCTGATAACTGCACTCGCGCGCATTGAAACTCATCGGTCCCGGCTGCGCCCCGGTGAGGTCGAGGCTGCCATGGACACCCATGAGAAAAGGCCTCAAAAGCAGGATGCGTGGCCCCACCACGGTAACCTCCACGTTACGCGGAGGCGTCGAGGTCAATTGGAGCCCGGACGGCAGATGGTCGAGTCCCATCGGGATCAGAAGCCTCATCTCCGAGGGGCGCTCGAGGGTCAAGGCAAGCCAGATCAGGCCGCCCAACAGCAAGGCGAGCAGTCGGACCTTCACCTCTTCTGCATCCTTGATCTCGCTCATTTAAGCCACCTCTGCTCCACCAGCCTGCGCAGAAGCTTGCCGAGCGCGGGCGGGTCCAGGTTGGTGGTCCGCTTGCCATTCACGAACACCGACACCGCGCCGGTCTCCTCGGAGACCACGATCACCACGGCGTCCACCAGTTCGCTCAACCCCATGGCGGCGCGGTGCCTGGTCCCCAGGCTCTTGCTCACCTCCAGGTTTTGGGTAAGCGGCAGAAAACAACCGGCCCGGGTCAGCTTGCCGTGCTGGATGATGACGGCACCGTCGTGGATCGGGGAGTACGGCAGGAAGATCGACGAGATCAGCTCGCTGGTGACCTTCGCGTCGATCTCGGTCCCTACTGCCAGGTAGCTGTCAACCTGGATGCTCCGCTCGATCACGATGAGCGCACCGATCCGTTTCTCGGAGAGCCCTCCCACGGCGAAAACCAGTTCGTCGATCAGATCGGACATCTCGATGTCCTTGACGGCCCGGCTGCGGATCAAGGCGGCGAAAGCCCGGCGTATGTCGGTCTGGAAGATAACCGCGAGCACCACGACTGAGGAGGCAAGGAAGGTGTCGAAGAGAAGCCGGACCGTCTCCAGGGAGAGCAGGCGCGCCAGCAGGTGGCCGACGACCAGCGCCGAGAGGGCAGCCAGAATGCGCAGTGCCAGGACTGTCTTCATGAGCCTGGACAGGCGCACGATGATCAGGGCCGTCAACGACAGGTCCAGGAGGTCCTGCAGCACGCCTATGTTTTGCAGGAGAAAGGTCATCAGCACCAGGTGGATTGCGTAGAAGCTGGGGGCCGTGCCGGGGCGTTAGGCGAGGGCCCGGGTCATGACCGCGATGTCCCTCATGGGCCCCACGTCGTGAACCCGCACGATGGAGGCGCCGTTCAAAATCGAGACGGCGACTGTCGCCGCCGTGCCGAACGTCCTATCCCGGTCGCGGTCGCCAAGCACCGCGCCGATAAACGATTTACGCGAGGTCCCCACCAAAAGCGGGTACCCGAGGGGGAGCAATTCGCCAAGCCTGCGGATCAACTCGAGGTTCCCTTCGACGCTCTTGCCGAAGCCGATTCCCGGATCGAGCGCGATGCGCCGGGGGTTCATCCCCGCCTCACGGGCCAGTTCCAGTGATTCGAGGAGGTAGGTTTTCACCTCGGCAACCAGGTCCTGGTAGTGCGTGTCGGACTGCATCCGGTCGGGGCGACCCCGAGTGTGCATCAGCACCACGCCGGCATCCGCCTCGGCCACCACCCGCGCCATCTCCGGATCGAAGAACATGCCGCTTACGTCGTTCACGATCTCGGCCCCGGCCGCACAGGCCGCCCGGGCCACGCCGGCCTTGTAGGTGTCGACCGAGATCGGCACCGTGAGCCTTCCCGCCAGCGCCGCGATGACCGGTACCACCCGGTCCAGTTCCTCTTCAAGGCTCACGGCCGGAGCGTTGGGGCGGGTGCTCTCGCCGCCGATATCGATGATGTCGGCACCCTCCCCTTCCATTTCCAGCGCCCGCTCCACGGCGCGCTCCCGTGAGAAGAAGCGGTTGCCGTCCGAGAAGGAGTCCGGCGTGACGTTCAGGATGCCCATCACCAGAGGGCGCCCAAGCGACAGGGTGCGCCGCGCGAGCTCCCAACTGCTGCAGCTGGCGAGCATGTTATGCCGTTGCCTCCGGTGCGGGTGCAGGTGCGGGTGCGGGAGCGAGTTCCGTGCCTGCCAGGATCCGGTCGATCTCTTCTCCCGACAGATTCTCCTTCTCGATGAGGGCGTGGGAGATCTTGTGCAGGCTCTCGATGTTGGCAGCCAGCAGTTCCTGGACGCGGGAGTAGTTCTGCTCGACGATCAGCCTGATCTCGCTGTCGATCTCGACTGCGGTCGCCTCGGAG
>Ga0208789_1001553_pt1 | contig 12433 bp, 7 predicted proteins | sample Methanotroph_Enr_FD_187368 | JGI IMG/M metagenome (GOLD analysis project Ga0208789, IMG submission 187368) | Enriched soil microbial communities from Old Woman Creek wetland in Ohio, USA - Methanotroph_Enrichment_5 (SPAdes) (version 2) | ecosystem: Environmental > Terrestrial > Soil > Wetlands...
TCATTGATGTCATTAAGTGACGCGAAGCCAATGACAGCGAAGCTAATGACATGAAGTAATTGATAAGAAATATAAAAAAGAAATATTTACTATGGCTCTTACTATAATAAGTTTAATAAAACAAGTACCACTCCCAACCGAAATGAGAATGGGAGAGGATGGATTGATGGACAGAACAAAAGCAAAGTCGATTATCAATATTGACTGTCAGTTTGGTCTTGAAGCCGGGTTACAACTCAAAAAACAAAATCCCGATGCCCGTTTGATTGTTTGCTCAATGGGGCCACAGTCTTTTGAGGTGGCGCTGCGCACTGCCATTTCGATGGGTTATGACGAAGCCTATCTTTTATCCGACCGCAAACTGGGCGGTAGCGATACCTATGCCACCGGGTTGGCCATTTCCACCATGCTTAAACATTTAGGTTTTACCAAGGACGCAAAAGAACCGTTTATCATTCTTGCCGGTCGCCAGACCAGCGATGGCGATACAGCTCATGTCCCTTCGCAGGTTGCTGAAAGTTTAGGTATTCCGCAAGCTACTTTTGTTGAAAGTGTAAAAGCAGATGGCGAAGGCAGTGTTGTTGCAAAACGTATTATCGAAGGTGGTTACCAGATGATGAAATTGCCTATGCCTTGTGCCATTTCACTGACACCTACCGGAATTCCTCCCCGCAAACCGTCACTTACAGGGGCAATAAAAGCACGGAACGCTCAAATTACTGTTTTCGGAATTGCTGATATCGAACTGGGAACCGAGAAAATCGGTTTAACCGGATCACCGACCATTGTGTCCAATGTGGTGAATATAGTGAGCGAAAGGGCTCCGATTACAATGTCAGCAGGACATAACGAGACTGCGCTAGTTGACAGCCTGATTTCCAATATGAAAAAAGGGGGGAATGTACTGGAGAAAAAAGATACTGCTGAGAAAAAGATCACTGAAACTCCCGATTTTCCTTATTACGACAACAGAAACGGGGCCAAAGGTATTCTGACCTGGGCCGAAATTGCCAATGGTGAGATTAAGCGTCCTTCAATCGAAATACTGACACCGGCACGTAAACTGGCCGACCAGTTGGGAAACGACACTAAAATCATGACCCTTCTTATCGGTAAAAATGTAAAAAATCAGGCACAAACCCTGTTTGAACATGGATCCGATGAAGTAATCATTGTTGAAGATGATAAACTGGAAGAATACCTTGTACTTCCGTTCTCATCCATTTTTGAACAGGTAATAAATGAACGTAATCCGGAAATTGCACTTTTTGCGGCGACCACTTCGGGTCGCGAACTTGCTCCGCGTATCGGGATGAAAACCGGCAGTGGAGTTACGGCTGACTGCACCGGGCTTGAAATAGGCGAATATATTAACCGCAAAGAAAAGCTCATCAATAAACCAATTCTTTTCTCACGCCGGCCAACCTATGGCGAAAGCAAACTGGCTACTATCCTGGGATTTGTTTATCCTCAGATCTCTACAGCCCGTGCAGGCACCTTTGAAGTACCATCAAAAGTGGAAGGACGCACCGGTGTTTTATCGACTTTCAAACCAAAACTTTCGGACAAAGAATTTACGGTAGAAATTTTGAAAACAGTCCGTGGTGAAGGTGGTTTGCAAAATCTGTTTGAAGCGGATGTTATTGTTTCAGGTGGCAGGGGAACGACAGGTGATGGCCTTGAATTAATAAAAAAACTTGCTGAAACGTTAAAAGAAAAAGGGGTGAAAGCCGAATGGGCTTGCAGCCGTGTGGTTGTAGATGAGGGAGTTGCAGAATATGCGCACCAGGTTGGGCAAACCGGAAAAACCGTTCGACCGAAAGTGTATATCGCCGTAGGAATTTCAGGAGCCATCCAGCACCTGGCCGGAATGAAAGAGTCCGAAAAAATTATTGCCATTGATCATAATCCAAAGGCATCTATTTTCCATTTTGCCGATTTTGGTATCGTTGGCGAATACCAGGATATTCTGCCTGAACTTATTGAACGTGTAAAAGGTGGTTTTACCTTTGGAATTGAACCGGTTAAACAATAATGCTTTTTGAAATATAAAAAATCAGAAGAGTTGAACAGGTTTAAAATTGTACAACTCTTCTTTTTTACATTATTGAGCATCTACCACCGCAATGGTTGTCATATTAACAATTTCACGCACCGAGCATTCTGTTGGCACAACATGAATCGGTTTATTCATTCCCATCAGAATCGGGCCTACAACTTCCGCACCACCGATTTCGTACATCATTTTATAAGCGATATTGCCCGAAGTGAGATTTGGAAATATGATCGTATTTACATCCCTGTTTTCAAGGCGTGTAAACGGAAATTTTTGGCTCCGTAGTTCCCTATTGAGCGCAAAGTTCATCTGTATTTCACCGTCTACAATTAATTCGGGGTGGTTCTCATGCAGAAATGCTACCGTTTTTTGCGTTTTTTCCAGGTTCTTTGTACGTTCCGATAATTTAACAGAACCAAAATTCGAGTAGGATACCAATGCAATTACAGGTTCAATGTTGAATTTTTTTACGCCGTCTGCGGTCAATAAAGTAGTTTCGATCAGTGTTTGAACATCAGGATCAAGATTAACGGTTGTATCGGCAAAGAAAAGAGGCCCTTTCTTTGTCATAACGATGTACATGCTGGAAATATGATTAAGATTTGGCCTGGGGCCGATTAATCTCAATGCGGGACTTATTACATCACCGTAATGACTCGTCACACCCGAAATCATTCCATCGGCCAATCCTGTATCAACCATCATAATTCCAAAATAATTGCGATTGAATGTCAATTCAACAGCCTCCTGAAGTGTGATGCCCTTGCGCTGACGTTTCTTCCATATTAAACCGGCAAAAGAATTCCGCATTTCATCGTTATCATTAGAGTGCGGATCAATAATGTGAGTACCGTTTAAATCGAGATGGTTGTCGGCTATTAATTGTTTTATTTCATCTACATTTCCCAGTAAGACAGGAAGTGCAATACCTTCGTGAAGCACTTCATTTGCAGCTCTTAGTATCTTTAGATTGTTTCCTTCGGCAAATACAATTTTTTTAGGGTTTTGTTTTGCCTTGATGACAATACCATGAAACAACTGGTTATCTAATCCCAGACGTTGACTTAATTCAAGTTTATAGTGATCCCAGTCCTCAATTGGCCTGCGGGCAACACCACTTTCCATTGCTGCCCTGGCAACAGCCGGTGCAACGGTAGTAATCAGCCTTGGATCGAGTGGCTTTGGGATAATATATTCCTTACCAAAAACTAAGTTCGTAACATTATATGCCTTACTCACACCTTCGGGAACAACTTCCTTGGCAAGGCCGGCAAGTGCATAAACAGCAGCCACTTTCATTTCTTCATTGATACAGGTGGCCCGGACATCAAGTGCACCACGAAATATATAGGGGAAGCCAAGAACATTGTTTACCTGGTTTGGGTAATCCGAACGTCCTGTTGCCATAATCAAATCATCACGTGATGACATGGCTTCCTCATACGCGATTTCAGGATCAGGGTTAGCCATTGCAAATATGATGGGATTTTTTGCCATTGAACGTACCATTTCCCGGGAAACCAGGTTGGCTTGCGATAAGCCAAGGAAAATATCGGCTCCATTCATCGCATCTGCCAAAGTTCTTACATCGCGATCAGTAGCAAACTCAAGTTTATATTTATTCAGGTCAGTCCGATCTTTTCGAAGTGCCCCTTTTGAATCCAGCATAATAATGTTTTCACGGTTTGCACCCAGAAAAACAATCAGCTTCGTACATGCAATAGCTGCTGCTCCTGCCCCATTAATGACAAATCTTGCTGTACTAATTTTTTTCCCGGCCAGCTCAAGTGCATTAATTATTCCTGCCGAACAAATAATGGCTGTTCCATGCTGATCATCGTGCATAAGGGGAATCTGGATTTCCCGTTTCAACCTTTCTTCGATCTCAAAACATTCGGGTGCTTTAATATCTTCAAGGTTGATACCACCGAAGGTAACGGCAATATTTTTAACAGTTTCTACAAACTTGTCGATGTCTTTTGTTTCTACTTCGATATCGAAAACGTCGATATCGGCAAATATTTTGAAAAGAAAGCCTTTACCCTCCATTACAGGTTTTCCTGCCCCGGCACCAATGTCGCCTAGCCCAAGTACCGCTGTTCCATTAGATATTACAGCTACAAGGTTTCCTTTCGAAGTATACTTATAGATATCATCAAAGTTTTTCTCGATTTCCAAACAAGGAAACGCTACCCCTGGTGAATAAGCTAATGAAAGATCACGTTGCGTTGTATGTGGTTTTGTGGGGATTACTTCCAGTTTCCCGGGACGGCCTTCAGTATGATAACGGAGGGCGTCTTCTTTCGTTATTTTAGCCATAATACAATAAATTTAGGTGCGATTTATTATTTGGGGTTGACTATAAAATGAATATTAAAGTTAAATATAAAATTTATGATTTTATTATAACCCGGCTTATGAATTTAAACAAACCCGGTTTATTTTCAAGCGATAGGTACTTCTTTGATTTATTCAGATTAAGCTTGTTTAATCATCATCACCATCCTTCTCAGGGGTGAAGAATGCCGCATGAACCGGGGCAGGGCAAGGGCTGTTAAGTCCTTTTATCGCCGCCCAGATCACATCATTGAATAGGGCATCAGGAATCCGGTCTTCCTGGCTGAAATCGAATTTTTCGCTAAGCCTTGATAATTTACTGACTTCTTTGCTTTTCAGGTTTAAATCGACAAGATTTGGAGTTGACTGAAACGAAGGATGTGTTGCCGTTTTATCAAAACACCTCCAAAGCGGTACAGCGGCAGCATCGTATTGGCTCATTGGTGGCAATCCCAGGATTAGTTCTATCGTGCGCAGAACTGAACTGGTTGAATACATCGTATGATCAACAAAACCCTGCTTAACAAATCCGCCGGCGACGTAGGTCGTTGATCGGTGTGCATCAACATGATCAGGGCCGTTTTGGGCATCATCCTCAACGATAAAAACGACACTTTCATTCCAGATAGGAGAATGACTGAGATATTCAACAAAAAGACCGACTGCCAGATCGTTATCTGCCGCATGAGCTTTTGGAGTAGGCCGTCCAACTCTTAATCCTTCCGTATGGTCATTACCGAATCGTAATGTATTTAGCTGAGGAACATTATCCTCTGCAAGGAGTCTTTCAAAATCACGTTTCCACTGATGAAAACGGACCGTATCGCGAACGGTCAGATCCCAACCGGTATAATTTTTATCGAAATGGTCTTTAAGAACCGGGATACTAGGCGTTTTTGCATCGGAGATAAACTCTCCATAACTTCTGTAGGTCACTCCGGCTCTTTTGCAATAATCCCATAAAAATCCATTCTTGTTATTCGCGATTTCAATTTTTCCTTCCCCGGGATAAAAACCTCCTCTTCCACCATAACTGGTTGGCCAGTTTTTTTCAAGATAATCTGTTGCATAAGCACCCATCGTCCAGTTATGACCATCGGCGCTTACTTCACCATCTACGTAAAAATTGTCGAGCAGGATAAATTGTTTTGCCAGGTTATGAAGATTTGGCGTGACTTTTTCCCCAAACAGCACAAGGGTTGTATCCCCGTTTCCCTGGGTGATATCGCCCAATACCTGGTCGTAAGTCCTGTTTTCCTTGATTATATAAAAAACGTGCTTTATTGGAGATGGATCGCCGACCCTTGAAGGAATAGGATTCCCTTTCTCTCCTGTTGAGCTCATCTCCTTTTCTTTGGAGTATGGGGTATTGTTGTAAACTGACTGGGAATAGATACCTAATTGAATTTCATTAGGTTTCGTTATTGCCTGGAGTGTTCCGGTAAACAGGCCACCAATATACTGGACTTTCACATTTTTTATCTCTGCATGATGGACAACTGCTTCTTCCCTGCTGATCGGGTTTGGCCCGTAAGGATTTGCCTTGGAAGTTAACCCTTTGCCATTGGTGACAAAAACGGTATTTTTTATTACCCGCACACAGGTCGGATACCATCCTGTAGGAATAAAACCCTTGCTTTTGCTGCTACCAGGATTACTCACATCAAAGACGGCAAGACAATTGTTATCGGCATTTGCGATATAAAGCGTTTTTTCATCCTCACTCAACGCCAGGCTATTGGTTGTTGATCCTGAAGGGGAGTTTGGATAAAGTGCAGTATTTAAGGTCTCAATCACTTTGTTTAGCCCGGTTGAGATAACAGAAACAGAATTGTCATTGGCATTGCTTACAAAAAGGTATTTACCTTTGCGCGTGATGCATAGATCATTTGGATTATCCCCAACAGGGATTGAACCTTTTACAATCTGCTTTTCTGTGTCAAACAATATAATCTTATCGCATCCCCAGCAGGAGATATACAACGTTTTATTATCGTCCGAGAGCAAACAGGTATAACCTTCGCCACCCAGGGGAATTTGTTGTTTAACTTTCTTTGTTTTTAAATCGAAGACGTAAAGCGAATTGTTTTCTTTGGTTACTGTATAAAGGAACTGTTGTCTATCATCTACCGCGATTCCCGCAACGGAAATCTTTTCTGGCCATTTTTTACCGATTACCAGGGTGTCGTAAGGGACAATCGTATTGTTTTTGATCTGAAATCTCATGATCCAGTTGTCGTTTCCCCCTGACGCATACAAATATTTCCCGTCTTTAGAGAATGTAAGACCCAACCATCCCCTGGCAGTAATAACCGAATCGAGAACCACCATTTTTGCAGGATCAATCAGGTGGATACTCTGGTCACTTTGCCCGTTATTGGTTACAGCCAACATCTTTCCCGAGGGAGAGACGGCGATATTTAAGGGTAAATCTCCTACGGGCAGCATTTTTCCGACAGGAGACAGCTTCCATCCATTGGGCAACGACACGCGACCCGATTCGACCTCTTTCAGGCTCTGTGCTTTTACCTGAATAGAATTAACTGACAGCATTTTCAGGCAGATCAGTACAAGTGCAATTTTAAATCCGGCAGATAACATATGGCTTTATTATGAATTTTATAAATAATTCGCTGGGCTAAAGTTCGTTAAATGTTTCCATTATTTGTACATAAACAGATAAAATCATTTTAGAAGTCCTACCATGATCGTGGTAGGCAGAATGACGGGAAAGAGGTTTTGTAAATCCCGGGATAAGTTACAGGAATGCATGAATAACCGTGATATTATAGATCTTTTCACTGACTTCCCGGTGAAACTTTCAGCACGGGATTTGATAAATCTACTCCTATAACATTTAAGGGGATTTAAAAAATAATTGCCATCCAATTCGCCTGGCAGTACATTGTCCGATTGGCTTCATTTTCATGTTAAGAAAATCCAAAATCTACATAAAAAATCCGTTTTGCAATATAATTTCAATCATTGAAAATATTTGTTCAATGATTTGCTGAATATCATCACACCCTGAAAAATAGTTTCTATGTACCGGCGGACTTCCTGCTTTAATTTTGAACCGATATTTTCACGAGTCTAATTAAAAATTTAAAGCCATGAAACGAACAGCTATTTTTCTTTTGTGTATGGTCATTTCGGTCATCACATTCGGACAGGAGCAGAAGCGGCATTTGCTACCTGAAGTAGAAGTGACTCCGCCGAGATTCACAGGAAATGAGGAAGTGTTAACAAAATTGCAGGGAGATGGGTTTGGCTACTTAAAAGACTACCTGATGAGCAATATTCAATATCCTGAACACTCCCTGATGTGGATGGAAGAAGGGACCGAAGTTGTAAGATTTGTTGTTACTCCTACCGGTGAAGTAACCGATTTCGATGTCATTAACAGCGTATGTCCCGAAATTGACAAAGAGGTTATACGTGTTTTGAAAACTACCAGCGGGATGTGGATGCCGGCTTCCAATAATGGAAAACCTGTTGCAATAGAAAAAGAAATTTCAGTTGCTTTTTCAACTGATGAACTTGATGCTGCAAAAAGATTTGTTGGTATAGCTAAAGCATGTTTTACTTCAGGGAACAACAAGCTTTTCATTAAGAAAAACAATAAAAAGGCATTAAATTTCTACAATTTAGCCATTCGTTATGTACCGAATGACAAGAGTCTTTTGCTAACCAGGGGAATTTGTAAATATGAACTTGGAGATAAGTCAGGAGCATGTAAAGATTGGAACAGGATTAAGACTTTAGGCGGGTTTGAAGGGGATTCTTATCTTGATAACTTTTGTGAATTTAAGGGGTATGCTGAAATGATGGATACAATAAAGTAATTGACAATCCTTTACTGAGATCCAAAGCCAGACTCCACCCTCAGTCAGTGCTTTAGTCGGTGCATCCCTCTATCATTTATTTTTGACCAAAAAACAGTTGTAAGGATTTGTCCGCATCAATATTTTTCTGTCTGCAACGATCCTATTTTAAGGCAGCTAATAACAGATAAGAGGTCGGAAATAGCCTCTTATATGTTATTAATGTTTTTAAATTGTGAACCTACGAAAATTTTGCCCTTGAATATTGTACAGGCCAGGCAATATCGTCTCCTAAAACATGGGCAGCGCGTAAAGCAAAATAGGGTTCCCTTAGTGATTCCCTTCCCATAATAATCAGGTCGGCCTGCCCTTTCAGTAAAATATCTTCTGCCTGTTGCACTTCGGTTATCAATCCTACTGCACCGGTTAATATGCCAGCTTCCTTTTTTATGCGTTCCGAAAAAGGCACCTGGTAGCCAGGGGCGAGAGGAATTTGCAAGTGAGGTATCAATCCCCCTGATGAGCAGTCAATCAGGTCAATGCCATTGATTTTTAAGATTGATGAAAGTTGAACCGCTTCAGTGATGTTCCAACCTCCTTCGGCCCAATCGGTAGCAGATATCCGGACAAAAAGTGGAAGGTTTTGCGGCCATACAGTTTGTACAGCTTTGATAATTTCGAGCAGCAGGCGAATCCTGTTTTCAAAACTTCCTCCATAGTTATCAGTTCTCTTGTTGCTTAACGGGGAGAGAAACTGGTGTATCAGGTATCCATGTGCCGCATGTATTTCTATCAGTTTATACCCGGCATGCAAAGCCCTGCGTGCAGCAACGCTAAACTCAGTAATTACTTTCCGGATTCCATCTGCATCAAATGCCTCAGGAGCCTCATCTTCAGCATTAAAAGCAATTGGAGAAGGAGCAACCGTAATCCAGCCACCATCTTTTTCTTTTATTTGCATGCCTCCATTCCAGGGCACAGCACAGCTTGCTTTTCTTCCGGCATGAGCCAATTGAATACCAGCTATTGCCCCCTGCTGATGTATAAACCTGGTAATGTTTTGCATCTTTTCAGTATGTTCCTCTTTATATATTCCTACATCAGCAGCGGTAATACGACCTTCCGCCGAAACGGCCGTTGCCTCCTGGATGATTAATCCTGCTCCTCCAACTGCCCGACTGCCTAAATGCACCAGATGCCAGTCGTTTATAAATCCATCCGCAGCAGAATACTGGCACATAGGAGAAACCACAATCCGGTTTTTTAATACAATATCTTTGATAATGAGCGAGGTAAATAGCTTTGACATAATTAATCTTCTTCGTTAGATACAATAATAATGATCAATTTCTGAGGCTAATATACTCAATGCATCTTTTAGTTCCAAACTTTGGCAGGAAGCAGAAACGCCATGATCGGTTATGATCAACTGATGAATTATCAAATAAAGCAGAAGCATAAACGTCAGCAATAGTTGATGAACCAAAAGTAAGAAATTGCCTTTGCTACCTGTTCAGATGCTTTTATTTTGGTCAGGAAATTGAAACAATTAGACATATTGCGAGTATAAATATTTTAGCATATTTCAATTAATTGAAATTGTCGGCTAAGAAAGAAGATGATTCCGCGTTGATGTTACAATAGCAAATTCATATATAAAAATTAAAAATGACTGAATAAACTAAATGAATACTTATGTCTCTCTCTTTTGCACCTTTTTTGGTTAGTCAGGTAGTTGCGGGCCGCTTCCGCAAGTTTGCCCGCGTAAATAATCTCACGGAACTGGAGAAATGGTATAAATACGCCCAGGTTTTTTCTGTCTCTCTTTTGGTATTTGAAGCAATCTTTTCTAACACAAACATGACAAAATGGATATGGAGCCTGTTTCTGCTCGCCCTTTTGTATTTTTCACTGCGACAAAAAGAGCTGCTTCAACTGCGAATGTTTTTCATAGCGTTCGTCCCTTATGTAGTTGTATCGCTTCTGAGCGACTTCACTCAAACAATAACTCCCGGTTTTTTTAAGAGCTCGGAGTTATATTTTAATAATGCCATTGGGCTGTCACTTATATGGATGTTTGCCATTTTATATAGCCAAAACAGGCAATATAAGGCCGCAGAAAAGGAACGTATTAAAAGGCTTCAGGAAGATGAACTCAACAGGGCGATAGCAATACGAAAGGTGGAACTGGAGGGATTAGTAGCTGAACGTACCGCAGAACTTACCCAACAAAAGGAGGAACTGGAACAGGCATTCGCGGAATTGCGTAACACCCAATCACAACTTATCCAGTCCGAAAAAATGGCTTCACTGGGTGAACTAACCGCGGGCATTGCACATGAAATTCAAAATCCATTGAACTTCGTCAATAACTTTTCGGAAGTAAGCAGCGAACTGCTGGATGAGATGCAGGTCGAATTGGATAAAGGCAACATTAAAGGTGCAAAACTGATTATTGGTGATGTCAAACTAAATCTTGAAAAGATAAATCATCATGGCAAGCGCGCCGATAGTATCGTCAAAGGTATGCTCCTTCACTCCCGGGCCAGTTCAGGCCAGAAGGAACCTACTGATGTTAATGCCCTGGCTGATGAATACTTACGATTAGCTTATCATGGACTCAGGGCAAAAGACAAAACATTTAATGCAAAATTTGAAACTGATTTTGATGAAACGATAGGAAAAATAAACCTCGTTCCACAAGATTTTGGAAGAGTGATTCTTAATTTATTAAACAATGCATTTTATGCAGTTACAGAAAAAAAGAACCAAATCGGTGACGGATATTTTCCAACTGTTTCGATAAGCACTAAAAAGATTGGCACCGACGTCGAAATAAAAGTGTTTGATAATGGTAACGGAATCCCGCAAAAAATTATTGACAAAATATTTCAACCCTTTTTCACTACCAAGCCTGCAGGAAAGGGGACCGGACTAGGATTATCGATGTGTTATGAGATTATTACACAAATACATGGCGGGGAACTGAAGGTTGAAACCAAAGAAGGCGAAGGTTCGGTTTTCATAATTCATTTACCTTTTAAAAATAAAAATTAATGGCAAGAATCTTGGTTGTTGATGATGAAAGAGACATTCAAACTCTTTTTGAACAACATTTCAGAAAGGAGATAAAGAAAGGTGAACTGGACTTTGTATTTGCATTTTCCGGGGAAGAAGCATTGGAATATATGAAAGACCAGGAACAAGAGGCGGTATTGATTCTTTCGGATATAAATATGCCGGGCATGAGCGGTCTCGAATTATTGAAACATATCAGAGAGAAACACGAAAAACCACCTCCAACTGTGATGATCATTACCGCTTACGGCGATAATTACAATTACCGCCTTGCCATGCAACTCGGTGCGGATGATTTTTTAACCAAACCATTAGATTTTAATTCACTGAAAGAGAAATTAAAAGCAATAATCCAATGATTAAGATTTTAATTGTCGACGATGAAACAGATTTAGAGATACTCATCAGGCAGAAATTTCGTCAGAAAATCAGGGAACAAAAGTATGAGTTTGTTTTTGCTGTAAATGGGAAAGATGCCTTGAAAAAAATGGAGCTTTATCCCGATGTGGAGATTGTTTTAAGTGATATCAATATGCCTGAAATGGATGGATTGACGTTGCTGACAAAACTCAATGAGACCAGACCGCTTGTAAAAACGGTGATTGTTTCGGCTTATGGCGATATGGATAACATCCGTAAAGCGATGAATCGGGGTGCCTTCGATTTTTTAACCAAACCCGTGAATTTTGAAGACCTGGAACTGACCATGGAGAAAACGATTCATCAGGTAAACCTGATACGGGAAACGCTGAAGGCAATCAAGGAAAATAATATTTTAAAGATGTATGTGGATGAAAACGTTCTCAATTTCATGGGAAGCCGCGAATATGAGGCCTCTATCATGGCAAATGAGACCGTTGAAGCTACAGTAGCTTTTGTTGACATTTGTAGTTTTACTACCATCAGCGAAACGGAAAAACCGGATACTGTGGTTTCGCTGCTCAATATGTATTTTGACCTTATGGCGAAAGAAATCATTGCACAGCAAGGCATTATCGATAAGTTTATAGGCGATTGTGTAATGGCCGTGTTTAAAGGTCCGTATCATACTGACCGGGCGATTGACGCATGCCTGGCTATCAGGAACAAAATTGAGGCATTACCTGGCATTGCGGATTTTTCGCCAAAGGTTTCAGTC
>Ga0208789_1001554_pt1 | contig 12433 bp, 7 predicted proteins | sample Methanotroph_Enr_FD_187368 | JGI IMG/M metagenome (GOLD analysis project Ga0208789, IMG submission 187368) | Enriched soil microbial communities from Old Woman Creek wetland in Ohio, USA - Methanotroph_Enrichment_5 (SPAdes) (version 2) | ecosystem: Environmental > Terrestrial > Soil > Wetlands...
ATTAAATATTAAAAAGGATAAATCAATTTATTTTTTTAGCCCAAATAGGTTGTCCTCCTGAGGTAAATCCGGAGTATGTTAATGTTACTTTTCTAGGAGTTGCTTCCCAATCCCAAGCATCAGTTACGTTACATTTATTTCCATTTACGGTAAGGATTCCTTTTGTACTGTCGTATGACCATGTTCCTGTAACTCCACCGCTCACTTTTTTATCGGCAGTTAGGAATATAGAAACTGATTTTTGTATCGTTTTATATTGATAATTCATCGTAATCTGTTCCCATGTACCAATAAATGAAGCATCGGTAATTGTGGTTTTAGGTACTGCTGCAAAGCGTTCAGGAGCGATTACCGGCCAACCGTCTTCGGTCCATTGTATAGCTCGTACGTGACCCATCATTACTGCATTGGATACATTAATTCCTGGAACACCTTCAGGCAAACGGGCTTGTGAAGCATAAAACCATTCTTTTGTATCCGGGTTCTGAAAAATAGCACAATGAGAAATTCCTACCCATCCTGTATGATAGTTAAATGCATACGGATGTGTTACCATTGGCCAGCATTCGGCACCATTAGTAACATCAGCACCATTAATTCCCAGATACGGACCCATGATGTTTTTGGAACGGGCCACACGGGTATTGTAAGCTACGGATAATTCGTCATAAGCCATAAATAGGTAGTAATATCCTGTAACATCATTGTATATAATCTCTGGGCCTTCGGAACCTTGCCAACGACTGGTAGCATTTCGGGTAGCAATGAGAGTTCCATAATCGCTTAGCGTTTTTAATTGGTCTGGTTTACCTGTAGTTGGATTTAATTTTAATGCTGCAATACCGGAATGCCAGGAACCGTAAATTAAATAATGTTCGCCTTCCGGAGTAACAGTAAAAGTGGGGTCGATAGCATTGAATTTGAAATAAGCATTTTCCCAATTTCTGGTGCCTGTAAAAGAATAAGGTTTTAATCCGTCAGGCTCTGAACATACCACCATTCCTTTATCAGTCCATACATTAGTTGCTAAATCATCGGATTCTGCCAATCCAATAAAGGCTCTCTCTGACCAAGAATAAGTAAAATCGGGGCCTATAATTGGTTCATCTACCACAATGCTGTAATACATTCGGTATTTGTTGCCTACTTTTTTGATGTAAGGCGCCCAATAACCATATCTGGGATTTGCAATTGCCGGTAAAGCCGGAACCATTCGAGCTCTTTTGTTATTTAAAGAATCTTTAACCCAAGCCGGCGCTGTTGCCATAGACGAACCCATAAATTCCCAGGTTACAAGATCTTTAGACCGTCTGTAAAAAAAATGTCCATGTCCATCAGTGGCATTTCCATAGGAAGCATCTGTTTGGTACATATAATAATAGTCCCCACACTTTTCAACAGAAGGATCGTGTACATTGGCCAGATTCCATTTGGAATTATTATCCCAAGAGGCAATAGCGGTGTAATTATCCGGGTAGGTGGGTCCCGGAAAACCTGGCACAACCACTACTGGTGGAACCACTGGATCAGGAGTTGGTGTAGGACTGTCATTACTGGAACAACTACCAACAGAAAAAACCAATAAAAAAATTACCAGGTATTGTACTACTTTTAATAAAAAAATTGGTTTTTTCATTTTTATTCTTTTTTATTTTCCTTCTAACATTACAACTGAAAATGCAGGAATTGTTATTTGTAATTTACCCTTTTTAATTTCAAACCCTTTAAATAAAGCAGGCTGAATTTTTGTTGGATTATCAAATGTATTATGATCTTGCAATTTTGCAGATGTTAATATCGTTCCTGAAACCTTTTTAATTCCAAGTTCTTTTATGTCTATTTCTATCTTATTTTCTTTTTTTGTGTCAACATTTACTAATGAAATATGAACCAATCCGTTTTTATCTTTTGATGCCGAAGCTGATAAAGCAGGAAGTGTTTCGCCATTATAAGTATATAATGGTGAATTTATTGTAATCGGTAATAATTTTGCATCTTGATGTACACTGTACATTTGCATTACATGATAGGTAGGCGTTAAAATCATTTTTGCTTTATCGGTAAGAATAACAGCCTGCAAAACATTGACGCATTGTGCCAAATTAGCCATACGCACCCTGTCGGCATGGTTATTAAAAATATTGAGTGTTGCCCCAGCCAAAACAGCATCTCTCATTGTATTTTGTTGGTATAAAAAACCGGGATTACTTCCTGCCTCTACATCATACCATCCCCCCCATTCATCTACCACTAATGCAACTTTTTGTTTAGGATCGTACTTGTCCATAATGGCTCCATGATTAGTAATCAGTTCATCCATTTTCAAGGCTTCTTTCATGGTAGTAAAATATTGCGCTTCTGTAAAATCAACAGCATCTCCTTTTTTGTTCCATTCAATTACAGAATAGTGATGCATAGCAACACCGCCTAACATATTGAGCGGAATATTCTTCATCAAGGTTTCAGTCCAATTATAATCGGCATCACTTGCACCCGAAGCGATTCGCATTATACCACCCGTATTTTCCCAATCAGCCATAAATGTGGCATATTTTCGGTATTCACCGGCATAATATTCTGGTTTCATATTACCACCACAACCCCAAGCTTCATTCCCAATTCCCCAAAATTTTACTTTCCAAGGTTCGGTTCTTCCATTTTCTTTACGCAAATCGCTCATTGGGCTTTTGCCTCCAAAGTTGGCATATTGTACCCAATCCGCAAGTTCTTGTACTGTTCCACTTCCCACATTTCCAGAAAGGTAAGGTTCTGTTCCAAGCAATTCGCACATATTTAAAAAATCATGCGTACCAAAACTGTTATCTTCCGTAACTCCACCCCACCACTTGTTTACCATTGTTGGTCTGTTTTCTTTTGGACCAATCCCATCTTTCCAATGGTACGTATCGGCAAAACAACCACCAGGCCAGCGTAGATTTGGGATTTTTAATTTTTTAAGTGCTTTAACGATATCGTTACGCACCCCGTTTGTGTTAGGTATTTTGGAAGTGTCACCAACAAAAAAACCACCATAAATGGATCTTCCTAAATGCTCGGCAAAATGGCCGTAGATATTTTTATTAATAACGGGCGCACTTTCACTATTTTTTATAGTAAGTACTGTAGTTTCTTTTTGTGAAAAAATATTTTGATTACAAAAAGCAAAAATAAATAAAAGTAATAAGGCTTTTTTCATGTTGTTTTTAAGTTATAATATCACATAGTAGGCTTTATAAGGCTTACCATGTGATATTAATAATTTTTAATTAATTCAAAGAAATATTAATAACCAGCATTTTGAACCACGCCAGGATTGTTATCTATTTCCAATTGTGGAATTGGGAAAAATTCTCTACCTGTATTATAGGTATTAAATTCAGCATCTCTGGATTTTAACCAAGCTAATTTCGTAGCATCTTGCAACCAACCCCAACGACGGATATCATCAAAACGGTGACCTTCCAATGGAAATTCCAAGTATCTTTCATGTCCAATTTGATCTCTCATCCCTTGTTGTGTCAAGCCTGGTTTTGCAGTACTTAAATTAGGCAAACCTACACGATCTCTTACCATTTGAATATAAGGATAGGCACCCGCAGTATTTCCTGTTTCGTTTAAACATTCTGCATACATTAATAATACATCTGCATATCTCATGATACGCTCATTAATTCCTGAACGCCAGTCAAATTCATTAGCATAAGCCCCATCAGAATTTTGATATTTTCTACAGAATAAGTTATTTAAATCTCCAGAGTTATTTGCATAAAAAGTAGCAAAGTCCTGTCCATACAATGTCATTCCTCCCGGTTTGTTATAGAACATAGTGGCATCCAAGCGAGGATCTACCGTATTAGTCGTAGTTAATTCATCATGGTACTCATTAAACAAAGTCCTGGTAGGATTTACATCAGTCCATCCAAAAGCTCTAGGAGCATAGGTAATGGCTCTTGCAGAAGTTTTTCCCCAAGATGAAGAAGGAAATCCTCCCCAACCTAAATCAACACCACCCGCAGCTCTACTGAATTGTACCTCAAAAATGGATTCAGAATTATTTTCATTAGTATCGGTAAAATTATCACGATAATTAGATACTAAAGAGTAAACTCCTAAATCAATCACTTTTTTGAAAGTATCTCTTGCATTTGGAAAATCCTTGGTAAACAAGTATGCTTTACCTAAATAAGCCAAGGCTGCACCTTTAGTTGCTCTTCCTGGTTGTCCGGCATCTAAACCAGTTACACCAGCATAAGAAGCAGGAAGTAAATCAGCTGCAGCTTTAAAATCGGCTATCACTTGAGCCCATCCTTCTTCTTGGGTCATTTGTTTATGATATATATCACTAGTGCTTAAAGGTAATGGTACATTTTTAAACATGTTTACTGCGTGAAAGAAAAATAACCCTCTTAAAAAATATGCCTGACCAAGAATTCTGCTTTTTAGCGCCGCGTCTTTCATTTCCATACCAGGTACATTTTCCAGTACCTGATTGGCACGGTTAATACCTTGATAGTAGGTTTCAAAAGCCCAACCGTAGATAGCATTGTCTGAAGGACTCGAATTAAATCGACCTACATTATACATGGATCCCCAAGGACTAAAACTGTTGGTGTCGTCTCCTTTAAGATCCAGCAACAAAGGCGTACATCTCATATAAGCACCATCAGGCAACAAACTACTATAGGATGCATTTATACCTTTAACGGCATCATCGTCTGTTTTCCAAAAAGATCCCGTAGTGGCAACATTTGGATCGACTTGAACCAAGTCTTCATTATTTACACAACTCGTTAATACAACGGAGAGTGAAAAGAAAACTGTTAGATAATTAAATATTTTATATTTCATTTTGATTCGTTTTTTATATTTTTTAATTATTTTAAAAATCTACTTCTACACCCATAGAAAAGGTTCTCGGATTAGGGAAAGAACCCATTTCGTATCCTCTAGAAAACAATCCATCACTAGTAAAATCTGGATCATATCCTCTGTATTTGGTAATAGTTAATAGATTTTGACCGTTAGCATACACTTTTGCTCTTTGTATAAACTTAATGTCTTTCACAGGAATGTTATATCCAATTTGAAGACTTTGTAATTTTATATAATCTCCTTTTTCTATAAATCGGTTGGAATCTCTACCATTACCATTAGGGTCACCAATAATTGGGCGAGGCACATTTGTATTTGTGTTTGTTGGTGTCCAATAGTTGAGCATATCTGTACTGGCGTTAGAATACTGACCTCCCATTAAGTTACGGTAGGTCGCATCAAAAACTTTGTTACCGCCATTACCCTGCCAAAAGAAAGAGAAATCCCAATTTTTGTAGCTACTGCTAAAATTCAGACCGTAACTGTATTTAGGAATAGAAACTCCTTGAAACGTTCTGTCAAGATCTGAGATTTTACCGTCACCGTTTACATCTTTAAATTTTACATCCCCAGGGGCAACAGCACCCGCTTGAAAAGGAGAAGCAGCGATATCTGCTTGGTCTTTGAAAATTCCAACTGTTTCATAAGCATATAGTTCTCCTACGGATCTTCCTACTTCAGTTTTTGAAGCAGCACCCATAATTGGGATGTTTAAGTCGCCAATTTGTAAAACTTTATTTTTCATGGTACCTATGTTTCCTGAAATATTGTATTTAAAATCATGGTCATTATTGCTATAGGTTACCGCAAATTCCAAACCTGAATTTCTCGTAGTTGCCGCATTGGTAACAATTTCCGCTGGAAAAGCTCCTGTAGAATACGGAATTGGTACACGTGCTAAAAGGTCTATTGATTCTTTAATAAAGTACTCTCCTGTAAATTGTAATTTATTATTAAACATTCCTAATTCTAATGCTACATTGGTAGATTTTGAAGTTTCCCATTTCACATTTGGATCTCTTAAGGTAACAACAGTGGTTCCTGGAGCCAAAGTATTACCAAATACATAGCTTGCAAAAGGATTAACAGTAGAAGCATAGCCATAAACAGGTATTGTGTTGTTTCCTAAAATACCATAACCTCCTCTTATTTTAACGGTATTGATCCATTCTGGGAGTTTGATAAATTTTTCGTTGCTCAATTTCCAAGCACCTGAAAAGGAATAAAAATCTCCTGTGTTATTTTGCGGAGCGAAAAGAGACGATTTATCACGTCTGAAGTTGGCAGTTACCAAATAACGATCATCATAGCTATAGTTTAATCTGCTTAAATAGGATATTCCAGTCTGTACATTTTCATTCTCAATAGCCGATTTAGCATCTGCATATTCTAAATGACTGATTTCACCTGGCAGATACCCTACACCTCTTGATATGTGGTTATTGTATTCGTTTCTTTCCTGAACCCAACCTGCCAATGCATCAAATTTATGTTTGTTGACACTAAGATTATAGGTAAGCAAATTATCAAGAATAGTTCTTGTTTGACTACCGCTGGTAACGTCTAACGCTGCTTCATCATTGGTCGTAATATAATACCAACCTAAATCACTTGGCGGGTTAAAAAGTCTGGTGTGCCAGTCTAATCTGTCTGCACTCGCATTGATTTTGTATTTTAATCCTTTAAGAATTTCCATTTCTCCCCAAATGTTACCAATAAATCGATTTCTCTTATTAGTATTCTCCATTAAGTTATTAAATCCAATAACATTTAAGGTTATGGCTCTTTGTGTCAAGTTATCAGATCCACCAAATCCGCCTAATCTATTAGGATCGTAAACCGGCATGGTAGGGATTGCAAGCAATAACTGACCTACAGCCGATTGTCCAGGTAAGTATTCGTTAAAATTTTCTTTATCAGATTGTGTAAAACCTAATTTAGAACCATATTTAAACTTACCTTTTTTACCATTTAAATTTAAAGTGGTAGATAATCTTGTATAATCTTGAGGTGTTCTTAGATAACTGGTATTCTTGAAGTAATCAACATTTAAACTATATCCAAGATTTTCAGCACCACCAGCAAAGGTAAGTGCGTGATTTTCAACAACTCCAGTTCTGTAAACCTCGTCTTGCCAATCGGTATCTACGTTTTTGATATAAAGCGGGTTAGTCGGATCATTACCCGGTGCTATAGATAAACCTGCATTAGCTTCGGCAGCACTTGCAATTTGTTGATATTGCTTACTATTAGTTAAAGACCATAATTTAGGTACATTTTGAACACCAAAAAGTGATTTGTATTTTACACTAAATTCGCCGGCTTTTCCTTTTTTGGTTGTAATAATAACAACACCATTTGCACCACGAACACCATAAATAGCAGCCGATGAAGCGTCTTTTAATACTTGCATGGTTTCTATTTCGCCAGGAGCAAAATCATAAGGACTGTCAACAATCATTCCGTCAATTACAAAAAGAGGATTGTTATTGGTAAAAGAAGTTATACCTCTAATCTTGATGTTTACAAAACCTCCAGGTTCTCCGGAAGACTGTACCGTTACTCCAGGTACCTGACCTTGAAGCATTTTTCCAACATCATAAGTAATTATTTTTTTGGCATCTTTAACATTTATCACACTAACAGCTCCTGTTAAGTCTGATTTTTTTTGCGTTCCATACCCAACAACAACAACTTCTTCAAGAGTAGTAAGGTCTTCTTTTAAAGAAACGTTAATTTGAGTTTGATTTCCGATTTTCACTTCTTGATTTGCATATCCAATATAGGAGAAAACAAGAATATCGCCTGATGATGCTGATATAGAATAGCTACCATCAAAGCCACTGGTAATTCCAGTTGCGGTTCCTTTTACCATAACATTTACGCCTGGTATGGGCATTGCGTCACTTACTGACGTAATAATTCCTTTAATAATCTTATCCTGAGCTGAAAGATTATAAGAAGAAAATAGCATTATTATTAATGCTAATAACCACTCTTTTCTTGGCAATAAAAAATTGCAATAATAAAGTAATAGTTTGTTTGTCATCATTCTGATTTTTTGGTTAATTAATAAGTGTTGATTTTACATTTGTAAATATAATTAAAAAAAATAAACAAAAACAAATATATCTGATAAAAAAAGCAACAAAAAAAAATGTATATGATAAAATATGTTATAAATCACCTTTAAAAAGCAACTTATAATAGATAAAAAACGTTTGCGTAAGATACAACTAATTGACAAACAAGATGTTATATTTAACAAAAATTAACTTTGATAAAAACATAATTTAATTTTTTTTTTGAACTTTAGAAGTTACCCGTTCATTAAAAGGAGATTTTGATCTTAAAAATTAAGGATATAACATACAAAATATCCAAAGTGTAGAATGCTGTTTTGGGTTTCCCGTCTGAATTTTTAGTCTTAAAAAGTGGAAAATGTTTTTTTAATTAAATTTCTAATCTGATTAAGCCAGGAAGTTTGATAAAAGCAAACCGAAATCATATCAATAAAAATAAAAGGACTAAAAAACCATAACTTATATTCATTTCAATAACAGAATAAGTCTTAGTACTTAATAGTGTAAAAACCACACTAAATAAATTATGAAAATATCAAGGAAGTTCATATCTTGGCCGCAAAAAATAAATGGCATGTTAAATAGTTATAGTACTGCAGACAAAGTTTTATTAGCTGTAGATTGTATAATTTTCGGATTTGATAATGAAGATTTGAAAATACTTTTAGTTAAAAGAGATTTTGAACCTGAAAAAGGCAAATGGTCTTTAATGGGTGGATTTCTGAAAAAAGATGAAATATTAGATCATGCGGCAATAAGAGTACTTAATCGATATACAGGTTTTCATGATATATATATGGAACAGCTATACACTTTTAGTGAAATAAATAGGGATCCTGTTGAAAGAACCATCTCGGTTGCATATTATGCATTAATCAATGTCGAGAACCATAATGAAGAATTAATTCAGAATTATCAGGCAAAATGGTTTAGTATTTCCGATGCTCCCAAATTAATCTTTGACCATGATAAAATGATAACTCATGCTATTAGAAGATTACGCTATAGTACCTCTATAAAGCCCATTGGATTCGAGCTTTTACCTGAAAAATTCACTATGCGTCAACTTTTAAAATTATACGAAGCCATTTTAAGCAAAAAACTGGATAAGAGAAATTTTATCAGTAAAATAAATTCTTTAGATATTCTTGTGAAATTAAATGAAAAAGATATGATGTCGTCTAGAAAAGGGTCTTATCTATATACGTTTGACAAAGAAAAATATGAAGAAAAGTTATTGAATGACTTTATTTTAAATTTATAAATACTTTTAGTTTTTAACCTTAGCCATATTCCTTTTTAAATAGATTTAAGTTTTAAAATTCAAAGGCAGATAACTACAAGATATAAAAAAGGAAGCCTCATAAAATGAGGCTTCCTTTTTTTATTGGACAATATATCCTATCTCTATATACAACTTCTATTCTTTCAGATATTATACAACTATTTATTAGCATTCTGACTTGGCACAAAATTTAAAAACATGTTGAAACCTTCACTGTATTTATTGGTATCTACCATATAATAAAAGGCTCCTTTTTTTGAATTTAGTTTGTCCTTATCTTTTAACTTCAATAATAATTTAGTCGACAACAACTTGCGGTTAAAATTTCCCTTGTCAAATTCCGTATTATAAACAGCCTCGTAAAGACTCTGCAATTGTGGCATGGTAAATTTATCAGGCAACAATTCAAATAAGAGTGGATGGAGCGCGGCCTTGTAACGTAATTTTTCTTTTGCCAGTTCTACAATTTTTGTATGATCAAAAATTAATTCAGGTAACTGGTTGATAGAAAACCAAGCCGGATGATAATCTTCGTTGATCTGTTGATTGTATTTTTGAATGTCTATTAAAGCAAAATAGGCAATAGAGATGGTTCTTTCAACGGTATCTCTATCCGGTTTTGTAAAGCCATGCAATTGCTCCATATATAATCCATCTAAGCCGGTAAGGTCTTTTAAAACCCTTACGGCGGCACCTTCTGCACTTTCGTTATCGCCTATAAAACCTCCTACCAAACTCCACTTTCCTTCAAAAGGTTCAAAACTTCTTTTTATAACTAACAATTTCAACTCCTGTCCATCATACCCAAAAATGATGCAATCGACCGCAAATAAAAATCGTTTTTGTAGAGAATAACGCTGCATACTAATTTGTAAATTCTAATTTGAACTCCTTAATTTCGCCAAAACCTAGTTGTTTAGAACATAAGTTTATCAAAACTTAACATACAACATACAAAGCAAAAATGATTAATTGTACTGTCGTTTGGAGTTTTAATTTAAACAGTTCCTTGTAAAAAAATGTAATCCAGCAATTAACGACTTTTTATTTCCTGTACAATTTTTAAGGTTTGCTTTGTTAATGATTCTATCCTTGTATAATCTTTTGTTTCCATTAAATTTTTAGTGATAAACTCACTTCCTAACCCCACCGCACTTGCTCCGCTTTTAAACCAACTATTTAAATTTTCTTCACTTGCTTCTATACCACCTGACGGAATGAACAACAAATGTGGGAATATTTCTTTTATAGCCGTTAGGTAAGAAGGTCCCAATAAACTTCCGGGGAAAAGTTTTACCAGCTGGGCTCCCAAATCATCTGCAAGGATAATCTCTGTTGCAGTCAAACAACCCGGTATCCAAAGCAAATCGTTTTTATCTGCCAGTTCAGCAACTTCTTCTATTACGCCAGGGCAAGCAATAAAATCGGCGCCCACATTAATAAATTCAGTTGCCTCTATTCTATTCCTGATTGAACCAACGCCTAACTGTAATTCAGGCAATTCTTTGTCTGCAACTTTTCGCAGTTGCAAAAAATCATCTACCGCAGTTTCGCCCCCGTTTGTGTATTCTATTACGCGGATACCCGCATTGTACAAGGCTTTCAGTATTTGCACACTTACGTCTGCATCTGGATGAAAATAAAGAGGCAAGATGCCTTGCTCAATAATCTGGTTTAAGGTATTTTTCTTTCTGTCCATAATAACTAATTTTTAAATATATTTATTTGAATATTTTTATCAGCAACTGCTGTCCCTTTCACATAGTTTGCTATGGACAAAACCAGGATGCTATTGAGACAGACCTCTAATTTCCATGTTTCAAAAAGAAACATTAGCATCAAGTTTGTTATTACGCAAAGTTTATAGCATTACAAGCTTATAGGGCTCGCTAAAATATATCTTTGCGTAATAACGGATTACTGATTTTTACCAAAACTTAGCGTACAAAGCAAAAATAATCAACAGTGTTATTACAATCAAAACCGTTGTTTGAGGTTTTAATTTAAACATTTCGGTATCTAACTCAAATGCTTTCGGGTTCACTTTTGGTCCGGCAAAACTTATGGCGATCATAAGAAGCATGGTAAACATAAATGACAATCCCATACAGATGTGAAATGGTATTTCAAATCCGCCTTTTCCATTGGTGTAAGCCGTATATAACAAGGTTTCATTACCAAATAAGGCTGGTGCAAATTCATTAAACAAAACCGATAATAAAAATCCGGAAATTACTCCCACTATTGCAGCAGTACCGGTAGTTCTTTTCCAGAACATCCCAAGGAAAAACATGGCAAATACACCCGGACTAATAAAACCTGTATATTTTTGAATATAGGTAAATCCACCCACACCGCCAATTCCTAATAAATCATTCCAAGTAAATAAAACAGCAAGAAGCATGGCTGCAAAAACAGCGTATCTTCCTATGTTCACCTGCTGTCTATCTCCAGCATCTTTTTGAATGTATTTTTTGTGAACATCTAAGGTATAAATAGTAGAAATACTATTTACTTTACCCGCTAACGAAGCAACGATAGCAGCAGTTAGAGCTGCAACAGAAAGCCCTTTTAAACCCGTTGGAAGGAAAGTTAATACAGCTGAATAAGCCCCGTCTTTACCTCCTACTAATTGAGGTAAAAATCCTTTTTCATATAAAACAAAAGCAGCAATACCAGGTAACATAACAATAAGCGGCATAAATAATTTTAAAATCCCCGCAAACAATATACCGGTACGAGCAGTTTGTAAATCAGCTCCCAATGCTCTTTGAGTAATATATTGGTTACAACCCCAATAATTAAGATTAATAATCCAGATACCAGCCAAATAGGACAATATACCTGGAAAAGTAAGGTATTTATTAATATCATTTTGAGAAGAGGCCGCGGTTGGTTTCGGGATAATCATTTTGAAATGTTCCGGAGCTTCTCTCATCAATACTTTGAAACCTGCAATGGCATTTTCGCCAACACCAAAATATTGTCCAACAGTAGTCAATGCAATGTAAGTAGTAACCAATCCACCAATTATTAAAACCGCTACCTGAATTACATCAGTATAAGCAACCACTTTCATACCTCCTAATGAGATTACCAAAGCAAAAACGGCAAGACCTATCATAATAACATGCAAGTATTCTCCGCCGGCCAATCCATTTATGGCTACGGCCCCTAAATATAAAATAGAAGT
>Ga0208789_1001555_pt1 | contig 12430 bp, 10 predicted proteins | sample Methanotroph_Enr_FD_187368 | JGI IMG/M metagenome (GOLD analysis project Ga0208789, IMG submission 187368) | Enriched soil microbial communities from Old Woman Creek wetland in Ohio, USA - Methanotroph_Enrichment_5 (SPAdes) (version 2) | ecosystem: Environmental > Terrestrial > Soil > Wetlands...
TCCCATCCCCAAATCCTATACTTTCGAAGGAAAGGATATGGTGAAAATTCCGGGGCTTGACGGTTCCGGGAAAATGGGAAAATCGGAAGGGAATGCTATTTCACTGGCCGAATCACCCGCGAGTATCCGTAAAAAAGTGATGCGGGCAGTAACAGATATTGGCCCGACAGAAATGCACCAGAAAAAACCCGAAGTTATCCAAAATCTGTTCACATTGCTCGAAGTGGTATCAACGCCCGATGTTGTCAGCCACTTCGATACTGCTTACAGTAATTGTACCATCCGCTATGGTGACCTGAAAAAACAACTCGCCGATGATATCATCAACTTTACCAGCCCGATAAGAGGTCGTATTGAAGAGATCTCCGGTGATAATGCTTATCTGTCTAAAGTTGCTAGAAACGGTGCCGAAAAAGCACGCGAATCTGCTTCAAAAACATTGGAAGAGGTTCGTGAAATCATCGGATTCAGGAAGTTTTATTAAAAATTTCTTATTTTCGCCCGCAATTCGAAACTCCTAATTCATAATTCCTAATTCATAATTCCTAATTCATAATTCCTAATTCTCCCATTATGCCGCTGATCATCATTATTGCCGGAATAATCCTCCTTTTTGTTCTGATAAGCGTTTATAAAATCAGCGCATTTCTTTCGCTTCTAATTACCTCATTTGCTGTTGGCTTACTCAGCAGCATGGACCCGTTAACAATTTTACAATCCATCACTTCGGGACTTGGAAAAACGATGGGCAGCCTTGCGCTGATCATTGTTTTCGGGGCAATGCTCGGCAAACTGCTTGAAGAGAGTGGCGCCGCTTACCAGATAACCAATAAACTTGTCGCTCTTTTCGGAATTGGTAAAATTCAGATTGCAATTATGATTACCGGTTTCCTGGTAGGACTGCCCATGATTTATAACGCAGGTTTCCTTGTCCTCATTCCGTTGATTTATGCGTTGGCTGCCTCAACCAAATTGCCGTTGATTTACCTTGGACTCCCGCTCTGCGCTGCACTTTCGGTAACCCACGGATTTCTCCCCCCGCACCCTGCCCCGACCTCCATCGCCTTTATATTTCATGCCGATGTGAACCGTACATTGCTCTACGGGATGATGGTGGCAATACCCAGCATTATTATTGCAGGCCCTTTATTATCAAGGTTCTACACTAAATGGAAACTCACTCCGCCCAAAGAGCTGTTTGTCGCCAAAGAATTTACCGAAGCCGAATTACCTTCACTTTCTGCAAGCCTGGTCACGGCATTAAGTCCGATTATTCTTATGTTGACGGGAGCAATTATCCAGATGGTCATTCCGGCAGAAAACAGCAATGTAAAATTTCTGAAATTTATCAGCGATCCGACGATTGCACTTTTTTTCGCTGTCTTTATCGGACTTTACCTGCTGGGAATCCATAAGAAGAGAAAGATGGCAGATCTGATGAAAACTTTATCCGATTCGTCATCAAGTGTCGCCATGATCGTGCTCATTATTGCTTCGGGGGGCGCATTCATGCAGGTACTTATCGATAGTGGAACAGCTGTTTACATTAAAACGATCGCAGGTGGCTTTCACATGTCACCATTGGTACTCACGTGGCTTGTAGCAGCGTTACTCCGTTTTGCAATAGGTTCCGCCACTGTTTCGTGTATTACTGCCGCCGGCCTGACTTTACCTTTGATTGAAGGGACAGGAGTTTCGCCGGAACTGATGGTGATCGCCACGGGGGCAGGAAGCCTGATGTTTTCCCATTTTAATGATATCGGATTCTGGATGTTTAAAGAGTATTTCAATACCTCAATTAAGCAAACCTTCTTGGTCTGGACCGTAATGGAGACGCTTATTGGTATTATCGGATTAATTGGAGTATTGATTTTAAATCAGTTAATTTAAGACATCGGTTACCTATACTTATTCGGGAAAGTGGCGCCGGAAATTATATCCGTTCAGAAGGTTGTGTATATTCCTGTTTTGCAGGAAATAAATTCAGTTTATCGTCAGAATCACAGTATCAGTAATCCATACCGATGAGCAGATTGATGAATTACTGAATGTGCTTGAAAAGTGGGGGCATCAATAATCAATTGAATTGGTTGATGCAATTGATACAGATACCTATTTTTCCATTGATTTGATATTATGATTTTATCATAATCTTTGGATAAGATACGAACACGAAACCATGAACGTCCTCCCAGTCATATAACCAACTTAGGTTGAATGCTGCTTCAATAAATTTTGAAACGATATGTCCTGAATGGATTTCCTCATCATCTTTTGCTAAAATAACAATTGGTATTAAGGGTACTTTGTTAAATATAGATGCACTTACTCTTTTATGCCCATCCCATATAAACAATTCTCTTCCAAGCTGAACAGCATCAACTACATTAGTTTTATCATAACCAGAATCACTAACGGATTGTCTGATTTTTTTTGCTTCCTCCCGGCCAAGTTGCCTTACATGTTCTGTGGGATATAACACCTTGGGAGAAACCCAATATTTGTTTATGTTCGCTTTATTTGAAAACGCAGTAAATAGTTGGAATATCAATGTTGATATTTCTTCAACACTTGAATTTGTCGTATCAATCACTAAATCATAATTGTTTAAGTCACCGCAATCCACTCCATAAATTGACTTAAAACGCTTATCTTCAGCGGCTCTGCGTTCAAGAAGGTTTAATGATTTTTCGTAAATATCCTCAATAATTGGTTCGCTGTCTCTCTGACTGTCTGCAAGTACCCTTTTAGCAGCAACAATGGGATCAACAGTAAGATAAATTTTAAATGAATTACGAATAAAGTGCCAGGCCATTCTGGAATCTATCGCAAAAGAATCCTCTTTATTATCATTTAATCTTATGACAAAGTCATCAATGTATTTATCAATATCGAGGTTTTTCTCTGCAAAATAATTTAACTCTAAAGTGTTCATTCCATTTTCTTTCCCAATTTGTCGTTGAATGACTCCGGTGGAAAAATATTTATAGTTAAGTTTTTCACATAATGATTTTGCAACACTGCTTTTACCGCTTCCTAAATCACCTGTTATTGTAATATCAAGATTGATCATCTGTTTATTCATATCGATCGCAAAGATATGCTTTGTTTCCGAATTAATTTTGATCATGATTTTAAAACAATGATTGACTTATATCAAACCCATCTAGTGGTTTAATATTAATGCCAGGTACGATGATTACAAACAGAGCTTTTATAAGCTATGTACGGAAAGTTTTACCGCAGAATGGATTGATAAAATTAAAGACTGTCGATTATAGATAAAAAGGATGCTTTAAGAATAAGTATAGGATATCTGCAACGGGTTCAGAATTCTGATTTAGAATTTTCAGAAGCCTGGTTATTCGGATCGTACGCAAAAGGAAATCAGCATGATAATAGTGATATTGACATCGCAATTGTCCTTAAAGACAATGTTAATCATACTTTTGAAACCGAAGTTAAGTTGATGGTTATTCGCAAAGGTGATGAAACTTTAAATCAATTAAAAACCATTCAATTAACCCTTGCCACCGCTCTTACTATCGAACTATCTGCCTCAATACGGAGGGGAAAAGCAAAAACTTCGAAATTGGTTTCGTTCAGCAATTGACCAAGATTGGTAAGATTTTCGAGGATCAGAACATTACCTTTAAAAAGTAGTTCATGAACCGGGTAGGGATCATGATCAGGCGACACCCAATCGATACCTATCATTTTCACGTTCCAAGCGGCTAAAAACCGGGCTAACTCTTCGGTGATATCAGGATATTCGGTGAAATAATGAGGTACGCCAAAATGAATGTCTAACCCCGAATAAAATAACACGATATCGTCGCACCGGATCATTGTTCGGAATTCTTCTCTAAACTCAATTCGAGGCTCTCCTCTTACGTCGATCAACACTCCTCTACCCGCAAACCGGTCAAGGGGCAGCTGGCTGATCATTCGCTGATCGGAAGTCATATGCATCGGACCATCAATATGCGTACCAACATGCATTCCGGTCGTGAGACGGTAATTATTAAATCCATCGCCCTCCAATGTTCTCACATGATCAATCTGAACCTGATCGTCGCCCGGAAAAACGGCAATATTTCGGTGAAATGTGTGGGTGAGGTCGATTAATGTCATATAGATAAGAGGAATTACGAATTCAAAAATTACGAATTACGAATTAAAAGATAATAAATTAATGGATCTCTTTCATAATTCATAATTGATAATTCGTAATTGAAGATTATATTCTCACTATCGATGCTTCCTTTACCCAGCCTTTATTACCATCGGGAAGACTGACATAAACCCACTCACCAAGCTGGTCTGTCAGTTGAACGGTAACTCCTTCGTGTACAATAAATAACTCGGTTCCGGTTTCGCTTGGCGAAGCTTTTATTCGGACGCTGCGGTCTGTAATTACTGCGGATTTATGGTTAACTAACTTTGCCTTAAGGGTTGATCCAAAAGTAAAGGTAATCGCAGATAAAAAGAGTGCAGCAACTGAAAACCAGAATGAAAGTCTTTTCAGTCGGAACGACCTGGACAAAAGGAATAGTCCAAAAAGAGATAGAAATGTGAAAAAGGTCGTGATACTAAATATACCCCAGAAATTAATCGGCTGGGAACTGATTAACTGCTTCCACCAGCGCAGAAATCCTGGCTCCGGCAAGGTAACTATATTGTCAACTATTTGTGTGCGTGCTAGTTCCAGGTTATAGCGGATGTCGTCGTCATTGGGAGCCAGTTTTTTGGCCCTTTCATAATTAATAATAGCATAGGTGGCATTCCCCGATTTATAAAAGGCATTCGCAAGGTTAAAATACAAATTTGACGATTCGAATCCCTGCCCGATTACATACTGGTATTTCCGGATAGCATCCTCGTATTTACCTTTATTATAGAGCTGATTTGCAGCCGCGACCGAGTCTGTGACTGCACTTGATTGTCCCCGCGTAACCAGGCAGGCAGTTACAATCAGTAAAAGCAAACTATATTTTTTAATTAAGGTTTTCATAATTCGTAATTCATAATTGGCTTTCGCCGATCTTCGATTCATAATTTTCAGTTGATCTCCTTTTCCATCTGACTCATCACATCGCAGGCTTCATCGTAGATTTCATGCATTTTTTTGTCACCTCCACCTGGTGCAAACCTTTCGAATTCGCAGGTATCCAGTATTTGAATAAACCGGCTAATTACGCTCTCGGATGCTTTATGATTCAACAACGCGGCTGCAGCCCGATCCTTATTTAATTCAGCGAACGGGATGGTCATTTTGTCGCTAAGATAACCCCAGAAAGCGCGTGTAACTGCTTCGTAGAATTTTTCTGTTGCCCCGGTGCTTAAATGGCTTTTCGCCTCTTTTAAACGTCGAAGCGCAACTTTACTCGCTTTTTTGTTTTTCATACGGGCAACGTTTGCATTTTCACGTATCCGCTTCTGATAGAAAAGGTAGAGTGCAAGCAGACCTAAAATTCCAACAAGGTAAATCAGGTAAAAAATGAAACTCCCGAAGAAAATAGCTCCTTTTGGTCTCAGCTCGATATTGTTTTTTATGAACCTGATATCTTTACCCAGATATTTTACATCTTCCTTCGAAAAAATACTTCTCACATTAGATGTTTGTGATCCATCTCCCTTGGCTACATGAATTTTGAACTCCTGTGATGATTTGGTAGTATATCTCCCGTTTGAAGGATCGAAATAGACGAAATTAACGGGAGGGATGGTATAATCACCGGCATATCTTGGAAGAAAGAGGTATTCAAATGAAATATTTCCGTTAAGTCCTTCGGCAGTTGCCGTATAATTACTTTGGGTTTTCGGATCATAGATCTCAAAATCGGCAGGCAGCTTCAATTTTGGTGCGTTGATCAGTTTAATATTCCCGTTGCCGGTTACATCCAGTCGTAGCGTAATGGCATCGTTCTCTTTAACGCTGGTTGAAGTGATTGACGACCGAAGATCAAAACGTCCTACTGCCCCTGAGAAATCAGCAGGCCCTGCAGGAAGCGGATTAACAGTAACGATTACAGGATCGCTTGTGACAGTGGCACGTACATTGGCAAAATTATCGAAGAAGTCGTCGAAAAAACCTTTAGGTTTACTTACACGTTGCTGCACCACACAATCAATCTTTACTTTGCCGATGGTAATAACCCCGGTTTGCTGAGGGAATAACAATGTTTTCTTTAACGTCCCCACATTGTAAATCTCACCGTTATACGTTTCGCGCTGAAGCGAGATCTGCTGTGGCAGTGCGACATCCTGCGACCAGAAACCTTCGAAATTGGGAAGAGTTATATCTTCAAATCCGTTCAGGTTAACTTTCGAATAGATTTTTATGGTAGCCATCGCGTGATCACCTTTATAAACACTATGACGATCAACAATCAACTTAACAAAAAGGTCTGATTTAGGGACGCTGCCCGGAGTTGCTGTCGGTGCGTCAACCCCTCCGCCTGCAGGTTTTGCAGATCCTTTTACCACCTCTATCAAAAGGCTGTTCGAAGTGTAGATCGTACCGTCGACATTGACTGAGGCCGCGTTAATTGTGAACCGTCCCTCTTTTTTTGCCCTTAATACATACAGGTATGAAAAGGATATGGATTGTGAACTCACACCATTGATGATCTGATAGGAACTACTCTGTGATGTTGACGGTCCCATCAAAACTTCAAAATCGGAGAGTTCCGGCAGTTTTAAGTTTTGCCCCCTGGCATTCAAAGTGAAAGCAAGTCTGAACTGTTCGCCAAGTTCCACTATCTTAGGCGCTTCCATCGTAAAGGTGACCTTTTGAGCAAACCCGGGCAAACTAAATAGCAAAACACAAACCAAAAGATAGAATTGCTTTATCCGCATAGTGTCCGTAAATATTTTATTTATTAATCAAAATCAATCAAAAATAGTCATTCTTACCAGTTTTTCTCCACTTTCCTACGCTCAGTTTGCATAGCCTGTGCTTTCTTTACTTTTTCCTGCGTCTGCTTTTCATCATTTTCGAGCGCTTGTAACATCTGTTCGGCACTTTGCTTCGAGATTTTATTCTGCGGTGGCGGAGGTTGTTGCTTCTGATCTTTATTTTGCTGATCCTTATTTTTATCCTGATTATCCTTTTTCTGGTCTTTATTCTGATCTTTCTTATCCTTGTCCTTGTCCTTATCTTTGTCCTTATCTTTCTTCTTCTGGTCCTCTTCTTTCTTCTTCATCTTCATCGCATAGGCGAGGTTATACTTTGTTGCAGGATCGTTAGGGGTGATTCGTAGTGCCTTTTTATAAGCATCAATGCTCGGATCAAACTTTTTCTGGCCGAGTAACGAATTTCCAAGATTATGATAAACCATTGATTTTTCAGCCGGATCAGCAGTCTTTTCGGCCAGTTTCTCAAATTCAGAGGCGGCCTGGTCTGGCTTATTCTGCTTGTAAATAGCATTTGCCAGATTGAATTGCCAATGAAAATCATCGGGTTTTATCTGTAACGCCCGACGATAGGCAACTTCGGCTTTGCCAAAACTAACAGTATCCAGCTTCGTTGTATCCTTAAGTCCTTCATCATAATACCCGTTCCCTTCGCGGACAAACGTTCGCTCCTTTTGCGCGAACGCCCCGGGTACGATAATAAATGCAAGCAGTATCAGTAATAGTTTCTTCATAACAATACTCATTTTTGATTGCCAAATAACCTGAAGTTACGAAGCCATTTATTTTTCCTGTCGAGAATCAGGAAGTCAAGCAATATCATTGCAAGGGCAAGCGTGAGAAATAGTGGAAACTGATCGTTGTATTCGGAATAATCCCGCGAATCCATCTCTGTCTTCTCCATTTTTTCGATTTCGTTGAAAAGATTATTCAACCCCACTTCTGCGTTATTGGCCCTTATGTAAGTGCCGCCTCCTGCTGTTGCAATCTGTGTTAACATGTTTTCATCCAACTTTGTTACAACAACATTGTTATCCCTGTCCTTCAGAAAATCGCTGCTCCCTCCTGGACCCATGGGGATCGGAGCTCCTTGTGGCAGACCCATTCCGATTGTATGCACCACGATATTTGCCTTCTGAGCGGCTTTGGCTGCTCCTACGGCATCATCTTCATGATTCTCACCGTCTGTAATTACAATAATGGCTTTACTGCCGGCAAAATCGGGAGAGAACGATTTCTTTGCCATGTCAATAGCTGCACCAATCGCTGTCCCCTGAACGGGAACAACACTCGTATTAATGGCATCGAGGAACAATTTGGCAGAGACATAGTCGGTGGTGATCGGAAGCTGGACAAAAGCCTGGCCTGCAAAAACGACTAATCCCAACTTATCGTCGCGAAGCCGTTCGGTCAATTTTGAAATCGCCCTTTTAGCCCGCTCCAGGCGGTTGGGTTTAATATCTTCGGCCATCATACTGTTCGAAACATCGAGCGCAATGATCAACTCCACCCCTTTGCGTTTTGAAGTTACAAGCTTCGAACCGAACTGCGGTTGCGCAAGTGCAGTAATGATAAAAGTCAGTGCAAGCATCCATACAATGAACTTGATGATGGGACGGGCGGTCGATACACTGGGCATTAACTGTGAAATTAACGCATAATCACCAAACTGCCGCAGCGATCGGCGACGGTTTAATCTGGCAATGATAAAAAACACCGAGAATACCGGGATGACCAGTAGAAAATAGAAATATTCGGGATGTGCAAATCTAAACGATTCCATAACTCAATTTTTTTCTGATTCCTTTTTACGGAATATGCCTGAATACTACAAATTGCAGAATCATGGCAAATAGTGCAAGAATAAGAGCCCCTATAGCAAACCGGCGATACTCTTCATTCTTTTTGCTGAATTCCTTATTTTCAATTTTTGATCTTTCGAGCAAATCGATCGATTTATAAATTTCAATCAACGTTTTATTGTCGGTAGCACGGAAATATTTGCCATCCGTGATATTCGAAATCTCCTGCAACGTTTTTTCATCAATTTTCACCTCGATATCGCGAAGCTGGACCCCAAATGGCGTCTGAACGGGATAAGGAGCAGTCCCTATCGTTCCGATACCTATTGTATAAACCCTGACTCCGTATGTCTTGGCAATTTCGGCAGCGGTGATGGGTGCAATCTCTCCCCGGTTGTTTTCACCGTCAGTAAGAAGAATCACCACTTTACTTTTTGCTTCACTATCTTTTAGCCTTGCAACAGCATTAGCAAGCCCCAACCCGATAGCCGTTCCGTCTTCAAGCAATCCGGGCTGTAAATTCTGAAAAAGATTAATCAAAACAGCACGGTCGGTTGTGAGTGGACACTGTGTAAAGCTTTCGGCAGAGAAAACAACTAACCCAATCCGGTCGTAGAGCCGACCCGAAATAAATTCAATCGCCACCGATTTGGCAGCTCCCAGCCTGTCGGGTTGAAAGTCACGGGCAAGCATCGAACTTGACATATCGAGCGCAATCATTATATCAATTCCTTCAACTGTCTGGTTTTGCCAGCTATTCGATGATTGAGGTCTGGCAAGACAAACAATAATCAACGCCATCACAGCGATCTGTAAAACAAAGGCAGCATGACGCAAAGAGTGTTTCCATGTCAGCGGCGCTTTTTTCAGCGATTCAAGGGTGCTGATCTGGATACTTGCCTTCGACCTTTTTTGCCGCAGGATGTACCAGACAATCATGGGGATTAATCCCAGCAAAAGATAAAACAGCTCCGGTTTGGCAAAAGTGATCATATTCATAACTGACTTTTCTCTTTTTTATCACTCAAATCAACTACTGCCTTTTCCTTCCCATTTAATTCAGCGGGTTTGGATAATTCAGTAACCTTTTCAACGGTAGTTTCTTTTACGAAAAGATAGGCATTCGATAGCATCAGGTGATTTTCGTCGGGAAGTGGCGTGAACTTTGCAAATTTGACAAGGTCCGAAACTTCGAGAATCTCTTTCAATTCAGTATAGGGCTTTGCCTGGATTTGCGGTTCCTTTAATTTAAAACTGTCCAGAATCTCAAACGTGGTCTGTTCCATAGCAGAAATCGCAAACCGTTCCTCGATATAAATCCTGACTATATCGGTGAGACGCGTATAATAATCCTTCACCTTTTCGTGTTGCCATAACTCCTCGCTTTTCAATTTATCCAGCTCCTGTAAAGCGATAACATCGGGAGGTAATTTGGGCTTTGGCGGCCGCTGGAACAAAGGTTTATTTTTATTCCTTCGACTAATGGCATAGATGATTAAAAAAATAATTGCGGCAACCAGGATAATCCCAAGCAACCATGGGGCAATCTCTTTGAGTGTAACAGGTGCAGCAAACGGTTTTTTAATATCAGCAGGTCCTTTTTTAAGATCAACAGGAGGAAATTTGACAAACAGCGTTAGGTCGTTGCTTTTGAATGTGTCGATTCGTCCTGCGTTTCTCACCAAAAACCGGAACCGGGGGATATATTGAGCACCGCTATCGAAACTGGTTACCAGGTAGGACTGTTTCAACTGAATTTTATTTCCCTCCAATTTTGAGGTGTCGATCCTCGATTTACTTAGGATCTCAACCTTGTTGATCGAATCGGGTAACTGCGGAAATTCAAGTTTCGTTCCGGCGGTTTGCTCGACAACAATAAGCAGCTTGACCTGGTCACCTAACCATATCGAGTCATGTTCAAGCGCTGTTTTCAGCTTTATTTCCTGTCCGTTCACCAATAAAAGGGACATAAAGAAGACCGAAAACAAGAATATATATTTTAATTGAAACGATCTTCTCATAATTTGTGCTCCCTTTTCTTGAAAAGCGCTACGAGTGATTTCACGTAATCTTCGCGTGTGCTGATATTGACATAATCCAACCCGGTCTTTTTCAGTAAGCTATCCAATTGTTTGTTTCTTTCCTTCCAATCACGACTGTATGTTTCACGAACGCGGCTGCTTGACGAATCGACCCAAAGGTACTCGCCTGTTTCAGCATCTTTGAGTTTGATCATCCCCACTGACGGGAGAAAAGACTCACGTTCGTCGTAAATGCGAAGGCCTACCACGTCGTGTTTATTATTGGCGATCGAAAGGGCTTGCTCCAATGACGGGAGTTTATCCATAAAGTCGGAAATCACAAATGCTGTAACCCTTCGTTTCATCGCATTGGTAAGGTAACGCAAGGCCATTGCAATATCTGTCTTACGCGAAACCGGCTCGAATTCGATCAGTTCACGGATGATTCGCAATGTATGCGTTCGTCCCTTCTTTGGAGGTATAAATTTTTCGATCTGATCGGAGAAAAAGATAACGCCAATCTTATCATTGTTAGATATTGCCGAGAATGAAAGGATTGCTGCAATCTCGATGATCACATTTTTCTTCATCCGTTCGACCGTACCAAAGTCGCGCGAGCCGCTCACGTCGACAAGCAACATGACCGTCAGCTCTCTCTCTTCTTCAAATATCTTGATAAAAGGATGGCCATACCTGGCAGTTACGTTCCAGTCGATGTTACGGATATCGTCACCGAACTGGTATTCGCGTACTTCGCTGAAGGCCATACCCCGCCCTTTAAACGCGCTGTGGTATTCTCCTGCAAAGATATTCCGGGAAAGCCCTTTCGTCTTTATCTCAATTTTCCGAACTTTTTTTAACAGTTCCGATGCTTCCACTTTTCTTTATTCTTGAATTATTGATAATTAACAATTCTGACAGTACTGATCCTCTAAATGAACCATCCTATCCTTCCGCTAAGGGACTTCAATTGTATTCAATATTTCGCTGATAATCTCTTCGGTGGTAAGATTGTTGGCTTCAGCTTCGTAACTTAACCCGATACGGTGGCGCATAACGTCGTGACATACCGCCCTGATATCTTCGGGGATCACATAACCGCGTCGTTTGATGAATGCAAATGCTTTGGCTGCCTGGGCAAGACTGATCGAAGCACGCGGTGAGGCGCCATAGGTGATCATCTCCTCGAATTTTGCCAATCCTGCTGCTTTTGGTTCACGCGTGGCAAATACAATGTCCACGATATATTTCTGGATCTTTTCATCCATATAAACTTCCTTCACAATATCCCTTGCCCTGACAATATCTTCCGGCTTTAACACCGTTTTGGCTCTTGGGAACTCTTTCAAAAGATTCATCTGGATAATTAATTTCTCCTCCTCTTTTTTAGGATAGTTCAATACCACCTTTAACATAAAACGGTCGACCTGGGCTTCCGGCAAACGGTAGGTTCCCTCCTGTTCGATCGGATTTTGAGTTGCCATCACTAAAAATGGATTTTCGAGCGGGTAAGTATGGGCTCCAATAGTTACCTGACGTTCCTGCATCGCCTCCAGCAGTGCCGATTGCACCTTTGCCGGTGCACGGTTGATCTCGTCAGCCAATACAAAATTGGTAAAAATAGGTCCTTTGCGAACCACAAACTCCTCATTCTTCTGACTATAAATCATCGTGCCGATTAAGTCGGCA
>Ga0208789_1001556_pt1 | contig 12423 bp, 6 predicted proteins | sample Methanotroph_Enr_FD_187368 | JGI IMG/M metagenome (GOLD analysis project Ga0208789, IMG submission 187368) | Enriched soil microbial communities from Old Woman Creek wetland in Ohio, USA - Methanotroph_Enrichment_5 (SPAdes) (version 2) | ecosystem: Environmental > Terrestrial > Soil > Wetlands...
TGTGGAAGCACAGCATTTTCTGGCTGACCGATACATAACAGGAACTTGTCCGCGTTGTGGCAATGAGCGTGCCTATGGCGATCAGTGCGAAAACTGCGGATCAACACTGAGTGCAACCGAGCTGATTAATCCCAAATCAGCGCTCAGCGGGAATGTTCCTGTAATGAAAATGACTAAGCACTGGTTTCTGCCGCTTGATCAGTATGAAAAATGGCTTAAGGAATGGATCCTTGAATCGCACCGCGACGACTGGAAAACCAATGTTTACGGGCAGTGTAAGTCGTGGCTCGATAGCGGACTGCAACCCCGTGCCGTTACCCGCGACCTCGACTGGGGCGTAAAAGTTCCCGTTGAAGGAGCTGAGGATAAAGTATTGTATGTGTGGTTCGATGCGCCTATTGGTTATATTTCTGCTACTCGTGAATGGTCAGCACAAACAGGCAAGGACTGGGCTCCGTACTGGAAATCAGCTGACACCAAACTGGTGCATTTCATAGGGAAAGATAATATTGTTTTCCACTGTATAATTTTCCCGGTCATGCTGAAGGCCGAAGGCACTTACATTTTACCCGACAACGTGCCTGCCAACGAATTTCTCAACCTCGAAGGGGATAAAATTTCGACATCCCGCAATTGGGCTGTCTGGCTACATGAATACCTTGTTGATTTCCCGGGTAAGCAGGATGTGTTGCGTTATACACTGGCTGCCAATGCTCCCGAAACCAAGGATAACGACTTCACATGGAAAGATTTTCAGACCCGTAACAACAGTGAATTGCTAGCCATATTCGGGAATTTTGTAAACCGAACGCTTGTGCTTACGCACAAATACTTTGGCGGTGAAGTTCCAGCCATGGGTGAAATAAATGATACTGACCGACAGGCTGTAGCCGAAATCGCCGAATTCCCGGCACGTATTGCTGCAAGCATTGAGAATTATCGCTTCCGCGAAGCATTAAATGAAATGATGAATTTAGCCAGGCTTGGGAATAAATATCTTACCGAAACCGAGCCCTGGAAAAATTTTACTTCGAATCCTGAAAAGGTAAAAACAGTCCTGAATATCTCGTTGCAGATTTGTGCCAATTTATCCATCCTGTGTGAGCCTTTCCTGCCCTTTACCTCTTCGAGATTGCTCGAAATACTTAATACAGGACTTGAGCCATGGACGAAAGCAGGATCGTGTACTTTGATGCAACCCGGTCATAAATTAAACCAACCCGCCTTTCTTTTCGAACGCATTGAAGATGAGGTAATTGCCGCACAGGTTAAAAGGCTAACCGATACCAAAGCCGAAAACGCAGCCGAAAACAGTGTTGTTGCTCCGCAGAAACCCGAAATCACGTACGATGATTTTACCAAAATTGATATGAGGATCGGCACCATTACCGAAGCCGAAAAAGTAGCTAAAACAGTTAAACTGCTGAAGCTTACCATTGATACCGGTATGGACAAACGCACCGTGGTGTCGGGCATTGCCGAACATTATACACCCGAACAGGTAATCGGGCAACAAGTGGTACTGCTTGCTAATCTTGCCCCGCGAAATCTGAAAGGTATCGAATCGAAAGGGATGATCCTGATGGCTGAAGACAAAGATGGGAAACTTTGCTTTGTATCGCCGACGGAAGCTTTTGGCAATGGTAGCGAAGTCAGGTAGGTGAAATGTACTTACAATCAGTTAAAATTCAATTTACTTCCATTGCCGGCTGCCATCTTGTAAACATGTTCTTTCACTTTCTGTGCCCATTGAACATGAGTCATTGAGGAATCGAATTTTTCCCATGGAATTGGTTTCCCGATTGTTAACCGTATGGTTTTATTGCGCTTATTGAACAATTCGTGAGGCAATAATGCCAACTCAATATTGGTTTTAATTCCCAACGCCCTTCGCAGCAAGTTGATTCCATAAAACAGGTTGGAGTTCCGTCCATGGAAATAGAATGGAACGATATTCCTTTGACAGGAAACAGCACGGGTTACAAAACTCTTTTGCCATACGCGATCCTGAATTTTTCCGTTATAGCGCCGGGAGACTTCACCCGCAGGAAAATGAGTGATTGCCACATCCGATTGGTAAACCTTTTCCAGCTCAGTAACATAAATTTTCGAACTCATCCCGTACGGATTTACCAATGCGATATAAGGCCGCAGATTCGGTACAAACCGGAATGATTCATTTCCGATTGCCTTAAAAGTCCCGTATTTTTCGATAACAGTTTTGGTGAGGATCAACCCGTCAATAATTCCAAACGGATGGTTGGAAAGGAAAAAGCACTTGCGGTTTTCCGGAAGGTTTTCAAGCCCCTCAACCTCCACAGTGAGATTAAATTCTTTTATTATGCTCCGATGGAAATCAGCACCTTCGCAATCCTTGTATTTTTCAATAATCCGGTTAAGTTCATCCTGTTCAATGATCATTTCGAGCCATCGGACAATGAAACCCGGGAACTTTTTCAGGAATTTGGAATCACTTTCCTTAATAGAGGAGGCTAGGTCAATGTGTTTCATCGTTATGGAGAAATTTAGATTCTTAAAAATATCCGGAAATTTTTATTTCATGCTCCCTCTAAAACTATATACAGGATGCTGACGACATAAGATCGCGCAACCTGTTCAGGTGCATCAGTTTCAGTAAAAATTTGGTCAAATGGATGTTCGGATTAAGGTTCAAAGTAGTTTTTTGTAGTCTTAAAAAGTCTGTCCCAATTATACGATTTCCTTTATTTTAGGGACAAAGATAGAACAAAAAGTGCACCTGTTAATTTTATGTCTCAACACATCAAATCAGGAGGAGGGTATCTTATATGATCAATTCCCCTCTCAGCGGTAGCTGCAGCAGTTGTTAAATTGATCATCGGGTTAACCTTGTCCGGTCATTTACATCATTTTAACATCAGGTGATTCAATAGTGCTGTTGCAACTGCTTACCAATTCGATTTAGCTGAGTTTCAAGCTGGTTTCGTATTTGCCCATTTTTTGGACTTTCAGTTATAGTGTATTGGTTTTCCGGACCTGGCTGGTAAGTTCGGGATATAAATGCAACCATTCAGAAAAGGCGGATAATTGTTGGAAAGAAAGTCATTGAAATTTTCAACGTAGAACTTATTGGTGTGGTTGAGCCGCATCAACTTGTTTTCGAACTAAATAAGAATTATACGACATGATATCAGTGCAATACAATACCATGTAACTATTATACGTGGAGTAAATGTCTTCTGTTCCCGTATCCGACTTCACACGAAGCAAATCGCAACTTGAGCGTGTCGCATGCATGTTGCCAGTCACGAGTTTTAAGCTCTCTGTTTTAAGGGCAGATGTAGATGAACTGATTTAATCCATCTGGAGTAATGATTACCTGCTTTTAAATGTTATTATTAATCCAAGAATTAATAATATCGATCTAAACGAAAGTGCTATCCCTCTATCCAACTGTTTCTCTTCTATATCCAGCCTGCTTACTAATCTCATTAAAGAATAGGGTGGGGGACTTTTGGGTATTTTAGGCAAAGGGGAGCGCTGCTGCCATGCATTGTAACTCGACACCATCCATTCGGTGCCTTTGCTGCGGGCAACCTGGGTCCGCATGCTGCTCGGGTACTTAACTGCTGAAGAAGTTTCCAAGGCTGTTATTAGTTAGGTGAGTGAATATGATTCTAAATAAATCAAGAAGGATTTCTTAATAAACAAGAATACGGCCAAAATCCATAAATATTTATAAAACAACCATTTGTAATTTGTTTTGCAGATAAGAACAGGTAGTTCATTTTCAAAATGGCACTAATGTGTCCTGTTTGGATTTACTTGAAATTTGAAAATAGAAAGCGGGAGTCCGTTTTATGAATTAAACAATAATTATTCAGGACTATAGAAATGGTATAAGGGGATAAGCGTATTAGGCTATTAAGGTGTACAGGATTCGGGAAATTGTCTTCCTTCTGAGAATTCCATTAAGCTCATCCCTTCATCTAAATACACTCTAAAGATGTAGCAACCTGCAATTTGAGTTTATCTGTGAAATGATTTTGTTTGTATTCACAAACCTGATTTTTGTTCGCTTTCAGACTCAAACAGTAAGTTCCCCCCTCAAAGGCACCTTAAGAAGCATTTTCAGTTCTTCACCGCTGTATCCTTCTCCCAGCAGGTACATCATTTTGGCAACCGCCGATTCAGTGGTTATATCGTAACCGCCAACTACACCAATCTGGCTGAGTTTCATGCTGGTTTCGTACTTACCCATATCTACAGCTCCCCCTTTGCATTGGGTAACATTATAAATTATAATTCCCTTATCGATTGCCTGCGACAGTGCATCAATAAACCAGGCATCGGTGGGCGCGTTGCCGGCACCGTAAGTTTCGAGAATTACACCTTTAAGTCCTGCTATATTCAACGCATTTTTAACTACAATTTCGGCAATGCCGGGAAAAAGTTTTAATATTATAACGCTGTTATCCAGCTTTTTATGAACTTTCAGTTTCCCGATATTAGTTTTCAGGATCAGCTCGGTGTGGTAACGGATATAAACACCGACTTCGGCCAGCAGAGGGTAGTTTCCCGAAAGAAATGCATTAAAGTTTTCGGCATTAAACTTGTTGGTACGGTTACCCCGCATCAACTTGTTTTCAAAATAGATAGCCACTTCAGGAACCATAGGGAATTCTCCGACCCGGGCTGCGGCGATTTCGATGGCATTGATAAAATTATCGCGACCATCGGAGCGGATAACGCCCATAGGCAATTGCGATCCTGTGAATATGACGGGCTTCCCCAGGTTTTCGAGCATAAAACTAAGCATCGAAGCTGAATACGACATTGTATCGGTGCCATGCAGCACTATAAAACCATCATATTTTTCGTAGTTATCTTCAATCACTGTGGCTAACTTCACCCAGAACGAAGGTGTTACATTGGATGAGTCGATCAATGGATTGAATGAAACGGATTGCAATTTATAATCAAAGTTTTTCAGAACCGGCATCAGCTTGTAGATATCATCAAAATGATAGGGCTGTAAAGCACCAGTAGCAGGATCTTTAACCATTCCGATAGTACCGCCGGTATAAATGATAAGGAGGGAAGGGGTCATGGGGTTGTTTGTGGTTTTAAAGAACTCACCTCCTGTCCCTTATCTTTGAAGGAAAGAGAGAGCGTGAGGACGATGAAATTACTTATTTGAGAACAGTGGTAAATAAAGCAATGGTTTTTTAAGGATTAAATCTGATAGGTGAGTCACCCCTTTTCTTCGTGAAGTGAAGGGGATGGTTTGAACGTTTTCAAATTAAACAAAGAAACTGCATTCCTCGTCGTAATCTCAGCAACTTCTTCAACAGACATCCCGCAGAGTTCAGCTACTTTTTCAGCAATTAAAGGAATATAGGAAGGTTCGTTGCGCTTGCCACGATAAGGGGCAGGTGCAAGAAAAGGGGCATCGGTTTCGAGTACAATATTCTGTGGGCCAACGGCTGCAACTACTTTTTGTAAGCCGGAGTTTTTAAAAGTCACGACTCCGCCGATACCCAAGAGAAAACCAGCATCAATCACACGCCGGGCCTGCGCTTCATCACCCGGGAAACAATGAAAAACACCTTTCATATCAGGACCGGTCTCGGTTTTCAGAATATGCCAAACTTCTTCAAATGATTTTCGCACATGTATGGCTACAGGCAGTTTGTGTTTTTTTGCAAGCTGAAGCTGGTACCTGAAAGTTTCTTCCTGAAGAGATTGGTGCGTTTTATCCCAGTAAAGATCGATACCGATTTCGCCAACGGCAATATAATTGCCGGTTTCGAGCTGGTGTTTAACTTCAGCCAGTTCATTTTCAACACTTTCGGGTAGAACTGATGTGGGATGAAGTCCCGCCATGGCATAACAATTAGAAGGAAATTGTTCGCAAAGATCCAGCATCGGCTTCCAGGATGTATGGTCGATATTAGGCAAAAGCATAATTCCGACACCGGAATCAATAGACCAACGAACAGTATTGTGCCTGTCAGCATCGAACTGGTCGAGGTATAAATGCGTATGTGTATCAATAAATAGCATGATGCAAAAGTACAACAACAATTTAAATGCTGCTGGGAGTAAATGTCTGGTAAATTTTAAGTGTCAATGGTAAGTGGAAAAGTGTTACTTTTTTCTTGTATTTCATAGCCAATAATTTTTAGTCATCAATTAATGCTATCTAAAAATCGAATTTCACACTACTTTTTCAAAATTCCCGAAATGGGTCAATATATAATTCAATTTTTTGCTTTACTTCAGTTAACTGTCATTATATTAGATATATAGCGTTTTAGGCATGATATTTTCAATTATGTTTCGAACAATAGCAAAAAAAATTGCTATTTAGCTGTAAACGCTAGAACGCTTACTCGTATAATTCTAAATATCAATCAAGTATGACTAAAACTGCTACAAGCATCTTCTTCTCCGTCAGCAAAATAGTTCCACATATTTTTCCTGAAACAGGACAAAATTCCCCAAAGTACTTTTCGAAAGTTACTTTTTTATACCCCCGATCACTTTTTATCTGTAAACGTGAATTTCAATCCGGGGGTTCATTTACAACATGTGTATTGTCAGATCAACTGAGGTGATTTATATACCATCTCAATATTAAAATGTTCTGCCAATACTCATACAATAAATCTACAACGCTACAAATATCCATATCATGACAAAGCTACTCAGCACCCTGATAATACTGATAATGTCGAGCACATTGTTTGCGCAGCAAGATGCCCTGTTCAGCCAATACATGTTCAACAAGCTGGCTGTAAATCCAGGCTATGCAGGCAGCCGCGAGTTGTTTACGGCAGATGTGCTATACCGTTATCAATGGGTGAACATTGAAGGGGCTCCCAAAACCATAAATGCTTCCTTTCATTCTCCCTTGATTAATCCTCACCTCGCCCTTGGTTTAAATATGTTTAATGACAAAATTGGCCCACTGTGCACTTCTGGCGTTATGGCTACATTTGCTTATCGAATCATATTCCCTAAAAGCAAGCTTTCGTTTGGATTACAGGCTGGGGTGAAAAACAGCAGTATAATTTGGAACGATCTGAATGCTTATGATCCGTCAGATCCGTTAATTATATACAAGGACCAGATACAGAAAAAGGTAATACCCGATGCCAGTTTCGGAATTTACTACTATTCGGATAAGTTTTATGCAGGGTTCTCTTCGCAGCAACTGCTTCAAAATGGGACCATGGTAGTTACAGATACTCTTGGCAAAACAGAACTCTCTAAATTGCTGACTCATTTCTATGGTATGACCGGTGCGGCTATTCCGCTAAGTGATAACATAGTTTTCCGGCCCTCGCTGCTGGCAAAGTATGTAAAAAATGCACCTCCTCAGGTGGATATAAATGCCAGTTTTCTGTTTGCAAACACACTCTGGTTAGGTGCGTCCTTTCGTACCGAAAAAGCGATATCATTTATCACGGAAATTAACATCGCCCAAAACCTCCGCATTGGTTATTCTTACGATATTTGGCTTAATGAGCTAAAAGTTTACAACAAAGGCTCGCATGAAATCCATCTAAGTTTCGATTTTAATGTAAGCAAACGTTTGCATACCCCGAGGTATTTTTAATACCTATTGCCTGTGAAACATAGTTCTTTCAAAGGTTAAATCAAGATTCTTTTGTGTTGGCTGAAGCCATCCATACAAAAAAAGGCTTTACCTAGTTCAAACTTTTAATACATAAACTTGCCTGTACTACTACCATGAAAAAAAACCTTTTAAACAATATCTCAAAAACAGTTTCTGAACCTGGAGCATCTATCCCAGCTTTGAGCCTTTTTCTGAAGACCCTGATAATGGTATTCCTTATAGTATTGACATCAGTAAGCTTGAATGCCCAAGGAATCATTGAACTCAAAAGCTACCTGGAAAAAACGAAAACTTCTCCTGATCCGGTTTTGGTTTCGAAAGCAAAACACCTGGAAAGCCTTGTAACCGAACTGCAGCCAACTGTTTATTTAAGTAATTCGATTGTAACAGGAAATACTAAAGCTAAATGCGCCGAAGTGAAAGCAAGTGCAATCGATCAGCTAAGTTCCGATAATTCCCTTTTCAACGATATTGAATTAATCACTATCCGGCTTGAAAGCCCGGCTGACATGGGCTTTGTATTAGATCTATCTAAACTTAACGGATTTACAAAACTGAAATATATTTACTTCTTGTGTGAGTTTGATGGTGACGCAAAAGAATTGCAAAAGCTATTTATCCCTACTGCCGGAATAACCGTATTATATATGGTTTCAATTCCTTCTTAAAATCTAACATACTCTCAACTGCATTGCCATGAATACAAAATACTCTTCTCCTGCCAAGTATGTAAATGCAGCAGCAAAAATTCTTTTGGCGTTTGCTTCAGTACTGGGTAGCCTGCCATTTGCGTCTGCCCAGGTTAGTGTGCCATTCACACAACGTACATCCAAATACAGTCCCACTAAAACCATCTATAATGTCAAGGGCGATTTCCAGATGATTGGTAATACCAATCTGACCCTCGTTACTTATACCAATACTACCAACAATAGCAATAATCAAATGAAATTAGTTGATGCTGATTGTGATGCTTCAACAACTAATTCGTCATCGGCCACATTGACTTTATCAACTGAAAACGGGGCCATTCCATCCTGCTCGAATATTATTTTTGCAGGTTTATATTGGACAGGCAGGACTAGTAATAGCGAGACAACTGAGCAAAAACGAAGTATAAAATTCAAAGGGCCAGGTGAGGCTAGCTATCAGAACTTACTCGCAAATTCAAATAATATAAAATACCCAGGGGATGATAACATGTACGCCTCATTTGTTGAAGTTACTGATTTAGTCAAACTTTGCGGGGTTGGCGAATATTGGGTAGCTGATATGGCTTTGACAACCGGGAACGGTGGCTCTACCGGTTATTACGGGGGTTGGGGAATGGTGGTTGTATACGAAAACTCTAAAATGAATTGGCGCGATGTTACTCTTTTTGATGGCTATGCTTATGTTCAGGGTGGTACATACAGCTATGAACTTCCTGTATCAGGGTTCCATACAGCTCGTTCCGGGTCTGTAAACATGAAGCTGGGTTTGATGGCCGGTGAAGGAGATATTGGAATTTCAGGCGACTACTTCCAGATTAGAAACCAAGCCAACACTGATTGGGTAAGTTTGAGTCATGGCGGCAACACACCCACTAATTTTTTTAATAGTTCCATATATACAGGAGGTGGTGCACGAAATCCCAATCTCCTGAACAACACAGGCATTGATATAAGCATGTTCAATATCCCGAATGCCGGGAATTCTATAATTACTAATGATCAAACTTCAACTACATTTAAATATGGTTCAACACAGGATACGTATATAATTTATTCCATGGCAATGTCAGTAGATGCGTATGTGCCTTATCCTGAGGGATTAACAATTGTTCAGGATATTGGTGGGAATCCTCCTGGAAGTATTTTGACTGCTTTGCCAGGCCAAGATGTAGATCTTAAACTCGAAATACGAAACAAAGGAACGGAAGCTATTTCCAATACTAAAATTTTAATACCTGTTCCTTTTGCTACTACGTATGTTTCGAGCTGGCGTAATCTTTATTTTTCACCACTTCCAACACCCAATCAGTTTTATTTTGATCCTTCTCTCGGTGCCAATGGTACCATTGTCTGGAATTTAGGTACGCTTCCTGTTTCGGCTGATCCGAATGCTATTTTAGCGACAATTTCATACAAACTTAAGGTTACGGAGGATTGCATGTTGTTGTCAAATTCAACTTGTGCGTCATCAATTAATATAAATGGTACTTTTAGTGGAATGGGCGCAGTAAGTAATGCTCTATTCAATGATATGGGATTTATTCAAGGTTTTGAAACCAACGGGAGTTGCGTTGGAGAACCAATTCGTTCATCTACAAGTATAAAGATCGATGCATCTGATTATGTGGCACAACATTGTCAGGCTGAGCAATCGCCCACAGAGTTTGTATTCTGCAATGTGGGGTCCACCATCCCAATTACTGAAGTTTTAAATGCGGCTCCTGTGGGATCGCGTTTTTACAACTCATATCCAGTCACACCAAGCACCATCGAATATACTATTAGTAATCCATTCCCTGCTATTCCGGGATTATCAACTTATTATGCTGTTCCTCCGGGAAACGGGGCTTGTTATTTCACTTTCAAAATCAATGTTACTAATATCACCTCTGTTCCTGTTGTGAACAATAATAATATTATTTACTGTCAGGGGGATATTGCCTTGCCACTTATGGCCACACCCTCCAACCCAGCATATACATTGTATTACTTTCTGACGCCTACTTCACCCCCTCAGTTATCAATTACTCCTTCCACTACAACCGCAGGTCAGACAACCTATTATGTAGCAGAAGGGAAATCAGGCTCCTGTGTGAGCCCAAATAAGGCTCAAATTATAGTTACTGTGAATCCTTTGCCTGAGGCACCTGTTTCCGCATCAGTCAACCGTCAAATCTTTTGTGCTGATGATAATGGAAACATTGTTCTCACAGAAACAGGTGGTTTAGGCACTACATTGGAATGGTATTCAGGAAGCTGCAATGGCACGCCAATAGGCACTGGGAATGACCTTTCAGTCGCTTCACCAACTGTAACTACTACTTATTTTGCTCGGTGGACAAACAGTTGTGGCAGTTCAGCCTGTGCGGAAGTTATAGTTCCGGTTCCTACTGCTATTAATGCCGTAGCTTCTGCCGGAAATATTGCATGTTATGGTGTAACAACAACGCTTACGGTAAATGCAACAGGAGGAACAGGAACTTTGCAATACAGCCTTAACGGTGGAACATACCAGTCTGGTAATACATTTACCATTAATGCCTCCGGTTCACCTTATTCTGTAACCGTTAAAGATGCGAACAACTGTACCTCAGTTTCAAATTCTGTTATTGTAAGTCAACCAGCATCAATTTCATTGAGTACACAAACCCTTATTAATGTAAGTTGTCTGGGAGAAAGAAACGGGAAGATAACACTAACTGCTTCCGGAGGAACGGGCACAATTACTTATTCTATCAGCCCAAATGTTGGAACACAATCTCCTTCAGGCACTTTTAATGATCTGACTGCACAGACATACACCATAACCGCTCAGGACCAGAATGGATGTACCAGATCTGATAATATTACTGTTGGGACAGATACTGATGCAACCCTGCCAACTATCAGCTGTCCTGCCGACGTATCGGCAACAACCAATACAGGATATACAGCCACCGGCGTGGTCCTTGGCACTCCGACAACATCCGATAACTGCGGCGTAACTATAGTAACCAACAACGCACCTGCAGCTTTCCCTCTGGGAGTAACCACCGTAACCTGGACCGTTACCGACAACAGCGGCAATAAAGCAAGCTGTGACCAGAAGGTTACAGTAACAGATAATGAACTTCCTATCATCTCTTGCCCTGCCGACATAATGGCAACAACCAATGCAGGATGCACAGCCACCGGCGTGGTCCTTGGCACACCGACAACATCCGATAACTACGGAGTATCCACAGTAACCAACAACGCACCTGCAGCTTTCCTGCTGGGAGTAACCACCGTAACCTGGACCGTTACCGACAACAGCGGTAACAAAGCAAGCTGTGACCAGAAGGTTACAATAACAGATAATGTACTTCCTATTATCTCTTGCCCTGCCGACATAACGGCAACAACCAATGCAGGATGCACAGCCACTGGTGTGGCCTTAGGCACTCCGACAACATCCGACAACTGCGGAGTGGCAACAGTAACCAACAATGCACCTGCAGCTTTCCCGCTGGGAGTAACCACCGTAACCTGGACCGTTACCGACAACAGCGGTAACAAAACAAGCTGTGACCAGAAGGTTACAGTAGCAGATAATGTACTTCCTACCATCTCTTGTCCTGACGATGTAACGGCAACAACCAATAACGGATGCACTGCAACATTGTTAACCCAAGAAGCGCCACCACCACCTCCATGCCAAACAGGCCAAAGCGGATGTCCTGGTATTGGTATTGCCTTAGGCACTCCGGTAACGTCAGACAACTGCGGAGTGGCCACGGTAACCAACAACGCACCTGCCGCTTTCCCGCTGGGAGCAACCACTATAACCTGGACTGTTACCGACAACAGCGGTAATAAAGCAAGCTGTGACCAGAAAGTTACAGTAGCAGATAATGTACTTCCTACCATCACTTGTCCTGACGATGTAACGGCAACAACCAATGCAGGAAGCACAGCCACCGGCGTGGTCATAGGCATACCGACAACGTCAGACAACTGCGGAGTGGCAACTGTAACTAACAACGCACCTGCCGCTTTCCCGCTGGGAGTAACCACCGTAACCTGGACCGTTACCGACAACAGCGGTAACAAAACAAGCTGTGACCA
>Ga0208789_1001558_pt1 | contig 12411 bp, 6 predicted proteins | sample Methanotroph_Enr_FD_187368 | JGI IMG/M metagenome (GOLD analysis project Ga0208789, IMG submission 187368) | Enriched soil microbial communities from Old Woman Creek wetland in Ohio, USA - Methanotroph_Enrichment_5 (SPAdes) (version 2) | ecosystem: Environmental > Terrestrial > Soil > Wetlands...
AAAAATTTGTTCGCCTCGATGGTTCGGCTGTTGATGTTGAAGTTAAGGCAATGCCAATTACTCTGGATAACAAACCAGCCGTACAGTTGATTGTTCGTGATATCACCCTTCGCAAACATACTGAAAATGCAGTAAGGGAGAGCGAGGAGAAATACCGTATTTTGTTCAGGGATTCGCCAGATGCATATCTGATAATTTCAGATGGGATCATTGTCGATTGTAACCGGGCTACCGAAAAAATGATGGGCGGTGACCGTACACAGATTATTGGGCAGACTCCGGCCGCACTCTCACCCGATTTTCAGCCTGACGGGAAAACATCAGTAGTATCGGCTGAAAAAAAAATATCAGATACCTTTCGGACAGGTAGTAACACATTCGAATGGGTACATCGTCGGTTGGATGGGTCAGAATTTTTTGTTGAGGTATCGGTTGCTGTAATAATGCTTGACGGGAAATCAGCCTTATTTACCACATGGCGCGATATTACAGAACGCAAGCAGACGGAAAAGGAACTTCGTAATAAAGAAAGACAATTCAAAGATATTATAAATCAGTTGCCCAACAGTGTTCTGATTCATCAAGCAGGCCGCATTGTATATGCTAATAAAGCTGCCTTGGATATTATTGGGTATTCGGAAGAGGAGTTTTTTGGAACTGAGATTTTTAACTATGTTGTAGAAAAAGACCGGAAGTTATTGGATAAAATGATGCAAAAGCGAACTAAAGACAGGCCCACTAAAGAGTATGAAATTACTGTACAAACGAAAAACGGCCGTTATAGGGATGCTATCATTCGAGCTACCGAAACCCAATTTTTCGGTGAGCTATCGACAGTAGTTCTGTTAATCGACATTACCGAGCGGAAAGTCCAGGAAGCCTTATTACGGGAAAGCGAAGAAAAATTCAGGCACCTTGCAGAGCTTACTTCTTTTGGAATAATGATATACCAGGATAGCTATTGGGTTTATGTAAATCCTGCCAGCGAAACATTTTGTGGCTTTACTGCCCAGGAAATGTATCAAATGCATTATTGGGATATAGTCTCTCCTGAATTTCGCTCACTTATTCAGGAGAGAGGCTTCAAAAGGCAAACCGGCCAATCGGTCCCGACAGGCTATGAGTTTAAGATAATTACTAAAGAAGGTATAGAGAAATGGGTATTGTTGAATGGCAGCCTCATTGAATATAAAGGCAAGCCTGCCGGATTAATTTCAATAGCCGATATTACTAAGCTAAAACAAATTGAACAGGAATTAATTATTGCCAAAGAACAGGCCGAAGAAAGCGACCGACTCAAATCAGCTTTCCTTGCCAATATGAGCCACGAAATCCGGACACCAATGAATGGCATACTGGGTTTTGCCGAATTGCTTAAAATGCCGGATCTTTCTGGCAATCAGCAACAAGAGTATATCCGCATTATTAAGAAAAGCGGTGAGAGAATGCTCAATATCATCAACGATATAGTTGATATTTCGAAAATTGAATCAGGGCAGATGAAAATTTCAGTCTCGAAAACAAATATAAATGAGCAAACTGAATTCATCTATAAATTTTTTAAACAGGAAGCTGAAAGCAAAGGGATCCGGTTAAGCCTTGTAAATGGTTTACGGGAGGAAGAATCTATTGTTAAATCAGATAAGGAAAAAGTGTATGCTATACTCACAAACCTGGTTAAAAATGCCATTAAATACACCGATAACGGCGCTATTGAATTTGGATACAGTTTAAAAGAGGCAAAGGATGAAGGGGAGCAGCCCCGACCCGCCGAACTGGAGTTTTATGTGAACGACACAGGTATTGGAATTCCTAAAGAACGTTTGCAAGCCGTTTTCAACCGATTTGTACAGGCTGATATTTCCGATAAAAGAGCTTTTCAGGGAGCAGGGCTGGGGTTAACCATTTCGAAAGCCTATGTTGAAATGCTTGGAGGCAAAATGTGGGTCGAAAGCGAGGAAAGAAACTTGCCTGCTGGTAAGGCAGGAGGCTCAACATTTTATTTTACCATCCCTTATCAGACTGAAAAAGAAGAAAATATAATCATTAAAAATACGGATTCGCACGAAGTGGAAAAGAACCGAACCGGGAATCTGAAAATATTAATTGCCGAAGACGACGAAACATCCGTTTACTTTATCATCCTTGCACTGAAAGATGTTATCCAAAAAGTTATACAAGCCAAAACGGGGGTTGAAGCTGTTGAAATGTGCCGCAATAATCCGGATATCGATTTAATTCTGATGGACTTTCAAATGCCGGAAATGGATGGATATGAAGCCACAAGGCAGATACGGCAGTTTAACAAAGATGTCGTTATTATTGCGCAAACAGCCTATGCTTTTTCGGATGAAAGAGATAAAGCAATAGAGGCAGGATGCAACGAATATATTTCAAAGCCTATTGACAGGGATGAATTATTAGCGATGGTAAATTCGTTTTCAGGTAAAAAAGAGGAAGTGCTGTAGGATCAAACATGCTTTTCCGACTTGTCAATGCCCGGTTATCTTATTCCGGTTGGGGCAAGGTAAAAATAAACGAACTTCCTTCGCCTTCCTTACTTTCAGCCCATAATGTACCGCCAAGTTTTTCGACAAATTCTTTGCAGAGAATCAGCCCAAGACCTGTGGATGGCTCTCCTTCTGTTCCTTTCCGGTTCGTGTTTTCGGTAAGAACAAATAGTTTGCTTACCAATTCAGGGTTCATCCCTATCCCATTGTCTTTTACTTCGATTCGGACCGCGTTGCCGTCAATTTTTGTAGTTGAAATTTCAATAACTCCTCTTTTAAACGAGAATTTAAGGGCATTCGAAAGCAGGTTCCTGACTACCGTTTCGAGCATATGAATATCAGCAGATACAACATGGTGTTCCGGAATATTGATGTGCAGTTCGATTTCTTTTTTATTGGCAGCGTCCTTCATCAGTTCAATGCTTTTTGACAGGGATGATTTTAGGAACAGGGGCTGTGGTTTAAAGTCAATTAAGCCACGCTGCATTTTTGACCACTCGAGCAGGTTTTCGATCAACCGGTAAATATTAATCGCTGAAGTCCGCATGGTGGTTGCTATTTCTTTCAGTTCAAATGCAGACAGACTTTCGATATCATCGGCCATAATGGCTGTAAGACCGAGGAATCCATTCATCGGGCCTCTGAGGTCGTGTGCCACTATGGAAAAGAATTTATCCTTCTCGGCATTACTGGCATTAAGCTGTTCGTTTTTTAGCCTGAGCTCTACTTCGGCTTTTCTCCGTTGGGTAATATCTTTGGAAATACAAGTGACCCATAGAATATTTCCTGAAGAGTCTTTAATGGGGTCGGCCAGGGTCAGAAAATATTTTTCCTCGCCATGGATAGTTATAACTTTTACTTCAATTTCACCTTTTTCACCTGTGCTGAAAACCTGCCGTACAAGCCGGAGTCTTTTTTCGGCTTCATCTGCCGCGAATATATCGAAAGGCGTTTTCCCAATTATTTCCTCAGGTTTTTTGCCAAAGGCGGAGGCGAATGCATCATTTACAAACCTGTATGTTTCATCGCTGTTGAAACTGAAAATAGGATCGCTCGAATACTGAACAAGCAAACGGTATTTTTCTTCGCTTAATCTCAATGATTCCTCAACCTGTTTGCGTTCACTCATTTCACGTCCGATAGCAATTACAGCTTTTTCGCCGAACCACATGCCTGGCGTAAGGCTTACTTCTTTCGGGAATATGGAACCATCTTTTCGTAGTCCCCAAAATTCGAACCTCACGTGTTTCCCGTTAAAGGCTTCCTCTATGAAACCGGCGACCTGATCCATATTATTCATTCCCGGTGCCGAAAGAAAACCGGGATTTTTCCCGATGAAATATTCTTTTTCATAGCCGTACAATTTTTCGGCAGCTGAATTCACATCAAGGAAGCATCCATTTATATCCAGAATGTAAATGGCATCATTCAGGCTGTCGATTATACCCCGGTAAGTGATTTCTGATAAATGGAGTTTCGAATCAGTTTCTTTCGTTTTCATAAATGTAATATTGAAAATTATTTTTTTATCACATTATTTCAGTCTTACTACTGCCAGGCTGATACATAACCAAATCCTAAACCTACGGTCATTATGATGACTTTCCGTTTTTCTCACTCATGATCTTCCTGGTAATAACGTACCTTTCCTGGTAATGAATTGACAATAAGTATCATTGCTATCAGAAAATCCAACAACTTTGTACTTCGCAAATCCATTATAGCAATATGCAATCACACCCTAATTGACCACCCTGCAATTTGGTAGTTATAATCAGCATAACAAGTTGAAATCAGAAAAGATTATTTTCATAATCTTCATACTGATCCCGGGCTTGTACACAGAATACTCAAACCTGCCTGATAGTCTCCCTCAATAGCCACGATGTTGGTTTGCAGCTCAAACAAATTACATCAATGGCATTGATTTTGACTAATTTATGAAACCAAATTTACGTAATACTTAATATGAAATTACATCTGTTAGGAAATAATTATAACTATTCACCCTTGCCTGGATTATAAGGCTGAATGCCGCATGAATTGATTTTCAATGAATTCCTTTTCAGGTATTAGAAGTAATGAGCAAAAAATCAACAAACAAAGGCTTTACTGAGTGAACTTTCAGACATGGATTTTTTAAAACAGCTACTAAAACAACTAATAAAATTCACAACAGGGATTATTATCCGGAATAGATATCAGTTATTGGAACAATGTACTTTAAACCTCCCCATTTTGAGCTCCCCCAACTCCTCCAATGAGGGAGTAAGGCTCTGATGTTAATCAGACCACGAATCTAAAGTCTCCCATTTGGGGAGAATGAGGGATCAAAAAAGAGAAATCGGGAAATTAAAATGGTTCATTATCTCTTTTAGATTACTTAACCTGTATTATTCGTGCAGAAGATAAAAGATAAAAGTAAAAAGATAAAAGTCAGGCAGTTGCAACCCATTTTCATAATTTATTTTGTAAAGATGATTTTTATGATTGCCTTCATAATGTTTTGATCCTTTTGTCTTTATCCTTTTATCTTTTGTCTTTTTTGAAGTTTATGAATTAATTAAGATAATAAAGCAATACGTAATTCATTTCCTGGTTATCAGGTAATATTGTTAGGACTAAAGGCAGGAATAAGAAATGAAAAGACTGAACCCTTGCCGGGTGTACTATCTACCGTGATTTTGCCACCATGCATTTCAACCATTTCACGCACAAGTATAAGCCCTAGCCCTGTTCCTTGTTCCTTTTCTGTTCCCGGGCTGGATATCAGTATATTCGCAGCAAACAACTTTTCGGAGGTTTCGGGGTCAATTCCAATACCTGTATCAGCAATTGAAATTTTAATAAATTCCTTGCCTGATTCTGTTCCCGTAATTAAAGCTCTCGCATATATATTGATTTTACCACCAACAGGAGTAAATTTTATTGCATTCATTATCAGGTTATTAAGGATGATGTTTAACATAACCTGATCTGCAAAAAGTATTATATCCGGTTCAACCATATTGTTGATTCCGATCTTTTTACGGTATGCCAGGCTAAAAAGAACCTCAACTACTTCTTCGACTGCTTCAGCTAAATCGATCCGGGTCGGGTCAAAATGCATATGCCCGGTTTCAAGCCTCGACCAGGTAAGTAAATTGTCGAGCAGGTTAAACGAATTCTTTGCTGAACTGTAAATGATTTTGATTGAGTCTCTGATATCGTCTTTCGACAACTCATCCAGGTCTTCAAGCAACATTTCCGAAAAACCTATCATGCTGCTGAATGGATTGCGCAGGTCATGCGCTATGATACTGAAAAATTTATCTTTGGTGGTATTAAGCTCAAGCAGGTCCGCATTGTATTTTTCAAGTTTCAGGCTGGCTTCCCTTCGTTCAGTAACATCACTGAATACACATTGCACACCTGTCAGAACATTGTTTCGCCTGATCAAATTGGCTTTGATTTCATATACTACTGGCTGTCCATTCATGCCTATGGCGTTTATTTCGAATGAACCTTCCTGCAACCCGGCTAATATTTTGTCTTTGATAGCTAGTGACGCAGCTAAATATTCTTCACTAATGAAATCGAAAACACTATGTTGCGTAAGATTTTCCAGGTCGGTCTCCAGGTAGTTAAGCAGGGTGCGGTTGGCATTTGTGATATTACCTTCGAGATCTGTGGTTAGAATGAAATCATTGGCATTGTCGAAAAGTTCGTGATAGTCCAATTCGCTGGCACGAAGTTCTCCCTCGATTTTTTTATAATTCGAAATATCATGAATTGTTCCTACAATAAATTTCTTTCCTGTAGGTTTCTCGATATATAACTGTTTATACGTTACAATTGTGTGTAATGTTCCGTCGGACCATGTAATTTGTTCTTCATTACTACTGCTACCGGTTTTGAAAACCATTTCGTCATATTTCCAGAATACATCAGCCTGTTCTTTCGAATACAGATCATAATCTGATTTCCCTATTAAACTTTCACGGGGTTGGCCCATCATTCCGATTGCAGCATCATTAAGCATAACCCATTTGTGTTCTTCATTCTTTAAAAAAAAGGGTGTTTTAATAGCATTAATTACAAGGTTCAGAAATTCAGCGCGTTCGCGGCTTTCAACTTCCGCTTTCATTTGTTTGGTGAGATCACTCACATACCCGATTACAATATCTACTTCTTTATTGCTGTTGAAAACCGGAACAAAACTATAAGTTAGAAATTTTCTGGGCTTTTTGCGGCTGGCTTTAAAGGTTATATCCCCAGTTACAATTTCTTTATGCTCGATACAGTTATTAAGTTGTACACTAATATTGAAGTGTTTTATCACATCATTGCTGAAGAAATTCACTTCCTGCATTGGAAAATCAGGAGGTAATCCCATGATATTTCTCATCGCATCATTTACTTCCATCAATTGCCCGCTGGTGCTTATCAGTGATATGCCTGTGGGCAGATTCATCACCAGCCTGTAATATTTTTGCTCACTGCGCTGCAAGGCGCGATCCATCTTTAACTTCAAACTCAAATCACAGGTAACATTTACTATATGTTTCCCGTTTCCGGTTACATCTGATATAACATAACTCACACTTTCGACGTGTATAACAGATCCATTTTTGCGAACCATCCTGTACCGCGAGTTGAGATAATTATATCCTTGGATGAGTTTTTCTAGCACATCCTTTACTATGTGCACATCCTTAGAATATACAACATCTAATGGATTCATATCCTTTAGCTCGGCACAGGTATATCCGAGAAGTTCTTCCGTTGACGGCGAAATATATAAAGCATTGCCATCAATTGTATGCAGCGAAACAGCAGCATTCGGATAATCGGTTGTTCCGGACAGAGAACTTTTAGTATCAAGTGCAGGATCAATAACCGGTTCAATAGGTTTGCTTTCGAGAATTAAGCAGATTATTTTCTGATCCTGAAAATTTATAGCTTCCTGTCTATATAAAATGCTTTCCAGGTAAAATCCCGATAGATCAGTGCCTAAAAACACGTTGCCCCGAAAGATAGCAATACCTTCGACTCCTGCTTTTTGAATAGCTTCGGTAAACGGCTTGTTCTGCTTATAGTTCACAAGCCTGCTTGCAATCAAGTCTTTTTTGCTGATATTGACAAGTTTTACAAACGCATCATCACAATCGATAATCTGAATATTGTTATTAAAATATAAACAGGGTTTCCCGTAACCCAATATCGTAAGTGCCTGATTTACATCAGCTCCCTGATCTGGTTTTATGTCATCAAACACTTTACTCATTTAATCCCTTTATATAAGTGAGTAAAACGGATAATAAGATACAGTATATTCAAATTATCAGAGATTGCAAGAACCAATGACCAGGTCAATATCCTGTCAGAAATAGCTATAATCAATGCCTGACGGGATATGAAAAATAAAATAATATGAAAATCTAAACGTAAAGTTACAACAAAAATAAAAAATACTGCTTTTAAAATCATTTTTATCGGGTAATATTTTTAAAAAGTTATACTTTTGGACTTTCTCAAAACAATGATAAAACCATGAAAACAATCATCTTTACCGACAAAGCCCCAAAAGCTATCGGCCCATACAGCCAGGCCATCGAAATAAACGGAATGCTTTATATTTCCGGACAAATCCCCATTGATCCTGCGACTTCAAGAATTGTGGAAGGCGGAATCAAGGAACAAACCGAGCAAGTAATGAAAAACATTGGCGCTATTCTGGCAGAGGCCGGTTATACTTTTGCTGATGTGATTAAATCAACATGCCTGCTCAGCGATATAGATAATTTTGCTGCCATGAATGAAATATATGGAAAATATTATCCCGAAAACAGCCCGGCTCGTGCAGCTTATGCAGTAGTTAAACTTCCGCTTGGAGCATTGATTGAAATTGAGACAATTGCAGCAAAGTAGTTGATTGAAGAGTGAATAGTGAATAGTGAATAGTGAATAGTGAACAGAGAAGAGTGAATAGTGAATAGAGGAGAGTGAATGGAAAATGGAAAATGGTGAAAGATGAACGGGATAATTTTCAAGCTCCACGTTCCAAAATCAAAAATTAATAGTAAAATGCATTAAGTCAATAACTAAATAACCTCAAAAAATCTCAGAATTCTTGTTTGCAACAATTGAATGACTATCGAATGACAACCCAAACATCTGACTCTCTCCACCCTCTCGTTTACCTATAATTGAATGACCGCTGAATGACTAAATCCCGTATTCTAAATCCCAAATCTAAATCGTAAATCGTAAATCGTAAATTAATGAAATTCAAGATCATCCTCTTTGCAACTCTCCTGACACTATTTACGAACTTAAGCCGCGCCGGCGAAGGAATGTGGTTGCCTCTGCTGCTTTCGCAGCTCAATGAAAAAGAAATGCGTGATATGGGCATGCACATAACAGCCGAAGATATCTATTCTGTTAACCATTCAAGCTTAAAAGATGCTATCGTCCTGTTTGGCGGAGGTTGTACCGGTGAACTCGTTTCGGAACAGGGATTATTGCTAACCAACCATCATTGCGGCTATGGCAGTATTCAGGCTCACAGTACCCTCGATCACGATTATCTGACAAATGGATTCTGGGCACAGCAATTGCAGGAAGAACTTCCAAATCCAGGGCTCAAGGTGACTTTCCTGGTGAGAATGGAAGAGGTTACGGATCAAACGCTTAATGGAGTGAATAATAAAATGAGCCAGAAAGTGCGTGATTCTGTTATCCAGGCAAATAACAGGATACTTATTAAGGAAGCTGTTAAAGGAACGCATTATTCTGCCCAGATAAAACCATTCTTTGGGGGCAACCAATACTATTTATTTGTTACCGAAACTTTTACCGATGTGCGCCTGGTTGGAGCGCCGCCATCAAATATCGGGAAATTCGGTGGTGATACCGACAACTGGATGTGGCCGCGCCATACCGGCGATTTTTCAATGTTCCGCATCTATGCCGATAAAGATAATAATCCTGCCGAATATTCGAAAGACAATGTACCTTACCACCCGGCTAAACACCTGACTATTTCCCTTAAAGGCATTAAGGAAGGCGATTTTACCTTCGTGTATGGTTTCCCGGGAACCACGCAGGAATACATCCCCTCTAATGCCGTGGATATGATAGCTTTGCAACACAATCCAATTGCTATCGGGTTAAGGCAGCAACGACTTGATATCATCGACAGGGCTATGGAATCAGATAGATTTATACGCATACAATATTCGGCAAAGGCCGCAGGCATTGCCAATTACTGGAAGAAAATGATCGGCGAGAGCCGTGGCATCAAGCGTCTCGATGCTATTGAGAAAAAACAGGCTTTTGAAAAAGATTTTGAAAAGTGGGCATTGTCAAAACCTGAAACCAATGCGAAATACGGACAACTTCTGCCTGCTTTCGGCAAGGCATATGGCGATTTTGTGCCGGTTAACAATGCATATACCTACCTCACCGAAGGATTACTTGGAATTGAACTTATGCGTTTTGCATACAGCTATAATAACTTGGTGAAGCAATGCAACGACAAATCAAAAACAGATGCCGACATTCTGAAAACGATTGAGCAATTGAGAAGTTCGGCGGCAGCATTTCATAAAAATTATAACACGCTGGTAGATAGGCAGCTCTTCGAATCACTTGTAACTTCGTATTCCAACTCTTGTGAAAACAGTTACCAGGTGCCTGTTGTGAAAGAAATGTTGGCGAAATACAAAGGTGATATCAGTAAATGGGATAGGAATTTTTATAATGAAACCATTTTCGCCGATTCACTAAAACTAAATGCCTTCCTTGATGGATTCAAACGGAAAGATATACGAAAAATCGAAAAGGATCCTGCATACATTTTAGCAACAGGAATTTATACGTATTTGCAAAATACTTTTACACCGTTACTTAATACCTTTTATGCTACAAATGACAGCCTTCAGCGGCTATATATGGCAGCTCAGATGGAAATGGAATCCGGCAAACGATTTTATCCTGATGCAAATTCAACCTTACGTGTTTCTTATGGAAATGTAAAAGGATATTCTCCGGCCGATGCAGTTGAATATAAGTGGTTTACAACCCTGGATGGCATTATGCAGAAAGAAAATCCTGATATTTACGATTACGTTGAGGAACCCAAACTGAAACAACTATACAACCTCCACGATTATGGACGGTATGCCGATGCTGACAAGACCATGCACGTTGGTTTTATTGCCAGCAATCATACTACCGGCGGTAATAGCGGCAGCCCGGTTCTGAATGCAGACGGACAGTTGATTGGTATCAATTTTGACCGGTGCTGGGAAGGTACCATGAGCGACCTGATTTACGATCCGGATCAATGCCGCAATATCTCACTTGATATCCGCTATTGCTTGTTTATTATCGATAAAATGGCCGGTGCCAAAAGGTTGGTGGATGAAATGTCAATAGTTCAGTAATCAGTAAGCAATATCACTCAACGCACCTTCCAGGTCGGGAAAGCTGAACTGGAAACCTTCGTCGAGCAGATGCTTTGGTGGGGCAAACTGTCCGCCGGTAACAGCAATGGCTCCTTCGCCAAATACTATTTTCAATGCAAAAGATGGAACATTGAAAAATGCTGGTCTTTTCAATACTTTCGCAAGCACTTTTGTAAATTTGCTATTGTCAACCACTTCGGGCGCCGTAAGGTTAAATTCGCCAGATAATTGTTCATTTTCAGTTAAGAATTGCACAGCCTTTATCACATCGTTGATATGAATCCATGAAAATCCTTGTTTCCCGGAGGCAATTTTACCCCCGAGGCCGAGTCTGAATAAGGGAAGCATCCGGCTTAGTGCCCCGCCATTTTTGCCCAACACCATTCCCAACCTGATGATAGCTACTCTTGTGAACGGTGCAGCCTTTTTTGCTTCCTTTTCCCATGCACTGCATATTTCTCCAAGGTAGTCGTCAGCTAGCTGAAATTTGTACTCTGTTTGTACTCCTTCCTGTGAATAAATCCCAACAGCTGATGCTGAAATAAGTATTTTGGGCTTTATATCAAGCAGTTTCACCGCTTCCACAATTTTTCGTGTAGTAACAACACGGCTATCGAACAATATTTTCTTATAATTTTTATTCCATCTGCCAACGATTGGCGCTCCGGCAAGATTTATAATAACATCAACGCCGGTAAGTAACCTGGCTATTTCAATTATCGAAGTCCCGGCATTAATTCGCGAAATGCGTCGCAATTCATTGCCTTTATTTTGAAAAAAAGAAGTAAGTTGGGTTCCTATAAAACCTCCTGCACCGCTTATCGCTATTATCATTATTATCCGGTTTTAAAAATAAACAAATGAATGTTATGTATGTTATAGATTAAGGAGTAAAGTTAATCAGATTAATTCAGGCCCCACTGTTATTCAATTAACAAATAAATGCTTAATTCTATAATATTTATACCTTTGCCTCGCAATTAACCTTTTCAGCCTTGTACGGACAACATACTATCCAATTTAAAATTTACTATGGATCAGAACACTGATAAACTTTTCGGCACATTTCCACCGGTAAGCACTTCCGATTGGGAAGCGCATATTATGCAAGATCTGAAAGGCGCTGATTACCAGAAAAAGCTAATATGGAAGACGTCTGAAGGCTTCGATGTGAAACCCTATTACCGGGATGAAGATATACGGGGATTGGGAAATATCAATTCCGCTCCCGGGGAATATCCTTTTATTCGTGGCAATCAAGCCTTATCCAATAACTGGGAAATCCGCCAGGATATTGAAACCGACGACGAATCGGAAGCTAACCTTTTAGCCATTGATGCCATCAAACGGGGAGCCACAGGTATAGGAATGGTGGCCTCAGAACTCGAATCTGAAAACGATGTTCAGCAACTTCTGAAAGGGATCAATCCAACGGAAGTAGCAATTCATTT
>Ga0208789_1001560_pt1 | contig 12409 bp, 13 predicted proteins | sample Methanotroph_Enr_FD_187368 | JGI IMG/M metagenome (GOLD analysis project Ga0208789, IMG submission 187368) | Enriched soil microbial communities from Old Woman Creek wetland in Ohio, USA - Methanotroph_Enrichment_5 (SPAdes) (version 2) | ecosystem: Environmental > Terrestrial > Soil > Wetlands...
TGACCGTTGAAGACGTGATCAATATCGAAGGCTTTGCCGAGAAAACCAGTGCCGCCGTGGTCGAATGCCTAGCAAAAATCAAAGCCGATTTCATGCAAATCTACGATCTGGGTTTTAATTTAATCCCAACGCCGTTACTCGCCGAGCAGCAACAAAATATCAGTCCGATTTCCGGAAAAACCATCGTCTTTACCGGCACCATGGTCCACGGCAAGCGAGATGACATGAGCAAAGAGGCTAAACGCTTGGGTGCAAAAGTGGGCGCATCAGTTACTGGGAAGACTGATTTTCTGGTTACCGGTTCCGATGTGGGTGCGGCAAAAATCGCCGCAGCCACGGAAAAGGGTGTGCGGGTTATCAGTGAAGAGGATTATTTGGCGTTGTTGGGAGGGTGATTGTGTCGTATTTATCTGTATGGTATATATAAATTTAAATCATAAAAACAAATAATTAGATGGGTTTGTGATGAAATATACGATAATTAATGTCGTATATATTACGTTAGGCTGATTAGATAGTTATGATGAAACGTACAGTGGGCACTCCTGAATTTCCAATTTGGTTACTTGGAGATTCGGCTCCTTCAAATTGGATCGATAAGCTTGAAAGCCCCCTTGATCCACGGCATCCAATTCGACACAACATTTGGACATCAATTGAAAATGAAATTCAGGAAAAAATCTTTCGTGAGCTCTGTAAACGCATCGATTTTTCATCTCAACGTCTCTATATTCGCAACGCCGTTGAACATGCCGAGAATAAACCAAGTGCATCAGCGCGTGAATGGGCTGAAAGTGTAAAACAAGAAGTTGAGGGGTTTTCATGTCTCGTAGAGCAATACCGTCCAAGACTAATTTTGACATTTGGTGCTTTCGCATTTGAGTTTGGTCGAAGAGCAATATATAAAAATGACTCACACAATTATCGCCATTATCGCTATTGGAATTCAAAATCTCTTGGTGATGAGTTTCGTAGTCGTACTGAACCCTCCAACATTTTACGTCAACGTAACATGATACCACTGCTCCATCGTAGTATAGCAGGAGGATATTTTATCCAAGGCCATGAGCAATTTTGCGGCCAGCCCAATGCCAACTATTTTGAGTTCACGGGTTTACATCTCGCTGAACTCATCATGCAATTATTCGTAGAGACTGATGATGTGTGGATTACCTAACCCTATCTTCGAAAGGAACGAACCGATAAGTCCTGTAGGTTGGGCATGCTTTTTATGCCCAACATTACGATGTTTCAATATGGATGCGGATTTCGAATTTGACCACGGTCACATTCATCCACCGGATACCAAAAGGTTGGGCAACGAAAAGCTGTCGCCTCGGCAATTGCTCCTGCATTGCTCTACCTCCTGCATCCATGCAGTCGTAAAGCGCCTACTTTTGGTGCCCAACCTACGCCCTACTTAACCGCACTTAACCGCAGAGAAAGCGCGCGACAACACGGCTCGCGCGTCGAACATTGAGTTTTTGGCATCTTCGGCGGCGCGGCTAGCCTCGGCTCCGGCCTGTTCAGCGCTACGGGAGTACTCCTGAACGTTAGCTGTGGCCTCTTGAGCCTGAGCATGTAATATTTGTGTCGCATCACGCAGCCTTTGCGCATCATCGCGAGCCTGCTCAGCCAAGCGCTGGGCGTCTTGAGTTTCTGCAAGCGCTTGTTGCAGTTGTGATAATACAAACTCGGCCTGACGATGAAGTCCCCGTATTCTATCCATAGAAGTTTGCGCTTCGCTGAGCTGCTGTCCAATTTCTTGGCAACGGTTGGCCGACTGCTCACTAAACTGGACTACTTGCCCGGCGTGTTCCTGAGATTGGGTCGCTGCCTGACCGGCGGTATAGGCGGATGTTTGAGCGTCGCTGGCAAATCGAGCGGCTTGTTGCGCTTCATCCTCTGCCTTGCTGGCTGCCTGGGCTACTGTTTGGGCGCTGCCGGTTGCATTTTGAGCTGAGTTACCGGCATTTTCAGCCTGTTGTTGGGCTTGTCCGGCATAATCTTGCGCTGTCCGCGCAGAAGTCTCGCTTTCATTTGCCGAACGAGCGGCCGATTCAGCATGGGTGCGGGCTTCTTGCTCAGCACTGTTCGCATTTTCGGCGTTGGCTTTGACTTGCTCGGCATTGCCGGCTGATGTCTGGGCGTGTTCCTGAGATTGCCCCGCTGCCTGACCGGCTGAATAAGCCGATGTTTGAGCGTCGCTGGCAAATCGAGCTGCTTGTTGCGCTTCATCCTCTGCCTTGCCGGCTGCCTGGGCCGCTGTCTGGGCGCTGTCGTTAGCACTCTGGGCGGCATTGCCGGCATTTTCAGCATCTCTTTCAGCATGATGGCGAACTAATGCGGCTTGATGAGCATGCTGATCAGCTTGAACTGAACGTTCGGATGCGGCTTGTGCCTGTAGTTCAGCAGATTGAGCGAGTTCTTCGCAACGTTGTGCAGCCTGTCTGGCGCGTTCGGCTTCTTGGTTGGCAATATCGAGTGCTTCGGAAATTTGTTCGGACATCAGCGTTACCTTCTAATTTTTGTAATTTATTATGGTTTAAGGTTAATGGGATTCTATCAGCAAAAGTATTGCCGGAACAACACCGGCATTATCTGGACGAAAGCCGGGCAGACCCTGCCTTCGGCTTATGCTTGATATACCTTAGCATGACGGCAGGCAATAGCTAAAATAATTTCCTTGAAGGAGTGCAGGAAGAACAACGGCTGGGCGGGGCGGTGTACGACGATCCCGTAGCCATAGCGGCGAGCGTTTTGACGAAGTTGTAGCGTTAGCGTAGTTCTGTAAGTTGGGCATGATTTTTATGCCCAACATTACGATATTTCGATATGGCGACAGATTTCAGATTCAACCGCAACCATTCCACCACCGGATCGGATATGGGCAACGAAAAGCTGTTGCCCATCGTAGTTCTTGATGTTCACACTGGAGGGATTAGCCCAAAGGCGGCGTAGCCTTGCGTGAGATCTTCACCTTGACGTCGGCTTTGGCTTTGGCTTTATGGAAGTTTTTACTTTTAGCCGGGTGTTTGTCGGCATTCTTGGCCTGGGCAATGGTTTTAGATAAGGCCTTGTCCTTATCAACGGGCTTGATGCTGGTTTGAATTCGACCGGGCATTTTAGGCTGAGCCTTGACAATATTTCTGACGTTATTTTTGTGCACAGGCTTATGGTAAATGTGATTAGAGGCCGTTACTGCATGTGTAGCGCCTCTATTGCCGCAATCCAGTTGGTAGGGCGGGCTGCCTGCCGAGCTGGTGGACATGGTGTTGATGTTTCTTGCCGGTTCGGCGCTGGTTAGATTGGCGAATCCATCATCCATTTTTTGCATCATTAATTCATAGCGTTCTTTGCTGGTCGTGCCGCCCATGACTACGCCGATCAGGCGTTTGCCGTTTTGATGCGCCGCGCCGATCAGGTTGAAACCGGAGCCGCAGGTGAATCCGGTTTTCATGCCTTCGGCACCCGGATAGTTAGCGGTAAACTTGTTGATGCCGCGCAGCTCGGTGCCTTTGAAGTTAAAGCTGTGCGCCGCAAAGTAGTGGTAATATTCGGGGAAGTTACGTTGCGCTTTCCAGGCCAGAACGGCCATGTCGCGAGGTGTGGTCACTTGCCAGTTGTTGGGTAAGCCGGTCGCGTTCATGAAATGGGTGTTATACATGCCTAATGAATGCGCTTTCGCGGTCATATTAACGGCAAAGTTTTCTTCGGTGTCGTCCAGGTGTTCGGCAAGAACAACGGATGCGTCATTTGCGGAACGGGTGATAATCGCCAAAATAGCGTCTTCGACGGTTATATGCTCACCTCGCCTTAAGCCCAATTTGCTGTTGGGTTGCTGTGAGGCATGAGCCGATGCGGTCATCGAATCGTGCAGATGAATTTGCCCCGCTCTCAATGCGTCGAATGTCATGTACAGCGTCATGAGTTTGGTTAGCGAGGCGGGATACCATGACTGAGTCGCTTCTATTTCATGCAAGATGTTGCCGTTATCGGCGTCGATAATGATGGCGGCATGGCGGGCATAGCTGGCCTCGGACACTGCAAACAGCCATACGGCATTTAAAATAAGTAGCGTTAGTTTAACTTTAGTCATTTAAAACGGGTCTCAGGAAAATCGATAGCCGAAAGCACAAGTGCAGCTTTGATGTCAGTGCATCAAGTCCACGCCACGTATCTTAAGGGGTTAAATTAGTTTTGTAGGATGTGCCGAGGAACGAGGCGCACCTTTCGCGAACGATGCGCTTCACCATGTTCAGCACATCCTACGCACTACAAATTTCAGAAGACGCAGATTATAAACCGCGATGTTTGTAATGCGTAAGCGGATTTTAATATTCAGTAAAAATCGCAAGCAAAAGACCGCTAAAATTTCATGCAGCTATAGGGCGGCTCTCCCTTGCAAATCCCCCAGAAGCTACCGAAGTCGCCTTCTTCGCTGGGTTTCCAAGTTTCTGAAAATGCTTCGAACACTATGCCGCTCCAGCCTTTTTCAGCCAGTTTTTTGAATGTCGATTTGACAATCAGCGCTTGGTTTTTTTTGCTTGCCACGCCGCAACGCTGCTGGGTGAATTTATTGGTTTCAATGCTGCCTTCGGGGCCGTTTGGCCAGCCGAATTCTGTCAGGATTACTTCTTTGCCGGGATAAGTCCGGCGTAGCTCTTCGATTCGTGCAATATGAAAATCAGCCGCTTTGTCTGCCGGCGTACAGGGAAGAACGTCGGAATGTTTATTTTCCCACCACGGAAAAACATTGATGCCAATCCAATCGACTTGCGCACCGAAATTGGTTATGTGGCAGGGTGAAACGCGGTTGCACCATTCCCACCAGGTATCTATCGTGGTGATCGGCTGAGAGACGCCCGCTTCACGCAAAGCGTTTATGCAGCGGGTAATTTCACCGTCGAAGGCATAGTTGTTGCGGGTTCGGACTTCGGAGCCGCAGCTTAGCTTTATGATGGTTTTGGGGTAGGCCTTCGCGGCCTGAATACCGGCGGTTATTGATCGCGAATTGACCGCGACGTCATCGTCCAGCCAGATGATCGCAATGACTTTAATATGCCGGGCTTCGGCGGCGGCGAAGGTGTATTCCAGTCCATTCATGACGCCGTAAGTCATGATGCAACGGAAAGGGGTTTCTTTGACTAATTTATCCAGCAATTCATTGATTAATTCTTTGGACGGTTGCGCGCCGTAATCGGGGTTGAGCTTGCCTACATAGGGGCTGAAGGCGGCGCATTGCAAGACTTCTTTCTTAGCGGTTTTTTTTGCCTGTTCGCGTGCCGCTACGTTCTGGCTCAGAACCAGCGTGAGGGAGGCTACGATTAATAACAATAACTGTTTCATGAAACCCTCGAAAGTAGATTTAGGCTGGGCAGGCGGTCAACGCAAGAGTAGGGCGTGCCATGCGCGCCTTTTACTTATGCTTAAATTATCTTCCAATTCTTTAGTGCGCGCGGTACGCCCTAATGATATTCAGGTCACTTCACCCATTTGTTTCTTACAGCAAAAAACGGGATAACGCAGCCTATTAATACGCATAAAATCAACACGGCCCAAGTGGTATGGTTCCAGTCCACCGGATAAATATCTGCTTTGACCGGCTTGGTGATGCCGGGGATGCTGGGCAAATCGGCATCGCCGCCATCGACTTTTAACTGTGCCTTCATGCCTTTTTCCATATGTTGCGCCAGTTCGCAATGCACGAGGTAGGTTTTTTTCTGGCTGGGCACAATCAAGGAAGCCTTCAATTCACCTTGTCCGTAGAGTTCCAGGTGAAACATGCCCTGCGGATAGATATAGCCCGGCAAGCCATGAATCATCAATTGATGGCGGATCTGGTCGTCATTGATAAAAGTAATGTTGATTCGGGAGCAGGGCTTAACATCCCATTCCTGGTTGTCGAAGGCGAACATCTTGCCGGGGAATTTCAGCGCGTGTTTCTGACCGGCATGGATGGTGATATTCACATCGCCGGAAATCTTCGGGCAATCCTTCGGGAGATTATCGCTATTGGCATTCATGATCATGCCTTTTTCATCCATCATCATGCTGCCGTGATGCATCATCGCCATGGTCTCTTCAGCCAGTGTCGGGTGGACATGCAAGCCCAGAGTTAACAGGATTGGTAGTAGAAATTTCATAGCTTTTGTTTCCGTTTGTAAACCAGCAGCACAAAGATAAACAGCCCTATGGCTAAACCGGCTGCCAAGCCAAAAACAACGATTTGTACATAATCGGGCGGAATTAGTCCTGCCTCACCCAGCAGCGGCGCAAAATCGCCTTCACCCCAGACCGCTTGCTTTTTAGCATAGTAATCTTTGTTGAATACTTGATCGAACAGGGCGTCATGCATTTTCGGCATGCCTTGTTCGTCAATCATGGGCTTGTAAGCCAAAATTGCCATGTTGCCGCCGGGCTCCATGCCGTCGGTGGTGGTGCCGGTCGGTACATGATCATGAAACATCCACAGGCCGGGGCCGTAACTGTCCAATCCGTTGTTTTGAGTACGTAGACGCAGATCAATCCGTTGCGCTGGGGCGATATCGAACACATCCCGCGTCACCTGCGAGCCGGCTGGTTGGTCAACGCCATCAAGAGCGGTGATGGTGGCCTTATGCCCGTGGATATGCAGCGCGACCAACGAACGCTGAGCGTTGGCGACATGCAGTTTTATGTCTTCATTTTCATTGGCGACGATCACCGCGTCCCTTAACGTGTAGGGGAAGGAATGGCCGTTTAACATGAAGTAGTTTTCAAACGATTCGGTCATGTTGTATTCGCGGCTCATCCTGTGCGCGATCAGCCGTGGATCGTTCGCATTCTGGATGATTTGCGCCAGTTTTTTATCGACCGACTGGTAATACAAATCGTATTCCTGGTTGTAGGTTTTTTGCACCGCAACCGAAGGATGACGGACTTGGCCCGCGCCGATATTAAAGGTTTGCACCCAGTTATCGGGCCGGTTTTCCTCGACGATAAACATGCCGTTCAAGCCCATCATATAATGCTGGGCGGTTTGCACGTGGCAATGATAAAACATGGTTCCGGCATGGCGGGGCTGGATTTCATAGGTGTGGCTTTTGCCGGGAAACACCGGGTGTTCTTCCATGCCGTCATTATCGTCGCCGCCAGCGGTTGCCCAGGAATGATCGACGCCGTGAAGATGGATGGTGTGCGGCAAATAATGGGTGTTTTCCAAGGTGATATAAACCTTGTCGCCCTGTTCGACCCGGATCACCGGGGAGGGCGCGCGCAACAGCGGGTTGGCAACCAACGAGTTGAAGTTTTTAAGCGCCATACCGCTGGATTTGGGTGCAAATACCCAAAGCCCAGGCTGGATGCCGGGAGCAATATTGAAAGTATTGATCAGAAAGTCGCCGTCGGGACTCGCGCCATTTAGTTCCACGACTTCCAGTTTGATGCGGATAATGTCGGGATCGCCGTCGTTGTCCAGGTCATCGGTCATGGTCAAGGCATCCTGAGCCAGATGCGTCTGCATCAATGTCTGCATCGACACGTTGTTGGTGCCTTTGACTGCGACGGCAATGTCGTAAGGATTATCCGGTTCGCAGGACGGTGCTGCCTCGATTTTCACGCCATCGATAACCTGTGCCTGCCGCCAGTCGGGGTGTTCGTTGGAGCAGGGCTTTTCCACCGCTGCGGTTTCCTCTGACCGGTTAAAAACGGTCGCAGGCGGCGTAATACCAGCCTTTTGCGATGGAGCCGGTACAAAATATACGGCAACAGCGGTTAATGCAGCGATAAGCAGTATTGCTAAAAGAATGAGGTATTTTTTGGGCATATAGCGACAGAAACTTTCTATAAAGATAGGGCTATTGTAAATGCCTGCCAAGTTAAAACCTAGGCGCATTTTTAAATGCTTTTATACGTGGCCGATAATGCTGCATCGCAGGCTTAATTACTCTAGGTTGTTTTAAAAACACCGCCCAGCATTAATACTTGGTATAATTTCGGAAATTTTAATGTGCGCAGTGAGCCGCCTCAGTGGGGCATAAGACTCATCGGCCTTTATTTCTACAAATCTTTATTTGGTATGAAAGCATGTCTAATTCGAACTCGTACAACCCTGATCTTGATTGGACCCAAGTAAGGGAAACGTCCAAAATGCTCATTTTATCGGCTGTTCAAGTGGAAGATCTGATGAATGAGTCCGATTTATCGGTCAACACGCTGACAGAATCGTTTACCTCCATCGTTGAACACATGCAAGCCATTAATGACCATCTGCTCGCTCTGGATTCTAGTGAAATGAGGGATGAAGCGTTAGCCTGCTGCTCGGAAACAACCGACAAAATTCAAGCCTCTATTATTGCCTTCCAGTTTTATGATCGCATGCAGCAATGTCTGCAACATGTCACTTTAAATTTAAAAGGCTTGTCTGAGTTGGTGGAAAATCAGAATCGTCTTTATAACCCGGAGGAATGGCGGCAATTTCAGAGTCAAATCCGTTCCCGGTACACGATGGAGTCTGAAAAACTGATGTTCGATGCGATTGTGCAAGGTAAGTCGGTACAAGAAGCGCTGGCGATAAAAAATGCGCATCAAGACGAAGACCAGTCCGACAATATAGAGCTTTTTTAATAAACGATGACGATTAAACGACTAGTCATAATTTGCGCATTACCCTCTTTTCTTGCCGGTTGCGCTGAACTTTCCGGTTCACAGCCTCCTGCTCCGGTGTACGGCGACCAACCTAAGACTCAAAAACAGGCAGCCAAAACACAAAAGAAATCCAAGTCGCGTAAAACGCCCTCGAAACAAATTGTTAAAACGCAGCCGCTTAAGGAATTCTCGGAAATAAAGCCAGAGCCCTTATCACCATCAGTGTCACCGACTTCAGAGCCGATAGCGTTAGAATCAGCACCGGAAACGACGCCGCAAACGCCTCCTGCCGCGCAGGAAATGGAAGGGCAGGGGACATCCTTGACGACATCTCCTGTTGCCCCGGAAACGCCAAGATCATCTTTGCCTCCACAGCATCCGGAATTGACGCCGTTTGAACCGATAGAGGCTACCGTGCCGCTGTCGCCCGCAGTCGGCGCCTTAGTTTCGGCGGCCAATCAAAACAGTAAATCCGGCGATCTGGATTCTGCGGCCGCTTCCATTGAACGCGCCATCAGAATCGAGCCAAGAAATGCGACTTTGTTTTATAAGCTGGCACTATTAAGGTTAAAGCAATCCAAGCCGCACTTGGCAGAAGATCTGGCAAAAAAATCCGCCTTGCTGGCGTCTACCGATAATACATTGAAAAAACACTGTTGGTTACTGATATCCCATGCCAGGGAATTGCAACAGGATTTTGCCGGGGCAAAGGAAGCGAGGGCAAAGGCGGATGGCTTTTAATGGTTTTTCGTTATAACAGGAAGCTTATTATCCTTACTGCGTTTCTCATCTTATTGGCAATTATGGGTATTTTGTTGCGATGCCAATTGCAAATTGACAGTTGTTTAGATGGTGGAGGACACTGGAATTACAAAGATGGCGTGTGTGAGGCGCCATAGAACCATAGTCATTCGACAGTATGGTATAGCCGATACCGACGACAACTTCGACAGCCAGCCCATTCCTTCGAATATTTTTTCAAATATGTCAGGAGAAAAACCATGAACAAAATAGACGACATCAATATTGAACTACAGCAAATGCAGCAGAAAATGCAGGAATATTTGCAAATGCATTGGCGGCTGTTTCTGGCCGAAGGTGTTTTCTTCATTATCCTTGGGCTATGCGCAATTGTAGTGCCGCAGTTTTTTACGGTGGCGATAGTCGTATTTTTAGGCTGGATTTTGCTGTTCGGTGGGATAGTTCATGTTAGCCGGGCCTTTATTTTTCAAAATATGCCCGGCTTTGGCGGATGGTTATTCATGGGTGCCTTGCAGGTTCTCGTCGGCTTGTTGTTCATCACCAAACCGGTTGCCGGCGCTCTGACTTTGACGATGCTGATGACAATGTTTTTTGCGCTGGAAGGTATCGCCAAGATTTCCCTGGCATTGATGATGCGCCCTCTGGCTAACTGGGGGTTTATTCTGTTCAGCGGGCTTACGGCTTTGGTTTTTGCGCTGATCATCTGGTTTAGCTGGTCTGAATCGGCACATTGGCTACTGGGTTTGTTTTTAGGGATTAACATGGTTTTTCTGGGTTGGTCGCTGGTTAAAATAAGTCTGCACCATAAAGAGCAATAAGCTTTTGCAAGAGGAATGATGATGCGACGAACACATAATAAGAAACTGATTATAAAAGTGCTGATAGTCGGCGCAATCATTGCCGTTTTAAGCTATTTGTTTCATCCCGGCGTCGGGCAGCTCAGCGTGATGCTCAACGGTGAGCCGGTCGCCGAGCCGCTGGTCCGCTTTGCCGCCGTGCCGACGTTTTTGTTGGTCATGATTATCACCGGCGTACTGATAGTGCTGCTGTTTCTGGGTGTCGGTGTGTTTATGTTTCTGGGCGCGATGTTCGTTGCATTGATAGGGGTTTTTATCATGGCGCCTTATTTCTGGCCCATACTGGTCGTTATGGTGTTGATGATAGCGCTGATGACTATGGGGAATGAGGATAAAACGCAATAATTAACCACGAAGACACGAAGTTCACGAAGAAAAGCCAGGTACTTTTATTTGCGTTAGCCTCTGCATCTGGCGATCAAACCAGCGCCGCCATTGTGTGCGAAGAGAGCAAATGACCAATTCACCGGATAAAGCTTGTTAAACCAATATCTGTACTCTACCTTCAATCCCTGATCTTGTACTCTTTCCCGTCAAGGATAAATTCAGGAAGCACTATGTTTAAACCCTTAAAAGAAGACTGGCTAGGCATTGCATTTTTGCTATTCTTGGGAACCAATATGTATATTGCAGAGTCGAAACATAAAGGGTTGCCGCCAAGTGCAACGATAGCTACCGAACAATCTGTTCCTGCATTTAATCAGCCAGAGCAACCACTTCCTGGAAATGGAACAAGCAACACTAATTTTCGTGATGGAGTAGCCCCGCTTAGCATTAAAACGTCAGCTGGCAGGCATCACTATTTTGTAAAAATTGTAAATCTTCTAAACGGTCAATCAATCGGTACTTACTTCATCCATTCTGGCGGAACTATGAATATAAAAGTTCCATTGGGTACCTACGAGATAAGATATGCGTCAGGCATTAAATGGTATGGTTTTGATTATCTTTTTGGGCCAGATACCACATACAACAAAGCGGATTCAGTTTTTAATTTTTCCTTTGATGGTTACCAATATAGTGGCTACACGGTAGAATTAATCATGCAACAAAACGGCAATCTTAGAACATCTGGAATCAGGCCGGATCAATGGTAAACCTAACTTGTTTTTGCAAGAATTTATTCCCCAAAATAAAAGCGTAACTACATGATATTATTGCGCTTAAAAAACCAAAAAACGTTTCTATAATTTTATATCAAATAAATTCAAGATGTTGAATAACAAAGAAAAAATAAGAGTTCTTTTCGTCTGCATGGGCAATATATGCCGCTCACCTACGGCTGAAGGCGTGTTTACAAAACTGGTCAAGGATCATGAGCTGGATGCACATTTTGCTATCGATTCAGCCGGCACCCATGCGTATCACGTCGGCAACGAACCTGACTTGCGCTCGCAAGCGGCAGCCCGTGAACGGGGCATTGATTTGTCCAGTTTGCGGGCCAGACAAGTCATTAACGGGGATTTTGAGGATTTCGATTTTTTGCTGGCGATGGATGACGAGAATTATTCGATACTGATCAACGCCTGTCCTGATCAATACAAACCCAAAATCAAATATTTTCTTGATTACGCACCGCATTTGAATGAGCGCCAGGTACCTGACCCCTATTATGGCGGCCAATACGGTTTTGAACGGGTGTTGGATATGATTGAAGAGGCTTCCGCCGGTTTTTTAGCCGCCTTGCGGGATTCCGGCAGCATTAAATAAAAGAGGACAGAGTCATGGCGATCGTATCGAATACTGTAGTTTATATGGATGGCGATGTAGTACTGGAAGCTTTTTTTGCATTTGACGATGCGCTGACAGGGCGCAGACCGGCGATTTTAATTAACCATACCTGGGCCGGTCGGGATAATTTTGTTGCTGAGAAGGCGAAACAGCTGGCCGCTTTGGGCTATGTCGGTTTTGCGGTCGATATGTACGGTAAGGGCGTTTTAGGCACGAGCCCGGAAGAAAACATGAAGCTGATGCAGCCTTTTATGGAGGACCGTGCCATGCTGCAACAGCGCATGAAAGCGGCTTTGGCTGCGGTGAAATTGATGCCCTGGGTTGACGACAGCAAAATCGCCGCGATCGGCTTTTGTTTTGGCGGTTTGTGTTCGCTTGACCTTGCCAGGACTGGCGTTGACATTAAGGGCGTGGTCAGTTTTCATGGTCTG
>Ga0208789_1001561_pt1 | contig 12403 bp, 9 predicted proteins | sample Methanotroph_Enr_FD_187368 | JGI IMG/M metagenome (GOLD analysis project Ga0208789, IMG submission 187368) | Enriched soil microbial communities from Old Woman Creek wetland in Ohio, USA - Methanotroph_Enrichment_5 (SPAdes) (version 2) | ecosystem: Environmental > Terrestrial > Soil > Wetlands...
TGGACGGGATGCATATTCGTTTATTACTGATCACCTTCTTCCTGCAGTTTTTTCCCGAACTGATCAAGAAAGGGCACCTGTACATTTTGCAAACGCCCCTTTTCAGGGTACGGAATAAAAAGAAAACTGTATACTGCTATTCGGAACAGGAGCGCGATCAGGCTGCAAAAAATATTGGTGCAAATCCGGAGATTACCCGTTTTAAAGGTTTAGGCGAGATTTCGCCCGACGAGTTTTCAAACTTTATCGGCGAAGATATCCGGCTCGATTCTGTGATTTTGAATAAGAATGAATCTGTTGCCGAAATGCTTGAGTTTTACATGGGGAAAAACACACCCAATCGGCAGGATTTTATCATTGGTAACCTTCATGTCGAAAAAGATGAACTTTAAATCATATTAACAACTCCATTTTAACTGTAAAAAATGTCTGACGAAGGAGAGAACGAACTATTACCGTTGCCGGAAGAGGAAGAGGCAAAAGAGAGTAAGAAAGAACTGCATCATATCGTTTATTTGTCGTCGATGTACCAAAACTGGTTCCTCGATTATGCTTCGTATGTTATCCTGGAGAGAGCAGTTCCGTATGTCAACGACGGACTTAAACCTGTTCAGCGTCGGATTCTACATGCCATGCGGCAGATGGATGATGGACGCTATAACAAAGTTGCCAATATTATCGGGCAGACAATGATGTATCACCCCCATGGTGACGCCTCTATTGGTGATGCCCTGGTTCAGCTCGGGCAGAAGGATTTATTGATTGATGCCCAGGGGAACTGGGGAAATATTTTAACCGGCGACGGAGCAGCTGCTCCCCGGTATATAGAGGCACGACTTTCGAAATTTGCACTGGAGGTTGTATTCAATCCTAAAACCACAAGGTGGCAGCTCTCCTACGATAGCCGAAACAGGGAGCCTGTTACGTTACCTGTAAAGTTCCCGCTTTTGCTGGCGCAGGGAGTTGAAGGGATTGCAGTTGGACTAGCCTCCAAAATCCTTCCTCACAATTTCATCGAATTAATCGATGCCTGCATTGCTTATCTGAACAAAGAGAATTTTGAGCTGTTCCCCGACTTCCCTACAGGAGGTTATATCGATGTTTTGAAATACAATGACGGATTGAGGGGCGGCGCCGTTAAAATCAGGGCAAAAATCGAAAAGCAGGATAGCAAAACACTTGTAATAACAGAGATACCTTTTGGAAGAACAACTTCATCATTGATTGAATCGATTGTGAAGGCGAACGAAAAAGGTAAAATCAAAGTAAAAAAGATTGATGATAATACGGCAGCAAATGTCGAGATTCTGATTCACCTGATGCCGGGAATCAGTTCGGATAAAACCATTGATGCGCTTTATGCTTTCACCGATTGCGAAGTGTCTGTTTCTCCAAATGCCTGCATCGTCGAAGACGATAAACCGAAATTTATAAATGTTACAGAGATTCTTAAAAAATCGGTTGATAAAACAGTGGAACTCCTCAAGCTTGAGTTGGAGATTCACCTGGGTGAATTGGAAGAGCAATGGCATTTCTCGTCCCTGGAGCAGATATTTATTGATGAGCGCATCTACAAGGATAAAGCTTTTGAAGATTCGGCGAATATGGACCAGGCTGTTGATCACATCGATAAGCGACTTACACCATGGAAACCAAAGTTCCGGCGCGAGATCACACGTGAAGATATCCTTAAACTGATGGAAATCAGGATGGGACGCATCCTGAAGTTCAATACCGATAAAGCAAACGAACTTATCAAAGGTATAGAGGATAGCATGGCAGAGGTGCTTGCTAATCTTCAGAATTTAATTCCTTATACGATAGCCTGGTATGAACATCTGAAAACCAAATACGGGAAAGGTCGCGGGCGAAAGACTGAAATCAGAAGTTTCGAAAATATTGAAGCGGCAAAGGTCGTAGTTGCCAATGAAAAATTGTACATCGATCGCGAAGAGGGATTTATTGGTACGGGTTTGAAGAAGGCCGAGTACTTGTGCGATTGCTCTGATATTGACGATGTTATTGTTTTTCGTCGCGATGGTGTTTATTTTGTGATGAAAGTGACTGATAAAGCTTTCATCGGTAAAAATGTTCTCCATGTCGCTATTTTCGAGAAAAACGACAACCGCACGATTTATAACCTGGTTTACCGCGACGGTAAGGCAGGCGCTACTTATATGAAGCGATTCAGCGTTACCGGGGTTACACGAGATAAGGAGTACAATATGACATTGGGAACCGAAGGTTCACGGATTCTTTATTTTAGCGCCAACCCCAACGGCGAAGCTGAAGTATTACGGATTACATTTAAACCCAAACCCAAACTTAAAAAACTGGTCGACGAAATCGATTTTGGGCAGTTGGCCATCAAAGGGAGGCAATCGATGGGTAATCTTGTGACCAAAAATGAAGTGCATAAAGTGACCCTTAAGGAAAAAGGGCTCTCTACCCTGGGCGGTCGGAAAATATGGTTCGACGAAGATGTTCTCCGGCTTAATGCCGATGGTCGTGGGAAATACCTGGGTGAATTTACCGGGGATGAAAAAATACTTGTTCTTGATAAGGATGGCGGTTACCAGGTTTACTCGTACGACCTTGAGAACCATTTCGATAAGAACCTCCTCTCCATCGAAAAATACCGGCCCGGGAAAGTAGCCTCCGTGGTCTATTTTGATGCAGAGCAAAATTTCTACTATGTAAAACGGTTTCAGATCGAAGTGAATGGCGGCAAACCTTGTCGATTTATCGGTGATCATCCTGACAATAAACTGATTAGTGTTACCTGGGTGACTTATCCCCGGCTTGAAATTGAGTTCGGTGGTGAGAAAAACGACCGGGAAAACGAAATCGTCGAAGTTGCCGAATTTATCGGTGTTAAATCATACAAGGCAAAAGGGAAGCGATTATCAAGTTATGAAGTGAAAGATATTCGCGAGCTGGAACCGATCATTAAGGATGAAGATATTAAGCCGGAGGAGGAAGAGTTACCGGTAGTTGAGGACGTTCCTTTCGAAATTATCCGTTCAACACCTGCGACAGATAGCGATCCAAGCCAGATGGAAATAAAATTTGAGTAATGAGAATTTACCTGGTTGGATACATGGGTTGCGGAAAATCCACGATCGGAAGAAAGGTCGCTGATCTATTGCGAATCAACTTTGTTGATCTTGATAAATACATCGAGGAGCGTTATTTTAAATCCGTTCCGGATATTTTTGCCGAAGAAGGTGAGAGCGGGTTTCGCGAGAAAGAGCGGATTTCATTGCTCGAGGTCTCTCAATTTGAAAATGTTGTGGTGGGCACCGGGGGCGGAACACCCTGCTTTTTCGATAATATGGAGTTGATGAATGACAACGGAATTACCGTTTATATTGCCCCCGATACAGATGTTCTCGCCACCCGTCTAATTAAATCAAGAACAGAAAGACCACTGATTGCCGGGAAATCGTGGGATGGACTCCTTTCGTTTATCAGTAATGCACTGGTGACACGCGCCCCGTTTTACGAAAAATCGAAGATCATTATCCGCGGTGAGAACAACCTTGATCCGCAGCTAGTCATTGATAAGATTCGGGAACTTGACAGGAAGGATGCTGAAAATAAGTAAAGACCACTCTTTAGAGCCATCGACCCGATTCATTTTGTAACGACGTCTGTCACTATGAAACCCGTTAGTAAAACCAGAGTACCATAGACACGGTACATATGTGTTTTACATGGACCGAACCTATGGTTCATACGATTACTTCATACTCTTTTTCATTGGTGTCCGGTTAATATTTGTCAAGTTGCTTCAAACGATTATTTTGTTTAACCTCTACGAGGTAAAATGAGCTTGTCGCTTGATTTTACTACAATACTAAATCTTCCCGATAAAAATCGGGACAGGCTCTAGGGCGAATCTTCCGCGAAGCGGATAAAGTATTGTAGATCAGCATATCTAAAATTCACTTTTCCGCGTAGCGGATAAACTATTTTATATACCGGACAACAGTGACTCTTATTCAAGGAATAAATAATCAAAATACAATCTTTTATGATTATTATGATTATATTCGTTTCGTTTTAAACTCAATTACATGGCAAAGGATTCAGCAGGTTTAATTTGTTATATATGAGGAAATTATACCTGTTATTTCAAATTAGTGGGACGCTGTCTCACTAATTGACCTGGAACCATTATTTTGAAATATTGAAAGCAGTTGATGACCTGGAATAAACTTCTATACCCAGTTGGCTAATTTTGAACACTGGAGTGTAAGAGAATTGAAATGCCTGTGATAGATAAGTTGGACGTCATTGCGATGAAACTAAAATCGATTATGATGGATTTAGAAACTGTTTGAATTTTATACTAATGATATGGAAATAGAAGTTAGTGAATTTAAGAATTATGACCAGCTGATTCATCAAATCTCTGAAACCTATATTCAAGGACAGAGAAAAGCGGTTGCAGCAGTTAATTCTGCAATGGTGAAAACCTATTGGCAAATTGGTCAATATATTGTTGAATTTGAGCAGGGTGGCAATATTAAAGCTGAGTATGGAAAAGCACTAATGCCTAATCTTTCAAAAGACTTAACATTTGCATTTGGTAAAGGATTTAGCTTAAGTAACTTAAAGCGAATGAGGCAGTTTTACGCTGTTTTTCCGATTAGTGCGGAGCTTCCGCACCAATTGAGTTGGACACATTGGGTAGAGTTGCTTAAAATTGAGGACAAACTTGAACGAAGTTTTTATCTAAACCAAACATTACTTGAAAATTGGAGTACTACTCAACTCATCCGTCAAAAAAAATCATCACTGTTTTTACGTTTAGCCGCCTCAAAAGATAAGAACGGTATATTACAACTAGCAAAACAGGGGCAGATAATTGAAAAGCCAACTGACCTTATTCGGGATCCATACATATTGGAATTCTTAAAAATACCTGAACCATATCATTTATCCGAAACGGACTTAGAAACACGTCTGATTGACCATTTACAACAGTTCTTACTCGAATTGGGGAAAGGATTTGCCTTTATTGGGAGACAGTACCGTATAACGCTAGGTAATCGGCCTTTTTATGTCGATTTGGTGTTTTATCATCGCATTCTCAAATGTTTTGTACTGATTGACCTTAAAAAAGAAAATGCTGGATATGAAGACGTTGGACAGATGAATATGTATTTAGGCTATTTCGAAAACGAAGAAAATACCGAAGACGACAATCCTCCCATCGGTATTGTATTGGCAAAAGAAAAGGACGATTTGCTAGTGAAATACGCTTTGCATAACATAAGCTCTCAACTTTTTGTAAGCAAATACCTCCTCTACCTTCCCGATAAGCAAACGTTACAAGACCAACTTACCGCATTATTACAAAACACGAACAATGATAAATCTTAGTATGTCATTGTTAATGAATCTGACTACCTAAAAACTAACCAACAAAATCTGATGCAAATCGCTGAAAATGTATTTTTGAAAGGCTTAAAGTGTAAAAATGGATTTAATCTAAAACCAATATTAGCTGTTCTAGAAATATTCGTACTGGCATTTACCTTGATTTTCACTTCAACCGCGAAAGCAACTCCTGGGAACTTACCTGATAACACTACAAAAGTGATCAATCCGCTCAATGTTTCTTTTCAGAGCAAGTCCAAAATGATAATAAGGTCATTTGTGATCAACAATTGGGTATTAGACGTATCAGGCGCTTCAACATCAAATGATGCTCCTGTTATAACTTATGATTTTCTTGGTGCAGAAAATCAATTGTGGTTAGTTGAAAAAGTTGGCAATGGATATATCATTCGTGCCTGGCACAGCAAAAAAGTATTGGCGATTAACATGGCAAATTTCTCAATTGTTCAGCAGGATTTTACCGGAAAAGATAACCAGGTATGGCTTATTTCAGGGAAAATGGAGGCAGCAAGAATAACAAATAAGGCGAATCATCAAAGCCTGGCCCTAATAAATGGGGGCAAAATGATTGCAGATTACTATTCCACATCAATTGGTCAGCTGTGGAAATTTGAGTCATTTTCCAAATTACAAAAGGAGACAGTAAACTGCGATTGTCCGAAATACTTTGAATATACCCGAAATCTAATCGAAACGGACTACCCCGGTTTTCAGGATAAAGTAAATCCACAGACAAGATACCAATACGATCAGTTGCGTAAAATTTCGGTTGAAAAGGCGGGAACTACAAAAAATTCGGCCGTCTGTTTTAAGATTATCGATAACTATCTCTCTTTCTTTAAGGATAATCATATTCACTTTTCGATGTCAGACATCAGTGAATTTGGTTTTGGTGAAAGATTAGATCCTGCGAAGATACAACAGTTCTATTCAGGTACTGAAATGGTAGACATCAATGAAAATGAAGTGATAAACTATCTGGATCGGAATAAGGGAATATTAGCCTCAATCGAAGGGATCTGGCAAACGGAGGATGGTTTAAATCGTTGTGCAATCATTCGCGATAAAAAGGAGATAACGAGATTTGTTGGTTTTGTGCTAAAATCGGATAATGTTTATTGGATGCCCGGCCAGTTAAAAATGGATTTCTTTAAACAAGATCAGAATTTCTACACCCTTTACTATGGAAATAAAAATCACACGATTGGTAAGATTAGAAAATTTGAACACCTGGCTGGCAATCCATTACAGGTTGGCAATACTAAATGGAACAGAACATATCCGGATATGAAGGCACCCCTTTATCTGAAAAAGAGTCCTGTTTCTAAAAATGCTGACTGGTTCAAGTTGGAAAATCTCGACGATTCCACCTTAGTATTTTCGCTGCCAAGTTTTAATAATAAAAATAAACCGCTTGTTGATGATCTCATTAAAGCCAATAAAGATAAATTATTGAGCACTCCTTACCTGGTTATCGATGTACGTGGAAACGGAGGCGGAACAGATGATACATTTGAGAGTATACTTCCATTTATCTACGCCAACCCATTCAAGCACCTTGGAACCGATATCATGGCCTCAAAATATAATATTAACAGGTATGAAGAGTTACTCCGAGTTCCCCATGTAGGGGCTGAAGCAAGAGAATGGGTTCAGAAAATACTTAACCGCATGAAGGATAACCCGGGTAAGTTCGTGGTTCGCTCCGGCGATGAAATAGTTAAACGGGATACAGTTATGCCTTATCCCTGGAAAATAGCTGTTCTTATCAATTCCGGTTGTGGAAGCTCAGCCGAAGAATTCATACTTTATGCGAAGGAAAGCAAAAAAGTTGTGCTGTTAGGACAACCAACTTCCGGCACGTTGGACTATTCAAATATTTCACCCCGGGAATTTCCCAGTACGGCATTCAAAATCAGTTTGCCAGAAAGCAGATCACACCGGTTACCAAATTCTTCGGTGGATAAAGATAAGATAAAGCCAAATGTATATTTAACCTCCGATCAGAACTGGATCGAAGAGGCCGTAAAATACTTAAAGCGTGCAAGGTAATATATGATAGAATAGTTGGAGAAAATTGAGAAGATACCAACATCGAATATGATGGATGTAGAAAATGTTTGAATTGCTTGGATTTTGGGAACTTTTGCACATAGGGATAAGTATTAATAGGAAAAACTGTAACCAGGATCGTCAGATACTTCGCTCGGGCGGGTAAACTCTTAACAGGACTACCAGAAATTCTTCCTAAATGGCAAAATTATTGAAAAGAACAGCTTACCCAAAGCTGAAATTACAAAAAACAGTAACAGGACTAAAAAAAACCTTAAACAATTTAGGCGGGAAAATATTTATGATATAACTTTATACCTGATTTTTTGACCGAAGCTAAAATGGACATTGTCAGATTTATACGACTTCCATTCATTCATTATTTAATGAACATGGTCTTTTTAGGTTTCATTTATACCTCTTGCCTTTATTGCACCCCAAACAGGCAAAATTCCGGAAATAATACAAAAAAAGCATCAATCATGACACAGTCTGATCAGAAAGAAGATACGCAGTGGTGGAAAGCGGAGGCAACAAAAATGGTGAATGACCAGATAATATCTAGAGGAATAAAAGATCACAAAGTTATTAATGTAATGAAAAACACCCCCCGCCATCTTTTTATTCCGTCACTACTGATCAACGAAGCGTATGATGACAGGCCGTTACCAATTGGCCAGGGACAAACCATTTCACAGCCATATATCGTAGCCATAATGACAGAATTACTCGAATTAAAAGGACATGAAAAAGTATTGGAAATCGGTACAGGTTCGGGTTACCAGGCGGCGGTCCTGTCCCAATTAGTCGATACCTGTTATTCTATTGAATTATTAAAAACCTTAGCAGAAAGTGCCGGTAACCGGTTAAAACAACTTGGCTATAATAATGTAGTTGTAAAATGTGACAACGGATATAAGGGGTGGATCGAGCACGCCCCCTTCGATTGTATAATAATTACTGCGGCACCCGAAGAAATTCCTGAGAAACTTGTTGAACAATTAAAAATTAACGGCAGAATGGTTGTTCCTGTCGGAACATATTACCAGTATTTAATGTTGATTAAAAAGAACGCGAAAGGGATCACAAAGGAAAGTATTATCGGTGTCCGCTTTGTCCCAATGGTAAATCCGGATTAATTGAAGCAAATGGAGAAAGGAGCCTGCGCGTACCTGATACGGGAAATCACTTTTTTAAAGCCACGATTTACCCTGGTATATTGGGAGAAAAGGATAAACAATGAAACGATTTTGTATTAAATAGAAATACGAAAAAGAGGTTGACCCAAAAGACAACCTCTTTTTCATTGATTTATGCCACAAGTTTACTTACATTCCTGTAAGTATAGGAATAGAAAATATGTCTCCTGGCAAACCTGATCAGGGTAGCCGAACCAATAAACTTGTTGTAAATATTTTTAGGAATTCCGAAGTATTCGTAAACACTCCCATCCTGGAAAGTAATTTTAAGCGTTTGCCCTTTATAAACATAATCGTCTATACCCGAAGTGGTAGTCGTCAGGGTATAGCCTTCTAAATTAAATGCCTGTGTCTCAGGTGATATACTCACCAGAAAATGGTAAGCTTCAATAATATTTTTACTTTTATCCTCAGCTTCGGCTTTGCGTTCATCGTCACCAATAAATTTATCAGGGTGCCATTCCTTAATTAAATTCCTGTAGGTGCTTTTTAATCCGACTAAATCAGTTTGAGGAGTGATGTTCAATAATCTTCTGTATTCAATAATACGCTTCATGAATTTCTTTAAGATAATTTTATTTTTCAAGGACGCAAAGGTAATCAAAACTGTTAAATGATTACTTTTATCCGGTTAAAACAATCCTAAAATAATCATTTCCAAATGAAGACAATCGCTACCCTACTCTTTGTGCTTGTCATCTGTGCCTCCTTTACACCGCAGAAATCGTTTAAACCGGGTGCCATATGGCCTGATAATAATGGTGTGCACATCAACGCACACGGTGGTGGCATTCTGAATTTCGACGGAACCTTCTATTGGTTTGGTGAACACAAAATTGAGGGCAAAAAAGGGAATAGCGCCATGGTGGGGGTACATTGTTACTCGTCAAAAGATCTTTACAACTGGAAAGATGAAGGGATTGCCCTGAAAGTGAGCGACGATACCACAAGCCTGATCCGTAAAGGGTGCACGATTGAACGGCCAAAGGTGATCTATAATAAAAAAACCAGGAAGTTTGTAATGTGGTTTCACCACGAACTGAAAGGGAAAGGGTACGACGCAGCAATGACAGGCGTAGCGGTCAGCGATCGGGTCACCGGACCTTATACCTGGATGAAAAGTCTCAACCCGAATGCAGGAACCTGGCCCATGAACTTTACTGCTGATCAGAAGGCGGCAAAGTTTCCCGAAAAACTCAAGTCGTGGAGTGAAGAATGGAAAACTGCGGTAAAACAGGGACTATTTATACAGCGCGACCTTGAAAAAGGACAGATGGCACGCGACATGACCCTTTATGTGGATGACGACGGCAAGGCGTATCATATTCACGCCTCGGAAGAGAACCTGACACTCCACATTTCCGAATTAACCGACGACTATACAGGTTTCAGCGGGAAATACATCACGGTAGCGCCTGCAGGTCACAACGAAGCCCCGTCCCTGTTCAAAAAGGATGGAAAATATTACATGGTCACTTCAGGTTGTACGGGATGGGCACCCAATGCAGCACGGCTGATGACTGCCGATTCGGTGATGGGTGAATGGAGCTATCTCGGGAATCCATGCCGTGGAGAAAAGGCCGATATCACCTACAACTCGCAGAGTACCTATATTCTCCCCGTACCCGGGAAAACCGGCCAGTTTATTTTTATGGCTGACCGATGGGTTCCCAATAATGCCATCGATGGCAGGTATATATGGCTTCCTGTTCAGTTCGATGAAAAAGGAATACCATTCCTTGAATGGAAGGACGAATGGAGCTACTGATTCTGAAAGCTAGAGACGATGAGAGCGAGGGAGCGAGGGAAAAAATCTTTGTCATTAGGTCATTATGTTATTGGATAGAATGGGCGAAGAGGCGATGGGGAGAAGGGGCGAAAATGAGAAAGTGTGAAGATGAGAATCGCGAGTCAAAGATCCTTGGTCTAATAGAAGAGGTAGAGACTGTGTGAAAGGTGTCATGTGACAATTTGCTAATGTGTTAATTTAAGAAAGGGAAATATTAGATTAATCAATATATATGTGTTTAAATTACTAATTTGGTTATTAGTGTTTTTTTGTTTGCCCTGCAAGGGCAATATCTGAATAACCCCGGGTGAGTGAACGCAGCGAACGTAACCCGGGGTAAAACAAAAAACCGATTAGAGGCGCATCTGCAAAGGCAGATTGAAAAGATACAGTTCCATGCGCCGCAAAGCTAAGGATGAAAAATGCAAAGGAAGTATTAACACAAAATCTGTAAACAAAAATCAGGACGAGTCACTGTCTTGTCATTTGGTCATTATGTCATTGATGGAAGAATGATCAAATAGGAAAAGCGCCAGAGGTGCGACATCTTTGTAGATTAAGGGAATATCAAAAAATAGGCGCAATCGGAAAATTATTTAGAGATGGTATATCCCATGCGCCGCAAAGCAAATGCTGAAAAAAGCGAACGAAATATAAACACAAAATCTGTAAACAAATTTCCGGACAAGTAATTTTCATTTTTAACCATAATTCAAATCAATTAACTATCAATACAATGAACAGAACCAACCGTAAAATTTTTATGACCTCTCTCCTATTGGCTTTAGGTCTGGCAACTATTCCTGCAAGTAATGTCTTTGCCATCGACAAGATCAAACGCACCGGACCCCCGAAGGTTAAAATCGGGCTCAATTGTTATTCGTTCAACCAGCCTTTAATCGCAAAAACAATGACTGTCGAAGAGATGTTCCGGATCAGTGCATCAGCGGGTTTTGAAGCTGTAGATCTCACAGGTTATTATTTCTCAACTTATCCCGCTGTGCCATCAGATGAAGAGATATACAGGTATAAAAAATCTGCCTTCCTCCTTGGACTCGATATCAGCGGAACCGGGGTACGCAATGACTTTACACTGGCAGATCCCGAAAAAAGAAAAGCTGAAGTTCAGCTTGTGAAAGACTGGATAATTGTGGCTGCTAAAATGGGAGCCCCCATAATCCGCGTTTTTGCCGGGAAAGGAGTTCCGGAAGGATTTACGAGAAAACAGGTGGTTGAGTGGATGGCCAAAGATCTCGCGGAGTGTGCTGATTTCGGGGCAAAATATGGTGTAATGGTAGGGATTCAAAACCACAATGATTTTTTAAAAACTGCAGGCGATGTGGAAGAAATACTGCAACAAGTTAAATCAGAGTGGCTTGGATTGATTCTGGATATCGGAAGTTTCAGAACAACAGATAATCCTTACAAAGAGATTGAACAGGTTGTTCCTTACGCAATAAACTGGCAAATAAAGGAGACGGTGTTCATCAACAACAAGGAGACAAAGACCGATCTTAAAAAAATCGCAGCTATATTAAAGAATTCCGGCTACCGCGGCTATATTCCGATTGAAACCCTGGGTGCCGGAGATCCAAAAGAGAAAGTCACCCGGTTTTACAGCGAAGTTAAGGAAGCGGTTCAATAGAATAGAAAAATTATTCAGAGAGACTGAGAGATGGAGTGTCAGAAGATGGGAATGTGTGAGAGACGGAGAAAGGGCGAAGGGGAGATGGGGAGATAGAGCAATGTCATTTGGTCATTATATCATTATGGGATAAGGGGCGAAGCAAAGGAGGTTGTCTAAAAACTCGAAAATCAATGTTTTTTCTCTCTGTGCAACTCTGTGCCTACTCTGTGTTACTCTGTGTAACAATTAATTACACAGAGTAACACGGAGAATACACAGAGGAACACAGAGTTTTTGGACAGCCTCCTTCGCTTGACTCGCCCAATA
>Ga0208789_1001562_pt1 | contig 12385 bp, 13 predicted proteins | sample Methanotroph_Enr_FD_187368 | JGI IMG/M metagenome (GOLD analysis project Ga0208789, IMG submission 187368) | Enriched soil microbial communities from Old Woman Creek wetland in Ohio, USA - Methanotroph_Enrichment_5 (SPAdes) (version 2) | ecosystem: Environmental > Terrestrial > Soil > Wetlands...
ACGCCTGGGCTATCGCCGAACCGTGCCCCGAATATCGCTTCGCGCTTAACTTATCCGCCTCAATTATAGTTTGGTAAACCTCCGGCGAATGTCGCTCCATCCACGAAAGCAGCGTCGGCCCGAAATTAAAGCTCATCCTGGCGTAATTATTCACTATATCCAGAATGCGTTTTTGGCTGTCCAGTATGCGCGATGCCCCGTTAGGCCCATAAGCATCCGACGTTATCCGCGCGTTCCAGTCATGATAGGGATACGCCGAATCCTCAAGCTCCACTTCCTCAAGCCAGGGGTTCTCGCGCGGGGGCTGGTAAAAATGCCCATGTATGCATACATATCTATCCATTAACAATCTCCATCTCGTAGAGCACCGCATTGTAGCCGAGAACCGAAAACTCACTACCCGCAAGCCTCTGGCCCGCCGCTTCCCCAGGCCCCAGCCACTGCTCACTCGCTGAGTCGAATACTTTTATCCAGTTCTGCCCATCCGTTGTACGCAACTTGGCCATGTCTTGTTTAAAATTCAGCACCAGCATCGCTCCGCTTTTATCACGCCACCGCCTGACCACCAGCGCCCCACCCTGTATCGCGACATCCATCCCTGCCTTATCTAGATTCCTAAGCGCCTTGATTCTCCGTCGAAGTGATATCAGTTCCTTGTACATCGACGCTACCGCCGCATGCTTCGGTAAAAACCTTTTGCCCCACTCCAGTTTAGATTTTTGAAAAGTCTCCCTGCTCTGCGGATCCGGCACATCATCCCCCCATCCAAAACCCGCAAACTCCTGTCTTCTCCCCCGCCGAACCGCCTCAATAAGTGCATTATCCGAATGATCAACAAAATACAAAAACGGGTTATCCTCCCCGTATTCCTCCCCCATGAACACCAGCGGTATATAAGGCGAAAGAATTACCGCCGCCGCCGCCAGTTTAGCAGCCTCGAAATTCACAAGACTGCTAAGCCGCTCGCCCTTCATGCGATTCCCTACCTGGTCATGGTTTTGCGCGCAAACTATAAAATGCCCGCCCGGCTCCCCCGCGGAACTCGAACCGAAATGCCTCTTGCGAACCGGCGAATAAACCCATGAATACACAAACCCTTCCTTATATGCTTTGGCGATATGTTCTATGGACCCATACCCCCCATAATACCCCTGCCTCTCCCCCGTAAGCAGCGCATGCAGACTGTGATGAAAATCATCCGACCACTGCGCATCCAAACCCATCCCGCCCCTTTCCTCCGGCCTGACAAGCCGCACATCATTGAAATCGCTTTCCGCGATCAGGTATCGTTTTCGCCCGCTTTGCCGTGAATACTCCCCCACCTTCACCGCCAATTCCAGCAGAAAAGGCCTGGCACTCGAATCATAAATCGCATGCACCGCATCGAGCCGCAAGCCATCAATATGGTAATACCTCAACCAGTACAACGCGTTTTGGATAAAAAAGTTCCGCACCTCATCGCTATATTCATCATCAAAATTTATCGCCATCCCCCAGGGCGTATTGTACTTGCTTGTAAGATAAGGCCCCATGTCACAAATATAAGCCCCTTCAGGCCCGAAATGGTTGTAAACCACATCCAACAGCACAGCCATCCCCCTCACATGACAAGCATCAATCAAATGCTTCAATCCCTCCGGCCCCCCATACGAATTCTGTACCGCATAAGCATACGCCCCGTCATAACCCCAGTTCCTCGTCCCCGGAAATTGTGCCACCGGCATCAGTTCTATCGCGTTAAAACCCGCCTCCCACAACTCATTGAGCCTGCCCTCAACAGCCGCAAACGTCCCTTCATCCGTAAATGTCCCCACATGCAGTTCATAAATCACCATTTCCTCCAGCCCACATCCCCGCCAGTCCCCATCCTGCCAGTTATATGCAAGATGATCTATCACCTGAGAAGGCCCATGCACCCCTTCCGGCTGGAAATGTGACGCTGGATCTGGAAGTTCCCGCCCATCGCACCGGAACCGGTAATTTGTCCCGCTCTCAAGGTGCCCTACCGATGCGTGCCAGTACCCCCTCTCATCACGCACCATCGCGATAGACCCTTTGCCGTACAGTTGGAGTGTTACCTCGCCGAAATAGGGTCCCCATACCCCAAACGCACAGCTATTATCTTCCCGGTATGTCGCCCCAACCTCCATTGTGCCCCCTTGGATGGTATTCGCTTAATTATTAAAATAGCGCCAACCTCACTCATTTGCAACACAATTAAAGGCTTTGTTCTTCTCTCTTCCATCTTCTCACTCCTCACTCCTCACTTCTCACTTATTCAGGGATTTGGCCAGACAAAATAAGGGAATCCCTTATTGTCGTATGGGCATTGCAGACGTATTTTATGATGTAACAAACGGCCGATGTAGACCGCGTTGCTATGAACTTAATTTTAAGGTGGGGTGAACAATGTTTTATGATAAGTTACTAGCAAAGGTTTTCTCCTGCCCGCAATGCAAAGGAGAAATGCAGGAAGTACACCGCACCCAGGAAAAGGGGTTTTTATATATTTGGCTCGAATGCACTAAACCCGATTGTGCAGGACAGTGGCTTCAGAAAATACCTGTTTCGAACCCTGAAAAATCTGCCGGTAATGATTGTATTGCCCCAGGCGTGCTAACCCGCTAATGTTGTTCGCAAACAGCTAATTAGGCCATCAGGCCAGGGGGTGAATCATGCAGATGAGAGACATCATGACTCGCAACGTGGAAACAGTCTCGCCCGACACATCGATCCAGGAAGCAGCAAGAAAAATGAGGTCCTTCGATGTAGGTATCCTTCCCGTATGCGAAAATCAGCAGTGCATCGGCGTTATAACCGACCGTGATATCACAATACGTTCAACCGCCGAAGGTTTCGATCCTGCCTCAACCTATGTAAATGAAATAATGACTCACACCGTCGTCTACTGCTCCGAAAACGACGACGTAAGAACCGCAGCCCGCGTTATGGAAGACAAGCAGATCCGCCGCATACTCGTTCTCGATGACGATAAACGAGTCTTGGGAATCTGCTCTCTTGCCGACCTCGTGCTGGATACCAATGATCTCCAGCTCACAGGAGAGATCATTCACGAAGTATCAAAGCACGGCTGGTAACATTAGCTTCTTAGAGGCATACTGCCCGTGCAGCGTTCATAGCACGGGCATGTATTCTTAATTTTTTCGTGATGTTTAAACTCGTAACCCGTAACTCGCAACCCGCAACATGGGAGCTAAAAATATGGCTCTACTACTACTCGAAGACGTCCGACGCCTTTTGGGCTCACATCAGCCGCCCTGCATTTCAATGATGTTCCCAACCGTCAAAGCCGGTGCAGATACCCGCCAGAACATCATCCGTTTCAAAAACATGGTTCGCAAAGCTTGCGACTCCCTCGAACTTGCCGGATCCCAGCAGGCAGATATAAAACGGCTCCTCGCCCCCGCCCAGCCACTCCTCCACGACGACAGTTTCTGGCAGGACCAGGGCGACTCCTTCGCGATGTTCCTTTCAGACGACACAAATGAGCACTACACTGTCCCATTCCGCCTCGAAGAAACAGTCAAAGTCAACAGCCGTTTTCACACCGCACCTCTCTTGCCCATGTTCTTTGAAAACGGCCGCTTCTACATGCTCGCCCTCAGCCAGAGCAAGATCCGCCTCTTCCAGGTCGCATTCGACAACATCCGCCAGGTAACCCTCACCGACATACCCCAGAACATAGACGAAATGCTCGCCAACTATACCGGCGAAAAGCACATCGAATGGCACACACAGTTGCCAGCAAATATCAGTCACAGCAAGTCGGGCCTCCGTCAGGCCTATTTCCACGGCCAAGGCTCCGCTTCGCTCCATTCCGAGGACAAGATCCAGCAGTTCTTCTATATGGTCAACAAGGGCGTCCACAAAGCGCTCCTTGACGAACACGTTCCGCTCGTCTTTGTCGGCGTAGACTACCTCTTCCCAATGTGGAAGGCCGTCAACACATATTCAAACCTCTGTTCCAAATCCATCGAGACCAATCCTGACCGCCTCAGCCCCAAAGAACTCCTCGACCGCGCCCGCCTCATAGTCGCCCCAAGATTCACCCAGGCCAAGCTCGACGCGATAGATAAATATAAGCAGTTCGTCGGCTCAGGCCACACTACTTCAGACCCCACCGCCATCGCCCAGTATGCGCGACAAGGCCGCATAGATATCCTGTTCCTCGCAACCAATACGCAGATACCCGTCGTCCCAAACAAAACCGCCGGCAACATCCAGGCCAAAAACAACCTTGCAATCAGCGATGACTTGATCGATGAAGCCGCTAGTGAAACTTTCCTCAACCGAGGCCGAGTCTTCCGCCTCCACAAAACCGAAATGCCCGACAAAACCGAACTCTGCGCCACCCTGCGATACTGAATTTGTGATTAGTGATTTGTGATTAGTGCTTGAAAACTATGAAACAAAAAATCCGAATCGGTACCTCCGGCTTCCACTATGAGCACTGGCAAGGTACATTCTACCCCGAAAACGTCAAACCCAAAGACTTCCTCACCTTTTACACCCGCTTTTTCGACACCGTCGAACTAAATAATACCTTCTACCAGCTCCCCCGCGCCACAACCGTCGAGCACTGGCGGGACCTCGTCGGCGATGATTTCACTTTCGCTATAAAAGGCAGCCGCTATATCACGCACCTCAAGAGACTCCTCGACCCCGCCGATTCCATCAAGATGTTTTTCGACCGTGTCGAACTCTTCGCCGACCGCGCCGGCCCGATCCTCTGGCAACTACCCCCGAAGTTTACCGCCGACCCCGACCGCCTCCGCGCCTTTTTAAAGCTCCTGCCCCGTGATTACGACCACGTCTTCGAATTTCGGGACCCAAGCTGGTTTACCCCGATCGTCTACTCCATCCTCGAAAAACGCAACGCCGGCTTTTGCATCTTCGACCGCGGCGACTGGCTCAGCCCCCAGGTCATCACCTCCGATATCGTCTACATCCGCCTCCACGGCCCCCAAGCCATGTACGCCGGCAAATACCCTAAAAAATCACTTCAGCACTGGGCCGAGCTTGTCGAGAAATGGTCCAAGCAATCCCGCAGCACCTACGCTTATTTCAACAACGACCAATCCGGCTTCGCCGTAGAGAACGCCCTGACCCTAAAAAAACTCCTCCACCAACCCACCCCCTCAACACCACATTAAACCTGTTGGATTTGTGCTCTGTAGAAAACTTTTTTTCAAGCCGCTTAAGGGCCGCTATCTATGTAGCTAGGGTGAAATACCTGAAATATGATCAAAAAACTGCGAGAACCCCCCGTAGGGGGTGAAACACAGCTAAAGCTGATTTGGCCGACCGGCAAAAAAATTACCATCACTGAAATAATAATGCAATAATTAAAACAGTTCGTTCGTTTAACCTTTCAGAAATGGAACTGTTCATAATCGAAACAAAGAAAGGAAACTCAAATGAACACAAGCAAAACAATGTCGACAATTACGCTCGCGCTACTAGCTGGCTTACTGGCCCCAGCATTTGCATCCGCACGTGACCATTTCAGCATCCGTGCAGCAATTCCTGTTCATGGCGGGCATGGCTATGACGCAAGGCATTATTCCCACAAGGTAGTTTATATAGCGCCGAGATATTACCCTCCTTTTGTGCGACAGCCAATAATCGTACCCGCGCCAATAATATATCAGGCGCCAGTAATCACCCAGCCAGTTGCAGTTATCAGCCAGCAGCCTGTTACTTCGGTTATCTATGTGACTAATTCTAACGGCTCTGTTACACCTGTTACGATCACATGGTCGGGCAGTGCATGGGTCGGCCCAAAAGGCGAACAGTACCTCAATTACCCAACCGTAGAACAATTGAAAATGATATATAGCTTTTAACGTTCTCGGAATACTGGATTGACTGCCCTGTGCTCCGTTTTTTGCAAGGCGCGGTTACTCATCGGATCATACAGGAGAGATATAAGCGGATTGTCGCTAGCGTCGTCGGTTCAGGAACTGCACAAAGTGCCGCCCCGCCTGCAACGCTATCCGTGTAAATCCGTAGCTAAATTTCTTGTCTTTAAAATCAGCGTAATCAGCGTTTCAAAATCTCTTCTTTTTTTCGGTGTAATCCGCGAAATCCGTGATTAGCTCTTCCTGCCTTTCGTTTTGAATTTCCCTTTTTGAGCCTTAGAATTTGTTTCGGATTTCGAGCTTGGAATTTCGGATTTTGTTTGTAATTTGGAATTCGTGTTTCGTAACTTCATTTGAAATTTCGAGCCGATAAGTTTTCTATGGGATCTTTCTTAATTCTCTTGTTCAATGATCCAATTCAAAAACCATTGTGCCATATCAGTTGAGATGAAATACTGCATGTTTCCCGTACTCCAGCGGCCTATTCCTTCATCATGCAAAAGTCCACGGGCTATAAGTTCTGAACAGATCATTTTAAGAGCTGATGGCGAGATTGCTGGCAAGTCTTTGCTTAAATTTGGTATGGGGGTTGCTGTGAAATTGTCTTCCGATATATTGCTTTCCTCAGATATTTTGAATACGCGTAATCCGTCAAAAGGCGATGGACATGGCTTCACATTCATCGCCAGGCTTAATAACTGCACATGCATCGGAGTTAACTCATTTAATAACCGAGCAGCAGTTCCAGCCTCATCCCAATTATAATTATTTAGTACCTGGTGAGTAAACAAAGTCGCGAAAAGCTTTTGCTTTTCTTCTGACCGGCTCTTTATTACAGCATCGAAAACCTGAACAGTAAAGTCGAAGAGCGGTTCTCCAGGCTCAATCACGAGTTGGTTACATATTTTAGCCATTTCTAATCTGCGACTCAGATCGATGATAAAATGCTCAAGCCTTTCGTACTGATATTTTGCTCCCAATCCCGCTAGTAAAGTATCTAACGACCCTCCTAAAACAGGAATCGCTTGAATCGCGGCTCGAAGTGGAAATTTATCACAATACGCCGATGATGCTTTAGTGATTCCAGACACGACTAAATCAGTTTGGGTACTGATATGATCAGTTACTTTTTTATTATCATGCATGATTATTCCTAGCTCAATTATGACAAGCTCTTTTCCTGGACCTTAAAATACATGTACCTATTTTCAGTCGCATTTACTTCTGCCTGCCTCGCGTTTTACCTTCTGTGTTCTTGGTTCTAGGTTCTTGGTTCCTCTTCTGTTTCCTGACTCCTGTCTCCTGACTTCTGTCTTCTCCTTGCCCTTTAGAAAGCTCCGGCAATTCCTTAAGTTCCTTGAGTTGATCCCTCAAGTACGCTGCCCGTTCAAAATCCAATCTCTCCGCCGCCGCCAGCATTTCCGCCTCGATCTGCGAGATCATTTCAGTCTTATCATACTCTTCATCCGTAAACGAAAGCGCCTCCTGCGCCACCTTCCTCGCCTTCACCGCCTCCTGCAGTGATCGCCTGATCTCCTTCTTTATCGTTTCCGGCGTGATCCCATGCTCCTTGTTGTACGCAAGCTGTATCACCCGCCGCCGATTGGTCTCGTCAATAGCCCGCTGCATCGAATCCGTCACCCGGTCCCCGTAAAGATAAACCGTCGCGTTTACATTTCGAGCCGTCCGCCCGATCGTCTGAATAAGACTCGTCGCCGACCGTAAAAACCCTTCCTTATCCGCATCAAGTATCGCCACCAGCGAAACCTCCGGCAGATCCAGCCCCTCTCGAAGCAGATTGATGCCGATAAGCACATCAAACTCCCCCGCCCGCAGGTCGCGCAAAATCTCAATACGATCCAGCGTATGAATTTCCGAATGCAGATATTTACACCGAATCCCCTTCTTCTGCATATACCCCGTCAAATCTTCCGCTAGCCTCTTCGTCAGCGTCGTAACCAGCACCCGCTCCTTCGACTGTATGCGTTTATCAACCTCGTCCATCAAGTGCGGTATCTGGTTAGAAGCCGGGTAAACATATATCTCCGGATCCACCAGCCCTGTAGGCCGTATGATCTGCTCAACCACCTCGCCTCCGCACTTTTCAAGCTCGAAAGGCCCAGGCGTCGCCGATACGAAAATCACCTTATCCCATTTCTTCTCGAACTCCTCAAACCTCAAAGGCCGGTTATCCATCGCACTTGGCAGCCGGAATCCATGCTCCACAAGAACATTCTTCCGCGCCTGGTCCCCATTAAACATCGCCCGTATCTGCGGCAGCGAAACATGCGATTCATCTATCATCAGCAGAAAATCTTTTGGAAAATAATTTATCAGCGTATAAGGCGTCGCCCCCGCCGGCAAGCCCGATAAATGCCTGCTGTAATTTTCGATCCCCGAACAAAACCCAACCTCCTGTATCATCTCGATATCGTAAAGCGTCCGCGCCTGCAGCCGCTGCGCCTCAAGCAGCTTACCCTCTTGCCGAAACACCTGCAATCGCTGCTCAAGTTCCTCCTTGATCGCCGCTACCGCCCCCTCAATGCGATCCGCCGGCATCACATAATGCTGCGCCGGGTAAATAAATAATTGACTCTCCTCCGCCAGCACCTCGCTCGAAACCGGATTGATGTAATATATCTTGTCGATCTCATCGCCGAAGAATTCTATCCTCACCGCGAAGCTCTCGTAAGATGGATGCAGTTCTACCGTATCTCCGCGAACCCGGAATGTACCACGATGAAAATCAAAATCATTGCGCTCATATTGAATATCCGCAAACTTCCCAAGCAAAGCGTTGCGATCTACCGTATCCCCCTTGCGCACCGCCACCACGCTGTTAGCATAATCCTCCGGCGAACCCAATCCAAATATGCAAGATACGCTGGCGACAATTATCACATCCTGCCGCGTAAGCAGGCTGGTAGTAGTCGAAAGCCTTAGCCTGTCCAGGTCGTCATTGCGCGCGGAATCTTTTTCGATATAGATATCTCTCTGCGGAATGTAAGCCTCAGGCTGATAAAAATCATAATAGCTTACAAAATATTCCACCGCGTTGTCGGGAAAAAGCTCCTTGAATTCCTCGTAAAGCTGCGCCGCCAGCGTTTTATTATGCGAAATAATTAGCGTAGGCCGCCCATACCGCTTAATGACGTTGGCCATGGTAAACGTCTTACCCGAGCCCGTAACGCCCAAAAGCGTCTGAAATGGCTTTCCCTGTTTTAACCCATCAGTAAGTTTATCAATGGCCGCAGGCTGATCGCCGGCGGGCTTCATAGTAGAATGTATTTCGAACGTAGCCATTATTACTCCAAAAACCGATACATTCTACTACGCCCCCGACCGAACGCAAGTTTTCCCCTCTATTCCTATTCCTAGTTTTAACTATTCCTATTCCTATCCCTATTCCTAGTTTTAACTCGGCTCAAACGTCAAACAATCCGCGGCATGCTCGGTTTTGCCCACAATTATCCCATCCGCCTGGCATTCTAACTTCATATTATACCGGCAGATAGATACCTTGCACGCCCCCACCGCCCCCGTGGACCCGCTGTTACCCCCCTTGCTGCTGCAAGCCGTCGTAAACGTATCACAGCAAGGATCAACCGAATCCCCAACCGTTATCGCCAGCGCATGGCAGAGCCGATTCTGGTTATAACAGCACTCCTGCACATCACATTCATTGACCTTAGGCATATCCATAGAATTCTCCTTTCACCGCCACTCTAGCCAAAACCCGCCCCCCGCCGCAAGCACCCCCAAAAAATATGGAAAAAATATATAGGAAACACAGCTTAAACCTATATCAATAAGCATCGAGAAAGGAAATTTTTGCCGAAAAATATCGCCGGACGATCCAGGATATTTGACGAAGGCCTTGAAGATACGCTTTCCGTGCTGGATCTTCAAGTATGGCGGTTCTTCGCAGAGCCAGTCTTCTTACTATCAAGTTGCCAAACATGACCGATTTTATCCCGGTCTGGCTAGCCAGACCCTTCCCTCTTAAAAGAAATGAACTATGTCGAAGCAAATTACAGAAAATATGTTGCACTACTGTTTTTTTGACTACTAGAAAATATCCACAATCCCCCAAATCCCCCCGAAAAACCGCTCCCATACCCCCAAAACCGCCACTTTCCTCAATTTTGAACTTTAAATTTTGAACTTTTAACTTTTTAACTACCCCTTTTCAACTTGCGCAAGTTTTCAAAAAGCCATCCAAAGTATCCTCACCCCCGAAACCGCCATCGCCCCCGCCAGCAGCCGCACGACCCACACCGAATGCAGTTTCCGTGATAAATACGCCCCCAACTGTGCCCCAGGCACCACGCCTATGATCAAAAAAACTGTAATCAGCCCACGCCCGCCCAGTGAACCATCATACAAATGCACCCCTGTCGCACAGCCGCTCATGATCGCCAGCACAAAATGGCTCGTCGCCGTGGCAATATGCACCGGGAACCCCAGCACATATATCATCGCCGGCACATGAATTATCCCTCCGCCAATACCCAAAAGGCTCGACACCAGCCCAACCCCCGTACTTATCAACGCCCCCAGCTTCAAACCCGCCGCAGTAGGCTTAAAATCGCACCCATTCACCCCAGAAGCCGCTTTCACTGCCGGCCGAACCATCAAATACACCGCCACCGCAACCATAAGAAGCCCAAACGCCGCGCTGAAAGTCTTGGTTTTTACATAACCTATTAAAAACGCCCCTGCGATAGCCCCCGGCACCGCCGCAGCCGCGAATACCATGCCTGCCCTGTAATTGATCCGCCGCTGCCACGCGTAAGCTGCGGAACCAGACAGCGAATTAGCGAAGATCATCGCAAGCGAAATGGACGTTATAACCTCCGGCCGCATGTGAGGATAGCAAAGCAGCAGGATCGGCACCAGCACCACCCCGCCGCCTACGCCTATAAGCGTCCCTAAAACCCCCACAAAAAAGCCCAGCGGTATAAAAAGCCACTCCATCCTAAGCCGTTCGGAGCTGAGCATCCAGCGATTGCGCCAGCTGCTGCAGGATCACATTCTGGAATGAATCGACCATCTCGTGGGTCAGCGTACCCTCGTCGTTCCTGAACCGAAGCGACAGCGTTACGCTCTTTTTCCCCGCCGCAACAGGCTTGCCGCGGTAAATACCCACAAAATTAACATTTTCAAGCTCTTTGGGTGCCGCCTTGCCCACAGCCGTCTCGATATCCACCCATCGCTTATCCTCATCGACTATGATCGAAAGGTCGCGGTCTATAGCCGGGAACCGTGGAATGGGCTTTATCTTCTTGGGACCAGCCTGCACCTTGCCCAGCACGCTAAAATCGATCTCCGCACCGGCAAAGGACGTATTTTTGATATCCAGAGCATCAAGCACTTCCTTTGAAGCAATACCCGCAAAGCCTGCCGGGATCGAATTGATCGTAACTTGGGCCCCTGCCGACGCCCAAGGCAGCTGGGCCGCGGCAAATTCAACCTTTGCATCCCTGTCCAGCATCCTGGCTATCGCCTCAATAACTCCGCGAATCTTCCGCAAATCACCCTGCGAAATGATCCCAACCATAGTTTGCTGGAGCGGCAGCTTCTCGCCAGGTGCGGGCTTAAATGTATCAGCTATCTCATAGAGATCAATATCAGCGTTTTTGGCGTGCAAATTGGTACGGAAGCACTGGGCAAGTGACCCGATAAGGTTCTGCCGCAGCAGGTTTGCGCTCTTTCGGCTCACATCGGTAACAGCCAGATGCCCCGCCCTGTCCACGCCCGAAAACAGCTTAGCTATGACATCATCCACAAATGTCACACTTATAGTTTCATAAAAACCAGCGGCATTGAGCGTATTTCTTACCACCCCCAAAAGCCTCTGCCGCTCATCAGGACTGACGACATCGATGCATATACGTCCCTGGATGGGCAATTTGTCGAATCCATGCAGCCGGGCAAATTCCTCGATAAGGTCAGCCTCGCGGTACAGGTCGTTTCGCCAGGTGGGAATGGTGCAAGTTAGCAGATCTTCGTTCTTGGCCTGCGGATCAAGCCCCAGGGCCGAAAGAACAGCCGATACCTGCGACTGCTTGACATCTATGCCCAAAAGGGCTTTAAGACGGCTAAGCCGAAGCGAAACGGTCTTGGCCGTCGGTTTTTGCGGATACGCGTCAACAACTCCTTTAGCTACTAATCCGCCGGCAACCATAGTTATAAGCTGGGCTGTTCGCTGCGATGCCCAGTCGATGTTCTCTACATCCACGATGCGCTCAAAACGATAGCAGGCATCAGATTTGATGCCCAGCTTGCGGGACGTGGTTCGAACCGTAAGTGGTGCAAAATGGGCATCTTCGAGCAGTATGGCGGTTGTATTATCACTGACTTCCGAATCAAGACCACCCATTACGCCAGCCAGGGCTACCGGGCGGGATTTATCGGCTATGACGAGCATTGCAGGATTGAGGTCGCATTTGGAGCCGTCAATCGCGGTAATGCGTTCGCCCGCTACGGCCTTGCGGACAATG
>Ga0208789_1001563_pt1 | contig 12380 bp, 7 predicted proteins | sample Methanotroph_Enr_FD_187368 | JGI IMG/M metagenome (GOLD analysis project Ga0208789, IMG submission 187368) | Enriched soil microbial communities from Old Woman Creek wetland in Ohio, USA - Methanotroph_Enrichment_5 (SPAdes) (version 2) | ecosystem: Environmental > Terrestrial > Soil > Wetlands...
CTAAAGTCTGTTTTATTCCAATCTAATTTCGATATAAAATAACCCAGCTATTTTACTTTTCGCCCAAATCTATTATCTTGTTTAGGCACCATTGATTATATGGTTGTCAACAAAACAACAAGCAATGATTTCGGAAAGTAGCCTTGAAAAACTGAAAATTTTAGCCGGAGCGGCCAAATACGATGTGTCGTGCGCTTCGAGCGGGACGAAACGAAGCAACACCAATGGAGGCATCGGAAACGCTACGGCGTGGGGAATTTGCCACAGTTTTGCCGAAGACGGCCGATGTGTCTCACTCCTGAAAATCATGCTCAGCAACTACTGCATTTACGATTGTGCCTATTGCTACAACCGCAAAAGCAACGACATTCCGCGCACCTCGTTTACTCCCGACGAAGTTGCCGACCTGACTATTGAATTCTACCGTCGGAATTACATTGAAGGACTTTTTCTGAGTTCCGGAGTTTTAATCAACCCCGACCACACCATGGAACGCATGGTTTTGGTAGCTAAAAAGCTCCGTACTGAGCATCGCTACAATGGGTATATTCACCTGAAAGCCATACCTGGGGCAAGCCAGCAACTAATTGCCGATGCCGGTCGCTGGGCCGATCGATTGAGTGTGAACATCGAAATTCCGACCGAGAATAATTTAAAAATCCTGGCTCCGGATAAAGATTTCAAAAGCGTTTTGGAACCTATGAAAATGATTTCAACCGGAATCCTCGAATCGAAAGAAGAGCGCAAAAACCACCGGAACGCGCCGCTTTTCAGTCCTTCCGGACAAAGTACGCAACTCATTATTGGAGCGACCAACGACACCGACCACACCATACTGAAACTATCCTCAGCCTTATACACCCGGCGCGACCTGAAACGGGTTTATTATTCGGGCTACATCCCCGTAAATAGCTACGACAGCCGGCTCCCGGCACTAAATACTCCCCCACTCCGCCGCGAGCACCGCCTGTACCAGGCCGACTGGCTGATGCGGTTTTACGGCTTCCGAAGCGACGAAATTGTAAGCACCGAAAGTCCGAACCTCGATCTGGAGCTCGACCCTAAAGTGACCTGGGCCTTGCGCAACCCGCACCTGTTCCCGGTCGACATTAACACAGCCGACCCGCTGATGTTGCTTAGGATTCCTGGAATTGGCACCAAATCGGTTCAACTCATCCTGATGGCCCGCAAACACAACCGCTTGAATTCGTCGCACCTCAAAAAAATGGGCGTGGTAATTAAACGTGCGCAGTTTTTTATCACCTGCAACGAACTCCGCTCGCAAAACGTTCAGGACTTAAAACCTGAAATTGTCCGCCAACTTTTGCTCGACAAAAAAACAATTGGAAGCGATGCCGCCGTTCAGTTGAAGTTGTTTTATCCGATGATGACGGCGCTGAAATAGTGGTCAGTATTCAGTCTCACTCACCAGACACTTCATTCAATCCTTCAGTAATTCAGTCCTTGACCTATGAACATCTTCTCTTTCGACAACACCTTTGAAGGACTGCTGACTCTGGTTTTCGAATGCTACAGCCAAAAACAATTTCCCGATGAAATCCTTTCGGGGGAAGGAAGCCAGAGTGTTTTGTTTGGTTCAACAGTGGATATTGCCACCGACGACCGAAAAGCGGAGCGGGTTTGGAAAGGCATTGTTAAACATTCATCGGAAGACAATGCACACCGGATTTACCGGGTCTTTCTTTCCGGATTACCCGATACACCCATGTTGTTGGCAAAATATATCCGGCTGATTATAGATTCGACCAAAAATGAAGAAACAAACTTTTCATTGCCAGTGGTGGTCGAAGTCAATAAACTTCACCAGAAAGTTTGCCGCGAAGCACAACGGATCCACATGTTTACCCGGTTTCAGAAAACAGTTGAGGGCAGCTACTACGCGTCGTTTGCGCCCATGTATGATGTGCTTCCATTGTGCATTCCGCATTTTCGCGACCGTTTTGCCGACCAATCGTGGATTATTTACGACCTGAAGCGAAATTTTGGATTTTTGTACGATCTGAAGACTGTTTCCCGAATTGTTTTCGACGATCTGAAAGTGAACACGCAAAACGGGCAGTTGCACGCTTCGCTTCTGGCCGAAGATGAAAAGCTTTTTCAGAAATTATGGAAACAGTATTTCAAGAGTATTTGCATTGAGGAGCGAAGAAATGACAAAGTTCACCGACAGCATTTACCTAAACGATTTTGGAAATACCTTCCGGAAAAAGGAGTACTTTGACAGATATGAATTTTGAGCTATAAGTTTACTGAAATCCAGCTATAACGGAAGTTCTATGCAAACAATGTTTAGCCAAAATGCTTTCAAGAATCTCGCGGGTCATGTCTGGAAACCTGATTTGAATAGCTTCTGAATTCTGAATCCAATCCGTCAGTTCAGGCACTGAACTGGAGAAATGATCAAGTACTTTAATACCCAGGAACTTCAGATATGCAGCATTGCAATATTGCTCGTATTGCTTTTTCATCGGGATCACGCAAAGCTTCTTACCCATAAAAATAGCTTCAGCAGGCCCTTCAAAACCTGCGGTGCAGATCAATCCGGTACAACTCAGAAAACTTTTGGTAAAGCCATCGAGCGAAACTGGCTGAAAATGAACATTTCCAACCGTATATTTTGATTTCGAATGTTTGGAAAAAACCTGCCATTCGGTATCCGGGATGTTGCATAAAACATCCTGAATCTGCTGATCGCTATAGGCTGGCAAATAAACCGAGTAATGTGGCTCCTTGGTCGATTGGGCATTGCGGATGTCGTGACGAATGACAGGAGGAAATATATCAGGGGAGAAGGGCTTGAAATTGAACCCATATTTGAACTTTGCCGGGGCATAATGTCTTAAGATCAGTTTCCCAACCCATTCTTTAAATTCTGGTTTGGGAGCCGATGGGTGCAATACAGCATTCTGATGGCTTAACCCGATGCATTCTTTATCGCGAAGGCGGCAGGCCCACGCCGAAACTGGCTCAAAATCGCTGATTACCAAATCGTATCTTTCAACAGATAGACTCCTGATGTCTTTGATAAACTGAACAATAGGCATTTTTTCTGCCGTTTTCCAAAGATCAACTCCACCGTTTTTACCAACAATAAAACTCAATCCTAAAAACTGATAATCAATCTGAAACGGAACCTTCAAATCAGCTTGAGTGCCACTAACCAAAACATCAGTTTCAGCCATTGTTTTCAGCATCGGAACAATTTCAGTCGCACGGGCAAGGTGTCCGTTTCCTGTTCCTTGTATGGCGTATAAAATTTTCATGTTTTGTTGCGTGTTCAGAAGAAAGCGGCAACCGACAGTTCTTCAACAATTGATTTGTACACTTGCTTTTTGTCCGGAATAAAGAGTTCATCATTTGGCGATTCTGCCTCTTCTTCCTCTTCTAAATGATAATAATTCAGGCTCCAAACCCCGTCGATACATTCGGCAGCGGAAAAATGTTCAACCCAATCGCCGCAATTGATATACCTTACCGAACCTTTATCGGTATCGATCCGCTTATCGACCGGGATATGCGTGTGTCCACAAATAACCAAATCGACATTTTTGCTGATGGCTGCATTGGCGATGGCTTTCTCGAAATTGGTCAGCACCTCGTTCCGTTTTGCAATACGGTCTTTCATCGATTTGTAAAGGATCATTTCCCTACCGCTAAACAATTTCAGGAATATATTGATGAATTTATTAAACAGAGTTAGAAAACCATAAGCTGCGGCTCCCAGTTTAGCCAGCCACGGCGAATGATGAATGATGTGATCGAAGACATCGCCATGGAATATCCAGGTTTTCTTTCCGTTAATATTGATTTCTAGTTGGTTTACAATGCTAAAATTTCCCAGTTTGGTATTGTTGAACTTACGGAAAACGTCGTCGTGGTTGCCGGTGATGTACACCACCTGGATCCCTTTTTCGATCATTTTTAACACTTGACGAATTACTTTCAGGTGCGACTTTGGAAAGTAGTTTCGGCTGAAACGCCAGGAATCAATGATATCGCCATTCAAAACCAGAGTTTTGGGATGAATCGACTTTAAATATTTAAGCAGAGACTTTGCTTTGCTGGCGTGAGTTGCCAAATGGAAATCGGAAATAACTGAAATATCTATTTTTTTAATATCTTCCTGCATATAGCATAGGAATTAATAACTGTACGCAAGTAGCAACCAATACATTACAGAATGATTAATGTATGATCAATCTTCGATTAAATATCAGTAAAACAAAGAGGCATAATCCCTGCGATTTCTTAATCATGATACAGTAAACCAGCCAATACAAACTAAAAAGCCACCAAAGGGGGATTTGGTGACTTTTATTCCTTAACAACCAGGTGTCAAGCATTACGAACACATATCGCCTGTAAAAATGTTTAAGTTGCTGTTTAATTCTTTACATGAAAAAAATCGCGTTATGTGTTTCCGATGTCAAACTTAAAAATAAGATTTGCCATAAAAGATATATTTCTACGAACGACCATTTCCAGCAGGCAAACGCTATTTCATCGACTCAAATAGCCTTTTTTTAGAAGTCAAATTCGGCATGATTTTTCGGAAGTCGGGAAAACCCAACGATGGCTACCACCACGAACCGATAATGTCTCCATTCAAAACAAACGTTTAGGGTTGAATCAACTTCAGATATTTGAGAAGAGCAAAAAAAGATCAATCGATGGGGAATATTCGGTTGAAAGACTAGAAATCTCAAAAAAAGGAAATATTGCGGAGAACAAAAAAAGCGGAGTAGAACCCCGCCTTTTTGTTTTGTTACTTTTTATCCCACCATACCTTATCGGTATTGATTGATACCGTCGGGACATTGTCTTTATTATATAGTTTTGCACTCGTGGCGTAGGGTAGCCTATAGGGAACATTATCGTATTGAGCAGCTATTGGCATAACCAACACCGGATAATGGGTTCTCCGGTAGTCGTTATAGTTTTCTACCGAAAGGAAATTTGCAACATACTTCAGTTCAATAATCATCTGCTGAGCAGCCTCAAAAGTTGTTGGCAGAGCAGGCAACAAGTTTGCAAATGTTTCGGCCTGGGCCTGGGTAAACACGTTAACATTACCTTTTTGAAGTTTCATTAAGTTAGCCTTTGTTCCTTCTTTCAAATATTTATACGCGTTCACATAATCGCCTTTCCACAAATATGCCTCCGATTTCAAGAAACATACTTCAGAAAAAGTTATCAACGGCCAAGGTGTTGACTTGGTAATAAAACAAGGTGAAACAGGTTCCCCTTCGTCATATTCGGTACGTTCGATCGAAAGTTTTGAGGTTACGCCTGGAATTGTAGTCAGCATACCGTTGCGGTGAGGAACAATTTGGCCTATCTTATCGCCGCCATAGGCTGGTTCAGCATAAACGTTGATACGCGGATCGTTGTACTTAATCAACACATTATACATATTTGTGTCGAGATAAAGCAGATTGAATTTACTGTACCATTGATACCATGGATTTTCGGCACCTGTTGTGTTGAAATAGGTAAAATCGGCATCCTCTTCGTTGCTTTCAATACCATTTGCCAGCGCCGCCAATGCGATATCGGCCTGAGCCGCACCTCCATTGGCATAAGTTAACCTGATAGCGTATCTTGCTTTCAGCGAACTGGCCAGTTTCTTCCACCTCGACAAATCACCCTGGAAAAGCAAATCATCGTCACCGGGAGCAACCATTTGACTGGCAGTTGAATTCAGGTTCACCATAGCATCATCAAGTAATTTAAATATAGCGGCATAAACCGATTCCTGGTCATCATATTTAGGAGTAGGAAATTCAAGTGGCTGAAAAGCTTCGGTTAACGGAACGTTTCCCCATAGGTCGGTCGTAACTGCCAACGAATAAGCCATCAATGTCTGGCCAATGCCCAGGTAGTGGGTATTACCATTTGCTTCGGCTTCTTTCATCAATATATTGCAGTTTTTCAGAACATTGGTATATAAAGTAAAAACCCAGGGATTATCGGTGTCGCTATCCAGTATTTTAAAAGTTTGCCTGTCGGGGCCCAAAGCGTTTATTGCAAATTGTCCGACCCAGGCATTGGTATAGCGTGCCGGAAATCCTCCTGATATCTCGTACGAAACGGTAGAAATAATTCCGGGCAACAAAACACTCTCGGTGATTACGCCTTCTGAAGGAGAATCAGGGTTCACATTAACATCCAACCAATTTGAGCAACTGGTGAGATAACCCAGCAAGATCAGTATTCCAAATATTTTATATATTGCTTTCATATTCAGTATATTAAAAAGTTAATTTAAGAGCAAAATTGATACTTTTGCTTGATGGGATGGCAAAGTTTGATATTCCCTGCCCGTTACCACTGCCATACAAACTGTTTTCAGGATCGGAACCAGTGAAGCTTTTAGAAGTCTTTAACCAAAGGTTTCTCCCCGAAACGGTTAAAACCAGACCTTTAACTGATAATTTTCTCAACACGGTTTTTGGAAGATCGTAACTCAATGACACGTCACGCAGCCTTATAAAACTGGCATCCTGAACATTAGCTTCGTCAACATTGCTGTTATTTGACCAGTAGGTACGATAATTGGTAATCTGGGTAGTATTTACCTTACCGTCAGACTGCCTGATGCCTTTCACTACGATTGGATGTTCCCTATCACGGGTAAGCCACGATGTTCCGTAAGCTTTCGTGTAATATTCGTCCAGATTAAAAATATCGCCGCCTTGACGGGTATCAATCAGTGCCGAAATCGATAATCCTTTCCAAGTAAATGTATTTCTGATCCCACCGATCCAGTCGGGCATGGCATCGCCAATTGGGCCGCTTGTGTCGGCAGTTAATTCAAATCCATCATCATCGACAAGTATTTCGCCATTTTCATTTCTCAGGAACCGCGATCCCCAGATGACACCGTAAGGTTGGTTGGCCATAATAAAAATCCCGGGACTGTCAAAACCAGCCAACCTGATACTGCTCACTCCTTCAGTAAGGCTGATTACTTCATTATTGTTTTTGGAATAGTTGATGCTAACATCCCAGGCAAAATCATTAATTTTTAACGGAGTCAGGTTCATCAATAATTCAACGCCCTTGTTTTTAATTTCGGCGGCATTTACCACCATGCTGTAAAACCCTGTTTCAGGAGCTATTGGTGCGCTAAATATCTGATCTTTACTGGTTTTATCATAGTAAGCAAAATCAATAGAAACCCTGTTTTTCAAAAATTTCAGTTCAAGACCTGTTTCATATTCTTTGGTAATTTCGGGTTTCAAAAGCGGGTTGCCCATCACGTTCGACTCCAGGTAACTACCTATTCCATTGAATGGAAAGTTGATAACACCGCGTTGTCCATCGCCCGGCGCTGCTGTAATATAGCTTGTTACGGTTGAATAGGCCGGCGCGTCATTTCCTACGCGTGCATAAGAAAGACGTAACTTACCAAAATTGAACCAGCTATTTTTCAGGCCAAACGCATCGCTAAAAATTAATCCTGAACTGATTGATGGATAGAAGTACGAATTATTTTCCTTTGGCAACGTTGACGACCAGTCGTTTCTTCCTGTCAATGTAACATACAGATAGTCCTCATACGAAATGGTGGCCGAGCCGTATAAACTTACCATACGTTTCTCGGTCGTTCCTTCAGCCGGATTATTGACTTTTGTGTTTGAAAGATTATAGAAACCAGGGATGATAAAATCGGTTGCTTTAACCGTTTTTGAATGATAGAACTGCGAATTGATATTGTGACCTACCAAAAAATTTGCTTTAACCTTTTTGGTCAGACTTTTATCGCCGACGAGCATCAAATCCGAATTGATCTCCCGACGGATGCGGGCCGACTCAATAAGCTTTCCTGAAGGATATGCGCTTCTACTTCCCGTATTTTCATGATATTTGGTATTTGAAGCGTAATAATCAACACCAAAATTACCTTTGGCTTTCAACCACGGCAAAATAGCATAATCAAAATTGAAAGTTGGTACAAACCGATCCCTTCCGTCTGTGAATTTTGTATTCTCAAGGTTCCAATACGGGTTATTTCTTACCGGAGTACGCCATAACCTCTGAACTCCGTTATCATCAACCGCAGGAAACAAATTGTAAGTCGGAGGGCAAGTTAAAACTGTCGCCATAATAGAACTTTCCTCATTCCCTTCACTCAGACGGTCATTCACAGTTTTTATATATTCCATCTTGGCACCAATCGAAAGCTTTTCGCCAAGCATTGTATTGAACTTAGCCATCATGCTGTATCGATCCAACGTATTATTTCGCACCGTACCTGTTTGGTTTAGAGTACCTACGCTGGCAAAATAGCCCGATTTATCAGTTCCGCCCTGAATATTCAAAGAGTTTTCGTAGGTTTTGCCAATATCGAATATTGCCCATCTGTCGTAAGTTTTATAGTTTGTAGTATCTAACCTGGGGCCCCATACCCACGATGATTTTTGAATTTCACCATTAACATAAATGCCATTGGTTCCCAAACCATACTTTTCCTGAATTTTATTTGGTCTAATCTTATCAAGGCCAAACCTGGAACTAAACGTAATAATCGGTGCTTTTGAAGCTAACCCGCTTTTGGTGGTAATTAAAACCACACCAGTGGCAGCCCTCGACCCATACAAAGCTGTTGCAGCAGCCCCTTTTAAAACGGTCATCGAGGCAATCTGACTGGGGTCAATATCAATTCCGGTATTGGCAGCAGATCCATAAAACAGCGCCTCATCCTGATCACTCTCGTCGAAATTAAACTCCTGATTATCAAACGGGACACCATCAATAACAAACAACGGCTGGTTGTTTCCCTGAAGTGATGAAACCCCACGAATTGTAATTCTTGAGGAGCCACCAGCCATACCACTCGAATTGGAAATTTGTACACCCGCAACTTTTCCCGAAAGGGCAGTTACCACATTGGCTTCATTTGCCTTAATCAGCTCATCAGATTTAACTTCAGTTGCCGAATAAGAGAGTGATTTCTTTTCACGAGATATTCCCAATGCGGTAACCACCACTTCGTCAACAACGATGTTATCCGAAACCATTTTAACATCAATAGTTGTTCGATTACCGATTGCTACTTCCTGGGTTTCCATACCCATAAATGAAAAAACCAAAATTCCTGACGATTGAGGGACTGTTATTGAGTACACTCCGTTCTTACCCGAAACCGTACCAATAGTGGTCCCCCTTACCGAAATTGATACTCCCGGAATTGGCAACCCGTCTTCCGAAGAACTTACCGTTCCGGTAAGTATCCTTGTTTGGGCCATCCCGTTAAAGATGCTCAATGCAAGAATAAATACAAGTAAAAATCCTGTTTTCATAGACTAAAATTTAGAGTTAAGTAAAATAACACTTCGGTTCTCCTCTTGATTACCGATGCGATTAATTTTATTTTATTCTTGCAAAGGGGGGAACTAATGGTCAATGGCTTGAAATGACCTGCGGACCATCTTAATCTTGATTGGCTCTGTGATTTCCCCCCTTGACCCGCATCATTCAATTATTGGTATCAATTACTATCCGGAAACCGATCATACCAAACGTATTTAATTAAAGAATATCCTTGGAATTTTATCAATATTGGGAATCTTGCGAAGGGTAAATGATTGAAAAACAGAACATGTTATGTTTTCCCCCGGGATCATGCTGTTTGTAGTTGTTTGCGTGCCTATCAGCATTCAAAACCTTACATTGAAAGTTAAATGCTCATCAATGAAAAAGAGGCTGAACTTTTTCAAGTCAGCCTCTTTTTCATAACATTATGCCAAGCGAAAGGCAATAGTTATCGCATTACCATCCCGGGTTTTGTTGCGATTTTAACTTCTCATTGGTATTGGTTTCAGAATCGGGAATTGGCCACAAGAACCGTTTGTCGGAATATGGGTAGGCAGCTACGGTTAAAAGGCTGGCGGGTACAACGCCACTTGCAGCATTCCATGCAGCAGGAGTTACTTTTCCGGCGTTAACTTTAGCCGGGACACCAGGCTCATTATTTAATACTGGAACAAAATAGACAGGATCTTTGGCCAATCGGTGAATATCGGCCCATCTGCGTCCTTCACCAACAAACTCTATACGCCGTTCATTAAAAATAGCCTTCATTAAACTTTGAGGGGTTGTAAAATTACTCAGGGTAAACCGGTTAGCAGTTTCAGTCACCGCTCTGTTCCGAACCTGGTTTAGAAGATCAACCGCTTTTTGGGTTACGCCATTCACACGGACTTCGGCTTCAGCAAAATTCAATAACACTTCAGCGTAACGAAGAATTGGTGTCCAGTCGGTCATTTTTTCATTCGTATTGTATTTATCGACCCAATAGGCGAAATTCGAATTATAACTGACATCATTGATTACCAGTTGAGACCTCCTTTTATCAGTGGCTAACCAAAAATCAGCATTATAAATTAACGGGCTAATACAAACTAATGAACGAACCTTAGTATAAAACTGAGACAAAGAACCATTATTCGTAGCATTGTCAAGCTCATTATTCTCGATAGAGAATATTGACTCGGTATTGTTACTGTTTGCCCTGAAAGGTCCATTGGGTTCAGTAGTTAATTTGTATCCACCAATAGGGCTGGCAAACGAAGTGTTAACAATCTTTTGCGATTCGGTAATTACTTTGTCCCATTTGCCCATGTGTTGATAGATTCTAGCTTTCAAGCCAATTGCTGCACCCGAACAAGCTCTCGATATTTTTAAACCACCGGCACGGGTAGCAGGCAAATTCGTTTCAGCAAAGTCAAGGTCTTCCAGGATTTGTTGATAGGTTTGGGCAACAGTAGCCCTACCTGCAGATTTTGCTTCATTAACAGTTTCAATCGAATTAATAGGCTTCGTGCTTACCGGGATTCCTAAATGAGAGGCATCGGCAGTATGCGCATATGGATAAGCAAAATGGATCAGCAGTTCATGAAAGCCCAGAGCCCTCAAAAAACGTGCTTCGGCTTCGTATTCAAGAGCTTTGGCAGGTGTTATGGTACCAAGTTGTCCGGCCATCCTGAAGCCATCAATGCAGATGTTGATTTTATTGATCATCTGGTATGTACATTCCCACATGGCCTGCCCATTTGGTGAAGATGAACTATAAGTCGACTGGTAAGTGATCAGGAAGAATGACTGAACATTCAGCATGTCCTCTCCCCTCATGTCGCCCTGCTCAATAGAAGCTGCCCCGAAAGGATATCCCCTGCGCTGTGAATTGCCCGGATAATAACCGCCTTGTGCAGCATCGTAGCAGCCTACCATCGAAAGTTCGCACATCTTGGCTGTTTTGAACGCATCAGTATAAGCGATAGAGTTTGCAGGCAACAAATCAAGTGTCTCTTTCTCGCAGGCTGTGAACGATAATAAAAGAGCCAATGTTAAAGCGCAGCCTGAGAAGTATTTAAATTTTATATGTTTTTCCATAATCAAGTCTGTTTAATAAATTAAAAAACGATATTAAGACCAATCATAAAGGTGCGCTGTTGAGGGTTTCCATTCCAGTCGACACCCGATCCTAAAGTTTCGGTATTCGAACCATCGAGTGATGATGAATAGCTTTCAGGATCTAAGCCTGAATACTTGGTGATTGTCAGTAGATTCTGTCCCTGGACATATACCCTTGCACGTTCCAGCAATAATTTATCAGTTATACTTTTTGGAAGTGTGTACCCTAATGAAACATTCTGTACTTTCAGGAAATCACCGTTTTCCATCCAGCGTGAAGAACCGTCAGATTCCAGATTAAGAAACGAACCCTTGCCGTACATCACCAGTGGTACATCGCCATTGCCTGGTTTATCGACACTCTGCCAGCGTTCAAGGATTTCCCTGCTGTTGTTCTGAAAGCTCATGGTCAACATGTCGCGGCGTGTAACATTGGCAATCTTATTCCCTCCCGAGAAACGAAGGAAGATATTCATGTCGAAATTCTTATACTTAAAATTGTTATCCAAACCTCCAAACCATTTAGGAATGGTATTTCCAAGCACTTTTTTATCGGCAGCCACTAGACTGCTTAAAGCGCCTAATGTTCCTGGATTAGCCGAGTCATACACATAATAGTTGCTGTTGTTCGGATTTCCCTGAACGATAGTGCCATCAGCCTTTTTGTACATGGGGAATCCGTTGGCTTTATTTACTCCCATGTATTCGAATCCATAAAGCGCTCTCATAGACTCTCCTTCTCTGATGATCGTATGTTGATACATCATATCACTAAGCAACTTGGTAACTTTATTGTATTGTGTCGAAAAATTTAACGAGGCCGAATATTCAAAATTATCAGTCTTTACAACTTTACCTCCAACTTCGAACTCAAGCCCATGATTTAATACTGTACCAACATTCTGGCTAATAACGTTCCATGGAATACCTAATGAAGGAGG
>Ga0208789_1001564_pt1 | contig 12376 bp, 11 predicted proteins | sample Methanotroph_Enr_FD_187368 | JGI IMG/M metagenome (GOLD analysis project Ga0208789, IMG submission 187368) | Enriched soil microbial communities from Old Woman Creek wetland in Ohio, USA - Methanotroph_Enrichment_5 (SPAdes) (version 2) | ecosystem: Environmental > Terrestrial > Soil > Wetlands...
ATTTGCCTGGCGTTGTTATACCTTGAGACTGCCTTTGGCATTTGCATTGGGTGCAAACTCTATTTCCTGTCAATTAAAATGAGATTATTGAAAGAGCCAGCAGAGAAACCCAATTGCATGGGTGACGCTTGTAATGTATAAGACTTTTAACCAGTTTGGGTGATAAGATTCGATATCGCTATTTGAAACAGTTCTAATAATGGGGTTGCCACTTAGAATAATTATTCGTGTCCTAAGATCTCAAAATTATCAAGTTCAACAAATGAATACGTTGCAAATAGCTCAATTATCTTTTCCATATTCAAGTCAAAAAGCCTTATTAAAGCTTTATTTTTAATATTCCCTGTAGAAACAAGGAGCAATTTGGAGGGTATAGCATTAACATAGAAGGAATCCAAAAAATCAGCGTCTTTTGTTATCACAATTCGATTTTGATTTACTGAAATCTCCCGAATTTCATTATCGGTAGTATATTCCTTATTTGGCAAATCATCGGTATGAAGAACATCGAATCCTTTTTGTCCTAAATATTTTGACAAAGCAAAAGGAAGCTGCGCATCAATAATGAATCTCATGCAATAATCTTATGAATTGATTTAACCTTTGTCAACCTCGATGCAAAAGTCAGGCATGCTTTAATGTCATCCTCAACTAATGCAGGATAATCCTCGATGATTTCTGAAGAAGTCATTCCGGATGAAAGTAAATCCAAAATCAATTCCACAGGATAACGCATATTTCTAATTGTCGGCTTGCCGTGACAAATTTCTTGATTTATTGTAATTCTATTTATAAGAGCCTCCATATCTTTATATTTTGTCCAAATATACAAAAAATTAAAAAATAACATGGCAAAAAAGGGAGCCGATTAAAGCTCCCTTTTTAATATATCCGGTTGATTGATCAATTATTGCACAATCAATTTGAAGTTCTCATCGTTGAAATATTTGGCAAACTCGAGGTCAGTTTTAGCTAATGCTTTGTATGCTGAATCCTTTTTGATGGCGTTACCAAGATTTTCGTACATCATGCTTGTTTTAGCTGTGCGTGCACCAATTACTGCCTTAAGATAAGCGATACGTCCAGACTCAACAGGCGCTGCATTTAAGGTACGCAATGCTCCATTGTTGTCATTGTTCAACATCTGTGCTAACGCACGGTTAGCAGGACTCAATGTTTCGTCAGTGTATAATTTTGTAGCCGTTTCATATTGTCCCTGAATAATTTTAACGATTCCAAGATTGTCACTCACCTCTTTACCAGCGCCAGTAGCCGCTCCGAATAACTCTTCTGCCTTGGCAAGATTACCCTTTTTGAGTTCAATACAACCTAGGTTATTCTGGATGATCGGATTTTTAGGGTCAAGCTGATCAGCCTTTTCAAAATTACCGGCAGCTGTTTCGGCATCACCAAGCGTAAAATTGACTACACCAAGATTGTTGTAACCTCTCCAGTCGTCAGCGAATACCTTTGTAAAATTGGTATAGATGGTTTTTTGAACCTGGGGATCGGTAGTCAGCGTAGCTGCATAAAGTAGTTCTGCCTGGTTAAGTTTCGAAGGATCGCTGATTGCCAGTGCACTGATTTCTTCATCGGTACGGCCAACCAAATCAACTGATGCGGTGATCTTAGACCGGCGAAGTTTTGGTAAAATATCGCTGGCGACTGCTGAGAATGCAGACGACAGGTTTTTAATCTCACGTTCGCGGACTTCAGGATCGGAGTACATTGAGAGTACACGAAGGATCAACTCTTTATCCTGGATAGTTGATTTTTCCATGAGTTCCTTAAAACCATCCCAATCTTCAGGAGTATATTTGGTTGTCAGTTCAGTCTTTACCTTATTTTTGCTTAAATCCTTCTCAATTACCTTTGATGAAGTACCTTCACGTTTCTCAGAAAGCTTCGTATTGAAGTCTAATTTACCATCAGGTGAAGCATAAGCTGAGATTTCAACCCCCTTAAGCTCTTTACGATCTGCCTTGTAGGCATCAGCAATGTACTGGCTAAGTTGTTTGATTTCATCTTTAGTCATTTCCTTTCCACGCACTTCTGCGCTATTTATCAAATAGATAAGGTCTGCAACATATTTTTCCGGTACAATTCTTTGGAATTTATCGATTGAAGCATCATAAACCCCTGTTGTGTTTTTGCTTTTCTGAAAACCGATTATTGAGAACGGGCTGTTATCCACAAGCGTGGAGGTAGCAAGGACGCCGTCGGCCAATTTGACGGGTTCAAAATCGAGTGATTTGCGACCTTTAGTGGCACGAATCTTTAATAAAAGTTCCGATTTACGCATTGCATACTCAAACGGGATTGAACCGTTGTAAGAAACACTGCCACCATCAGCATAGCTGATCACCTTATTGTTGGCTTTAACCGACTCACCCTGAAGAAGGTAAGGTTCAAAGGCTTTCTCACCTTCAGGTGTTTTCAATACAGGTGTAGCAACTACTGTTGCCTTTTTCAGAAAATATTTCTCTGGAATACGACCCTGTAAAGCAAAATCAACCTTACCGGCATTTGTTTCAAGCGTTTCAGGAACAACAGAATAACTCACTTTCCCGGCATCCTTTTTCATTTTTTTCAGGGATGCACAACTCATTAACAGAGTTGTACCTAAAATGAATAAAACCAAATAACTAAATTTAAAAACTTTCATGAGTAAATAATTAGTGTTTAAATCCGTCGACTAACGGATGGAATCCTCAGAGATTTGCATCATCTTTTATGAGCTTTAGCTCACAAGGGCTTCATATTAATATATTGATAAATTAATTGTTCGTTTTTAATTCCAGTACGGTCAAAATTACTACCTTTTAACCGCACAGAAAAACGATTTAAGCAATTTTAACCGTTTAAAATCTCACGGTTAATGCCATTGGGGTAGGATTTATTGAATATCAAATTTTTAATAAGCTGATAATCTGCATCATATTTCACAAAATCAATCATTGAAGTATCAATGATCAAAACAGGGAAATCTTTCTGTTGTGAAAAGAAGTTAAAATATCCTTCTCTTATGGTTTTGAGATAACTTATCTCAATCGATTGTTCGTAGTCGCGGCCACGTTGACGGATATTCTCGATTAACCGTTCTTCGGGCAAATGCAAATAAACATACAGGTCCGGTTTTGGCAGCCGCTCGTAAATAATATCGAAAAACTTCCGGTAAAGGTTATACTCATCGGTTGCAAGGGTATTCCGGGCAAAGATGAGTGATTTCATGAAAAAGTAATCCATGATTGTCAGTTCGTGAAAAAGATCACGGCTTGCGAGATCAGTCTTCAACTGGGTGTAACGCTCAGCCAGGAAGGAGAGTTCAAGTGGAAAAGAATATTTAACAGGGTCGCTGTAAAACCTGGGTAAAAAAGGATTATCAGAGAATCCCTCCAGAATTAGTTTGCTGTTCAGATCAGCGCTCAACATCGTTGCCAAAGTTGTTTTTCCTGCGCCGATATTTCCTTCAATCACAAGATAATCAATACTCATAACCTATTTTCTATCAGTTCCGAATATACAACAAAAAAGTGCATAACAAAAAAGTGCCCGGGTTTTCCGGGCACTTTAAAAACTTTTTTTTATTGATTGGGTTTTCTCAGTGAATGACTGTGGCCAGGGTCTCTCCCTTCGCTACGCTCGGGACGAGGAGCACGTTCGCTTCTTTCACCTTCACTGAAACCTTCCGGTTTGGGGAGTAAGGCTTTGCGCGAAAGTTTCAGTTTTCCTGAACGCTGATCGACTTCAAGCAATTTAACCTCAATAATATCACCGACTTTCAGTACACTTTCAGGATTTTCGATCCGTTTCCAGTCGATTTCCGATACATGCAAAAGTCCCTCCTTGCCTGGCATAATTTCAATAAATGCCCCGAACTGAACGATCGACTTCACTTTACCTTTGTAGATTTCTCCGACTTCGGGAAGTGCTACAATTGCACGAATCCGGGCAATAGCTGCATCAATAGCATCTTTATCGGGAGCGCTAATCTCAATGCGACCCTGATCTTCAATCTCTTCAATAGAGATTGTAGCTTTAGTATCGGCCTGGATCTGCTGAATGATTTTACCACCTGGACCAATAACCGGCCCGATCATGTCCTTAGGAATCATCATGGTGACAATTCTTGGAACATTAGGTTTATAATCTTCGCGTGCTTCGCTGATTACTTCAAGTATTTTACCAAGAATATGGGCTCTTCCCTCTTTTGCCTGATGTAATGCTTTTGACATTACTTCGTACGACAAGCCATCAACTTTGATGTCCATCTGGGTAGCGGTAATCCCTTTTGTTGTTCCGGTAACCTTGAAGTCCATATCACCCAAATGATCCTCGTCGCCAAGAATATCGGAAAGAACGGCAAATTTATCGGAATCTTTATCTGTAATCAAACCCATCGCGATTCCGGAAACGGGTCTTCTCAGGTTGATACCAGCGTCAAGCATTGCCATAGTTCCTGCACAGACAGTTGCCATCGATGAAGAGCCGTTAGACTCAAGAATATCAGAAACAACACGAACAATATATGGAAATCCTTCAGGGATCATCTTTTTCAATGCGCGGTGTGCCAAATTTCCATGTCCAATTTCGCGGCGTGAAAGTCCGCGTGGAACTTTTGCTTCTCCGGTACTGAAGGAAGGGAAATTGTAATGTAACAAAAAGCGCTCGCGCCCTTTAAAAGTGACATTGTCAATAATTTTCTCATCCATCTTGGTTCCCAACGTAACACTTGTCAATGATTGGGTTTCGCCACGTGTGAAGATTGCAGAACCATGTGAACCGGGCAAATAGCCTACTTCACCCCATATTGGCCTGATCTGCGTAGTTGAACGCCCGTCAAGACGAACACCATCATCAAGTATCATGCGACGCATAGCCTCTTTTTCAACATCATGGTAATACCTGGAAACAAGGCCTTTATTGACTTCACCAGCCTCTTTTCCTTCACTGTAAGATGTTATAAAATCTTCCTTGATCTTTTCAAATGAACTAACACGCAAGTGTTTATCATTGATCAGTGAACGGGCGGTGTCGTATGCCTTCTGGTAAGTCTCTTTCCATATTGCTTCGCGAAGGACTTCGTCGTTTTGTTCGTGAGAATACTCACGTTTTACAACGCCGAGTTCGGCGGCCAATTCCTGTTGTATTTTGCAATGAATTTTGATGTGTTCATGGGCAAATTTAATGGCATCAAGCATCTCTTCTTCCGAAACCTCGTCCATCTCACCTTCAACCATCATTATATTGTCAAAAGATGCTCCAACCATAATATCAATATCGGCGCTGGCAAGTTGTTCTGCCGATGGGTTGACAACAAACTTTCCACCGATACGGCTGACACGTACTTCAGAAATCGGACCGTTAAACGGAACATCTGAAACGGAGAGAGCCGCTGATGCAGCCAATCCGGCCAGGCAATCGGGCATTTCGTTTTTTCCTGATGAGATAAGTGCAATCATTACCACAGTTTCAGCGTGGAAATTATCCGGAAATAGCGGACGTAATACACGGTCCACTAATCGGGCAGTAAGAATCTCGTCGTCAGATGGCCGGGATTCTCTTTTCATAAATCCGCCAGGGAATCTTCCGGCTGCCGAGAATTTTTCGCGGTAGTCAACCGAAAGCGGCATGAAATCAACGTTTTCAGCAGCTTCTTTTGCAGAAACCACAGTAGCAAGCAACATGGTATCACCCATTTTTACTACTACCGATCCGTCAGCCTGTTTTGCCAACTTACCGGTTTCGATTGTAATCGTACGGCCATCGCCCAGATCAATTGTCTTACTAACAGCTTTGTACATAGTTTAAAAAATAAATTTATTAATAATAAAAATAAATGGGTGGGGCTTTGAAGGGTGTGTAATAGACTATCCTGGATTGTCGAATCAAATAAAATGCCAAATAACAGATTACTAAAAATATAAACAAATCATTTTATTAAACACCCTGAATATTTAAAAAAAGGCAATTCGAAAATTGCCTTTTTAGGTAGTTCGTTATTTACGAAGATTGAGTTCCTTGATAATTGCGCGGTAACGGTCGATGTGTTTTCTTTTAAGATAATCGAGCAGTGCACGACGTTTACCAACCAATCCGATCAGCGCACGCTGTGTTCCAAAATCTTTTTTATTTACTTTCAAATGTTCCGTCAGGTGGCTGATCCGGAATGAAAAAAGTGCAATCTGACCTTCAGAAGAACCTGTGTTAGTGGCACTATTTCCGTGCTTTTCAAAAATCTCCTGTTTCTTTTCAGTAGTTAAATACATTACTTAAAAATTTATAAATGATACAATTATTGCCCCGCAGTATTCGTGTTCGATAGCAACGGCTCAACATTAATTAAAAACGGGACAAAAATACAAAATTATCTCGTAATATATTGATTCTACAACGAAATGAATAAGTAAAACATTATTTCATCGTTTTAAAGGGTTCGCATTCGCTGTTTGCAATCCTTCCTTTACGCATAGCTGTCAGGCTAACAAGGATATTCCAGTCAGGGATTTAACAGGGGTATAAATACTATATCAAAGGTGACATTCGTCCTCACTTGCTGGTGCGTAATGTTTTCCACCTATATTTTTACAGCACATTAATGCTTAAAGGTTGTAACCCATTCCATAAACTTTTGACAACCACAAGCCGAAGAACCGGTCATACACCTGATAAACATTGTTCTCTGCAGTAATGATTTCTTTATCCAATAACTGTTTTATGGCTGTCTGAACTGAGCTCGGTGAGAGCAATCCATGCTTTTTGATAAATGCGCCCGAGGTTACACCAGTTGTTTTGCCTTCTTTGGCAATTGCATAGAGGATCTCCTTTTGCCTTTCTGGCAACAATGATAAAGTACTCTGGAAAAGTGGAACATAAGACGTAATCTTATTCTCTATCGCTTCCTGTGCCAGTTCCAGGGTACATCCCTCATTTTTCTCTGTCAATGCGAATAGTTCATTGAAAATATTTTGAATATACGATGTGTGTCCTTCAAAAAGCTGATAGATCCTTATTACCAATTCCTCCGATATCAGTTTTTGGTCATTTTTAAAGTGCCTCAGAACAAAACGGACATATTCCTCCTTGCTAATTGCCCCAAGAGTAAGCAGACTGACACTTTGATAAAACGGACGGGAGGAGCTGAAAAAAATATTTTGCATCAGGTGCCGCTGACTTCCAGCGAAAACAAACGAGGTATTCCTGCATTGCTGAATATGTGTTCTTAAAACTGCTTCGATATTTTTTTCGGGATACCGCCCTATCTGCTGAAATTCATCAATTGCTACAATACAATGTTTATCAGCTATTTCAAGGTACTTAAATATCTCTTCCAGTGTGACATCTGCCTGGTGAATTTCCCCGATTCCAATATCAAAAACCGGTGCACCTGTCCTTGTATCCAGTTTAAATGCCGGGCGAAAGGAACTGATAACGGAGAAAAAGTTCTCGATAAATTGTCTCCCCTTAGGTTTGAGCTGTTCGAAAATCTCTTTGCCCAACTTGAATACAAATTCTTTCAGGGTGCTGGTCGCATAAATATCAATAAAAAAAGTGTAATAGTTTTGGGTGATCTGTTCATCCTGGAAGCAATGTTCAATAAGTCCCGTTTTCCCCATTCTTCGCGGGGAGATGATTGCCAGGTTATTTCCATTGGTCATTGCCCGTATCACCTCGTTACTCTCCTGTTCGCGATCACAGAAATATTCTGCCGAAATATAACCGCCTGTAATAAAAGGATTTTTTATCGTTCTCACACCTGCAATATTTTATGCAAATATAATTATTTAATTTCAATAATTGAAATTTAGTAACCAATTCTATTACATTTTCCCTTCGAGAAAATTAATAAGGTTTTTAACCTGCTCGGGTGATCCCAGGACAAAAAGCTGATCCTGGATACTGAGTGTATAATCGCTGCCAGGGTTGAAAACATACTTACCTTCACTGTTCTTAAGTCCGATTATAGTTGTCCCGGTGACACTGCCCATCCTTAATTCGCCAATCGTTTGTCCCAGGTTAGTTGCCACCATATTATGGCAATGCACTTCATGTATACTGACATCACGGTTACGCTGCAACAAAATATACTCCATGAACTCCACCACATCGGGTTGGGTAACCAGGCGGGCCATTCGTTGACCCCCCATTCTTTCAGGCATAATACAGTTGGTAGCTCCCGCTCTTCTTAGTTTGGTATCAGAACCAATTTCAGAGGCGCGGCTGATGATGATCATATCCGGGTTCATACTTCGGGCAGTCAAGACTACAAACATATTGTCGGCATCATTTGGAGTTGTGGCGATCAATGCTCTTGCTCGGTCTATCCCTGCGGTACGAAGCACCTCTTCATTCGTGGCATCGCCCTGGAGATAAAGAAGGTTAGGATCTTCCTGTATACGCGCGACAACGTTTTCTCTCCGTTCAATAATCACAAACGGTTGGTTATGATCGGTCAATTCAAGCGCAGCCTGCTCGCCATTCCGGCCATAACCGCATATAATCACGTGATCATTAAGCTTTTCAATCCTTTTGCTCACCTTTTTATTTTTTAAATTTTTCACAAAATCACCATCGAGAAAAAACCTTACTATGCTTGAACCGACGAAAGCGAAGCTTCCGAGACTAAAGATAATCAGAAATGAAACAAACAATTTGCCTTGCGGGGAAAGTGGCCTGACAACTTCAAAACCAACTGTTGAAACCGAAAGAACGGTCATGTACAAAGCATCAATAAATCCGTATCCTTCGATAAAATGGAAACCGAGTAACCCGATAACAAACACAAAAAATACCAGAAGAATGGCAAGTCTGAAGGTGTTGGAGGTCTGTTGTTCAAATCGGTTCATGCAATATTATTTTATGTCCAATTGTGCAATCAAGACACCGCTTCGGTTCGCAATAGTTGCGCTGCAATTGCAGTAATGCCTGCGATTCAAGGGCATTTGCCGCAACTATTCCGGCTCCTGCCCACCGTTTGATTGCACTATTATTTTCTGCCGGCATCTGTTCCAGTATCTCCAGCGCTCTGTCTTTCAAAAGTAGTTTATTTTGGCTATCTCCAAACAGAAAATAAAAAGGGACAATAACATTGATAACGACCAGCCTGAAGATCTGATCGCCGAACACCTTTTTCCGGTTGACTGATGGTTTGTTAAAACTATAGTGATCATCCCAGTATTCTGATGCGGTAATTGTAAATAGCTGCTTTAAATCGTCAAGATTATTAGCCTCAATCACCGAAGTAAAAAGTCCGTGTGAATGGTGAACCAACGCTGCGAACTGTGCCAGCCTGATTGTCGGAAAATTCACAGGATGCATCCTCATAAATTTCCACAAATGGCCCGGTATTGGTTTCAGGCCATACTTCACAGCGAGAAAACGGTACTCGTTACGCAGTTCAATATAGTATTCATCTCCGAATAGTTCCTCGCCAAGCAATCCGGCTTGTCCAAAGAACAGTGCTTCAATCTGAAACAGGGAATCATGGTGTCGGGCCAGCACAGACTGTGGCAGCGAACGGGCCACCATTTCGAAAGGTAGCGCATTCTCCCTTAAACCAAAACTTCGGGCCAGCATGCAATAAAAAGTTTCACCCCAATCCTCTTTTGTCTCTGACAGAACGTTACTGATCGTATCGATCTTTTGCTTTAAACGTTCCACTTCCACACCGTTAAGGAAAAATTTGATTCTGAAAGGATCAACCTGGTATAATAAAGAGGCACACCCGATCCAGTCGTGACTTTTTATAAGTGTTTCATAGTTATTTTCAATCCATTCCGGCCATTTGATCACAAGAACAGGGACATTCGAACCTAAATCGTTAAAGACCTGCACATCAGAAACAGCCACAACATGAAGAATTGTATTCCGGTATACCGGATCGTTTTGATGACCATGCTTATTCCAGTCGGAGGCTCTAGGATGAATTTCGATGTTTCCGGCCCATAAGGTTTCTCCGATCCGGATCCTGGCATCAAAAAAATCGGGACCAGCATGATAATTGTGCCGTCCCGGATGTAGAATTTGCAGCGGTTCCCCCTCATTAGTTAAAAGGGAATCGTTCTGATACAACTTATGTTTCCAGATAAAATGGAGAAATTCCTCTTTCATAAGCCATTAGATTTATCCTACCTAAAGATACGAAAAACGGAACAAAAATTCACGGATTACTTTTTCTTACCTGAAATTTCACACATATATTTTCGGCGGCATGGTCGTTTGGTCAGAAAAGATTTTTTATTGAACCTTAAACCTTTGGCAAGCAAAAGATGACCGAGCTATTCCGCTATTTTCCGCAGAACTGTCATCCCGTCCCGGATGGGAATCATAAATGTTTCAACGCGGGGATCGTTCCTTACAAAATCGTTAAACTGCATAATGCCAATTGTTTGATCGTCATTCCTGTCAATCTTCTGAACCACTTTGCCGGCCCATAATGTATTGTCGGCTATAATGACTCCGCCTATTTTCACTTTGGGAAAAACATGGTTGTAATTCGACAAGTATTTCCGTTTGTCAGCATCAATAAAAACGAGGTCAAATTTTTCATCCAATTGGGGAATAATATCGTCAGCATCTCCGATATGCTGTATTATCCGGTCGCTCATACCAGACTCCTCAAAAAACGATGCGGCTAAATGCTCCAACTCATCATTAATCTCGATTGTATGCAATATTCCATTACCCGCCAATCCCTTAACAAGACATAAGGCAGAGTAGCCAGTATATGTACCGATCTCAAGAATTCTGGCCGGATGCACCAGTTTACTCAGCAGCGTCAGAAGTGATCCTTGTAAATGGCCGGAGCACATGCGCCCATTCACCATTATTAACTGGGTTTGCCGGAAAAGCTTTGCAAGCAGCGGATCCTCTTCGTCAATATGCGACACGAGGTATTGCTCCAGTAATTTATCAATCTTTATCACTTTACCTGTAAATTAAAACTGATAATTTGTCGAAATCAAGAATCTCATTTGCAATATCGCGAATCTGGGATGAAGTCATTGCATTAATCTTTTTGTAAACAACCTCCAGTCCTTCCATCTTATTGTAGATCAGGATACTCTTTCCGAGGGTGAGCATCAGGTCTTCATGATTCTCCTGTGACATGGCTAACTGTCCCACCAACTGTTTTTTCGCCTTACTTAATTGAATATCACCAAGTAATTTTGTCTGAAGAATTTTAATCTCACGTTTAATCAGTGAAATAGCTTTGTCAAGATTTTCCTTGTCGGTTCCAAAATAGATGGTAATTGTTCCTGTATCAGAATACGCAGTAAAGGAGGACTCAAGATTATAAGCAATCCCGTTTCTTTCACGCAGCGCTAAATTAAGTCTTGAATTGCCCGATTGTCCTCCCAGTATACTATTTAGCAAACCCAATCCTATCCGGCTTGGATGAAACACATTATAGGCCAGTCCTCCGATCAGACAATGGGCCTGGAATGTCTCCTTTTCGATTGTTTTAAATCTGGGCGTATAACCATTAAATACCGGGCGATTAAAAGTACGGAGATTCACCGGGAAAATACCAAAATAACGTTCAGCAAGTTGAAAGAACCGGTTACCGGTGATTTTTCCGACCGAGCAGATCACCATCTGATCGGTATTGTAATTCCCGGCCATAAAACGTTGGATATCCTCCCGGGTAAATGCCTTCACATTTTCGGGGGTTCCCAGGATATTCCGCCCGATCGGGTGGCCTTCAAAAATCAGCTCTTCAAAATCATCAAAGATCAGTTCTGATGGGGAATCGTTATAGGAGTTGATTTCGTCAATAATCACATCTTTCTCCTTTTTCAGTTCCTGGTCAGGGAAAGTGCTATTAATCAGAATATCGCTGAACAGTTCGATCGTACGCGGGTAATATTCTGTGAGAAATGAGGCATGGATGGCAGTTTCTTCTTTCGTTGTGTAAGCGTTCATTTCTCCACCAACATCTTCGAGCCGGCTCAGGATGTGAAATGACTTCCTTTTCAGGGTGCCTTTGAAAATTGTGTGCTCTATAAAGTGAGCCATACCCTGATCATGCGGTTCTTCATCGCGTGAGCCGGTATTAATAATGATTCCGCAATGGGAAACAGGAGAATCAACATACTGATGAACCAGCCGTATTCCATTGGGTAAAAGGGCAGAAAAATATTCCATTAATTAATTTTGAACAAGTTGCAAAAGTATTGAAAATAACGATCTCAAAAGCTTCTCCTAATCCAAATAATTTCTAATCTTCTAAATGTGATTTTTTTTGTTTTTTTTTCAGTCTATGCTTGGATGCAAACATTTTTTGATTAGTTTTGCAGCGCGTTAGAAAACAAGGTGCCATAGCTCAGTCGGTAGAGCAACGGACTGAAAATCCGTGTGTCCCTGGTTCAATTCC
>Ga0208789_1001565_pt1 | contig 12346 bp, 11 predicted proteins | sample Methanotroph_Enr_FD_187368 | JGI IMG/M metagenome (GOLD analysis project Ga0208789, IMG submission 187368) | Enriched soil microbial communities from Old Woman Creek wetland in Ohio, USA - Methanotroph_Enrichment_5 (SPAdes) (version 2) | ecosystem: Environmental > Terrestrial > Soil > Wetlands...
CTCTACTAAAGTCTTGTGGGGTGAAGACATTGATCTTAACATCGGTCAGACGGGACAGGTGGTCGACAAAGGCCTGATCGAGCGGCTGTACCATGGCGACCAAGCCTAGTTGTTTTATTTCTTGCTTCCCGCTGCTTGGGTTGAAGGCCTCGCCCATGATCGGAACATGGCTCTCAATCGCCAATAATCCGTCCACTACCGTATAGTGCACGCTTTCGAGTTGCGGTAACCGTCCGTTGAACGCGAGGTCTATCTTGGCGACGGACGTTACCTCCCGCAAGTTTTGCCTGTTTAACTCCTCGCCATTTTTCAATGTGGCAACCTGAAATACAGGCATGGAGAAACGCTCGACAAAACCGACTAGCGCACTGCTGCCGTCGGCCAAAGCAAAGGAGACCAGGTTGCCTGTAGAATCGTAGACGGTAATCTTGGAAAGCTTCGCGGCGCGACCTGTCTTGTCGGTATCCCTTGCCAATTGCTGATAGGTGTTAAACAGTGTGTCGCGGCTGATGTCCGATTGCGCATATTGCGCCAAGTACCAGAGGGTCGGTCCGAGATTTTTCTGCGTCGCCAATTGGCGCGATGCTGTCAACAGATTGTCTTTGCGTTCGGCCAGATTGTCTTCAATGACACTGGATGCCTTGCGCAGCAGCGCATTGGACTGTTCCAGATATTGTTGGCGGATGACCCAGGAGGCAGCGAGCATGGAGGCCAAGGCCACCACGAAACTGATGGTAACTGCGCCTAGTAGAAGTTTGTTTTTTAGCTGCCTGACTTTCATGCTTGGACTGTTCTTTAATTAGCCAGGAGTTGGTGGTTTGGCAGATGAGTTATCCAGACTATACGCATCAGTTAATTTCCCTTGGAGAATAGGAAAGGGCGGGGATATACCCATCGGGTGCGATAGAGGTGCCGAACGGGTATGCCGTATAGCTGTTCTGGTCGACTAATCCCAGTTTGATTAGAATGGTATGGGGCTGCTTCTTGGTTCTTCCCTCCAGAAAATTTACCGCGGCATTGAGGGTCACTCGTGCCTGACTGACGCCTTTGGTGTCGGCGGAGGCAAAAATTTCGCCCTTGCGGATAGAGTCGGCAATCTCACGGGTCAGATCATAGGCGACAATCCTGATTTTTCCGTTGAGTCCGGCCTCTTTGATCGGCAATATGGCAGCCGGCGCGCAGCCGGTGCAGCCAAGCACATAGTCGAGATTTTTGCCGTGTTCGGCGAGCAATTGCGCCGCCAATTGCGACTGCTCTATCCGGTCGCTGTCGCCGTACTTGATGTCGACAATATTGACCTTGATGGCTGCCTTATGTGCCGCTTCGAAGGTGCCTTCGACCTCGCCCTTGACCCAGCCCGCGTCAAAGGGGCCGGGTAGCAATGCTATATTGATCGACTTCAAACCGCGGCGTTGCGCATCGCGGATCACCCATTGCGTGGCTTCGATGCCCATGCCTTTTAGCGAGGTGGTTACCTTGATTGTCAAATCGTCGCTGGTGCTGTCGTTCGCCAATTCGAAGACCGGGATGCCTAGTGCGCGGGCTTTGGCTATCGAGGAATTGTTGGCGGTCTGGCTGATCGGTGAAATGACGATGGCATCGTATTTTGCGGCAATGGCTTCGTCCATTTTGCGCAATTGGCCGATCAAGTCTCTGTATCCGTCTGCCGGCAAGATGTCCACTGCGACCCCTAGGCGTCTGGCTTCGCTGATTACCCCATAATTACAGCTGGCCCAGTAAGGATCTTTCATATGCGGAAACAAAAAAGCAATGCGCCACGGCTTGCGGGCAGGCGGGGACATCGCGTAATGGCTGTTTACCACATGGCCGCTGTCCAATGCCTCATCCGCCGATCCTTGTTGCTTGATCGGCGGGTAAATGGAATAGACGGGGATAGGATCGAATTTATCGTTAGCAGGTGTTGCTGCGGTGTCTGCTGACGCAGGAGCCGTGGCCGCACTTAGCAAAAGAATGCAGGGGATGATTTGACGGGGAAAGATTTTTGCAAGGCTTATTGTTTCCATTTTCTCTGTTTCGAGTTTCAAGAAAGGCAGCAATTCTTCCGATATTTTCATGGTGGCTTTTACATGCCCACTCGGCCATTAAACGCATGCGACAAGGTACCGCTGTCGGTAAACTCCAGCTCGCCGCCCATTGGTACGCCGTGTGCGATCCGGCTGGCGGGAACTTGGTGTTTTCTGGCCAGTTCGCCGATAAAGTAGGCGGTCGCTTCGCCTTCGACCGTGGAGTTGGTCGCCAGGATCAGTTCCTTGATATGGCCTGTCGCCAGCTGTTGTTCCAGCTGATCCAGGCCGAGTTCGTCGGGCCCTATGCCGTCCAGCGGGGATAAGCGCCCGTGCAGTACAAAATAGCGGCCTTTGAATACCGTGGCCTGATCGACGATCCAGACATCGGCGGGGCTTTCCACGATGCAGATGATGGAGTCGTCTCTTGAATTGTCGGCGCAGATTTCGCAAACGTCGCCTTCGGTCAAGGTGCGGCATTGCCTGCAATGGCCCATTTCTTCAATTGCGCGCAGCAGCGTTTGGGCGAGCATGTTTGCGCCATTGCGGTCGCGCTGGAGCAGGTGAAACGCCATGCGCTGGGCAGTCTTTGGGCCGACGCCGGGCAGGCAGCATAAGTTCTGGATCAACTGCCCTAATAGACCTTTTCTGTGCATCTTAGAAAGGAAGCTGGAATCCGGGAGGCAAGGGCATTCCTGATGTGACATCCGCCATTTTTTCTTTTTTCATTTTTGCGACTTTATTGACTGCATCGTTGATGGCCGCCGCGACCAAGTCTTCCAGCATGTCCTTATCTTCGCCCAGCAGGGAAGGGTCGATGGTGACCTTTCTGGCTTCGCGCTTGCCGGTCATCAGGATGGTTACCAGGCCGCCGCCGGATTCGCCCATGACCTGCATGGCGTTCAGTTCTTCCTGGGCTTTTTTGAAATTTTCCTGCATTTTCTGGGCTTGTTGCATGATGTTGCCGAGTGCGTTTTTCATTTGCTTGTCTCCAATTAGATGGGTTCTATAGTACCGGGCATAACCCTGGCGCCCAAGTGTTCTTTTAATGCCTGGACATTTTCGTCTGAATTAATTGCGTCGACCGCCGCTTGTTGTTTGTCTTCGCGCGCCTTGGTCAACTGCACTGCGGGTGTGGCGACCGTGGTTTTTTCGGTCGTGATCACCAGTTTTAAAGGCGCATTGCGATAAGTCTGTAATGCCTTTTGCAGGTTTTCTTCGGTACGGATGCTGCGCAGTTGTTTATGGCCCGGATCCAATATCAAGGTGCAGACTGTATCGTCAATATTTTCCAGTACGCAATTGTGGGCCAGCTCGCGGGTCAGGCCGCTGATTTTCATTGCGGCAACCATTTCCATCCAATTAGAATCGTAGGTTTGCACAACGGTTTCTGCAGGACTTTTTTCGGCGACGACAGCGGGTTGTTCCGTTACCGCCGGCTTATAGGCGGGTTGCGTTTGCGTGCTGATAATGGGTTGGCGAACTTGAGCCGGTTTAACCGGCGCGGGTGCTGTGCCGGCCGGCCTGAAAGTCAGCATGCGCAGCATGACCATCTCAAAACCGCTGCGCGGATCGGGTGCCAAGTCCAGGTCGCGCTGTCCGACCAAGCCTATCTGGTAATAAAGCTGCACGTCTTCGGGAGTCAGCTTGGCTGCCAATGCCGCAATCATATCCACGTCAAAATCATGATCGACGGCGCCCGGCACTTGTTGCAGCAAGGCGATGCGATGCAGGACTTGTAAAATCTGTTGCAGCACATCGCTAAAGTCCGGCGTTAAGTTGGCTAGTTCGTTTATTTTGTCGAGTATTGCTGCCGCATCGCCCTCGGCCAACGCCGTTAATATGTCCTCGACCGGTTGCTGCGCCACGGTGCCCAGCATCGCGTTGACTTCTTCCGTACCGACTTTGCCGTTGCCGTAAACAATGGCTTGGTCGAGCAAGCTTAAGCCGTCGCGCATACTGCCGTCGGCGGCGCGGGACAGCAATTTTAAAGCGCCCGGTTCGGCTTCAATGTGTTCCTGTTGAAGGATGAATTCCATCTGGGTGAAGATCTGTCCGGGCAGCAAACGTTTCAGATTAAACTGCAAGCAGCGGGACAGCACGGTGACAGGGATTTTATGGGGATCGGTGGTGGCCAGCAGGAATTTTACATGCGCGGGCGGCTCTTCCAGCGTTTTCAGCAAGGCATTGAAACTGTGCCCGGACAGCATATGTACTTCGTCGATTAGGTAGACTTTATAGCGGCCGTGATTGGGCGCATATTGCGCGTTGTCGAGCAAGTCGCGGGTGTCTTCGACCTTGGTGCGGGATGCAGCATCGACTTCGATCAAGTCCAGGAAGCGTCCTTCGTCCAGATCGCGGCATACGCTGCACTTGCCGCAGGGATTGAAATCCTGGAGGTTTTCGCAATTGATGGCTTTGGCTAAAATCCGGGCAATGGTGGTTTTGCCTACGCCGCGCGTTCCGGTAAACAAATAGGCATGATGAAGCCGATCATGTTGCAAAGCGTTCATTAACGATTTGACGACATGCTCTTGTCCGACAACTTCTGTGAAATTATGGGGACGCCATTTTCTGGCGAGAACCTGATAATTCATGGCAGGCTCGAAAGGTAAGTAGTGTTTGGGTGGCGATCATGCCAGCCACATCCCGGCACACGAATCTGCTGCTACCGTTGCTCCCTTCCGGGCCTGGCGGGGTTTACAGCGTATCGTTGCGAGAGGACCGACACGATCACCATTAAACATTAGCCGTACTGGCTAAAGGACGGCTATTATCGTTGAATCGGTTTAATAACACAAGTCGAAATGGCATAAGTTTTGTATAAGGCTGGAAAGAAAGCGGTTAAGTTTAATAATGGAACACAGACGACACTGATTTGACGGATAAGAACCGATAAAGCAGGGCTCTTCTTCATAAAGAAGTTGCAAATAAATTTACGCAGACGGCACATTTATAATGCGCATGCCGCTTTTTTAAAAGCCGTGTAAATCCGCCTAATCGGTGTCTCTGTGTTCTATTTATTATACATCATTCTCTCTCGTCCTCCGGTTAGGCCGTCTGGTCGCATCCGGCCCTGGCCAAATAATCACTGCCGTCCTGAGCCGGTTCTTGCCGAAACTGGACATCCGGTCGAAGTCCTCGCAGGCGATAGGGATAAATTGGCAATCGAGTTCGCTTTGCCGACCTTCCTCGGGATCGGGATCGTGCATGTACAGACAGTCATCGTCGAAGCCGCTCATCACCACCCAGTGCGGGGCTTTTTTCCGATCCATCCGAAAGGTGCTGATCAGGATCAACGGTATCGCGCCGGACTTGAAGGCGCTGATCAGGTCGTTCTGGCTGATATTGGCGTAATGTACCTTGATGTCTTGTTCTTGCGCCTCGCGTTTGAAGCAGTTGTCGACCAGTTCCACGACCTGCTTTTTTTCCTCATTGCGCACGCCGTCTATAAATAAAGTTCCTGTCTGGTTAACCCAGACTTCAACCGTAAATTGCCGCCGTTTTGCCGCCAGCGCCAGGCCTATCGGGTGACAGCCGCCATGCCCCGACGTCATGAAAATGGTTGTGGCCTCGCGCCACAGGTTGATCTCTTCTTCCTTGGAGGGTTGGTAGGCCCTGTTTAAGCCGTGCATAGCCATCATCAGCGACGCGGGGCCGCAGGTAAACGGCGTATTTTGCCTTAACCAGTGTACCGACCGGTGTTGCAGGGTATCGTGGTAACGGCGGATGCGTTTTTGGTAGCGCAATGCGTCTTTGTGGTCTTCATAATAATCGCGGTAGATGCCGAATTTCTGGTAGCCCAAAGATTCATAAAGCTTGATAGCTGCAACGTTATCGACGCTGACCTCAAGGCGCAGATGCAATCTGCCTGCCTCGTTGGCGGATTGTTCTCCTGCCGCCATCAGCAGCTTGGCGACGCCGGTGCCTCTTTGCGATGGGGCAACGGCCAGCGAATAGACCCGGGCGAGCCGGGTGCCGGGGTGATAAATAATCAGCACGTAACCGCTGATTACGTTTGCCTGCTCTGCAACCAGCAGGGCGCGATGTTCCGTAGTTATCCAATGCTTGAAACTGCGCCGGCTTAATTGGTCGGTGTCGAAACAGGTTTTTTCAAGCGCTACCAGCTGATCGAGATCGGCCAACAGGGCGGGGCGGATTAAGATGTTCAAGACGATACCCCCGAGAGTCCTTGTACAATAACCTGTCTGGCGCGGAATAACACCATTTCCTGCCAAGCTCGGTCGTCTGGGTAAAAATGGCGGCGCATGATTTTTCTATGTTCCAAACGGGCTGGCTCATTACCGGATTGCGCCCACAGTTGATGATCGCGCAGCAGGATTTCAAACAGTTGGTCGGTGCTGAAGGTGCCGAATTCCAGCGTAATATAACAACTGCGTTCATTCATGATTGCATGCCAGGCATAATCCAACAGTCCTGTTTTCGGCACCGAGCTGGATGTGCCCAGCAACGGCAATGCCACCGAATCGCCGTACCAGTTTTGGGCTGCGCGCGTTCCGGCACTGTCCGGCTGATGGTCGCAAATGATTTCCCCATAGCCGTAAGACCCGAGGCCGGTATGCAGATCGATGACCGCCAAATCCCGCTGTTGCAGGGCGTATTTGCGCATCAGGTCTTCACAGACCAGCCTGCCGTGCGCGGGCGCCTTTCCTCCATAAAACGGCCCGGATGGATCGCTGTATTGCCCGGCGCTGATGGCTTTTTCCAGCGCCACGCGGCCATACTGTTGCTCAAACTCGGCAAGGTCTATTTGTCTTTGTGCGGCATCCGTTAAACACAGTGTTTCTTTGATTAACTCATAGTCTTTGTTTTCAGGCAACGGCTTGGAAAAATCGACGCTATTGCGGTTAAGGTCGACGCCGTTTGCATCGCAACGCCGTTGCCAGGCATAACCCCACGGCGTCAGGGCATGGATCATCAATACCGCGGTATCGGCCGGAATAACGACATGTCCCTCGGCAATCAAACCCAGTTGATCGGTTTGTATCGCGCTGCCCGCAAAGCCTTCAATGCCGTGGGTTCCTCCGAGCAAAACCAGTACCCGAGAGGCATCCTCCGGGCCGATCCAGACGGTGTCGGTAATCAGCTGTTCGCCTTCAGGTCCGATGCCGGGGCAAGGATAAGGCAGGCATTGAGTATGGACGGATAATTTATTTAACTGCGCCAGCCAGCGTTGCCGAGCGGCGGTATAGCTGCCCGGAAAAACGGTGGTATCGATAGCGGCAAGAGGAAGGCAATATGACATGACGGTTACCTGAAGTTTTTCTTAAGCATAGACCCAGTTAAGTTAATCATGAAATATTTCTCAATACCCATAAAAACTCCTTGTGCAAATAACCGACTGGTTTCAGAATTAGGCCTTATCTTACTACAGGATCTTATTGATATGGCGCGAACCCTTCTGGTTGTTGATGATCTTTCCGACTGGAGTCCCTATTATCCAAGCGAGCAGGTCATCACTTTTGAAGCCTATCTTGCGATCGAACAGGGTGAGTCTCAGCAGCGGGTGCGCATCATCAATCTATGCAGCAGCTATCGCTACCTTTCCGACGGCTATTATTGCTCGTTGCTGGCCGAGGCCCGAGGCCATCACGTTATTCCTTCGGTTAAAGTGCTGAACGATCTGGGCAAAAAGGCGCTCTACCGGCTCCAGCTTGACGACTTGTCGCAGACGCTGGAGCGCGCATTTAAAAGTACCGACAAGGACAGAGAAATAACCTTGATGAGTTACTTCGGCACCACGCCCGATCCGGCTTTTCAGGAACTCGCCAGGCAGCTGTTTGAACGCTTTTCCTGCCCCATTCTGGAAGTGACGCTACGCTGTAAGCAGCAATGGGAAATCATCGGTTTAAAGGCCGTATCGCACCGGCACCTGGATGATGAAAAGCAAACCATTTTTGCCGACGCGCTGGATAAATTCAGCACCAAAGTCTGGCGCAAGGGCCGTGCGCGCAAAGCGGCGCGATTCGATCTTGCTATCCTGATTAACCCGGAAGAACAATTGCCGCCAAGCAACATGGGCGCCCTTAAAAAGTTCATCAAAATCGGCAGGCAACTGGGTATCGAGATAGAACTGATAACGCAGCAACATTATGTGCGCCTACCCGAGTTCGACGGCTTGTTTATACGCGAAACCACCAACATCGATCATCACACCTACCGTTTTGCGAAGAAGGCAGAGGCTGAGGGCTTGGTAGTTATCGACGACCCGACTTCGATGCTGCGTTGCACCAATAAAGTCTATTTGGCCGACCTGTTTCGCACGCATAAGGTGCCTACGCCCAAGACCTGGCTGCTGCACAAAGGCAATGCCACTCACTTGGACAGAGTGGAAGCGGAAGCCGGCTTTCCGATGATTATAAAAATTCCGGATGGCTCTTTTTCTCGCGGCATCGTTAAAGTGAATGACCGGAAAGAGTTGGAACTCAAAGTGGAGGAGCTGTTTCAAAAATCAGCACTGTTGCTGGCGCAGGAATTTCTTTATACCGATTTTGACTGGCGCATCGGCATTTTTAATAACAAGGCCTTATATGCGTGTCGCTATTACATGGTCAAAAACCACTGGCAGATATATCGCCACGGCAGCAGCCGAACCGATGCCGGTAACTTTGATACCTTACCGACGTTTGAGGTTCCTAAAGCTGTGCTCGATGTTGCATTAAAAGCTACCCTTCCGATAGGCAACGGTTTATACGGCGTGGATGTTAAGGAAAAAGACGGCAAAGGTTATGTGATAGAAGTCAATGACAACCCCAACATCGACAGCGGCGTCGAGGACAAATATTTGGGCGATGAGTTGTATCGGTTGATTATGACCGAATTGCTGCGGCGCATGGAAAATCGCAGTAAAGGGGTATGAAAGTTATTTATCTCGTAATTGCCCGCGCCTTTATTGATAAGTAGATTTTGAATCAGCCAAAGCAAGCTTTGGACTCCAGGAAATTTAAATGTCGGAGTTCAAAGCTTGCTTTGAACATTACACCCAATTTCAATGTCTTTACACCCTCTGCTGGGAGGGCAATGCCATTATGTTAAGCGCCGTAGGCGCGGCCCGCTCCTACGGTATCTCAATGTGCCTAACTTAATGGCATTGGGGTATGGAGGGGATTTAAGAAGCCAAAATTATATTTAACTCCGTGATTGTATGTCGCCTCAGCTCGGATGAACCGCCAGCCAGATGGTATGAAGGCCGGGCGGCGTCCATTCAACCCTGTGTCGGGTATGGGCGGGAATCAGCAGATAATCGCCGGCATTTAAATGAAAGCTTTGGTTGTTTTGTTCATAAACAATGATCGCTTGTCCCTGAATCAGCAGCACCCATTCATCCCCATCCTGATCGTACCATTGTCCTTCCGGTGTCGCATGGCCCTTGGATATGATCCGCTCAATCCGAACATTATCCCGCTTGTAGAGACATTCAAACAGTTCTTCCGTCAGTTGCTCGGGTATGTTTTCAAAAATATTGGCGTTAACAGGATTCATAAGGTTTTTATGGCTTAAGGGGCTAAATGCTATTGTATAATGACTGTTGTTCGGCATGCAGATACTCTGCAAGCAATCGGAAAATAAATCACCCATTTTAGAGAGCAAGACAATCAGCAACGCATCGGTAAGTTTAACAGAGCCATCGGAAGGAAACCGGAGCGTTGCGATTATCGGCGGCGGCCCCGCAGGATTAATGGCTGCGGAAATTTTAAGTCAGGCGGGCGTGAAGGTCGATCTGTACGATGCGATGCCGTCGGTAGGACGAAAATTCCTGATGGCGGGCAAAGGCGGGATGAACATTACCCATTCCGAACCTTACGATCAGTTTTTGTCCCGCTACGGTTCCCGTCAAACCCAAATCAAAGCGCTGCTGGATACATTCGGGCCTGAGGCTTTAAGGGCTTGGGCGCATAAGTTGGGTTTTGACACGTTTATCGGCTCGTCAGGCAAAGTGTTTCCCGTCGATATGAAGGCCGCGCCGTTGTTGCGGGCATGGCTGCATCGCTTGCGTGAGGATGGCGTGAGCTTTCATATGCGCCATCAATGGCTGGGCTGGGATGACTGGCTGCTGCATTTTCAAACGCCGGATGGCGAGAAAAAGGTCAGTGCCGATGCGGTAGTGCTGGCTTTGGGCGGCGGCAGCTGGTCGCGGCTGGGTTCTACCGGCGCATGGGTGCCGCTGTTGGCCCAACGCGGGATTTTGGTCGAGCCGCTACAGCCTTCCAACTGCGGGTTTGACGTAGGTTGGAGCGAGTTTTTCCAGAGCCGCTTTGCCGGACAGCCGTTGAAGCCGGTGCTGGCGTCTTTTACCGGTTCGGATGGCTTTGAATTTTGCGAACAGGGCGAGTTGGTTGTGACAGCCAATGGCGTTGAAGGCAGTTTAATTTACAAGATGTCTGCCCTGCTACGCACTCAGATTACGGCAACGGGAGCGGCAGTGATTTATCTTGATTTGGTTCCCGGCAAAGACAAGCAGTTTTTGGTCGACAGGATTTCAGCGCCGCGCGGCAAGCTCAGTATGGCTAATCACTTGCGCAAGCGTATCGGCATTGACGGTGTAAAGGCCGGTTTGCTGAGAGAGCTTTTATCGAAAGAAGATTTTAACGACCCGGTTCGCCTTGCCGAGGCTATCAAGGCGCTGCCGGTTAAACTGGTGGCGGCAAGGCCGATGGATGAGGTAATCAGCACCGCGGGCGGCGTCAGCTTTGAGGCGCTCGACGAGAACTTGATGATACGCGCGATGCCGGGTGTATTCTGCGCCGGTGAAATGCTGGACTGGGAAGCGCCGACCGGCGGCTATTTGCTGAGCGCCTGTTTCGCCGGCGGGCGTGTTGCAGGGGAGGGCGTATTGGCCTGGTTAAAATGCAACGACTCAACCGCTGGAAAAATGGAACACGGATGACACGGATTAGACTGATAATCACTGATTTAAAAGTGTCCAAAAAACTTGGCTTCGGTTTTTAAAAATCCCTCTAATCCGTGCCATCCGTGTTCCAATATAAAATTAGCATCTACTAAGTCGTTACAAATAAACTAAAATATGAACAAAAGAATTACCGGATCAAAGTCTATGTTGAAGAAAAAGGCCGCTAATATTTTTAACTTTTACCAAGGCAGCGTTTAAGGGCGGCTATGAAAACTCCAAAAAGTATTGAACCGCTGGTGCGGGATGGCCTCGTCGACGAGGTGCTTCGTCCGCTAAAGAGCGGCAAAGAAGCGGCCGTCTATGTGGTCTTGTCTGAAGGCGAGATTCGCTGCGCCAAAGTCTATAAAGAAGTTAACCAGCGCGGTTTTCACAAGCAGGCCCAGTACCAGGAAGGGCGCAAGGTGCGCAACAGCCGTCAGGCGCGTGCGATGGAAAAAAACACCCGCTTCGGACGCAAGCAGCAGGAAGAGGTTTGGCAAAATGCCGAAGTCGATGCGTTATATCGTCTTGCCGCCGCCGGTGTGCGCGTTCCGCAGCCTTATAACTTCGTCGAGGGCGTGTTGCTGATGGAGCTGGTCACCGACGAACACGGCAGCGCAGCGCCCCGGCTTAACGACCTTGAATTGAGCCGCGAGCAGGCGCTGGAATATCACGGCTTGCTGATCAAGGAAGTGGTCAGGATGCTGTGTGCCGGACTGGTGCATGGCGATCTTTCTGAATACAACATACTGGTTGACGCCAACGGCCCGGTCATCATCGATCTGCCTCAGGCCGTCGATGCGGCGGCGAACAATAATGCCGCGCGAATGCTGGAACGTGATGTCGACAATCTGGCCGATTATTTCGGCCGCTTTGCGCCCGAGCTGCTCAAAACCGAATACGGCAAAGAGATCTGGAAACTCTACGAGAGCGGCGATTTAACGCCGCAAGTCGAATTGACCGGCCGGTTTAAGGCCAGCACCAAAGTGGCGGATGTTCGCAGCATTATGCGCGAAATCAATGATGCCCGTGACGAGGCGATACAACGGCGTTATGAGCATGAAGATTAGCTATGAGTGAGCAACAACCGGGAAACCCGCTGCATGGTGTGACCTTGGAAACGATAGTCAAAGAATTGGTAGCCGATTATGGCTGGGCCGAACTGGGCCGGTTGATCGACATCCGGTGCTTTAATAACGATCCCAGCATCAAATCGAGTTTGAAGTTTTTAAGGAAGACGGACTGGGCCAGAAAGCAGGTGGAAGCGTTGTATCTTTCAAGAAAAGGCAGCTGAATATTATGTTTTCAGTGTTGTAGGGCGGTTTCGCGCAGCAAACCGCCACACAAGCACAACGCCGATGACAGCCTGACGAAGTTGCGGCGGATTGCCTGTGGCGAATCCGCCCTACAA
>Ga0208789_1001566_pt1 | contig 12339 bp, 6 predicted proteins | sample Methanotroph_Enr_FD_187368 | JGI IMG/M metagenome (GOLD analysis project Ga0208789, IMG submission 187368) | Enriched soil microbial communities from Old Woman Creek wetland in Ohio, USA - Methanotroph_Enrichment_5 (SPAdes) (version 2) | ecosystem: Environmental > Terrestrial > Soil > Wetlands...
ACGAACAGGCGAACCAAGGTTTTGACAAAGACAAAGATGCCCTAAAGATGATGAATACCGATCTCCTTGTACCTAATATCTATACAATATCTTCAGACACTAAGCAGCTATCAATCAACGGGATGCCTCAACCTGCCGATAGTACCTCAAAGATCCCTCTGGGAATTACAACTTTAAGCGACGGGTGGATTATTATTAATGCAAAAGATATCAGCCGGTTACCATCATCTCAGCATATCTATCTCGTCGATGCCGAACAGGGAGTTACCCGGGATTTGAAACAACAACCCGAATATCGCTTCTACCTTAAAAAGGGAGAATACAATGCCCGGTTTACACTGGTTTTCTCCCTGAGTGATATTGTTAAACTTCCGGCCATCGTCGAAAAAATGTTTACCATATTGCGCTCGGGAAATCTGTTAATCGTGAAAGTAAACCTCCCGTTAAACGGTAGCGGCACCCTGCTTTTAACCAATGTACTGGGGCAGGTCATCCTTCAAAAAGCGGTATCCGGAATTGAAACGGTGGAAATCAACCCTTACGGGGGTAGTAGTATTTATATTGTCACCCTTGTTTCAGGCAACCGGAAAGAATCAGAAAAAATATTGATACGAAAAGATTATGAATAACCAAAATATACCATCAACAGTAAAGAGGCTTTTATTATTCATTTGCTTCTTTGTCATTACGATAGTACTTTACATCCCTGCATGCGCCCAGGAACATCCGCCAAGACCAATTGAAGTTGTTTTAAGCACGACAGTTATCACAGCGCAAAATCTCAGTTTTGGGACGTTTATTGTTGATAATAGCACAATCGGTTCAATAACTGTCAGACCTGATGGAGGACGATCAGCAACAGGGAATGTTATCATACCAGCAACTTCCTCGATTGTCAGTCCTGCGCTTTTTATTGTAACGGCTTTACCTGGAACTCTTATAACAATTCAAGGATCTACTACCACTTTAACCGGAAGTAATGGAGGATCAATGACATTGACGATGTCCGATTCTGACCCTATGTCACCTTTTATTGCACCTCAGTCGAATACACCAGGAGGCGTAAACACTGAAGTACAGGTAAGAGTCGGTGGTAAATTGACCGTAGGCACATCCGGCATTGGTGGGGAAAATCCTGCCGGTCTCTACGGCGGTCCGTTTATCGTTACTTTTATCCAACAATAATTCCATACTTCTAATCTTATATGCCACATTCAGTTACGCTACCAAATCTCAAATACCGGAAATACAGCCGCATTCCCGGTATTTTGATGATTACAGCGTACCTGCTTGTACTACTGACCGCATTACCTGTTATTGGTTTCGCCCAGGACCAAACTGAATATGACGAGATCTCCGTATTTTTAAATGTTCAAAAGGTTGGTGGAGCCGAAATATCGGCTGTTATCCGGGATGAAACTGTTTATCTTCCCGTTGTCGATATCTTCTCTTTTTTGAAAATAAAAAATAATCCCTCCGCCCAGCTTGATTCCGTTTCGGGCTTTTTTATAAATCAACAGGCGATCTACTCCATTGACAAAACAAAAAACAGGATCACCTACCAGGGAAAAGTCTATGACCTGAAAAGTGACGATATGATCAAAACGGAGACCAATCTTTACCTGAGATCACCTTTTTTCGGGGAGATATTTGGCCTGGATTGTATTTTTAGTTTCCGCAGTTTATCTGTAACACTGAATACGAAAATAGAATTGCCGGTCATCCGCGAAATGCGCCAGGAACAGATGCGGTCAAATATCAGCAAGCTTAAAGGGGAGGTAAAAACTGACACCATCATCGGGCGAAAATACCCGGCCTTTCATTTCGGAATGGCCGACTGGTCGGTGCAATCCACCCAGCAGCTGAAAGGGCGGACCGATACCCGCTTAAACCTGGCACTCGGAACTGTGATTGCCGGTGGTGAAGCCAATGCCCTGCTTAACTACAGCAACAACACCCCATTTACAGAAAAACAACAACAATATTTGTGGCGGTTTGTCAATAACGACCGGCCGGTTTTACGCCAGGTCATGGCCGGGAAAATATATACGCAGGTGACTTCCTCCATCTACGATCCGATTGTCGGTGTTCAGTTTACAAATACACCAACCACCTACAGGCGCTCCTTCGGAACTTACACGCTGAGCGATATCACTGAGCCGAACTGGACAGTGGAGCTTTATGTCAATAACGTACTTGTCGATTACCTTGTAGCCGATGCTTCGGGTTTTTATAAATTTGAGGTGCCGCTGGTTTATGGCAATTCGGCAGTAAAACTCAGGTTTTATGGTCCCTGGGGTGAGGAGCGGATCAAAGAAGAAAATATCAGTATCCCGTTCAACTTTCTTCCTGCAAAAGAGCTGGAGTATTCGGTAAGCGCCGGTATCGTCGAAGACACGCTAAGTAGCCGGTTTTCGCGTGCAACCGTGAATTACGGCGTCAGCCGCCGTTTAACAATGGGTGGCGGAGTTGAATACCTTTCTTCGGTGACAACCGGAAATACAATGCCATTCCTAAGCGCCTCGCTCAGGTTAATGAGTGGTCTGCTTCTTACCACAGAATACACCTACGGGGTACGCACAAAAGGATTGCTCAGCTACCGGCTCCCTTCCAATTTACAATTTGAACTGAATTATACCAGGTACGATAAAGGGCAAAAAGCAATTATTTACAACTACCTTGAAGAGCGTAAGGCGGTGATTTCCATCCCGATAAAAGGAAAGAATTTCGCTGCTTATTCAAGGCTGACGGTCAACCAGATTGTCCTTCCGAGCCTTAAAAACACCAACGCCGAAATGCTCTGGTCAGGATCTGTATATGGCGTGAGTACCAATTTCACTACTTACGGATTATTTACCGATCTCACCAACCCCTATCTGTACAGTAATTTATCCCTTGCGTTTCGGTTGCCGTCGCGCATTACAATTACTCCGCAGGTTCAATACGAGTACAACAATAGCCAGTTGATTTCGGCCCGTACAAATCTCGAAAAACCCTTATTCAAACATGGGTATTTAAATATGTCGTACGAACAAAACTTCAGGAGTAATACCCGGAGTATTGAAGTGGGGTTCCGTTATGATCTCTCATTTGCCCAGACCGGGTTTTCGGTCCGGAACACGAACGACCAGACAACACTTGTTGAATCGGCCAGGGGTAGTTTGCTTTACGACAGGAAGACACGTTACCTTGGGACAAATAACCGGACCAGCGTAGGAAAAGGTGCGATAACGCTTCTCCCCTTTCTCGATGTTGATGGTAATGGCAAACGCGATCCGGGGGAACCCAAAGCGGCCAACCTGCAGTTCAGGATCAATGGCGGGACAATTGTTCGTAATGATAAGGACACCACGATACGCATTCTTGATCTCACCCCCTACACAAGTTATTTGCTGGAACTGGATAAAAACAGTTTTGACAATATCTCGTGGCAGATGCACAACCTGACCATGAAGGTGATGATCGATCCGAACCAGTTTAAAACCATTGAAGTTCCGATCTCTGTGATGGGTGAAGGATCAGGAACAGTTTATAACGGATCGAAAGGCCAGGGACGGATGCTGGTTTGCTTCTACCGGAGTGATTCAACGCTTGCCGCGCGCACCCTCACCGAATCGGATGGCTATTACAGTTACCTGGGGCTTAAGCCGGGGAAATATACCGTTCGCATAGATCCGGAGCAGCTTAAAAAGTTAAAGATGGTCTCCTCCCCCGTACTGATACCGATTACTATTGCCTATTCCTTCGACGGAGATATTGTTGAAAGCCTGGACTTTAAACTGAGTCTTAGCAAAGAACAGGTTACTGATACAACGAATATTGTTCCCCGGGTTGAACCTGCGAAGGCTGATTCTTCAAATGCGGTACCAGTTATTATAAAACCAATTAATAACGATCCTGTTAATAAAGTTGCCCCTGAAAATAAATCCCAGGAACTGATCAATAACAAGTCAACAATTATCGGCTATGAGGGTGATGTACTTCAGATCGGAGCTTTTAAATTCAGGACTAACGCATTGGTGGCACTCAAAAAACTCGAAGAAATCACCGGGAAACCCGCTATTTTGGTTTACGAAGAGGGTTATTACAAAGTGCGGATTTCGGGTTTTGCCAATCGTACACTTGCCAGTCAGTTTGCACTCCAATACCCGAAATTGGGATTCCATTTTTTATATATTCCTGTTATTAAGCCGGATCGATCAATCCAGGTTGGAGAATTCCTTAATGAAAAAGATGCCGTAAATGCGCAGAATGAATGGATGAAACGAACAGGAAAACCGGTTACTATCATCTATGACAATGCGCTTTACAAAGTGCGTATGTCAGGACCGTCAGCAAATAAAAAGTCCGACTCAATCTATTCTAACCCGGTTCAGACTTTGAACACGGAGGATTACCCTGGAAAACATCGTGTTACTGAGGATCGTGACAACCCTGTTTCCAACAAGCAATATAGCGCTGTGATCCAGGTTGGGGCTTTTGTGGATCAAAAAAATGCAATCAAAGCTAAAAACAAACTCTCCGCAGTTACCGACCTTCCGCTAACCCTCCTATTTATCGATGGATTTTACAAGTTACGAATTAGCGGATTCAAAGGCCGTGTACAGGCATTCGAATTCCTGCCAAAACTTCATGCCCTTGGATTCGCTGAAGCCTATGTGGCGCGTGTAAAACAAATTTAGATTGATTCAAGTTTAAATAATCTTATTTTTGATGGCTGAATATTTACAAAAAATCTTGTACTAATTTTGGGAACTGACGTAATAGAAATCAAATGCCAGCTATTTCATATCTAAAAAAAAGGATCGGAGGTTCCTACCTGGTCTGGTTTCAAAATAGCAATATGTACTTTCAGCTTGAAGAACCGGCTTGGTTTGTTTTCAGAAAAACTGCAAAAAGGTACAAATCAGCAACTATTGCCAAAGAATTCGCCATCCGTTATGGCACCACGCATGGTGAAAGCCTGGCATTTGTTAGGGATATCCGTTCTGAAATTGAAAAAATGAACCAGGTAGACAATCTGCAAAATAAAGCCGGTCAATTTTCCAAGGAGCTGGATGAACACAATTTTGTCCCTTATTCCATTCACCATTACAGACTGGGGAATAAACTGATCGCATTCTCCTATGAGAGCCGTCTTTTTGAGCATTACCTTCATCCCCTGGTCTGTCATTTTGAAACAACAGAACAGAACCCTGAAATGCCTCTTTTTGAATTGTTTGCCCACCAGGGGCAAATCGTTTTCCGTTATAACGGCGAGGTAAAGGGAGTATGGACAAATGAAGAGACGCACCTTGTGAAAGGGCTGATCTTTATGTACCTGGTCAATGTTATGCATAACAAAACTGATGCCGACTGGCTGATGACTGTTCATGCTTCGGCGATTACCAATGGGAAGAAAACTATCCTGTTTTCCGCGGCACCAGGTAAGGGAAAAACAACCATAGCTGCCCTGCTCCAGGCGCGCGGATACCGTTTAATTTCAGACGATTTCGTTCCGATAGACCGCTCTTCGTTTTGCGCGTATCCTTTCCCGATTGCCATGTCGGTTAAAGAAGGAGCCATGGATTTACTCACACCACTATTCCCGGAGTTGGAGCAAAAAACGCTTACCTATATCTCACCTGAAAAAAGTGTAAGGTACCTGGCGCCGGATCATCATCAAGGAGTCACAAGTGAGATTTATCCTGTTCATGAATTCATTTTTGTACATTACGACAACTCCGTTGATTTCATTTGGGAGAAACTTGATCCCATCACGGCGATAAAACAGCTTCTCCAGGAGGCCTGGATTGCGCCCGCGCCAGGCAATGCGGCACTTTTACTGGATCGGATACTGCAAATTTCATTTTTTCAGCTGACCTATTCCAACAATGAAAAGGCGCTTGAAGCAATTACCAACCTGTTCAGGGTGTGAAATAATGCAACCTTACCATCCATGACAGTTTAAATAAAAACTTACAGATGAACAGACCAAATAATTTGATTTTTATTTTATTCCACACCCTAAATCATGCATAACAAGGAATTATTCTACTTCACCGGTAAATGCCTTATGCTTGATGAAGACCCGGAATTCAGGAAGGAAATTCTTGAGAAGATCTCAGCAGATGCCATTGAATGGCAACAATTTGTAGGATTTTGCAGTAATCACCTGATTCTGCCGGTGATCTATCTGAAATTCCAATCACATGGCATCATCGATTTTCTACCGGAGGAACTGGCTGAATTTCTTAAAGAGATTTACAATTTAAACCGGTCACGAAACGATCAGATTCTGAGACAACTGAAGGGAATCACAGTGGTTCTGAATAAAAGCAATATTCATCCGGTGTTTCTAAAGGGAGCAGCCCATCTGCTGGACGATCTCTATTCCGACATTGGTGAACGTATCCTGGGCGATATTGATATTCTGGTTCCTGAAAAAGATTACCTTCCTTCTGTCAGACTTTTGGAAAACGATGGGTATTCGTGTATTACGCCCACTCCGGTTTTCTTTATCATTGAAAAGCTGAAACATTATCCGGCCATATCAAAACCTGGAAGTCCCGCCATTCTTGAGATTCACCGGTTACTGACAGATGAGAATTATAGCTGGTTTAATCCCGCAATAACTGATCAGGAAAAAAAAACTGTTAATGCGCTTAAGGGCTGCTACGTGCTCACCGATCGTCACCAAATTATTCACAATTTTGTTCACGCCCAGCTACATCATTGGGGGCATATCAATGGCATTGTAGCTTTCCGCGATCTCTATGATTTATACCTGCTCTCAAAAAGATCAGCGATTAAAGAAACACTCCCATTAATTAAATGCAGGCAAAAAGCGATAGCATACTTTGTATTTGCAGGGAAAGCATTTGGACTAAACGGAAGGTTTTACCCCAAAAGCAACTTTTCAGCATGGTTTTTTTTAAAAAGACATAATCTAAACCTGAATTCACCTGCTTTTTATTATATCAACCGGAGCGTCATCTATCTTGTACAACGATTTCTGATTGGGAATACGACCCAGCTTGTAAGATCATTCTATTCTAAAAGCGTCCGACAGTCTGTTATCAATCGCTTAACCAACCGGCACTGGTATGTTGCTCATTTGCATACCTACATCGATTTTTTCGCAAGAAAAAAATAATCACCGGTTCCATTTAAAATGAGAACAGAAAATGTGTCTATCGGACAATAAAATAATTAATCTGCCTGAGCCAGGGGAGTCAGAATTTCTATAACAGTTCGGCGGTTGGCCTGATGTTCTTTTTCTGTACATTCAATACCGTCGGCACACTTGTTAATAAGCTGTGATTCTCCATAGCTCCTTGCCACCAACCGATTGGGAGTAATTCCCTTATAGACCAGATATGCCATTACTGACTCAGATCTTTGCTGAGACAGTTTGAGATTGTATTCGGCTGAAGCACGTGAATCGGTGTGAGAACCAATTTCAATCCTGACTGAAGGATTATCAGCCAATATTTTAACTAATTTATCAAGAACTATTGCAGCATCGGGTCTGATGTTGTACTTATCCAAATCGTAAAACAAATCTTCAAGGACGAATTTTTTACCAACAGTAATTTTTTCCAGTTCAATAGTCAGCGTATATTCCCCTGGTGTACTGCCTAAACCAGGATAACCGGAGGTTCTTTCAAAGTAATTTAAAGCGGTTGCACGAACTGAAAAATTAGCCGAATCCTGGATCATTAGTCGAAAAATCCCTTTTACATCTTTGGGTTCCGGCAAAACATTTTTCCCTTCTGAAATTTTAACATGTGCATTGGGTATAACCAAACCTGTTTCCTTGTCGATCACTTTTAAAGTAAGAAATGGACTGTTACGTTTCAGAAATAACTCTTCATGTTGCCTAAAATCAATAATTGAATCATGAATCTGTATATTCTTTGTTTCCGAAATATAAGTTTTATGATCTGCAAGTAACTTATATTTAGTCTTCGGTTGAATGGCAAATTCGGAAACTCCATCCTGATCAGCAATTTTTGAATCAAGCACCCCATTGTTATCACTTAAAAGTGAAATTTTCGAGCCCGGTATCAATTTCCTGGTGTAATCGTCATAAATAACCACTCTTAAATCAATTTTATTTACTTCGAAGGAATAATTGTCATCTTCACCTTTCCCTCCTAACCGGTTTGAACTAAAATAACCCGACCAGGAATCTTTATTGATCACAAAGCCAAAATCATCATACTGCGAATTGATAGGAGAACCCATGTTAACCACACGATATTTTCCGGCTTCTTCCTCTTTGGCCGCGAAAATATCCAATCCACCAATACCGGGAAGTCCATTGGATGCAAAATAAAGAATACCATCTTTATCCTGGTAAGGAAACATTTCTTTCCCTTTTGTATTTATACTTTCGCCTAAATTGACAGGTTTACTCCATTTACCATTCACCAGTTCACATTTATAGATGTCAGTTTCACCAATTCCACCTGGCATATCGGAAACAAAGTAAAGTGTTTTGTTATCTGCGGATAAAGCCGGGTGACCAACGGAATATTTATCACTATTAAACTGAAATTCACGAATATTACCCCACTCATTACCATCAAAATCAGCAATGAAGATTTTCAGGTTGTTAATCCCGTCGGGAGTCAGGCTTATTTTTCGATTGATGTAACTGTTTCGTGTGAAATAAATTGTTTTAAAATCAGAAGTAAAACAAACCGGTCCTTCATGAAACCTGGAATTCAATTTTGATGAGAAAGCATCATCAGTTCCAAGACTTTGATTCTGAGATGGTTTTGATATATATAAATCTAAAAACGGTTGGTTGTTCCATTCATAGTTATTTTTGACGGTTGAGAAGCTATCTTTTGCAGATGAATACACGATCCTGTCTTTATAAAAAGTTGGACACATATCCGTAAACCGGGTATTCCCCGTCATATTTTTGATCGTAATGTCCCCGAGGTTGGCGTTTAATTTTAAGAGAAGACTAATATTTTCCAATTGTTTTCTTGCTCTTTGATCCCCGGGTGATTCTTCCAGGTATTTTCCAATCCAGGTTTTATATTCATCGATCATATCGGCGATTCGAAGCAATTGCGCATATTCATAAAAATCTTCAGGAAGAGGCCGATTTAGATGAACCAAACGTGAGTAATAATATCTGGCCTTGGTGTAGCTCAGCATTTTATTGTAGCTGTATGCCAGGCGCCGGATATATTTTGCATTGGTACTATCCTGCTGATACAATTTCTCATAATTTCCAACTGCTTTGCTGTAGGCAAGATTTTCATAAAGAAGATCAGCTTTCTTTACTTGCGCACTCTGGGCGGATGTGAAAATTGGAAGCAAAATGGCAGCAGACAATAAGAGACCCGGGATTGATATTTTGATGGACTGAGATTTCATAGTAAAGCGTATTTCTAAAAGTAACGTGGTGACAAAATCTTTCTATTTTTAAAAGCGACATCATAGCTGACGTAGATTTCATGTGTGCCCTGGTTAAAAGGTCGCAGATCTGACTGACTCATATCGTAAGAATAGCCAATACTTAGCTGTTTTGTTAAATCAAACTTTATTAATGCCCCAATTGCATCCTCAAACCGATACATCGCTCCAATCCATAGTCGGTCTTGTAACAGAACAGCTGCCGAAAGCTCTGCCGAAACTGGTGATCCACTTACCATTCGTAGTGTTGTCGATGGTTTAAATTTAATGTTTTCAGAAATATCCAGAACAATGCCTCCGGTCAGGAATATATGCCTTTCTTCTTTGTTTGCATATTGGGACGTATTTTTATCGTCAGACAAATTGTTTTGAAGGATCTTCGGAATGGAAAATCCGACATAAAACCGATCGGAATAAAGGTAGCTCCCAACACCAAAATTAGGAAGGTATAACTTTCTGACTCCATCAAGCATCAACTGGTCATCATTCTGTGCCCCCCTAAGATTTAAAAGATTTATATCATAGAAATTCATGCCACCTTTTAATCCAAAAGCAAGTTTTGTCTTTTCCGTAATTTTTAGATGATAAGAATAATCTGCATAAATACCTGTTTGTTTAGTCGGGCCGATTTCATCATGTATCACACTTAATCCGACACCCACGTGATAACCAGTAAACGGACTGTTTACCGAAAATGTCAGCGTTTTTGGGGCCCCTTCCATGCCTACCCATTGTTGCCGGTCCATAGCAACAAAATTTAAGGTACCCCTGCTACCAGCATAAGCCGGATTTATGGTTACCGCATTATGCATGTATTGGGTAAACATCGGATCCTGCTGCGCTGAAGCACTCCAGATAGAGGATAAAAGTACAATAGCAACCAAAATACTTTTATTAAGATCAAAATTTCTATATAACATCATTATTTCTAATATCTTAAAAGTTAATACTACCTATCCAGATATACAAATCCTGTTTTGTGCTGTTGATTTCCGTAATTTAGCAGGTAGAAATAAGTGCCTACCGGTAAAGGCGTATTTCCCACTTTTTTGGTATTGGAATATCCATCCCACTCGTTCAGGTAACCAGATTTCTGGTAAACAACATTTCCCCAGCGGTTATAAACCGTTAATTTATTGTTTGGATAGCGTTCAATACCAGGAATTAAAAAAGTATCATCTTGTCCATCGTCATTGGGAGTAAATACCTGGTTTGGAAGAACGATATCTTCGATTTTTATTGTTACAATTGCCTGCTTGCAGTTGCCACCACCGTCACATAACTGGTAAGTAAAGGTATCGTTTCCATTAAAGTTTGTAGTTGGGATGTAGGTATAGGAGCCTTCCGGGTTCATCGTGACATGACCATGGACCGCACCACCGTTTGCTCCGATAAGACTCCATAAATGGTTGCTACTACCACCCGGGGTATCATTAGTTGAAACATTACCACTGACAGGTGTATTTTCGGGTGTAGTGACTGCATCATTTATAACAATCTGAGTACAATTGACAGCTGGATTGATCGTAATACTGGTGCCGGATGAGGTACATACTGCTGCATTGGTGACGGTGAAATTGTAGGTTGTGCCGGCAGCTAAACCAGATATCGTTGTGCCGGCAGTGGATCCTGTTATGGCTCCCGGATTAATCGTCCAGTTTCCTGAAGGTAAACCACTCAAGACCACACTTCCGGCTGCCATTGAACAGGTCGGCTGGGTGATGGTACCAACTATCGGTGCTGATGGTGTTACGGGTTGTGCCATGATAACCACATTTGCGGATGCTGCTGAGGTGCATCCTGCTGCATTGGTGACGGTAAAATTGTAGGTTGTACCGGCAGTTAATCCGGATATCGTTTTACTGGCAGTTGAACCTGTTATGGCTCCCGGATTAATCGTCCAGTTTCCTGATGGTAAACCACTCAATACCACGCTTCCGGTTGACACTGAACAGGTAGGTTGGATAATCGTGCCTGCGACTGGAGCTGATGGTGTTACGGGTTGTGCCATGATAACCACATTGGCTGATGCTGCTGAGGTACAACCTGCTGCATTGGTGACGGTAAAATTGTAGGTTGTACCGGCAGTTAAACCCGATATCGTTGTACCGGCAGTTGAACCTGTTATGGCTCCCGGATTAATCATCCAGTTTCCTGAAGGTAAACCGCTCAAGACCACGCTTCCGGTTGACACTGAACAGGTAGGTTGGGTAATCGTGCCTGCGACCGGAGTTGATGGTGTTGCAGGTTGTGCCGTGATAACCACATTGGCTGATGCTGCTGAGGTGCATCCTGCTGCATTGGTGACGGTGAAATTGTAGGTTGTTCCGGCAGCTAAACCGGATATCGTTTTACCGGCAGTGGATCCTGTTATGGCTCCCGGGTTAATCGTCCAGGTGCCTGATGGTAAACCACTCAATACCACACTTCCGGTTGCTGTTGAACAGGTCGGCTGGGTGATGGTGCCAACTATCGGTCCTGATGGTGTTACGGGTTGTGCGGTGATGACCACATTACCTGATGCTGCTGAGGTGCACCCTGCCGCATTGGTGACGGTAAAATAGTAGGTTGTACCGGCAGTTAAACCCGATATTGTTGTACCGGCAGTGGATCCTGTTATGGCTCCCGGGTTGATCGTCCAGTTTCCTGATGGTAAACCACTCAAGACCACGCTTCCGGCTGCCGTTGAACAGGTAGGTTGGGTAATCGTGCCTGCGACCGGAGTTGATGGTGTTACGAGTTGTGCCATGATAACCACATTAGCGGATGCTACTGAGGTGCATCCTGCTGCATTGGTGACGGTAAAATTGTAGGTTGTTCCGGCAGTTAATCCGGATATCGTTGTACCGGCAGTGGATCCTGTTATGGCTCCCGGGTTGATCGTCCAGTTTCCTGATGGTAAACCACTCAATACCACGCTTC
>Ga0208789_1001567_pt1 | contig 12335 bp, 11 predicted proteins | sample Methanotroph_Enr_FD_187368 | JGI IMG/M metagenome (GOLD analysis project Ga0208789, IMG submission 187368) | Enriched soil microbial communities from Old Woman Creek wetland in Ohio, USA - Methanotroph_Enrichment_5 (SPAdes) (version 2) | ecosystem: Environmental > Terrestrial > Soil > Wetlands...
GTTGGCCCGCTCCTTAACGAAGTTAGTGCAAAAATCTATAATAAAAAATTATTTTGTGCCTCGATTGAAAAGCATTAATTTGTACCCGAAATAAAAGCGAAACCTTGGAACACTCATTAATTGTCAAACTTAACGATCAAACGGTATTTACCAGCGATCAGCATTGGCTGTATCCTCTTTTCGAACTCGAAGATTACCTGAAAAAGAGCGGGATAGGTGTTAATGATTTATTTTTGAAAGATAAGATTGCCGGTAAAGCTGCTGCTTGCATGATTGTATCTCTTGGAATCAAACGGTGTCATATAGAATTGTTAAGTGAAAGGGCCATCCCGGTTTTTAAAGCCAATGAAATAGAATTCACTTACGATAACCTTGTGGAACATATTCAATGTCGGACAGAGGATTTAATTACCAATAAAATGAGTATCACTGATGCCTGGCTTTTTTTGCGCAAACGGGCAGGCAGAGTCCAGGGTTTACCGTTAAAAATTGAGGATATCTCCGTCAGGATTGAAGAAAAACTGGTAATTGATCACCTTCATCTGGATCTGGGACGCGGTGAACAATTGATTATTCATGGTGCGAATGGTGCCGGAAAAACAACGCTCCTACGGGCGATTCTAGGCTTTATTCCACTAACTAGAGGAGTGGTCAAAATTGGCGATTACATCGTCGGAAGTGATCTTTGGCAACAAAACCGAAGTGTTATCGGGTATGTCCACCAGGAGCATATTAAAAACAATTTCCCTATTGCTGCCGGCGAAGTGGTACAGATTGGGTTAGGCAAATTACGGGTTTCGAAAAGTGAGACCTTATACCGGGTTGAGGTAGCTATGCGCAGAACCGGTTGCTTTCATTTATTTGATCAGCCTTATCATACGCTTTCGGGAGGTGAAAAGCAGCGGGTTTCACTCGCGAGATGTCTTTGCCAGAATGCAAGAGTTTTCCTCATGGATGAACCTACATCTTTTCTTGATCAGCAGGGGAAAGAGGATTTGTTGCTATTACTCCATGAGTTAAGCAGTAATGAGGCACCGACAATGATGCTGGTTTCGCACGATCTTCAATGGATTGAGCAATTAAACTGGTCACATAAAGAGTTGAAAGGAGGAAAATTGTGTTAGAACTACTTTCTCTCACCCCAATTCTAAAGGGATTGATCGTTCTTGCTTTAGCAGGCCTGACATTCCCGATAACAGGGGTATATCTGTTCCGGCTCAACCTCCTGCCGGTGCGGTTTATGCTGATGCATGGTGTAATCCTTGGAGGATCAATGGCACTCGCGCTGCAAATTAACCCTTTCTGGACAACAATTGCGGTAAACCTGTTACTGGTTTTATTTATGGCCAAAACATCGAGGTCGATGAAAACGGATGTCGGACAGATCAGTACTTTTTTCATGGTAATCTCTATATCACTGGCCTTTATCTTCATTTATAAATTCAATGTTCCGGCAAAAGATACCCTGACACTGCTTTGGGGAAATCTTTTTACGCTGAGCTGGAGTGAAGTAACCGGAATCGGATCATTTGCTGTTGTGCTGGCAGGTTTTCAATACTACTTTCGCCGCCAGCTAAGAGCGCTATTCTTCGACCGTGAAATTGCTTTTACATCTGGCATCAATGAAAGTCAACTTTATTATGCAGTTATCTTCCTTATCGCAATCACGGTTGCACTGGCAATGAAACTCATTGGTGCGCTGTTGCTTGATGCAATACTGCTTTTACCTCCGGTTATCGCTTCATTTCGTGCAACAAGTTTGAAAGGGATGATACTTGGATCAGCAATCTGGGGTGGAGTTTTTGCAATTGGTGGTTTTCTCTTATCGATCGCCATCGATATTCCTGCAAGTTCATCAATCGCTGCACTAGCCTCAATTGCCTTTATTATTATCTACCTGATTCGAAAAAAATGAGATTAAATTTATTTATACTGCTTATATTGTGCGGTTTATCATCCTGCCATAATAAACCTATGGTCTCAAAAGGGGTTGTTGCAACCACAAGCTGGACAGCAGCCTATGCACTGGCAGCCGGAGCTTCTGATGTTTCTGTACTCGCCCCCTACGAAATGGTACATCCCAGCGAATATGAACTGCGACCCGGAGATATTGCAAGATTATCGAAAACGAACCTGATTGTTTATGCCGGCTACGAAGTGATGGTGAACCAAATAAAAGCAGGACTAAAAATTCCGGAAGAAAAAATGGTGAAAATTTCAACCAGTTACAACTATGCCGAGATCGAAGAATCTGTTATGCTGATCGCCAGGCACCTGGGAACAGAGAAAACCGCCAGAATAAATCTTAAAGAAATAAAACAGTTGCTATTAAAAGGACGTATTGAAGTTCACAATACAGGGCTCGACAAGCAAACTGTACTGGTTCACTTTTTCCAGGAATCTTTCGTCAAAGAATTGGGAATCAATCCATCAATGATATTTGGCCCTGCTCCTCCCGAACCAAAACAAATTCTGGCAATGTCACAGACTAACGCTGTTCTGATTATTGATAATGCCCACAATCCCGTTGGAGGCTCCCTGAAGGATATCTTAAAAAACGGCAATTATAAGTTACTTCTGAATTTCCCGGGATTGAATCAAACCAAAACAATTGCGGACGTAATAAAGTACAACACTGAGCAACTTACCACGAAATAGTCGGAATAACCTGCCTCACAAATATTGGAATCATATTCTGTTTTTTTTAGAAAATGATTCTAAATTTGCATTCTGAAATAAAAAAAACTATTTAACACATATTATGGGACGCGCATTCGAATTCAGAAAGGCCAGGAAGATGAAACGGTGGGGATCAATGGCCCGAACATTTACCAAAATCGGAAAAGAGATAGCCATCTCAATAAAGTCTGCCGGACCAGATCCCGCCAATAACTCACGGTTACGTGTATTGATGCAGAATGCCAAGAATGCCAATATGCCGAAAGAGAATGTTGAGCGGGCAATTAAAAAGGCTACATCGAAAGATCAGACTGATTATAAAGAAGTTGTATACGAAGGATATGCGCCATACGGCATTGCGGTTCTTGTTGAAACAGCAACTGATAATCCAACCCGCACAGTAGCCAATGTTCGCAGCTATTTCAACAGATACGGTGGCTCGCTTGGGACTTCGGGTTGCGTCGATTACATGTTCGAGCATAAATGCCTTTTTAAAGTAAAAAACAAAGAGGGGGTTAATATTGAAGAACTTGAATTCGAAATGATCGATTTGGGCGTCCAGGAAGTTTTCGAAGAGGACGACAATATTATCATTTATGGCGATTTTGAAGCCTTCGGTCCGATACAGAAATATATCGAAGAAAATAGTTTCGAAATTGTAACCGCAGATTTCGAAAGAATTCCATCAGAAATTAAAGAGCTTAATGAGGATCAAATTGCGGAAGTGGAGAAACTCCTTGAAAAATTAGAAGAAGACGATGACGTCACAAATGTCTTCCACAATATGAAATGAACACCTGAAAGTGCACACAAAACAGCTTGCTAAACGATTATAATGACAAATTCAGTTTTTCTTTATTTTTCATTATTTGTATCGGCGCTATGCGATGGAAACCGGACATTTCCACAACTAAAATTTAATTTAAATTACATACAAACCTAATAATAAACAAATTACGTAATTTTTAAATTGATATTTCTAAATAAAATAAATTATAGTTCCGAATAAAAATTCTTTAAATATCAATATTCCATTATATTTTGATCATTTTTAATTATTATTTTTTCGTATGTATTACTAATATTGTAACATCAAAACAGAGATAAATTACTCAAAATATTTAAAACATCCTTTCACACGTTGAAAGGTTATTTAGGTTAGGTTTAGGTTAGGTAGAGCAAGGAGTTATTCAACTCCTTGCTTCTTTTTATACCATTTCGATTACGTTTCAGCCAATAACATTTGCTTTCCCTTTTCAAGATTTTCGAGTTGTCTCGCCGATACTTTTGGATATTCAATTCCAAGCGAATTAAGTTTCTCAATAATAATCTGACAAACAGCAATCTGCATAAACCATTTATGGTCGGCCGGGATAATATACCAGGGAGCCACAGCAGAGGAAGTATGCTGGAATGTTTGTTCATAGGCTGTTTGATAATCTTTCCAGAAATGTCTTTCCACTACATCGCGATCTGAAAATTTCCAGTTTTTTCCAGGATCTTCAATTCTTTTTAGAAATCGCCGTTTCTGTTCTTCTTTGGAGACATTTAGAAAGAATTTCAGGATAATCGTCCCGTTATTGTTCAGGTATTTCTCGAAATTATTAATATCGGCGTAACGCTGCAGCCATAATGATTGGTCAGGGGTAATTTTGCTGTAATCGAGGGGGAGTCTTTGCGTGGCAAGAATTTCGGGATGCACACGAGTTACCAAAACCTCCTCGTAATAAGAACGGTTAAAGATCCCTATATCTCCTTTTGCCGGTGTAACTTTCATGCAACGCCACAGATAAGTGTGATCGAGCTCTTCGACAGAGGGTGCTTTGAAGCTGGTAACAGTGCATCCCTGCGGATTAATTCCCGACATTACATGTTTAATCGTACTGTCTTTGCCGGCGGCATCCATCGCCTGGAAAATAATCAGCAACGAAAATTTGTCCTGGGCATAAAGCATATCCTGGATCTTCGAAAGCTCCTTAATACCTTTCACCAACTCCTCCTCGGCATCCTTCGAACTTGTGAATGATCCTGTTTCATCTGTTAAAAAATCAGATAACTTCCTGCTACGGTCAGCGGGAAAAATGTATTTACTGTAATTCATTAGCTGTATGTTTAATGTAAATCTTAAATGCAATTTTAATGCAATAATAAATGATTAAAATTAATCAATATATTCTGTATTTCAATGTTAGCAAGTAGCCAGTTGCAAGGTGCCGGCTGCTTAAATATTTAGGAATCCGGCACTCATTTTAGTTATCTTTGCAAAAAGTTCGCAAAAACAAGATAAATGCCTGATCAATCTACCATATGTGCCATTTCAACACCTCCAGGAATCGGAGGAATCGCGGTTATCCGTCTCTCGGGAAAAGAGGCGTTTCTGATTGCAGATAAGGTCTATGAATCTCCTTTAATTGGCAAAAAGCTTTCCGGCCAGGGGGCAAATACCCTACATTTTGGGGTAATAAAATCGGGCAATAACCTGGTTGACGAAGTTGTTGTTGGTCTGTTTAAATCACCTCACTCCTACACCGGTGAAGATATTGTTGAAATCTCGTGCCACGGTTCGGTCTATATTCAGCAACAGATTCTGCAACTGTTAATTTTGAACGGTGCACGTCTTGCCCGGCCGGGTGAATTTACCCAAAGGGCATTTCTGAACGGCAAGATGGATTTATCGCAAGCTGAAGCTGTTGCCGACCTGATTGCTTCCGCGAATGCTGCAGCACATAAACTTGCCATCACACAAATGCGCGGAGGATATTCGCGGGAGATTCACCAGCTACGGGCCGAATTACTCAGATTCGCTGCGTTGGTTGAACTTGAACTCGATTTTAGTGAAGAAGATGTTGAATTTGCTGATCGTAGTTCATTGATTGAATTATCGACCCGCATTGCTAAACTGTTGAAAAAACTGACCGAATCATTCCGCCTTGGAAATGTGATTAAAAACGGAATTCCTGTGGCCATTATCGGGGAGACGAACGTCGGAAAATCAACCCTGCTTAATGCTCTGCTTAATGAAGATAAAGCCATTGTGTCTGATATTCATGGTACTACGCGTGATGTAATTGAGGATGTAGTCAATATCGGGGGTACGCTGTTTCGCTTTGCAGATACTGCCGGAATTCGCGAGACGACCGACACCATAGAATCGATGGGAATTGAACGGAGTTATCACCAGCTCGGTAAAGCGGCGATCGTATTACTCGTGACCGATATCAGCGGGCCGGTTCAGCCAATAATTGAACGGATCGTAAAAATCCGTAAGAAAATAACGGATCAGCAATTAATTATTATCGCAAACAAAGTCGATATTGCCTCGAAGGATGACCAGGCAGAGTTATCCCGGTTCCCGCTGTTGCCCCGTGAAAAATTGGTTTTCATTGCTGCCAAAAACCATGATAACCTCGATCAGCTTATCCGGATGATGAAACAAGCTGTCGATTTTGATTCCATCGGACCTGAAGAGATTATTGTATCAAATATCCGTCATTACGAAGCGCTTTCGAAGGCACTCAGGGCAATAGAACAGGTTATCGAAGGGTTAAACACGGGGATTTCGGGCGATTTCCTGGCCCAGGATATCCGCGAATGCCTTCACTACCTCGGAGAGATAACCGGTGAAATATCTACAGACGAAATCCTGGGGCATATATTTAAGCATTTTTGTATCGGAAAATAATTATACATTAGAGGATAAAATTGAATTCATAAACCCGTTAATTTCACACTGCCAGGTCAATAATATCAACTTTTTCAGGTTACAAGTGAACCATATTTTGAACTTCCAAAAATCATTTTTTTTGAGACCCTTGAAAAATAATGTCACGTTTCTACCGGTAAAAACGTGACATTTCATATCTTTGCAAACGAAAGATCAGAGCATGAAACACCCACGATTAGGCTCATCGCAAATGCGGATAAGGATAATAGGGGTGTTCCATCAGGCAATTAAAAAACAAATTATTTCTGATGAAAGTAACTGAACTACTTAGAGATAAAATTGAAAGTTTCCCGGAAGGATTTATATTCTCGTACGATGAATTTGGAATTGATGCAGACAAAGAAAGTGCATTCAAAAAGGCAATGTCACGTCTGGTAAAGTCAGGGAATATTGAAAGATTGTCAAAAGGGAGGTTTTACAAACCGATGAAAGGTATTATAGGCAACCTCCGTCCTGATGAGTATGAAGTAGTGAAAGACCTTTTATTTGAAAATCGAAAGCCTGTAGGATACATCACTGGTTTAGGAGTTTTTAACCGGTTGGGATTAACCACCCAGATGTCAAACATTATCCAGATTGGTGCCAACTTTGACAAGAAGCAGCTCCAACGGGGGAAATATACCATCAAATTTATAAGGCAGTGGAATAGCATAACCAGAAATAACATCTACTATTTGCAGTTACTCGACAGCATCCGGTTTATTAAGAACATTCCCGATACAACCATTGACCAATCATTTAACCGGTTATCCTTTCTGATCGGAGAATTACCCGAAAAAGGAATAATGGTATTTACCGAGCTGGCCTTAAAATACCCACCTTCAACCCGTTCCCTAACCGGAGCCTTACTTGAAAAATTGGAATACAACAGATTTGCAGATAAACTGCTTAAAAGCCTCAAGCAATCAACAAATTTCAAGATTGATATTTCAACCGACCTGATTATAGACAAACAAAAATGGAAGATTTAGTCATGCTACACGAGCACCCGAAAATATTCAATAGTGCAGTTAAAGAAACATCAGATAATCTGAATATAAGAGACTTCTTCATTGAAAAGGATTATTGGATCACCCTAGTACTAAAGCGTTTATCTGAAAGTGAATATGTTGATTTGGTTGTTTTTAAGGGAGGCACCTCTTTGTCAAAAGCATATGGCTTGATTGATCGATTTTCAGAGGATATCGATTTAGCAGTAGTTAATAATCTGGTATCATCTGGAAATCAGATTAAAAACCTGATCAGAGATGTTGAAAAAAAAATTGCCAAAGACCTTGACGAAATGGAAACTCCCGGAGTAACAAGTAAAGGATCAAAGTTTCGGAAATCTGTTTTTTATTATCCTTCAATTTTTAAAAATAGTGGAGTAACGGTAATATCGGATAAACTGATCATTGAAATAAACTCATTTGCCAATCCTTATCCATATCAAAAGATCCAGGTACAAAGCATTATCGGAAAATTCCTACAGACGCATAACGCATCTGAACTAATTGATAAATACAGTCTTGAGCCATTCAATTTGAATGTACTCGACAAAAAGCAAACCATGCTTGAAAAACTGGTTTCCCTGATCCGCTTTTCCTTTGATGAAAACCCGGTAAAAAGTATAACAGGTAAGATACGTCACTTTTATGACCTTTTTTATCTGTTATCGGATGAGGAATGCAATAAGTATGTAATGTCAAAAAACTTCAAAAAAGACTTTATTGACCTGCTTGAGCATGACAAACTAGTTTTTAATGATCCAATAGGTTGGAGCCAAAAAACTTTTAACCAATCACCATTAATTACTAATTTTGATCAATTATGGGATAGTTTGAAGGCATCTTACAGATCAGAGTTGCTCCAGATTGCCTTTAGTAAAATACCAGACGAAAAAGAAGTCAAAAGCAGCTTTAAGTCGTTGATAGAAAAGCTGTAAATCCGGAAAATATTTCTCCGTAGTTTCTTTTGGTTGATCTAATGCTGTTGACTATTTGTTGCCCCATTTCTGTAAAACATTGACCTATAACATTTTTTTACTTTCTGTATCGGAAAGTAAGTTATCATCTTTAATATCAATGCCGTATAGGATTTAGAATATTAGTGAAAGACGAAATATTTACAGAGTAATATTGCATTACAATGTTCTCAGAAGCTTTTATTGTATTCCCACAAATCCAGTTTAAATTAATACATATATTTACCAGAAATAAGGAATACGATCTTACAAATAAGCTGTAGAAGTTATACCATGCACTTATAACCCACACAGGTTATATATGTACTAAATAGCGTGTATGGGTTATTCCAAAAATGGTTAATTGAAAAGATACAGGAGAATATGATTCATAAACTAATCGTAAGGCTATGGGTGTAAATACTGTTATTACTGGTGACTTAGTCGAATCCTGCAGAATTAAAGATGCTGATATTGAAGTTGTTATCAAATCGTTAAAGGATACATTCGGGGAAATTAACCATGAGTTGCTCAAAGGAAAGGGAACTTTTGAAATATTCAGGGGTGATAGTTTCCAGGGACTGATACCGCAACCTGAGCTGGCATTGCTTGTCGCGATCATCATACGCGCCCGTCTTCGCACCTACACTCCTTCGTTTGCTTTGTCGACTCGCAATACAATAAATAAACCAATTATATGAGACGATCTTTTGTTTTAATTATTTTTCTTGGGATCATAGCGACCCTGGCAGAGGCCAAAATCACCCCCGGCCGGTTGCGATGTGAATATCTGGAGAATCCTCAGGTAGTAGATGTCATCCATCCCCGTCTATCGTGGGTAGATATTGTAGAAGAAGGTGAACGCGCTCAGGTGCAAACTGCCTGGGAGGTCCGGGTCGCAGGCTCAAAGGAAAAGTTATTGAAAGATCAGGCCGATTTATGGAATAGTGGCAAAGTTTCTTCCAATGAATCAAACAATATTTATTATAAAGGCAAGTCTCTGTTATCCCGACAGGATTGCTGGTGGCAGGTTCGGGTATGGGACAAAAATGGAAGTGAGTCGGCCTGGAGCGAACCTGCATTCTGGAGTATGGGACTGCTTAGACCCGAAGAATGGAAAGCCCAATGGATTGGAGCTCCGTGGCAGGGCGAAGAAGCATTACCCAAACCATCACGGTCAGCGCCAAAGCTGTCAGAGAAAAGTGGACCTCCACCAGCTCCAATGTTGCGAAAAACATTTACTATAACTAAGGAAATAGCATCTGCCCGTGCCTATGTTACGGGTTTGGGCTATTTTGAACTTTACACCAATGGGAAGAAGGTGAGTGAGGATGTATTGGTTCCCAACCTCACGGCCTATGGAAAAAGGCCTGGGCTGGAAAATAACTACATTTCTGTAGAAGACAATTTCAAAGAATACCGGGTTATGTACCTATCGTATGATATTAAGAACTTACTAAAAAAAGGTGAGAATACGATCGGTGCTATATTGGGCAACGGTTTTTACAATGCACCCATTAATTGGACCCAGTCATTCGGTTCGCCACGTTTTCTGGGACAAATATATATCACCTATGCCGATGGTTCAGAGCAGGTGATTATCAGCGACCCAAGCTGGAAAGCCGCTAAAAGTCCAATCATGATGGACCTTGTTTATGACGGCGAACATTACGATGCCCGGCTTGAACAGAACGGATGGTCTACACCTGATTTTGATGATTCGAAATGGGAAGCGGTTGCGCTTCGCAAGGCCCCGGAAGGCATTATGAAAGCCCATATGGCGCTTCCCGATCGTGTGATGGAAAGTCTGGAACCCAAAAAGATAGAACGCATAGGTGCAGGGCATTATAAAGTGGACTTCGGACAGGAAATTTCAGGCTGGCTCCACCTGCTGAACGTATCGGCAGAGGCAGGAAGGAAGATTGATATCAAATATATCTGCGAATCTCCCGTTGGGGCCAATTCTTACACATGCAAAGGAGGAGGGCTGGAATCGTACGCCGCCCGTTTCACCTGGTTTGTATTTCGGGAAGTAGAGATTACGAACTGGCCCGGCGAACTTAAACCAGAACAGCTGAAAGCCGAGGCAGTATATGCTGATGTCGAAACTACCGGGAAATTTGAAAGTTCAAATGCTTTATTTAATACAATCAATAAGATATGGTGGCGCAGTCAAACGGACAATATGCATGGAGGTATTGCAAGCGATTGTCCTCACCGCGAACGGTCACCTTACACTGGCGACGGACAGGTATCCTGTGTTACAGTCATGCACAATTTCGACGCCAGGGTATTTTACACCAAATGGATACAGGATATTCTCGGGGCGCAAAATCCGGAAACAGGCTATGTTCCCAATGGGGCACCCTGGCAACCAGGATGTGGTGGAGGTGTAGCCTGGGGTGCCGCTATAAATATTATGCCCTGGGAGTTTTATCTGCATTATGGTGATATAGACATGCTGAAAAATAATTATGAAGGCATGAAAGGATACATCAATTATATGCTAACATGGACCGATGAAAACGGCATTATGAATTCTCAGGCACCGGATAAGGCCAAACCCAACCAGTGGATGAACCTGGGTGACTGGGCTTCTCCCAAAGGCAAATTACCACCCACTGATATGGTACATACTTTTTATTTGTGGAGGTGTGCCGACTTCACTGCCAAAACAGCTAAGTCGTTGGGCAAAACTGCCGAAGCAGAAGAATACAATAAATTAGCTGATAGGACCAGGGAGGCATTCCATCAAAAATTTTATGATAAGACAAAGGGAACATATGGACTTTATGGGGGCAATATTTTTGCCTTGAAGATGGGTGTTCCGTCAGATCAGTTTGACCGTGTTGTTGGTGCACTCAAGGCAGATATTATTGCAAATGGAGGCAATTTGGATACAGGGATCTTTGGTACACAGTTCTTTTTTGAAGTGCTTTCAGAAAATGGACTTCACGAAATGGCTTATGAAGCCATGAACAAAAGAACGCAACCAAGTTTTGGTTGGTGGATAGATCAGGGAGCTACAACCACATGGGAACAATGGGACGGGACAGGTTCACGCAATCACCCCATGTTTGGAGGTGCGATCACCTGGTTTTATCGTAAGCTGGCAGGTATGAACATCGATCCTGAACAGCCTGGTTACCGTAATATTATTTTCAGACCTCAACCTGTCGGTGATATCAGGTTTGTCTCCTACTCCAACCTGACAACATTTGGAACTGCGGGTATAAATTGGGAAAAGAAAAACGGTAAATTCAAGATGGATATTATCGTTCCGGTAGGTAGTACAGCTACTGTCTGGGTGCCAGCAACTAAAGCAAATGACATAACTGAAAGCGGAAAGAAGATTAATAAATTGAATGAAGTTGTTTTTCAACGAATGGCAAGCGGATATGCAGTTTTTACGGTTGCTTCCGGGAAATATTCATTTGAATCACAACGTTAGTACAGGGATAACTCAAAAGGATGTATTGTTAATCCTTTAAACCCGGGTAATATGTTGAAACATTTTATACAATATTCCCCACGTTGCAACGGGAGAACAGTTTGTAATTTTAATCGTTACAAAATTCGTCATAACGAAAATATGCCTGCTACTACCCTCTCCTGCCAGGAAAAATAAGTTGAGGAAAAACTGACAATTCTCATCTGAAGGCTATTTATACTCAATATGAATAAAAAATCCGGTTGGTTAAAAGGTGTTGATAATATCAAACAAAATCATAGGCTGATACCTCCCTATTGGTCATGCTTAAAGATTGATAATGTTAGTACTTAAGATATACCAGGAACATATTAAATCAAGAAAACATTAAAGAAAAACTGAAACCAATACCCGGATCATCGCCAAAAGAACCCGGTCAAATAAAAAGTCGGTTTGATAAATTAAGTATTTAATTTATATTAGTATTTTTGCTAAAATAAATATCTTGTAATTTAGAATCACTGACAGAATATCAATCAACTATTACACAGTGATTTGGA
>Ga0208789_1001568_pt1 | contig 12324 bp, 7 predicted proteins | sample Methanotroph_Enr_FD_187368 | JGI IMG/M metagenome (GOLD analysis project Ga0208789, IMG submission 187368) | Enriched soil microbial communities from Old Woman Creek wetland in Ohio, USA - Methanotroph_Enrichment_5 (SPAdes) (version 2) | ecosystem: Environmental > Terrestrial > Soil > Wetlands...
TGAAGGGAATAACATCCCGCGCCGGGTAACAGTTGCCTCGTTCTACATGGACGAATCTGAAGTACGTAATGTCGACTGGCGCGAATACCTTTACTGGTTGCAGAGGGTTTACCCAACTGACCGCGGAGTATACAATGCTGCACTACCTGACACCCTTGTTTGGCGAAGTGAGGTATCATACAATGAACCATATCTTGAAAATTACCTTCGTCATGCTGCCTATTCTGAATATCCCGTTGTTGGGGTGAGTTGGGTTCAGGCTGATAAATATTGCAAATGGAGAACCGACAGGGCTAATGAAGGGATCCTGATTCAGGAACAAAAATTAGCACCTGATCTTGCCCAGACTAACGATAAAGTCTTTACATCTGACGGTTATCTCAACGGTGTTTATGACGGGGTCGAAGGGAAAAGGCCAATTAAAAATCTGAGTAAAGATGGCGGAACACGCCGTGTAAATATGTCTGATGGACTTGTTTTACCGCGTTACAGACTACCAACAGAAGCTGAATGGGAATATGCTGCTCTTGGACTTGTCGGAAATACGGAGGATGAAGTGGTGCTCGAACGTCGTATTTATCCCTGGAATGGAAATCAGATCAGGAGCAGTGCTAAAAAAACCAGGGGTGTTATGATGGCAAATAATGTCAGGGGACGTGGTGACTACATGGGTGTTGCCGGATCACTTAATGATGGCTATGAGATTTCAGCTCCCGTGAAATCATTTCAGCCCAACGATTTTGGACTATATTGCATGGCAGGAAATGTCAATGAATGGGTTCAGGATGTCTATAGGACTAATTCATATATGGAAGTTGATGAATTTCAGCCTCTTAGGGGAAATGTTTATACCAATTACCGTCGCGATACTGATGGCAAGATGATCAAGAATCAGTATGGAGAGTTAGTAAAGGATACAGTAGCCAACTTTACAAACTATAAGGATGGTGATTATCAATCGATAATTGCTGAAAACGAAGAGTGGAAAAATGACTCTATAACCAATACCACGGAGCTGATGTATGCTTCAGGAACCGGTACATCGAAGCCTCGCATCTCTGATCATAGCAGGGTTTACAAGGGAGGTAGCTGGAAAGATCGTACCTATTGGCTTGGCCCCGGAACACGCAGGTACCTGGATGAACGAAGATCAACCAATGACCTGGGTTTCCGTTGCGCAATGACCCATCTCGGAGATTCGAATACGAAATAAGATATACCAATCGAAATCACAAAAAACCTCATCCACAAAATGAGGTTTTTTATTATTGTCAATTTAATGTCAATCAGAGAGTTATACGACATTTTTTTAAAGTACCCGAAAATATCAACCGATAGTCGGCGGATTGAAAAGGATACGCTTTTTTTCGCGTTAAAAGGCGAAAATTTTAACGGGAATAAGTACGCTTCAACCGCCCTGGAGCATGGCGCTGCTTTTTCGGTGATCGATGAGGCAGAATATAAAACGGGCGATCGTTATATCCTGGTTGATAATGTATTGTCTGCTTTGCAGGAACTGGCCCGGTACCACAGGCAAAAACTTGGCTTACCGATCATTGCTATCACGGGTACCAATGGAAAGACAACAACCAAAGAGTTGGTCACCGCGGTATTGTCGATGAAATTCAGAGTCGATTACACACAGGGAAATCTGAATAATCATATAGGCGTTCCGCTGACCCTGTTGTCTATGAGTTCCTCCACTCAGATTGGCGTTGTGGAGATGGGGGCAAATCATCCCGGCGAAATTGCTGCATTATGCGAAATTGCCTTACCTGACTTTGGATTAATCACTAATGTAGGCAAAGCGCATCTTGAAGGTTTCGGTTCCTTCGAAGGTGTAAAGAGAACCAAAGCTGAACTCTACCACTTTATACAGCAGAGAAAAGGGAAAGTCTTCCTGAATACTGCCAATGATCATCTGAAAGAGATGGCCGGAGTTGTGGAAACGATTGGTTATAAAACCAGAAATGAGGGTGATGGTATTGAGGGCGAGTTGCTTCAGTCGTCACCAACGATGGTTTTCCAGGTCAAATTTCCGAAAGGATGGCTCTACATTAAAAGTCATCTTGCCGGAGGGTACAATCTGGAGAATGCACTGGCGGCAGTTTGTATTGGTAATTATTTTGGAGTGCCTCCTCTTGAAATTGCGCAGGCGATCGAAACCTATAAACCTTCGAACAACCGCTCACAATTTATTAATACCACTCATAACCAGGTGCTCATGGATGCCTACAATGCCAATCCGTCAAGTATGGATGCCGCACTTGAAAATTTCAAAACATTCGATGTCCCGTTCAAAGGGATTATTCTCGGTGATATGCTTGAACTGGGCGAAACATCGCATGAAGAGCATCAGAAAATCGTTGACAAACTGACGACAATGAACTTAACCTTAGTACTTCTTATCGGGAAGGAGTTCTCAGGATGCCAGGTTCCTTCAGATTTCCATTTGTTTGCAGATAATATATTGTTGATTAATTACCTGGAAATTATTTCTCCGAAAGGCTTCCTGTTCCTGGTAAAAGGTTCAAGGGGGATGAAACTCGAGAATGTGGTCGACAAGTTGTGAAAGGGCGAAGAGGCGAAGAGGCGAAGGGGCGAAGGGGCGATGGGGCGAAGGGGCGAAAGGGCGAAAGGGCGAAAGGGAGAAGGGGCGAAGGGGCGAAGGGGCGAAGGGGCGAAAGGGCGAAAGGGCGAAGGACGAATGGGCGAGTCACAGAAAAAATTGTCAGTCATTAGGTAATTGGGTCATTATGGGATAAGGAGCGAAGCGAAGGGTCACGATATATCGTGACCATATGTTTTTCTGGAAATTTAACTTCCTTTTTGCACAAACAAATCCCGCCTTGCGGGAGTCATCTTTGTAGATAAAGGGAATATCAAAAACCAAAGGCGCATCTACCTGATCGGGATTAAATGTTGAGCGTAGCGAAATCCCGAGAGTGAAACGATTCGGGACTGAAAAAAGCAAACGCAGTATTAACACAAAATCTGTGAACAAAAATCAGGACGAGTCATAACCTTAAATCCTTAACTTTGCCGCCATAAGTAATGATTAAACCAATCCTATCGCAATGACGGAAGAAAGGCACAATTTAAAAGATCATATCACCCATCCGGTTTTCAGGCAGATTGGCATTATATCTGATTTGGAGGGCGTAGAAACTTATGTCGTTGGCGGATTCGTGCGCGATGTGCTTCTTGGCCGTAAGCGAGAGGTATTCGATGTCGATGTTGTTACAGTGGGTAGCGGAATTGATCTGGCGACAAAAGTTGCTGCATCATTACACCCGGGATTGAAGGTCAGTGTTTTTAAAAATTTTGGAACCGCGATGTTCAGGTACAATGATATCGATTTTGAGTTTGTCGGGGCCCGCCGGGAGTCGTACCGTCACGAAAGCCGAAAACCCATTGTCGAGAACGGGACCCTTGAAGATGATCAGAAACGACGCGATTTTACCATAAATGCGCTGGCTATTTGTCTGAATGAAAAAAGGTTTGGTGAATTACTCGATCCCTTCGATGGAATTGGCGATTTGAAAAACAGGATAATCAAAACTCCGCTTGCGCCGGAAATCACTTTTTCTGATGATCCGTTACGAATGTTGAGAGCCATCAGGTTTGCAACGCAGCTCGATTTCATCATCGAAGAGAAAACGCTGGCTGCCCTCAGTAGTCAGTGTGAACGGATTGAAATTGTTTCGAAAGAGCGGATTGCCGACGAAATCAATAAGATCATCATGACCCCGAATCCTTCCATAGGATTTAAACTGCTTGAAAAGACAGGATTACTTGCAATTATTTTGCCTGAAATTCAAAAGCTTAAAGGGCGTGAAACGCGAAACGGAATTGGGCATAAAGATAATTTTTACCATACGCTCGAGGTTCTTGACAGGATATCAAAGAATACAGACAATCTTTGGTTGCGTTGGTCGGCCTTGCTGCACGATATCGCCAAGCCGGTAACCAAGCGTTTTGATGCCAGGGTGGGATGGACCTTCCATGCCCATAATTTTATCGGAGAAAAGATGTTGCCTGCTGTTTTCGAACGGCTAAAGCTTCCCCTGAACGAGAAACTCAAATATGTTCAAAAAATGGTTTCGCTCCATATGCGCCCCATTGTTTTGTCGGAGGAGGAGGTAACCGATTCGGCTGTACGGCGGTTGCTTTTCGATGCCGGCGACGATATCGATGATCTGATGACACTTTGCGAAGCCGACATTACCTCAAAAAATCCCGATAAAGTAAGCCGGTTTCTTTCAAATTTTCAACTTGTTCGTGAAAAATTGAAAGATATTGAGGAACGAGACGCGCTTCGGAATTTTCAGCCGCCAATCACAGGTGAAATGATTATGGAGACGTTCTCACTTCAGCCTGGCCGCGAAATAGGGTTGATTAAATCGGCCATCAAAGAGGCTATTCTTGATGGAGTAATCCATAACAATTACGAAGAGGCACACCGGTATATGCTGGCCAAAGGGGAAGAGCTTGGATTAAGTGCAAAATAAGGGTGTCAAATCTAAATGGTTATTAATTAATATATTGTTTTAAACCTTGCCGGTTCAAACCTATTTCATGGTTTTTAAGTAAATCAAAAAGAATTTCGCGTGAACGGAATAACTGGACTTTTACTGTCCCTAAAGGGAGGTTTAGTTTTTCGGAAATTTCTGAATACGAATATTCCTTTAAGTAGCGCATTTCAATCAGTGTCCTGTACCGGGGTTTTAATGCGGATACTGCCATGCGTAAAAGTTTTGCGTTTTGTTTCTTAATAAAAGCCTCCTCCGGATTATCGGTGTCAGTATGTACATTTGAATTGTAGTCGATTCCAATACTTATTTCGTTTTCTACTAAAGGTTCAAGTGGAACGATTGCAATCCTCTTTTTTCGCAGATGATCGATGGCATTGTTGGACGCAATACTGAACAGCCAGGTGCTGAATGCAAACCTGGGTTCGTATTGATTGATATTAATAAATGCTTTTCCGAATGCCTCAATTGTAAGATCTTCAGCATCAGTCTTATTATTGACCATTTTCAGAAGCATAAAGTAAATGGCATCCTTGTAACGCTTCATCAATAGTGCAAATGCATTTTCAACCCCAGAACGGGCGGCAAGTATTAACTCGGCATCATGCCTGGCATTGTCCGATAAATTTGGGTTAATTTCCATTTTAGAATATTTTGTTAGTAGTTAGAAAATGCATTTTAATCACTATTACAAATTTATATTTAGCTCGGCGATGCAGTCGGATAGTAATCGAATACATTCGGTTACTACCGGAAATAACCGTCTATAACCTAATGTAATCGGGTATATTTTTGAATTGCAGACGTATAGTAAAACAGTAATTAAAATAAAAACCCGATCCGTCAACTGACGGATCGGGTTTTTATTTTAAAAGCACTTATTGTTGAGTTGTTTAATGGGTGTTTATTGCGCTTTAGAAAAAATCACCTGCTGACTATCTTTTAAAGCAGGGTTGATAAATTCCATAACTATCTGATATACACCTATTGGTTAGTGTTTAACATACTCTTTCACCCTTAATTGTACTGGTTTATTATTCTTGAAATCATCATAAAGCGGCTTTGAGGCTTACCTCTTTTGACTGCCAGTCGATTTTATTGTTCACTTCGATGACTTTACCCAATTCACCTGCCGCAAGGCTGATGATCTGGGTGATTTCGGAGTTCTTATTAAAATCTAACGGTTTAGTTTACAATTTGATTCTTGTCTTTTTGTGCTTTAATACAAAGATTTCCTACAGGATATGCATGGGGAAAACTTACCATCTGTTTATTAGCGACAAAACACTGCACTACTTCGCTAATCCAAAATAGCATTATCTGCAATCTCGTAACTGTTTGTTTTGCCGTTTAAACGGTAGGTTCAATATGAGATTTGACCTCCATCAACAGTCATAATCAAGTAGGTACTTCTTGCAGTGATAAATGCCTGCTAAATTAGCTTTATTTAACTTAAGTTTCTATTTGGACAATTTAAAACGATGAATACCTGCCTCCCCAAAAGAGCGGCTACTTTGTAAATTAATTCCAAACTAAACTGTCTGTAAATTGAAGGTTCTTAGGCAAGTAAAATTGACAGGGCTTTAAGTTACGTAACAATAATAAAAAATTTCTGTCACTTTACAAATACAGGTTGAGTCCAGGCTGCCTTGCCGTCAGTGTTTGTTATTTTAGCTCTGACATAGCGTTCATTCCCTTGTATTTTATAAGTTGCCTTTTTGTCACTAACGCTATTTAGTACAGAACCATTCTTCCCGATAAATGTAATTGAATTTCCGTTCTCAGAGTCAATGGCAATCAATTTTTTCGAAGCCTGGTAATCATTCAATATTACTCCGGTTGATGCATAAAAATTCCCAATCCGGATATTTTCCACAATATCTTTCTTTGTCAGGGCAGGTGATTTTACCATTATCCAGCCTCTTCCAACGTTAGCTTGCTTATAATGATTATCATCTGATGCAACAGCATAAACGCATCGCCCGGCAGGCGAGGATAAGACACTATCCCATAACATTTCTGACGCGGGGGTATCTTCCGGTCTGCCACCGTTAAAAACTTCCAGGTGGTTCAGCTCCTCAGTACCGAGAAAATTTTTTGCATTTACTACCGGATCCTGCGGATGGTTAAGAATTGGTACTCCACCGGCTGCTATTGTCTTTTTAACACCATCCTGTAAAGAGATCTCATCCCCAATATAACGGTCAATTCCCAAAGCGGTTTGATGCCTTATTTTACTTAGTTCCAGTCCGCAAAGCATTATGAAATCGGGTGTAACAGCGGCCTCATCATGACAGAATACCTGTTTCGTTGCCACATGATCATTATGCTCGGATAGCAAAAGAAAATTGTAACCTGCATCCTTATACCATTTGGCTATCATTGGCACATCATTATTATCATTTTTGTCCGAAAACTCTGCATGTGTATGGGTATTCCCGCGGTACCACCGTCCACCTTCCGCCAGGGCGACACCTGGGTTGATTGATTGTTCTGCTGGTATTCTTAAACCCATCAGTACGAATAATGAAGCAAACAGTATAATTAAAAGGGATTTTCCCGGTAAAATCCTGTAAATGGAATTTTGTAGTTTCACTTTTCCAACTTGGCTTAGACGATTACTAAATTCAGTTTTTTTCATTTTTAATTAATTTAAAAAGCTGTAATGTATCTTTTACCGTGTGGCACTCCATGTTTTAGTAATTCCTCCCGAGGTAAAGGTTCCCTCTATCTTGCTGCCGTTAACTAAACCAGTGTAAATAGTACCACTGGCATTAAAAGTGATCTCGTTACCCCGGAGTTTGCCTTCCGTAACTGTGAGTTTATCACTTCCAACTACCATAGAACCAGTGAGCATCTGGAACTCCTGGTTTAGAATGAGTTCTCCTCCCTGGGGAAGAATCCATTTACCTTCAACCTTTGCTGGTATAATCCATAAGTAAGCCGTATCCCATCTGTTTGATCCTCCGCTGGTTTTTGCAACTTCATCATATTGCCATTCCTGCATTGTGAATGTATTTGTGACAATACGGGTTCCCGGTTTCAGGTTAAGAAGCTTCGGACGTAGTTTGAGATTGATTTCAGGAAGCAGAAACATTGTTATGACAGTAGCCTTCGAAAAATCGAATTCATAAAGGTCGGCTTCAATAAAATGTGCCATATCCCTCACGCCCTCTTTCTTAGCATTCTTTTCTGATAATTTCACCATATCAGGATTATACTCGATACCAAGCGCTTTTGTGCCCAACTTAGCGGCAGTTATTACCAAACGCCCATCGCCGGAACCGAGATCGATGAGATAATCTTTAGGGGTGATTTTTGCAAGTTGAAGCATCTTTTCAACAAGAATCTGAGGAGTCGGTACCCAGACAACATTTTTGCCTTCCATACCTTCTTCAGGTTGAAAATCGTTCTTCCGTATCTTTTCCTGGCAAAAAATAGTACTTGATACAAATGATAGTAAACAAAATATCAACGAACGAATCAACAGGTTATTTGTTTTCATAGTATAAATATTATGTGGTTCATGCAATTTTCTTCCTAAATAATATTAAAATGTAATTAATCTGACAAGAACTAATTATTTAAAAAGCCTTCAATCCTTAATACAGCGAACCGAAAAGCCAATCTTTTTAAGATTGTTAAATCTGAAAACATTACTGTATTCGTAGTCCATATAAAAGAAAAAGGCTCTTGATGCGGAGTACTCCGTTGAAGACCACCAGTAACCGCTGAAACCAAAGTCGTGGAATAAACCGTCATGATAACGGAGACCTCCCGGCAGGGCTGTGAAACCGCTCTGGTTCGTGGCACCCGTATTTGGACTTATCCAATAGGTTGTACCTGATTCTTTTAGTTTTTCCCCGGCAACATTTTCATCACCCAGATAGGTTCTCAGGGCAGTCCATTCTGCATCGCTTGGAACGTGCCAGCCAGTGGGACAGAGCTTACAAGTACTTACCGCATATCCATTATACAAAGCCCCATATGAAGGTTTAAAGGACGATTCTTCATTTTCATACCAACAGTAACCAGGGGTTGATAATGCTGCCCATGCTGCTCCACCTGTTACTAACGGGATAGTTGTGCCATCGTTATATTTGGTTGTTTTTAAGTTTTTCACCATCCACGTCTGATTACCTATCTTAACAGTTTTGTATTCGTTTTCATCAATATCTTTTACTGTTTCAGATGCCTGTAACAAGGTCTTAAATTCTGTCCTGTCTTTATTTTCGCTGTTGCTTTTAGGTGTTTGTTCAGAGCCTGACGATTCTGATTTAAACGTTTTACCTGACTTATTACTACAAGAGAACAATAGAAGGATAATTATAAATAATGTAATATATGTACTTATATTTTTCATATCAGTTCTATTTTTAATTAATAAGTGTCAAGTAGTCAGCAGATACGCAAAAATAATACTTATTTATAACCTGTAGAAAACAAAATCACCAAAATCTGCCTCCCGGATTGCGGGAGGCAGATCCTGTAATATTGATTTAAAACTAATTCAAAATTAGTTGCTTAAAATTAACTATAATTCACAAATAACACAAAAACACCTTTCATTAAAATCCGGGATTTTGAGGCATTGGTTTTGTTAAGTTAGCATCAATCACAGATTGAGGAATCGGGAATAGAGTATCTCTCTGCGCGATGTTTTCTCCACCAAAATGATTGTATGCCTTGGTTCTTGTATACCATTTACCTGTCCTTAATAAAGTAAATCTTCTTTGTTCTTCAAGAAAAAGTTCACGGGATCTTTCATCCAGGATAAAGTCGATATTAATCTTGGCAGCAGTTACAGGAGTGGCATTTGATCTTGCCCTTATAATATTGATCGTAGCAGCTGCACCTGCTGAGTTACCCAGTTTAAACTGTGCTTCCGCTTTGAGAAGATAGGTTTCACCCAGTCTTATTTGAATATAATCATCAAAATTTGCACTCTGTGTAATATTATCCGGATTTGTTCCTTCAACCTTCCTTGAATACGGCCAATTTGGTCTCTGCCAGGTAGCAGGAGTGAGATCAACACTCCAATTCAGCTTGATCGTATCTCCAAAATGATAATTTGTTGGTAATTTATCAGACGGATAGGGTGCGTTTCCAGCTGCATCCTTCAAAATAAAGAATTTCCGCATTGCATAGTTTGAGCCTCTGTCGTCATTTGGTTCATAAATATCAATTGCCCATTTTGTCGGAGCTGTGTAAGCCTTGCCCCTACCTCCTCTTTCGTAAGTTATCTGCAAAGGGACGACACCGCCCATTTTTATATCCATATACCTGCCCTGGTGGTGTGCACGAGTACTTGGATCAGATCCACCACCGATAGTTTCAAACTCAAACTGCCAAACCCACAAAGCTTCAGTATTTCCTTCTTCCCGGTTTTTATTTCCTTTTAAAAACATATCCATAAAAATCACTCCCGGTTGGGTTTTCTTAACCCCGTACCGGGCTGTAATTAATTTGTAAGCAGGAGTATTAATGACCTTGTCAGCCCAGAACAGCGCACTATCCGGCTTATTAAGTGCCAGATACATCTCAGAAAGATAATGTTGAACAGCACCTTTTGTCAATCTGCCGGGAAGGGAAGGTTCGACTGTTATGTATTTCTCTGCAAATAAAAGATCTGAAATTATCTGTTTTCTTACTGCCAGTTTGGGCGCTCTTTCCCAATCAGTTTTTATGGTAGAACCGAGTGATTCATTAAGGCTCAGGGGGACATCTCCCCAACAATAGGAAAGATGGCGATAAGCCCATGCCCGTATGGCTTTGGCCTCCGAAATTACCCTGTTTTTGTTTGCATCAGCTGGGAGACCCGCTCCTGCCCAGTTAACATCTGTTCTTTTTTCGGCCTGGTTGATAATCGTATTTGTCGCATTAACTATTCCATAAAGCCAGCTAAATACATTTTTGAAATAGGAACTTGCAGGATTATTAAGGTCGCCCCAGAATGAACCAATTACACCAAATCCCTGCCGCCAGTTTGCACACAAATTATCTGTCCCGCAAGTAAACATGCTTGAGGTAAAATCTATGCTTCCGTTATGTTCTGCTCTTATCATGGAATATGCTCCATTCAAACCAGTCTCGAATCCGGCCAAACTTGAATACAATGTTTCAGATGTGATGAGGTGTTGCGGTTTTTCATCCAGCATATTTGTCTCACATCCAATAAAAAATATTACAATTGATACAACTGTAATGATTTTTAACAATTTTATTTTCATAGTATTTACTTTATATCGTTATACTTCAGGTGTTTATTAAAATCCCAGGTTTAGCCCAAAAACAATTTCCTTTTGCAGAGGAATCGCTTCCTGATCTGCCAATTCGGGATCGAGTCCTCGCCAATCTGTAAAAGTGAACAAGTTCCTTCCGGTAACATATAGCTTTAACTTGTCGAATCCCATTCTACCTAAGATATTTTTGGGGACATCATAAGAGAGTGAAATATCTTTAACACGAACGAAACTTGCAGATTCATAAATACTTGCCCCTATTCCAGCCATCCTGAAAGCATCCACATGATTCATATAAAAATCATTTGACGGATTGGTAGGTGTCCACCAGTTCTTATTGATAGTATTGTGACGAACTCCTGCTGTGACGCCAAGATCTGACATTAGTGCATTTTCTTTAGTCACACCACTAACACCATGAATAAAAACATCGAGGGTGAAATTTTTGTAAGACAGTGAGTTGTTTAGTCCCCAAATAAATTTAGGATCCTGCTGACCAATTATTTGCCTGTCGCTGGCGTCCAGTTTCCCGTCTCCGTTCGAATCCTTTACTTTTATGTACCCTGGCACAGAACCCCACTTGGCAGCCTGAGCGGCTTCATCAAGTTGCCAGACTCCGTCAAAAACATAACCAAAGTTTACTCTAATGGGTTTTCCGATGAACCATGCGTTGGCGACGTCATCAATTTCCTTACCCGCTTTATCCAGATCGCCATACAACGATACGATCTTGTTTTGAACAAAGGAGATATTGCCGGAAGTAGTCCATTTGAAATTTTTATTGGCAATATTTCTGGAAGCGAAAGAAAATTCCTGTCCATTGTTTTCTGTTTCACCAATGTTCTGGGTAATTGATGTGATACCATGGACCAGTGATATAGTCCTGTTTAAAAGAAGATCGGAGGTATTTGTTCTAAACAGGTTAAGTGTGCCGGTAATCCTGTTATTTAGTATCCCAAAGTCAAAACCAAGATTTACTGTGCGTGAAGCTTCCCAACCAAGGTTATCTGAACCAAGTTTACTGGGTTTATACCCTGGCAATGAAGTGCTTAGTGCAACCATATTTTCCTGACTTAATCTGGAGATGGACTCGTAAGCACCGACGGCCTGATTACCATTCAATCCATATGAAAATCTTAGCTTCAGTTCATTGAATGAATCTTTCCAGGGGAAAAACTTCTCCTCTTTTATGTTCCAGCCCAGAGCAACAGAAGGGAAGACTCCCCATTTGTTATTGACCCCAAATCCTGAATAGCCATCCCTGCGGACTGTCAGTGTTAGAAGATATCGGCTAGCATAAGCATAATTCAAACGAAGCATTTGCGATATCAATACTGTCTCGTTTAATGAATAACCGGGTGTAACCAGTTCAGCCTGTGCGGCTGAGTACCAACTAAGAAAATCATGTGGAAATCCTGATGCATTCATGGTATTTGAGCTACTCTTGTTCCCTTCATAGCTTAATAGCGCTGTTGCAAAAATATTATGATCACCAAACTCCCTGGTATAAGAAAGGATATTTTCAAAAACAGTATTGAAATAATTGGAAC
>Ga0208789_1001569_pt1 | contig 12321 bp, 10 predicted proteins | sample Methanotroph_Enr_FD_187368 | JGI IMG/M metagenome (GOLD analysis project Ga0208789, IMG submission 187368) | Enriched soil microbial communities from Old Woman Creek wetland in Ohio, USA - Methanotroph_Enrichment_5 (SPAdes) (version 2) | ecosystem: Environmental > Terrestrial > Soil > Wetlands...
ATACTCTTCTATGGATTCTGGGAGAATCAGTTTCATTAATACGTCAAACGAGTCGTTCATTGCAAAAATCTATTTTTCTGCAAAAATCAGAATTTTATCCGTTCTCCACAACTTTTGTCCCTGATCCCTTCAATGAAACTATTCATGAGTATTGAAAATCAGAATTTTAATATTCAAAATTAAATTTTTACAACAACATGCCTACGGTACATGATGCTTACCACAAGCAACCAGAACCCTGTGTAAATCAATGCACCCAGCAGCGAAGCATTAACCGGTGACAGTCCTGTAGACTGATATTGAAGGAACAACCAATCATAAAGTGTAACCGGCACCGGAGTCTTAGAAACACGAATCATTCCAATGATAACAATGCCTATCTCAGATCCGAAATATGCAATTATTGGATTAATGCCGAATGCCAGAAATGGCGGAGCAAATTGCCTGATCCGTTTAATATCAGCTATCCAGTAGCAAATGCCTAATACAACCATTGCCAAACCTGAGGTATATAGCACATAGGAACTCGTCCAGAGTTGTTTATTGATCGGGAAAAACAAATCCCAAACCAATCCAAGGAGAATCAGAATATTACCATAAACAAGCAAATTGATCAGCTTTTCATTCTGACTTTTTACCTTTAAAAATGAGTTTCCGACAAGTACTCCAATAAAACCACTTACCAAAGCAGGTAAAGTACTCAGAATCCCTTCAGGATCATATAATTTGGTATACATCCATACATGTTTACCAAGAACAAGTCTGTCGAGCCAGGCAGCAAGATTAGTAGTTACCCCCATGTTGGCCGAACCAAAATCAGGAACCGGAACCAGGGTCATTAACGCCCAGTAACCTAATAATAATCCGGCAGATATGTACCACAGCCATTTTATTTCACCATAGATAAGTAAAAGGCCACATACCAGATTAACAAGGGCTATTCTCTGTAAAACTCCGGGGATACGAATGTTAGCCAGATCGTTAAACGGAAAACTGTTTACAATCAAACCCAGAACAAAAATAATAGCCGATCTCCTTATAAGCTGCAGCAGAAGCTTTTGCCTGGATACTCCCTTCTGAAGTCTTTTCGTAACTGAAATCACTGCTGAAAAGCCCATTGCAAATATAAAAAACGGGAACACCAGGTCGGTTGGGGTGCATCCATGCCATTCCGAATGTCGCAACAGAGGATAAACAAAACCCCAGTTTCCTGGAGTATTGACAATAATCATTGCCATAATGGTGAGCCCTCTAAAAATATCAAGGGAGATTATCCGGTTGTCAGCCATAGTATTGATTGAAATATTAATCCGATATTTTTTTTCAATTCATGAGTAGATGTCAAAAATACACTATCTGTTCGTTCATCAGGCAGAATATCACCCAATTTTATTGACAAACAAGCGCACATTTACCCCGCATAAAAAAAATATCCGTAAATTAATCATATTAAATGGTTGTCTATCAAACTGTTATATAAATTTTAGCACTATAGAGGAATATTATGCTTTATTAGTAAAATTCGCATAATTTTATAGCTGATATTAAACCGTTTTCATAACAAATACTTTTACTTTTTAAAATAACGGTATGCAGGAAGGGCTTATACCAAATGTTTCAGTTGATTGTGTAGTCTTTGGATTTGACTTTACAAATCTTAATGTACTATTAATTGAAAGAAATATAACGGTTGACAATGTAAACTATGCTGATTTGAAACTTCCGGGTGACCTTATGCGTCTGGATGAAGAATTGGATGATTCTGCAGCGCGTATTCTTAAGGAAAACACAGGTCTGAGCGACATATACCTGAAGCAATTTAAATCATTTGGTTCTCCTGACAGGCTGAAAAGGAAACCAAGAGATCTGGAATGGCTCCGTCAGATTGATCATCCCGAGGAACATGTGGTGACCATTGCTTATTACTCTCTTATTGATATTTCGGAACAGGGAAGTTCAAAATTAACCATTAGTGATAACGCAAAATGGTGCCCAATCTACGAAATCACTGATCTTGTAATGGATCATATGGATATACTGAGAAACGCGCTTGAGCACCTCCGGATTGAGCTTCTGAACAAGCCTATCGGATTCGAGCTTCTGCCTGATAAGTTTACGCTTTCACAAATGCAGAAACTTTACGAAGTAATATTAGGTACCACTTTTGACAAGCGTAACTTCCGGAAGAAAATATCGAGCATGAAATACCTGATTCCACTTAACGAAAAACAAGTGGGAGTTGCACACAAGCCCGCAAGGCTGTACATTTTCAGCCGTGAAGTATATACTAAAACCAAGAAGGACAATTTTGATTTTTCAGTTTAACCAGCGAGCGAATAGAATAAAATCTATATAATATCCTTAATTGTCATAGTTATACCGCGAAAACTGAACGATTCACCTTTTTTAAGGTTCTTCATAGCCGTTACAAGCGGCACAACCGGAGATACAACATAAATTACTTCATTGTCAATTTCAAGTTTTCCTATTCCGGCCAGGATATAGAGAATCTGATTATCAAGTATAACCAATGCACCCGGTTCAACTTTAGTAGAAACAAGTCCTTTTTTCATTTGCATCAGGAAACGTAATTCTTCCCCAACCACTGACAGTTGCTGAGCAAGCATGTCGCGCTTACGCATCATCTGGGCCCTGAATGAATCGTACCTGTCCCTGGGCGCTCCATACTCATTTGCACTCTGCTGCGCGTCATCCATTGCTGCCAGTGTGTTTGCCTCTGATTCTTGTTTCAATTCGATACACCTTGCCAGCAATTTATCTTTAGTACTGATATCCAACGACATAATCCTCAATATGATCCTATTATAGTTTTGTTTGATTGCCGTAAAGATAATTGTTTTCTCATCAGTTATCTTTGCAGACTGAAACTGACAGGTTTGAACCTATAATCCATATCTATCTATATAACCGTAAACAAATGCATATATATTACCGGCCATTTACGGATCCATACATCAATATTGCGGCTGAGGAATATTTTATCAAAAATACATCTGAAGATATCTGCATGATATGGATTAACCAGCCGTCAGTCATTATTGGCAAACATCAGAATGCGTATGCTGAAATTAATTATCCATATACAACAACGCACAACATCCCTGTTATCAGACGCATAAGCGGTGGTGGAGCAGTGTACCATGATATGGGAAATGTTAATTTCACCTTCATTAAACAGGTTGACAAATCATATCCCGTTGACTTCAGCCGTTTTACTAACATTATAGTTGATTTCATGCAAAGCCTTGGTATTAAGGTGGAAACCAGCAAACGGAACAGCCTCTTTATTGGTGATCTTAAATTCTCGGGACATGCTGAGCATGTGTTTCACGACAAAGTCCTTCATCATGGAACAATACTATTCGAAACTGACCTTCAGACCCTGAACAGTTGCCTGCAACCTGAAAAATTATACATGGGCAAAGCCCCCGCTTCAGTGAGAAGTCATGTTGGGAATATAGCTTCACTCCTACCACATACTGTTGATATTCAAAAGTTTATTGATTTATTCATCGAGTGGCTTCAGAGTTATTTTAATGTTAACAGCACTTTCGCATTGCCAACTGATGCAATAAGAATAATCAATCAGCTTGTTGAAACTAAGTATAAAACATGGGGATGGAATTACGGATATTCGCCTGTTTACAATTTTCATATTGATATCCCTACAAAACAAGGTGGTGTCCGGACTGAAATTAAAGTTGAAAATGGTAAATTTGCTGAGCTCAATTTCCCTGACAACCGTACAAATAATCTGTTGATCAGCATTTTGAGAAGAATGACAGGAATAATGTATAAAGAAGATGAAATCAATACGTTCGTTAAAAATAATCTGCATGAACTCGAACTTGCCGGAGTTAAAATTGTTAATTTTAAGAACTCATTTTTCAGGTAGAAAACAATACAACACACAATTACAAAACCTTTATGCAAACTCAAGAAATTTTCAATCGACTCTGGATCGATTATATTGCTCAAAATCCGCAAGCAAAAGATGTCTATGACAGCTTTACATCCGAAGGCGAAAAAGTTGAGAACGATCACATAGCTTTTCGTACCTTTTTCGATACACGGATCAATGTTGATGTACTGGCCCGACCTTTTCTGCAAGCAGGCTATGAACAGAAAGGGTATTATATTTTTGAAGACAAGCATCTCACAGCCAAGCATTATGAGCACAAAACACTGAAAATTGCTCCCAGGGTTTTTATCAGCCAACTTATGATTGATCATTTCAGTCCGAAATTGCAGTCGATTGTTCAGCAATGTGCTTCACGTGTGCCCGACAAACTTGTTTTCGGAAACGACTTGATTTTTGCTGGTAATGTATGGGGACCACCTTCGTACGAAACATATGAAATGCTGCGCAAGGAATCGGAATATGCTGCATGGTTGTATGTATACGGGTTTGTCACCAATCATTTCACCATCAGTATTAATTCGCTTCAGAAATATAACAGCATACAAAAAGTGAATCAGTTTCTGAAAGATAAAGGATTCCTGCTGAATAGTTCAGGTGGTGAAATTAAGGGAACTCCAGCTGAATTGCTCGAACAATCGAGTACAAAAGCCGGATTCCTGCCGGTTGAATTTGTTGAAGGCACTTTCGAAATTCCTTCGTGTTACTATGAATTTGCATACAGGTACCCTGATAGTGATGGCAGTCTGTATTCAGGGTTTATTGCTAAATCAGCAGATAAAATTTTTGAAAGCACTGATTTTTACAAAAAGTAGACTCTTTCAAATAAATAGAAATAAAGCTAAAAAAAAAATCTACCTTCGTTTGTTGATTTTCCGAACCTAGAACCAGACAAATTAATCTGTATTTATTGATATTCATAAACCACAAGAGTATTTTCCTGATTATCCATCAGATAGTTACAACCTATGAAAAACATCAAGAAACATTATCATATCAAAGCCACAGCTGAAGATATTTTCACGGCACTTACCAATCCTCTGACGATAGAAATATGGAGTGGTGCTTCTGCAGTTATGGATCCTGTCGCAGGTACTGAATTCTCGTTATGGGATGGTGATATTACCGGACTAAACCTGGAATTTGAAGCTGGAAAAAAAATTGTGCAGGAATGGTATTTTGAAGCTGAAGATGGTATTGCATCTGATGAGAAATCCATTGTTACAATTAAGCTTCACGATGCAGGCAACAATACTGATGTGGAATTACTTCATATCAACATCCCGGATGAAGCATTTGACAATATTGTAGATGGTTGGGACCGCTATTATTTTAAGCCATTGAAAGAACTGGTTGAAGAATAGAATGAAAAAAAGCATTTTTTCGAAAGAAACACTCCTCGAACTACGATCCTTAATTAAAGGAGAAGTCTTCGCTGATGAATACACACGCCTTATATATTCCACCGATGCCTCCGCTTACCGGCAGTTACCGCAACTCGTTGTTCAGCCCAGCCATACCGATGACCTGAAAGAACTTATTTTATTTGCAACACGTCACAAAACATCGCTGATCCCCAGGGCGGCAGGAACTTCACTGGCAGGTCAGGTAGTTGGAGGAGGCATTATAGTTGATATATCAAAACACCTGAACAAAATCCTTGAAATTAATACTGAAGAACATTGGGTTCGTGTTCAACCGGGTGTTGTACTTGATGAATTAAATAAAATTCTGGAATCAACAGGACTGTTTTTTGCTCCGGAAACTTCCACTTCAAACCGGTGTATGATCGGAGGAATGGTTGGGAATAACTCATGTGGTTCGCATTCGCTCGTTTACGGAAGCACACGGGATCATACTCTCGAAATTAAAGCGTTTCTAAGTGATGGCACTGAAAGTGTTTTCACCAACATTTCTCTGTTGGAATTTGACCAAAAATGCGATCTGTACACACTTGAAGGCAGCATTTACCGGAATATAAAAAACATTTTAGGCGACAAATTCAACCAGGAAGAAATACGTTCGCAGTTTCCGGACAAATCAATACACAGGAGAAATACCGGCTATGCTATTGACCTGTTGCTTGAGAGTGAACCCTTTGCTAATTCTAACGAAGAGTTTAACTTCTGCAAACTCATAGCCGGATCCGAAGGCACATTGTGTATTATTACTGAGATAAAACTTAATCTCGAACCACTTCCACCTAAGGAAAAAGCCCTTATTTGTGTTCACTGCAATACACTTGACGAAGCATTTGAAGGTAATATTGTCGCTCTGAAGCACAATCCGGTTGCCATTGAGTTGATGGATAGTGTAATACTTGAACAAACCAAAGCCAATATATCGCAGCGCAAAAACCGGTTTTTCCTGCAAGGAGATCCTGCTGCTGTTCTTATTATTGAACTCGCCGAAAAAACAAGGGCTGAAATTGACAGTAAGGCAGAAGCTGTAATAAATGACCTGAGAAATGCCGGTTATGGATATCACTTCCCTATAGTGTATAATGAAGATGTGAGTAAAGTCTGGTCGTTGCGGAAAGCAGGATTAGGTGTTCTTTCAAATCTGCCGGGTGATGCCAAGCCTGTTGCTGTTATTGAGGATACAGCAGTTAATCCGGAAGTATTACCTGCATATATGAAAGATTTCAGGCAAATGCTTGCAGTCCTGAATCTCGAATGTGTGTATTATGCTCATATAGCTACAGGAGAACTCCATTTGCGCCCGGTTCTCAACCTTAAAGATCCAAAGGATGTTGAACTCTTTCATACTGTAGCGTTTGAAACAGCAAAACTTGTTAAAAAATACCGTGGTTCACTGAGTGGTGAACATGGCGATGGGCGATTGAGGGGTGAGTTTATCCCAATGATGATAGGCGAAAAGAACTACAAATTACTCGAAAGCATAAAAGATACCTGGGATCCCGAAGGTATTTTAAACCCCGGTAAAATTACCCGCACACCAAAAATGAACAGCAGCCTGCGATACAATTCAGGCATAGCTGTATCTGAACCTGACACTATATTCGATTTTTCAGGCACTCGCGGCATACTTCGTGCTGCTGAACAATGCAATGGCTCGGCTGATTGCCGTAAAAGTGCCGTGATGGGCGGGACTATGTGTCCAAGCTATATGGTAACCAAAGACGAGAATGCCACAACCCGTGCCAGGGCTAATATTCTGCGCGAATTTCTTACCAATTCAGATAAGAAGAACAAGTTTGATCATAAAGAAATCTATAAGGTAATGGATCTTTGCATTTCGTGCAAAGGTTGCAAAAGCGAATGCCCCAGCAATGTAGATATGGCAAAATATAAAGCTGAGTTTCTGCAACACTGGCACGATGCAAATGGCGTTCCGTTCAGGACAAGAATTATTGCAAATATTTCGAAACTGAATAAGCTTGGAATGGTCCTTCCATCGGTTTTTAACTTTCTCGTTACCAATGCACTTACATCCTGGTTCATGAAAAGGACTTTAGGATTTGCACCGAAGCGCACCATCCCTACACTTTACAAAATGACACTCAGGGCCTGGGTTAAAATGCAGCCAACCTCTGATAACAATGAAATAAAAGGAAAGGTATTTTTATTCGCAGATGAGTTTACTGATTATAATGATGTGGAGATTGGGATAAAGGCTGTTAAACTTCTTAATAAGCTCGGATATAAAGTAGAAGTTCCTGATCATGTGGAGAGTGGCAGAGCATATCTTTCAAAAGGTCTGGTGCGCATTGCACAAAAACTGGCAAGGTTAAATATTGCTAAACTACACCCAATAATAAATGAACTGACACCTTTGGTAGGAATTGAACCATCAGCAATACTCAGTTTCCGTGATGAGTATCCTGATCTTGCTGGTGCTGAACTGAAACCTATTGCTCTGAATCTGGCAAAACACTGCCTTATGTTTGACGAATTTATTATGCGCGAGGTAAAAAAAGGCAATATTTCGCAATCACAATTCAATGATAAAAAGCAGCATATACGACTTCACGGGCATTGCCACCAGAAATCACTGGCGTCAACCGGTCCGACCAAAGATATGCTCTCCTTACCTGTAAATTACTCTGTTGATGAAATTAAATCGGGATGTTGTGGAATGGCCGGCTCCTTTGGTTATGAAAAAGAGCACTACGATATATCGGTGAACATAGGCGAACTGATTTTAATGCCAGAGGTGCGAAAAACATCAGAACATACTATAATTTCTGCCCCGGGTACCAGCTGCCGTCAGCAGATCAAAGATGGAACCGGGCGTATATCACTTCATCCTATCGAAGTCTTATACAATGCACTTCTGGCATAACATGTAGCCTAAGCCTATGAATAGTCTGTATCACCCTTTACATGTTTTTAAATATTGTCCTAAATGCGGACGCTCAGGATTTAGCCCCAATACTGAAAAATCTTTACAATGCAATAGTTGTGGGTTTCGCTATTTTATAAATATGAGTGGTGCTGTTGCAGCAATTATTTTGAATGAATCTGGAGAAATACTATTCACCTTGCGTAAACACGATCCTGCTGCAGGAAAGCTCGATCTGCCCGGTGGCTTTGTCGACCTTGGCGAAACCGCTGAAGAGGCTGTGAAAAGAGAGATTTTTGAAGAGTTACATCTTGAAATTACCGCATTAGAATATTTCGGAACTTTCCATAATATATATCTTTTTGGAGATTTGGAATACCAAACTCTGGATATTGTTTTTATCAGCAAGGTAGCTTCGTTCGATGCCATGCAGGTGGCAGATGATGTTTCGGGTTATATATTCAGAAAACCAGATGAAGTAAAGCCCGATGAAATTGGCTTGGGGTCGATCAGGAGCGTACTGGAAAAATATTTGAAAAATCAATTGTAATGTATTCAACAGCATACCTTCCTTACAATTTTTCGTGTTTTTTTATGTACGTGCTAACATATTTTTTATCGCAGAACAGGTTATAGATTTGTCGTTAGTACCTGTTTGCCATTTGAAAATTGGCAGCAATAGATCAGATTGGACTAATTAGGGTGTTTTCACAACCTATTGTATTTTAGATTGTTTTAAAAGTATGATAAAAAAGAAAGTTATTGTTGTAGGAGGCGGTTTTGCAGGTATTCAGATCATTAAAAGACTAGACAAAAAATTGTTCGATATTCTATTAATTGATAAAGTGAATCACCACCAGTTTCAGCCTTTGTTTTATCAGGTTGCAACCTCGCAAATTGAACCTGCCAGTATTTCTTTTCCGCTGCGACATGTAGTAAAGTCCGAAAAGAATGTTCAGGTTCGGATGGCGGAAGTAATTTCTGTTAATAGAGCAAAGAATAAAATTTCAACAACCATCGGTGAATTGGAATACGACTATTTGATTATTGCCATAGGTTGTAAAACCAATTTCTTTGGTAATAGTGAGATAGAAGAACATGCTTTGACTTTAAAGACAACATACGATGCGATAAAAATCCGTAATCATATCTTGCAATCTTTCGAAAGTTTAATATGTCTTCCCGAAAAGGATAGAATTCTAAATCTGGTAATTGTAGGTGCAGGTCCAACAGGGGTTGAATTAGCCGGAGCTTTTGCTGAAATCAAAAAGAATATTCTACCTAAAGACTATCCTGGAATTGATTTCTCAAAATTTAATATTTTTCTTATCGAAGGGAGTAATAGCACTTTATTTTCCATGAGTAAAACGGCAAGTACAGCCTCAATGAAATATCTTGCTGAAATGGGTGTATCAGTTATTACTGAAACTTTTGTAAACAGCTATAATGGGTCAAAAGTCATTTTGAGTAACGGGAAAGTAATACCAACAAATCTTGTAATATGGGCCGCAGGTGTTATTGGTAATCAAATAAACGGTTTTCCGGAAACCTCGTACGTACCAGGTAATAGGCTAATTGTGAATCAAGTCAGCACAGTAATTGGCTGTGATAATATTTTTGCAATTGGAGATATTGCGTGCATGGTAACACCAAAATATCAAAAGGGTCATCCTCAGGTTGCTAATGTAGCAATCACACAGGCAAACCTTCTCACAAAAAATCTGAAAGCAATTGAATTGAACAAGCCCCTGAGCGAATACGAATACAGGGATTTAGGTTCTATGGCTACTATAGGAAATAATAAAGCAGTAGTTGATTTACCCTTCTTTAAGTTTGCAGGTCACCTTGCATGGTTTATCTGGATGTTCCTCCATTTAATGCTCATACTGACAATAAGAAACAAAATTGTCATTTTCTCCGATTGGGCATGGAAATTTATTACCAAGGATACCTCGTTACGACTGATACTGACTGAACCCAAATAATTAATGGTGGTCAATTATCGATAATTAACATCATTATCGATCTTTTGATATATCCACTGTACAAGGTTCATTTTGGTGCTTTAAAATACACAATAGAAAAGCAAAAAACCACCAAAACAGCAGTGTTTTCGGTGGTTTTCATTGTATTTCTTACTATTCAGCGGAGAAGGGGGGATTCGAACCCCCGGATCCTTGCAGATCAACGGTTTTCAAGACCGCCGCGATCGACCACTCTGCCACCTCTCCTTTGGGACTGCAAAAGTATCAAAAAAAGCAATAAATCAAATTATTGCGGGAACATATTTGATGAAAAATATTTTTTTTGCTTTCAGGAACTCTAAAAGGTATCAAAAGTAAAATAGTTTCAAGTCATTATTATATTTTTGCATCTGATTCAATCAAAGTATGGCATTTTCAGTAAAACGCAATCTTACAGCACTTTACCTGGTTAAAATTGCCAAGTGGATGAATCTTATCATGCCTGTTATTGTACTTTTCTACATGTCGAACGGGCTGACCATGCAGGATATATTCCTGCTTCAGAGTGTGTATTCGCTCACATTAATGACACTCGAAATCCCTACTGGCTATTTTGCAGATAAAGCTGGAAGAAAAACAAGCATTCTACTGGGAGCAACATTAGGATTTTCAGGGTATCTGGTATACAGTTTCTCTTTTGGATTTTGGCAATTTGTTGTTGCCGAGGTTATTCTCGGAGTGAGCCAGAGTCTGGTTTCGGGAGCAGATTCAGCAATGTTATATGATACTTTGGCTGCCGGAAAGCTAAAAGAGAAATACACCCAGTTGGAAGGCAGGATTACTTCAATTGGGAATTTTGGAGAAGCATTTGCAGGTATCATTGGTGGACTGATTGCTGTGTCGTCCTTACGAACTCCTTTTTATGTTCAGACTTGTGTTGCCTTGATAGCTATACCTGCTGCTCTTATGCTAAAAGAACCTCCGGTTATACTGCATAAAGTAAAACCTGGTTTTAAGGAAGTTGGTAAAATCATGTACAGCGTACTCCATGGCGATATTAAATTAAAGTGGAATACATTTTTCTCCGCAATCACCGGAGCATCCACGCTGACAATGGCATGGTTTGCACAACCCTATTTCAGCCAGATATCACTACCCGTTTCCCTTTACGGGGTGGTTTGGGCTATATTAAACCTCAGTGTTGGCATTGCGGCTGTTTATGCCTGGAAGTTTGAGAACAAATTCGGACCTACAAAAACTGTCATTACCTTCACCTCATTACTTTTTGTTTCATACCTATTACTTACGGTGATTCCTGGTTATTATGGTCTGCCTGTACTTCTGATATTCTATCTGGCGCGTGGACTGGCAACTCCTACCCTACGCAACTATATCAATATAATTTCAACTTCAGAAATAAGGGCAACTGTATTATCGGTCAGAAACTTTTTAATCAGACTGATATTTGCAGTCACAGGCCCTTTATGGGGTTGGATCACGGACAGATACAGCCTTCAGTTAGCTATTCTGTCGGCAGGAATAACTTATGGCATTTTTGCGCTTATAAGCATGTATTTCTTTTTAAAACACAAGACATATAAACCGTATCAAACAGTAGATCAATAAGAAAGGATATTATTTTGGAATTGATTTGAATATCGATTGTAAATTTCTACCTTTGCCTCCCTTTACCACTATTTGGAGAGATGCCAGAGTGGTCGATCGGGGCGGTCTCGAAAACCGTTGTACCCTTGCGGGTACCCAGGGTTCGAATCCCTGTCTCTCCGCTGATTATATTATAATGCGTTGTAAATATTGTATTTACAACGCATTATTTTTTTTCAAATTTATTGACAGGAAACATAAAGAAACTAAAGGTTTAGTTAAAACTACACTTAATTGAAAATCGCATTCTTTTTTTGAAGTTGGGTACTCTGCAAGCTATTATTAACCCAGATAAAAATTCTGCTTTATTTCTATTTCCAGGGCTAATGGACATTTGTGGTGATAAAACCTTCTGAAACGCCTTATAGGCGTACTTTTACAGAAATCAAAGGTTATGAATAAAAAAACTGCTTTTTCTGTGGGAGTAAAATTGTTTCAAAAGATGGC
>Ga0208789_1001570_pt1 | contig 12317 bp, 9 predicted proteins | sample Methanotroph_Enr_FD_187368 | JGI IMG/M metagenome (GOLD analysis project Ga0208789, IMG submission 187368) | Enriched soil microbial communities from Old Woman Creek wetland in Ohio, USA - Methanotroph_Enrichment_5 (SPAdes) (version 2) | ecosystem: Environmental > Terrestrial > Soil > Wetlands...
TTTATTGCAATGTTTGCTATTAAACCAAACATACTCAAAAATAACCAGAATGTCAAAGAGCTATTATTATACGGCACTATCGCCGCTTAAAGTTAATTAATTTCTAACGAACTATTGTTAAGGCAATCGATAATTTAACCCTATTACAAAATCATCATTTGTTACCATTATTGTGCCGGATTTTTGCAAATAAAAAGTGAATTTTGGAGTGGTGTAATTGATTATAGCCGAATACGATAAGTCCAGATATATGTGTGGGATTGTGCATGTGTAGCCATAAGACAGATCAACACCTAGACTGCTTTTTCTGAATTTATAGTTCATTCCGGCTGTTTGGCTGATATTGCAGGCAAACTTATCAGAAAAAATGCCAATACTTTGCAATTGGGAATTTTTGTGGCGGTAGTATTCCCCAGCTTCGTAAAGTGCAGAGACTTTAATACCTATTGGTCTTAGATCAATATTTTGAATTGGTATGTTGACTTGAGCATCGGCACTGATACCAGTTCCGTAAAAATTCTTGTAATTTGTTGTGAAGTCTTTTTCAATACCAACTTTCCCATAATACCCAAAGGCGCCATAAGATAGGTTGTAATACTTGTTTGTTTGGGTTTGAAAGCAATATAACTGGCCAAAATAATTATCAGTTAATGTTTCGTATGTACTATAATATCCAGATTTATTGAACTTACCACCGATATAACTACTTACAAAAGCTGAATCGCGATAAGCGGGTTTTGTAAAAACAATTGGGTCGATACATGGATTTGCCATATACAAGGAAGAGCATGACGACATGGAAAAAATAATACCAGACAATAGAAATAAACCAATTGATTTTACTTGTTTTTTCATCACGAATAGTTGAGTTGTGAGTTGGTTTTTTGTGACAGAAGTTGGAAATTGTCTATTCTTATATAATTGAGAGAATTGTCTGCTCAACTTTTTTATCATGTTATTTTACATTGCAAATATAAATCATTTATTTTTAACCATAATGCTTTTTTCTAAAAATAATTTGGTTGTTGTAAATGTCATAAAAAATGTAATCTGGCTTACGACTTTAGCATTTGAGAATTCTGTTTTTTTTTGCTCCAATTTTTTATCGTATCTTTGCAGCCGCAAAAGTTGACAGTATTGTTGTAGTCAACTTTCTAATATTCAACTTCTAAACAATTATAATATGGCTCTTCAATGTGGTATTGTGGGTTTGCCCAATGTTGGTAAATCTACTTTATTCAACTGTCTTTCAAATGCTAAAGCGCAGGCTGCAAACTTTCCTTTTTGTACTATAGAACCGAACGTTGGCGTTATTACTGTTCCGGATGAACGGTTGAATAAACTGGCTGAACTGGTTCACCCACAACGTATTGTTCCTACTACTGTAGAAATTGTGGATATTGCAGGATTGGTAAAAGGTGCAAGCAAAGGCGAAGGCTTGGGAAATAAGTTTTTGGCCAACATCCGTGAAACTGATGCTATTTTACATGTGTTGCGTTGTTTCGATAACGATAATATTACACACGTGGATGGAAGCATTAACCCTGTTCGCGATAAGGAAATTATCGATTATGAATTGCAGTTGAAAGACCTTGAAACAGTGGAAAGCCGCATTAGTAAAGTGCAAAAGCAAGCAGCCGGTGGCGATAAGCAATCCAAAGCTATTTACGATATTTATATACAGTATAAAGAGGCCTTGATGCAGGGAAAATCAGCCCGTACAGTGAAACTAGATCCGTTGGATAAAAAGCTGGTGAAAGATTTATACCTGCTTACCGATAAACCGGTGATGTATGTGTGTAATGTGGACGAAGCTTCTGCGAAAAACGGAAATGCTTATGTAGAGGCGTTGCGCGAGTCGGTAAAAGATGAAAATGCTGAGATTTTGGTTGTTGCTGCAGCAACGGAAGCGGATATTGCCGAACTGGAAACTTACGAAGAGCGTCAAATGTTCCTGGAGGAAGTCGGTCTGACCGAATCGGGTGTTGCTCGCTTGATTCGTGCGGCTTATCATTTGCTTGATTTGCAAACCTATTTTACCTGTGGTGTGCAGGAAGTGCGTGCCTGGACATTTGGAAGAGGCTGGAAAGCTCCGCAATGTGCGAGCGTTATCCATACGGATTTCGAAAAAGGATTTATCCGTGCCGAGGTTATCAAATATGCTGATTTTACTTCACTTGGTTCCGAGGCTGCCTGTAAGGAGGCCGGTAAAATGAATGTGGAAGGAAAAGAATATGTGGTTCAGGATGGTGATATCATGCACTTCAGGTTTAATGTGTAATTGAACAAGACTACCCCCAACCCCTAAAGGGGAGTAATGAAGTTGCCAATAATCTATGAGTTATTGGCAACTTTATTTTTTTATGAATGTCTTGATTTAAGCCCCTTTAGGGGTTTGGGGCTCTTTTGTTTCTCCCCTTTAGGGGTTTGGGTGTTTCTCAGAATTTATAGGCAAATCCCACTCCCAGAATTTCTTTAAACTGAACTTTTGCCATGTTATCTACCGGATCTTTTACATCGGCATCGTAAACGATATTGGTGTTCAGGCTTACCACAATGTATTTATTCACTTTCAGGAAGATGATATTTTCCCAACTGACGTCTACATTTTGTGGGTCCTTCAGGTAATTGGTGAATAAATCAAGTTTGGAGGTCAGGTTCACGTTTTTCATCAATTCCCCTTTGAAATCCTGTTTGTTGAATAAAATGCGGGCATAACCGCCAAATTCCATTCGTAAGCTTTTTCCGGGGTCAACACCAAATGCGCCATAATTAGATAAAGCCGTATATTTTACAATGGTTAACCGACCAGTGAAAGGTGCAAGAAATGCACTGAAATAGCTATTCGGCTGATAGTTTAGCCCGATTGCACCGACCAGATAAGCCGGAGCCAGGAAGTTGGATATCTTTTGGTTGACAGTGTAATTATACCCGGGTGCAAATTGCGTTTTGAAATTTATTAATGCAGCATAATAGAAATTTGAAAAAGCTTTTTTCCCATACTTTGAATTTAACTCCAACCGGTCATCCGTTTTTCTCAGGCCTGCAGTGCCCTGTTTTAAAACACCGTAGCCAACCTCCAGCGAGTTATCCCAGACTGTTGTGGTATCTTTGTAATTGGCAAAGAGTCCCAGTACCCCGTTCAGTGCAAACGAATTTTCGCCACCGGCAGCCCAGTTTGATAACGCAGTTTGGGCGAGATTAATACTTGTTGCACCTCCTTTTTTCCAGCCGACGATGGTGTCTGTTGCCAGGCTTTTGAGTTTGCTTTCTGCATCAGTGATTTGTGCATTAGCTGTTAGAAGCAGATTGCAGATGAATACCGCGATGATTGTGATTTTTGTTTTCATAAACTGAAATAATTTGATGGTTAATATATTGTACTCAAATTAATACAAATTCTAAACTATGAATAACGCAAAAATCTCACCCACGTTTGTCGGCTATCCGAACATCTCTACATCCTCTTGTGTAATTGTGTTTCCACCTAAAATTATTAAACGTTCAACCACATTTCTTAGTTCACGGATATTTCCCGTCCAGGTGCGGAGTTTTAGTCCTTCAATGGCATTTTCTTCGAAACTTTTAGGCTGAATGCCCTGTTCTCCGCATATCAGTTCGCAGAAGTGCTTTATAAGCAAGGGGATGTCATCTTTGCGTTCATCCAGGCTTGGAACGTGGATGGGGATTACGTTTAGGCGATGGAATAAATCTTCGCGGAAATTCCCCGCTTCAATTTCTTTTTTCAGGTTTTTGTTGGTGGCAGCCAGCACGCGCACATTTACTTTTATGCTTTTGTCGCTACCTACGCGTGTAAGTTCGCTTTCCTGCAATACACGGAGTACTTTGGTTTGGGCCGAAAGGCTCATGTCGCCAATTTCGTCCAGAAAAATGGTTCCCCCATCGGCTTGTTCAAATTTTCCGATTCGTTGTTTGATGGCCGAAGTAAAAGCTCCTTTCTCGTGCCCGAACAATTCGCTTTCAATTAATTCCGACGGTATGGCAGCGCAGTTTACTTCCACAAATGGAGCATCGGTCCGGTTGCTGCCTTCGTAAAGCAGGCGTGCAACTACTTCTTTTCCAGTTCCGTTTTCGCCGGTAATCAGTACGCGGGCATCGGTGGGTGCAACCCGGTCAATCATCATGCGGACTTTCTCTATGGCAGGCGATTCGCCAATCATTTGATGGCGTTTGGCTACTTTCTTTTTCAGCGTTTTGGTTTCAACTACAAGGGTGTTTCTTTCCAATGCATTTCGAACCGTAATCAGCAAGCGGTTTAAGTCAATCGGTTTTACGATAAAATCAAACGCCCCTTTTTTGATACATTCCACGGCGGTTTCTATGTTTCCGTGGCCGGAAATCATAACAATCGGAGCTTCAATGTTTGATTCGATTAAGTGCCCGAGCAATTCGATACCATCCATTTCGGGCATTTTTATATCCGAGAAAATTAAATCGAAAACTCCGTTTTGAGCGGCTTCCAGTCCCAGTTTGCCGTTTTCGGCCAGTGTTACCTGGTGTTTCTCAAATTCCAGGATGTCTTTCAGCGTGTTGCGAATGCTGCGTTCGTCATCGATAACCAATATTTTAGCCATAAGTATTGTCCGTGTGGGTTTATTTACAAAAGTAGTTTTTTGTTAGCCAATTAGCAAGTTTCTGTTTAAACAAATTAAATGCCATAATTCCTGTTGGGTGCTTGCCTGAATGATAAAACCCGCTTTGCCATTCAGCAAAACGGGTTTCTATTATTGATTAAAAATCTTTTGGTTTCTTGATCTTATTTCCCTTTAGGGGTTAGGGGTCATAAATCAAATCCGATATCGCTTCTGAAGTATTTTCCAGCGTATTGTAATTTTTGTGCGTTTGCAAATGAAACTGCCAATGCTTCATCTTTCGTTACACCATAAGAGCTTACAGCCATAACACGACCTCCGCTGGTTACAATATCATCTCCCTTTTGAGTAGTGCCGGCATGAAATACAATGCTGCCCTCCACATTTTCAAAACCGCTGATTACTTTTCCTTTTTCAAATTCTTCGGGATAACCCCCTGAAACTAAAACAACTGTTACAGCTGCCCGTTCGTCAAATTCAATGGTTTTTTCATTCAGATTTCCGTTGGCAACACCTTCAATCAGTTCTACAAAATCGCTCTTGATGCGCAGCATAACCACTTCGGTTTCCGGGTCGCCCATGCGGGCATTATATTCAATAGTGACAGGTTCGCCTTTCACTTTTATCAGTCCGAAAAAGATAAATCCTTTGTAAATAATTCCTTCGCTGTTTAATCCATCTACGGTTGGTTTTATGATGCGTTCTTCTACTTTGCGCATAAAATCTGCATCGGCAAACGGAACAGGTGAAATGGCTCCCATGCCACCGGTGTTCAGGCCTTTATCACCTTCGCCAATACGTTTGTAGTCCTTTGCTTCGGGCAGGATTTTATAGTTTTTTCCGTCGGTAATTACAAACACAGAACATTCGATGCCATCCAAAAATTCTTCGATGACTACAGTTTTGCTGGCAGCGCCGAATTTGCCATCGAGCATGGCTTTCAGTTCGGAAATTGTTTCGTCCAAATCGTTCAAAATCAATACACCCTTTCCGGCAGCCAAACCATCGGCTTTCAGTACGTATGGTGCTTCAAGGCTTTTCAGGAATTCAATTCCTTCGGCAATATTTTCGGATGTTACGCTTAAATATCCTGCAGTAGGAATGTTGTGGCGGAACATAAACTGTTTCGAGAAATCTTTACTTCCTTCGAGCTGTGCACCCACTTTATCGGGTCCTACAACAGGTATATTCTTCAATTCGGCGTCTTCAGCAAAAAAGTTTACCACTCCTTTTACCAGTGGATCTTCAGGCCCTACCACCACAATGTCGATGTTGTTTTCCAAAACAGCTGTTTTCAGAGCGGGGAAATTGTCAGCTGCAATAGGAAGGTTTGTTCCAACTGAAGCAGTACCGGGATTTCCGGGAGCTATAAAAAGGTTTGTAAGTTTTGGGCTTTGCGCTATTTTCCAGGCCATTGCGTGTTCGCGTCCACCGGAACCGAGAAGAAGAATATTCATTGGTTTTAGTTGTTGAGTTTGAGCTGCAAAAGTAGTGAAATTGGTTGGAAGAAGCAACCCCTGGTGGTTGAAGAGGAATAAGATAGTTTTTTGCAGTTATCTTAGGGGAAATAGAGGAGGATCTATGAAGTAATATCAATTTTATTTTCCTTTAATGGTTTGATATTATTGATGATACCCCCATAAAAGACGAAAGGTAGCTTGCCTCACGGCATTCTACCAATCTTTGTTAACCTTAAATCTAATACTATGAAAAAATCACGTTGCAAAAGTATCGTGTAATTCAATGACATCCAAATGTTCTGTGTTAAAAATGCTTTAAAAGTATGTTTTATAACATATATTTAGTACTGTTTACTTTTTTTGAATATCCAGTGATTTGTAAATTAAAAGGCCGATCTTGATAAATCTCGAACGGCCTTTGGGTAGTTAAACCCATTAATGCTTTAATACATCAGCATTAATCTAAACTATTATGAAAAAAAACTATTTAATGCTCCGCTAATGGCGACATAATAAAAAGTCAAGATGACTTCATTATCAATTATTGACTATAAATTATTATTCATTTTAAATATTTCTCCAAAAACCGGTCCTGCTCCCAAAGCAAATGCAGGATATTTTCGCGGGCCACGTAGCTGTGTTGTTCTTTGGGCAGGATAACCATGCGGGCCGGTGCACCAAGTCCTTTTAGCGCCTGGAAATAGCGCTCGGTTTGCAACGTAAAAGTCCCGGGATTGTTGTCCGCTTCGCCATGCACAAGCAGCATCGGTGTTTTCATTTTATCTGCTGTCATATAAGGTGACATGGAATTGTATACATCCGGGGCATCCCAGTAATTACGCTGCTCACTTTGGAAACCGAAAGGTGTGAGGGTGCGGTTATAAGCCCCGCTGCGGGCAATACCGCAAGCAAACAGTTTGCAATGCGTAAGCAGGTTAGCCGTCATAAATGCCCCGTAGGAATGTCCGCCCACAGCCACTTTATTCCGGTTGATAAGCCCGAGCGAATCAACCGCATCTATAGCCGCTTTGGCATTAGACACCAACTGTTCGATAAAATTATCGTTTGGTTCAGTTTTTCCTTCCCCTACAATGGGGAAAGCCGCATCGTCGAGTACTGCATAACCGCGCGTAACCCAATAAACGAAAGAACCGTAATATGGAAATGTAAATTCATTCGGGTTAGCCGTGCTTTGTCCGGCACTATTTTTATCTTTATACTCAGCCGGATAGGCCCAGATAAGTAGCGGAAGCTTTGCGGTTTTGGCTTTGCGGTCGTAACCTGTTGGCAAATAAAGTGTACCGGAAAGCTCCACACCATCGGCACGTTTGTATTTAATTACTTCTTTGTACACGTCCTTGATACTCTCAAATGGATTGGGGAAATGAGTCACCTGCGTGAGCGATTCCTTTTTGCGGAAATTACGGAAATAATAATTCGGATATTCATTTTTCGACTGTATCCGCACCAACGCTTCTCCTTTCTTGTAATCTTCAATATCGAAAATTTCTTCAATTTTATCTGTGTATGCCGACTGGTACAGACGCTTCGTCTTCAGCGTTTTCAGATCCAGTTCATCAATAAACGGAAATTGACCCTTCTGCGTGTGTCCATCACCAATACGGAACAAGCAGTTGTTGTCAATGGCTAACACATATTTACCATATTCATTCTTCCATGTTTCAAAATTTCCGGGATCGGAATAAATATCCTGAAAATTCCGGTCGTTAATCACCTTCGGACTTTCATCCAGTTTCGACGGGTTAATCAGATAGGTTTTCTCGTTGCGCGTATCATACCATTCATCCTGGATGATTGCTGTCGAAGCATTTCCCCAAATCACATTCATAAACCGCTGAACGGTTTTGGTCAGTAAAACAGGATTTTCGGCAAACGGAGCTTTCCACAGATAAACAGCATCACGAAAATCAACTTTTGTTTGCGGGTCACCACCATCCAATGCCTCCACATAGAATAGCGTAGCCGGCTCGTCCGAACGCCAGTTCATTTGCCGCTTCCCTTTACGCACAGCCATAAACCCTTTGGGTAGCACTTCCGAAAGAGGTATATCATTCACCGTTTTCACTTCATTTCCTTTCAGGTCGTACACCACTGTACTTTGTGGAAAACGGTTCAAAGGAACAATATACGAAAATGGTTTTCGCAGCGTAGTGCAAAGCAAATACTTCCCATCGGGAGAAAAAGATTCGTGTGCATACATGTCCTCACCTTTAAACAACTCTGCATTTCCAAATAAATCAACTTTATACAATTCGGAAGAAGCAAGCGTTATAAAATTAATTTCGTCTGTTGCATTTTTAAGCAAGTCAGGGTAAGTACGGTTCTGTGATTTAGAGCCGGAACTCACTGAAACCGTTGGTCCGGCGGGTAATTCGGTTTTCGGATCTATCAATGCCGGACGTACTGTGGGTAACAAACGCACTAATAACTGCTTGCTGTCCCGGAACCAGTTGAATGGATTCCCCAGATTGGCATTCACAACGGCAGCTGTCAGTTTTGTTGCCTGGGCCGATGCCATATCCAGCACCCAAAGTTCAACACCTTTAGCAGACGTATTTGTAAACGCAATTTTCTTTTCATCAGGCGACCAGGTTACAAAAGTTATATGTGGATTGGCGGGCAGGCCTGCAACCTGAACCGGGTCTTTGCCACTAACCTTTCGCACCTTGAGGTTATTGATATAATTGACAGCAGAAGCGATATTCGTAACCGGATTGATGCGCAGTCCACCCATGCTCATTTCCTGCTGATTCAGATCTTCGAGGCTTTTGTATGTACTGCGGTAAGTGAGCAGCAGATATTCTTTCTTTGTATCAATGGACACTTGAGGAGCACGTTCGTAATCGGCCAGTTGAAGAATCGATTTTGGAGGAAGTTGATAAGCGAGGTTTTCTTGCGACATGGTTTTGGTTATTGCAAACAATAAAAATTACATTGATTAATAATTGTTTATGCATTATGGAATACTCTTAAAATTATGCAAATGTAAGTCTTTATTTTTGAAGATAAAATTATATTAATTCAAAATATCTAACTGACAATTCTTATTTTCTTACTTTAGAACAAATAATATCCATAACCCGGGTGGTGCGGGCAGCGGTTATTCCGGTACTTGGTGAAACATCATCCGCACGTAATTCGTTCACTATTTTTTGAATGAGCGGTTTCTGAATTGGCTGATCGTGATTGAATTTTAATTCTTCCACAATATCTCCGGAGGTTTTAACCCGAACAATCATTGGATTTCCAAAAGTATTGAACGTTAGCTCTCCTTTCGATCCGACAATAGTTATTTTATCTTTTTCTGAAACAATATCTGTACTGAAACACCAGATTCCGGAACTGAAAACGCCGTTTTTAAACTTAAAATTGGCAGCAACAATATCATCTGCAGAATACAAATGCGCCTGATTGTCGGACATGCCATGAGCTTCAATGATTTCTCCAAACAAAAAATCGAGATAGTCCAGCTGATGCGATGCCAGATCGTGAAAATAACCGCCACCTGAAATCTCGGGTTGTACGCGCCAGTTATTTTCGCTTTGTGCAATGAGTTCAGGCTGCAATGCCTGATACATTTCGATATTTACCAGACGGATTTCGCCAAGAATGCCACCATCTATCAATTCTTTCACTTTCATAAATCCGGGCAAAACACGCCGGTAATATGCCACAAAAAGCGGCACGCCTGCACTTTCACAGGTCTCAATCATAGTAAGACATTCCGCATAAGTATTTGCCATTGGCTTCTCAACATAAACGGCTTTACCTGCCAGAGCAGCTTTCATGGTTAGTTCGGGATGTGAATCGGGTGGAGTAGCAATATAAATGGCAGTGATCTCCGGATCATTCAGCACATCATCCAGATTTGTTGTCCAGCTAGGAATACTATGACGGCGGGCAAAATCCGCTGCTTTACCGGCATTTCTGCGCATAACGGTTTTTACTGCCGAACGCGGAACAGAATACATGGCAGGTACACTTTTCACTTCACAGACATCACCCGCACCTATTACTCCCCAAATGACTTTATCCACTTTTTCCATTTTCAATTAATTTACTTACAAAACTAGCAAATAATACCGTTTGCACAAATAATATAGTCCAATTTCGACATTGTCTCATTGAGCCTATTTATTTGTCCCGATAATCGGGATGTCTCATATGCAACAGCATTAACCACAGTCCGATTATAAAACAGTTTGGACTGTTTATAATCACAGATGGTATAATATTCATTAACGGATTGTTCAGGTTCAATTTTAAATAACGAATAGGAAATTCCATTGCAAAAGACTCAACTAATAAACTAAGTTGAGTGCTCAAAAAAAAATGCAGAAACAATTTGTCTCTGCATTTTTCCTTTAAAAAACTAATACCAAGTAACTATTAAGAACTTTATGTTTACTGGATTACAATAGTAGTTGTAACGTCATCTGTAGAAGCTACAGCTTTTACTACATAGCTTCCGGGTTTCAAATCTGTTGTAATTTTGGTTGTTCCTTTGGCAATAAAATCACGGGTTTTAATTTGTTTACCTGTAGTTGCATTGTAAAGCTTTAATTTACCGTTAGCTTTACCCTGGTTTTCTACTACAATTGTATTGCCTGAATTGTAAATCTTTATTTTCTTTTCCTTTTTCTCTTTCTTTTCTTTTTTATTCTCTACTGGGCTTACAACCGGATCAGTTGGAGCAACGATAGTATCGACAGGAGCGACTACAGTGTCAGCTGGAATAACAACCGGATCAACAGGAGGAGTTGGTATGCTTGTTACAATTTTAAACCGTTTTGCCGCTGAAGCAGTTGGCTGAACATTAAATGTATATTTTGTTCCTGTTGAAAAAATATCAATAGTTTTATTTGCGACTGAGTCAATCATATAAAGTTGGGTATATAGAAGACTTAGATTTTCGTTAGTAAAAGTTAATGTATACGTGGTGTCTTCGCCAGCTTTAAACGCAATGTAAGTGTTATTGAAATCCGGAACTACATCTATTTGGTAGTTGCCAGATGCCTCTACTGCAAACAATTGTGGAAGCAGTGGATTTGTTCCAAACATTTTATAGCCATCCCAACCATTATCAAAATCACGCGTACATGTTGGAACAGAAAACACCCACATCTGATCAGAATATCTACTTCCTTGTACAGTTATACGTATATCTGTTAATGACTGAGCTTGAGAATGCATGATTGAGAATGTTACTGTTAACGCTAATATCAACGATTTTAATGTAGAAGCTTTCATAATAATGCTTTTTAGAAGGTGAATATATGTGTTTTTTTTTGTTGTAATTTCTGTTTAAAGATTACATCACAAACATATACATTTATTTCTAATTAATTGATATACAGAGTGTGTAGTACTTTATTTTCTCATGTAGTATTTTCTACAACACCTGATATGAAAAACCCGGCTTAGGTATATCAATCGTATAAAAACGTAAAATCAAAATTCCTACATCAAAAAACCATTTATTGAAATTTAGTACAATTTGGCAACTTTAAAAACCATACATTTTATATAAGAATGTAGTATATAGTGTTACATTCAGCCAACATTGAATTATAGACTCAAATAATTTAAACATAAAACCAGTCTAAACGAATAAACATTAGTGATGAAATAATTAACTCATATATACATAAATTATACATTATTAACTCTATATGATACTATAATTAACTTATGAAAATTTAAAGCAATATAGGAAATGCGCATGAGGGTCTGTTAATATGGAAAATTTACTAGAATTGTCGGAAATATTCAGTAATAGAAAACCGCATTTAGTGATAGTAATCACCCAATGCGGTTTTAATAGTCATTTAAATCTATTAATCTAATCGATGAAATTATTGCGATTTAAGAATTAATCTGAAAACATCCATCCCCTTTGACGAATGAACAAAAAAATAGAAATGAATCCGATAGGATAAAAGCAGAATGTAGAACCTGATTATAGTAATTGAAAATTATAAAAGTCTGGCAAGCATTGAATGAATATTTCATGCGTTCATTTTTATTTTTTAATTATTGGTCACATGGAACTCGCAAATGAACATGGTTTTTGGACTATCCCAGTATTAATCCTCATTTCATATGTAAATTAATAAGGGTTTTACCCCGTTAAAGTAACTTTTAATCCTATTTTTTGGTCTTTGAAAGCAAAAAGGATTTACATCCTCTCGTATCGAAAGAATGGATTGGGCTAATTTCGGGC
>Ga0208789_1001572_pt1 | contig 12313 bp, 7 predicted proteins | sample Methanotroph_Enr_FD_187368 | JGI IMG/M metagenome (GOLD analysis project Ga0208789, IMG submission 187368) | Enriched soil microbial communities from Old Woman Creek wetland in Ohio, USA - Methanotroph_Enrichment_5 (SPAdes) (version 2) | ecosystem: Environmental > Terrestrial > Soil > Wetlands...
CTACAACTAACAATAAGAACAATAGGATTACTGATCCTATTATCCAGAGGAAAATTTTTAAACTTATATTTAAGTATTTTTTCAAATGGTGTTATTTTAGGCTTAAAATTAGTCAATATAAACCAGAATAGCAATTTCAAGTCCAAATGAAATTACCTACAAAGGTGAAAAATTAAATCAGAAATAGTTTATAGAATTAGGAAATAATATTATATAATTTTTGGATTAAATAACTTACATATTACCAATCGGAACCATATCCAGTTTGTTCTGGTTTCGAATCAAACTTCAAGTCTTAAAATGGAGTCGTCTTTATGTCTTATATACAGGTATTTCATTAAAAGCCACCGCTTGTTTTTCTTCCAATAAAATATCTTTTACAGCCATAAGCATCGCTTTATTTGAGGTGAAAAGTTCCCTGTTAAAGTTAATGACTGTGGTAATATCAATATTTTCAATTGATGCATGTTGCGCGGCTGTGTAAAAATTATTGAGAGCAGAACTATAGTTTTTCTGAATGGAATCAAATATATTCAGTAATTCTTCAAAGCTTGTTTTTTTATCTTGAGTTAGGAAAGTATTCAGTTGAAGGTATAGATTTTCGGTTTCTTTTTTATGGTGTATGAAAAAATTATACTTAATATCTTTTGATGATTGTCTGAGATTCGCAATATTAGTTCCAATGTCTTTCACGCTTTTCACGGAATGCATGGAACTGCGTACGGCAGAAATCAGTTGGTTGAGTTCAGCCTGCTGCTCTCCCTCTAATTTTGTTCTCATGTCTAAATAAAAAGCCTGTATTTCACCTTGTAATTGTTTTAGAAATTCATATTTTTCTTCTTTGGTTTTCGAAAAGAAATCTCTTTTTTCATTGATATCTTTAAAATCAGCATTTTTCCGAATCGACTGTGTGTCAATTTTGAATAATTCCAGATTGAACAGCATGGAATCATGTATGAAATATCGGGTTTCCATTAGTAATAAATCCAGCGCAGTTTCGGATTCATTGATAGTGGCATGACTTATAAACGCTGCTGTAGCGGCATCGGTATCTTTGAAAAATAGTTCTAGAAATTTTGTGAATATTTCGAGTATCGGATAGAAAATCAGAATGGCTAAAAAATTAATCAGAGTTGCAAAAGTAGCCAGCCCAATTAGAGGATCTTTTATATTAAAAACATCAGTAATCAGGGAAAGAATCGGGTCTAAAAATAAGAAAGCTAATGCCGTGATGACTATATTGAAAAGTAAATTACCTAAAACTATTCGTTTTTTTGAAGTATTTCCACCTACAGCACCCAAAATTATCTTGATAATAGTTCCTGTTTCAGAACCTAATGCAATAATAGCAGCAATAGGAAAGCTGATGGCTCCGGCATGAAGTGCGCTAAGCGTGAGTGCCATTGTTACAGAGCTGGATTGAACAATTAGTGTAATTAAAAAGCCAATGAGCAAGAAAATTATCCTTGGCATTTGGGCATATTCTGAAAAATCAAAGTATTGTACTTGTGATTCCATAGCGGTTTTCATAAAGGAAAGGCCAATGAATAATAAACCAAAACCAAAAAGAAAATAAGCAATGTATTTCATCGACTTACGGTTTCCGTATAAAATAAGAAATAAACCTCCTAAGCAGATAGCCGGGTAAGCAATCACTTCAATATTTACTTTAAAACCAAGACTTGCAATTAACCAGCTGTTAACCGTTGTGCCCAAGTTTGCACCAAGGATTATCGCCAGGGCATTTTTCATGCTGAAAACACCTGCGCCTACAAATGCCAAAAGCATCAGCGTAACCATAGAGCTGCTTTGAAGAATAGCGGTTATAATTGTTCCACCGGCTATAGCGCCAATTTTATTTTTAGTGATGCGTTGGAGAAAGAGTTTGAAATTCCTTCCTGAAAGATTTTTTAATGATTCCTCGAGCAGGTACATGGCAAAAAGGAACAAGCCAATACCGGCAGCAAGTTTAAAGATATGATTGAAGGTTTCCATAACTAAAAATATCATTAAAGATAATTAAATATAATGATAATATCTTCCTGATAACAGTGGAAATCCCACGTGTCATTCTGACGATAGGATAATCTCGTGGATTGCAACGGATAAGCAGGAGACACCCCGCTGTGCGAAGTCTCCCGACTTCGTATCTATTCCAATATGCCATTACAATTTTATTACGAATGCATAGGCGTGGTTAGTATTAGTTGAATATAGCAATGGGTACGAAGTCGAGAGACTTCGCACAGCAACACCGCGTTTTCGAAGAACACTTCGGGTAGCGGGATATTTTTGTTGCGCTAATGTAGTTCATTTATTATTAATATTGAACTGGAATTTCTGCAAGGACTTCGTCAATATTCTAAAATTAACAAATCTCCCATCTTAATCCGATTGCCCTAGCCCCGATAAAAGCGTCATCCTTTATGTTCTCCCGCTGTGCGAAGTCTCCCGACTTCGTACCTATTCCAATATGCCATTACAATTTTATTACGAATGCATAGGCGTGGTTAGTATTAGTTGAATATAGCAATGGGTACGAAGTCGGGAGACTTCGCACAGCAACACCGCGTTTTCAAAGAAAACTTCGGGTAGCGGGGTTATTTATTTATCGCAATTCGTCTTTTCCACGAATTATTATTTCTTTTGATTTTTTTATATTTTCTTCCGATTTAGTAATCAAATTTACAAAATTCACATTTAATTTTTCTGCATTATTTTCATAATTCTCAACAATTATTTTCAAAATATACTTTTCATCAACTATAAAATTATCATAATCAGCATTTATTATATTGCCATCAATTTTAAAAACTGTTGAATTCTTTTTTAGGTTTGTATATTTCGCTTTTAAATTATTTAATGAAATTAATTTAGGTTTATATGCTGATTTAGTTATAATATAAAGTTGTTCGTGATATTTTACATTTTCGATTTCAATATTTTTTTTTTCAACATTAAGGGTTGCAATTTCATTCGGATTTATAGTTCTTAAAATACCTTCATTAATTAGCTTTCCATTTATAAAATAAGCAGGCTTTTTATTATTCTCAATTTCGGTTTTATATACAACTTTAATAATTGTGTCATTTTCAGAAGCAATTTCTTGTTTTGTAATTCTCAATCCTGGAACTTTCCCAGTTAATTTTTGCCCAAAACAGTTAACTACCATAAGTAATATTGCAATAAATAATGTCTTTTTCATAATTTTCCGTTTTTATGCGATTTCGTTTTTAACTAGCCACTAACTTGTGGATATGCGCTACAGAGTATCGCATATCCACCCAAATTTGGATGGCTTTGCGCTATAAAAAGTTTTTTTATAGTTCTGCTAAAGTATAAATAATTTATTACAAATTAGGTTGTTTAAACACAGAGATTACTAAATATAACAAAACATCTGGTTTACTCGATTACCCTAGCCCAGATGGAAACGGCATTCTCTTGTGGCGGGGTTCGCCACAAGAGATATAGTGTACAGCTGGATTAGCTCCTTGCAATGACAATATAAAAATGTCATCTTGTCAGATTATTTTACGACAATTTTAACAATAACTGACAATTTATTCTGATTTTTCTATTGGCACAATCATTGACTTATCGACTTCGAGATGTTAAAATAAGTATACAATAAATTAAATATAAATAAAAATGGGTAAAATAATCGGAATTGATTTAGGTACAACAAACTCTTGTGTTTCTGTAATGGAAGGTAGTGAAGCAGTAGTAATTCCTAATGCTGAAGGAAAAAGAACAACACCATCTATCATCGCTTTTGTCGAAGGTGGAGAAATTAAAGTGGGTGATCCTGCCAAAAGACAAGCCGTAACTAATCCAACAAAAACGATTGCTTCTATCAAACGTTTTATGGGTCATTCTTTTAATGAAGTTACAGCTGAAGCAAAAAGAGTTTCTTATAAAGTTGTAAAAGGAGATAACAATACGCCACGTGTTGATATTGATGGTCGTTTATATTCTGCTCAAGAATTGTCAGCAATGACACTTCAAAAAATGAAAAAAACTGCGGAAGACTATTTAGGTCAAACCGTTACTGAAGCAGTTATTACTGTTCCTGCTTATTTTAACGATGCGCAACGTCAGGCTACGAAAGAAGCGGGTGAAATTGCAGGTCTTAAAGTAATGCGTATTATCAACGAACCTACTGCTGCAGCATTGGCTTATGGTTTGGATAAAAAAGGAAAAGATCAAAAAATTGCTGTTTACGATTTAGGTGGTGGTACTTTTGATATTTCTGTTCTTGAATTAGGAGACGGAGTTTTCGAAGTATTGTCTACAAATGGAGATACTCACTTAGGTGGAGATGATTTTGACCACGAAATTATTGACTGGTTAGCTGCTGATTTTTTAGCTGAAGAAGGTATTGATTTACGTTTGGATCCAATGTCATTGCAACGTTTGAAAGAAGCTGCTGAAAAAGCTAAGATTGAATTGTCTTCTTCTTCAGAAACTGAAATCAACTTGCCTTACGTTACCGCTACGGCTTCAGGACCAAAACACTTAGTGAAAAAATTGACAAGAGCTAAATTTGAGCAATTGACTGATTCATTAGTAAAACGTTCTATGGCACCAGTTGCTAAAGCGTTAAAAGATGCAGGTTTGTCTGTTTCTGATATCGACGAAATAATCTTGGTTGGAGGTTCAACTCGTATGCCAAGAATCGTGGAAGAAGTGGAAAAATTCTTTGGTAAAAAAGCGTCTAAAGGAGTTAATCCTGATGAGGTTGTTGCTATTGGAGCAGCTATTCAAGGTGGAGTTCTTTCCGGAGATGTAAAAGATGTATTGTTACTTGACGTTACACCTTTATCTTTAGGTATCGAAACTATGGGTGGTGTTTTGACAAAATTAATTGAGTCTAATACAACTATTCCAACTAAAAAATCACAAGTTTTCTCTACTGCAGCAGATTCTCAACCAAGTGTTGAAATCCACGTTTTGCAAGGAGAAAGAGCTTTGGCTACAGATAACAAAACGATTGGTCGTTTCCATTTAGATGGTATTCCACCAGCACCAAGAGGGGTTCCGCAAATTGAAGTAACTTTTGATATTGATGCCAATGGTATCATCAAAGTTTCGGCAACTGACAAAGGAACTGGAAAATCTCACGATATTCGTATCGAAGCTTCTTCTGGATTGACTGCTGAAGAAATTGAAAAAATGAAAAAAGATGCTGAAGCTAATGCTGATGCTGATAAAATTGCAAGAGAAAGAATTGAAAAATTGAATGAAGCAGATGGAATGATTTTCCAAACTGAAAGTCAATTGAAAGAATTGGGTGAGAAATTATCTGACGAAAACAAAGTGGCTGTCGAATATGCTTTGACTGAATTGAGAATGGCACACCAATCTCAAGATATTCCTGCAATTCAAACCGCATTGGATAATATCAATGCAGCTTGGAAAAAAGCAACTGAAGCAATGTATGCTCAGGGAGAACAAGGTCAGGCTCAAGAGGCAAAACCACAAGGTGAAGCTGAAGGAGACAATGTTCAGGATGTTGATTACGAAGAAGTAAAATAATTTTCTTGTAGAGACGCACTGCAAGTCCGTCTCTACTTTATAAATAGAAAAACCGAACTAGCAATAGCTCGGTTTTTTTATGAAATTTTTTTGTCTTGAATTACCTTTTTATTGGCATTACATGACTTATCTCATAAAAGCAGTAGTTATTTCTGCATATCTTTGCTTTTTTAGGACAGCATATTAATAATATATTTTTCATTTTTATGAAAATCAAAAACAAAAAGCATCTATTCTTTTATAAAAGTTTTTTGTAATATTACTACATAAATTATTTTCATGAGAAAGATTAAATATAAGAAAGGCAGAAAGCTGCAACCGAATAATCTGGAATACACGGGAATTCATAAAAACAAGGAATCAGAGATACAGCTGTTTGTTTATGATGATTCATCTTTGAAAGAATATGAGGATTTTAATGTTTCTGAATTAGAAAAATGTATCAATAACCAAAAAATAAATTGGATTAATATACATGGCTTAAATGATATCGAATTCATGAAATCTATTGGTGACTATTTCAAAATAGACAATTTTATGCTTGCCGATATTTTGAATACGACCAGAAGAACAAAAATAGAAGAACAGCATGACATTTTATTTTTTAATATAAAATCACTTCTGCCAGCCGAAAACTCTGATAATATAAGTGCTGAGCAAATCAGTTTTTTGATAAAAGAAGGTGTTTTGATTTCTTTTCAAGAAAAAAGAAGCGACTTTTTTACCCATATTCGTGAGCGTATCCGCACTCATTCAGGAATTGTCAGAACAAAAAAAGCCGATTACCTGCTGTACATTCTCCTGGATTCTATCATGGAAAATTTTTACATAACATTAGAAAATGAAGAGAATAAAATTGAAGAGTTAATCAACCTTACTAAAAAAAGTGCCGACCCGATAATTTTAGAAAAAATAGAGAAGCATAGAGATAATTTTAATTTTATAAAGCGTTGTATTATTCCGTTGCGAGATTCTTTGTATGATATAAACAGCATAAAAGAGGATAATGTGTTTAACGTAATTGAAAATGACAGCTTCAGTTTTTTCAATAGATTGCATCAAAAAAGTTTGGAGCTTTTAGAACAAATAGAGTCTGATATGGGTTCGCTGGAAAGTGCTTCCAATTTCTTTTTTTCGGCTCAAACACATAAGATGAACGAGATAATGAAAACCTTGACAATTGTTTCAGCGATATTTATTCCGCTTACTTTTATTGTTGGGGTTTATGGAATGAATTTCGATTATATGCCTGAACTGAGATACGAAAACGGATATTATACTATTGTTGGCATTATGTTTTTAATAGTAATCGGGATGATTTATTATTTTAAAAGACGCCGTTGGTTTTGATTAATATAAAAAGAAAAAGGTGGAAATAGCAAAGAAGAAATACGAATTGATTGGATAAATAAATAAAACATTAATAATAATAAAATGAATAAGGCCATATATATAGCGACCAGTGAACATGATAGCGGGAAGTCTATTGTCACTTTAGGTTTGATGAGTATGCTTATTGGTAAAACTGCCAAAGTAGGCTATTTTAGACCAATAATTGAAGATTTTGATGAAGGGATATCAGACAATCATATCGAAACGGTAATTTCACATTTTGGATTGGATATTCAATTTGAAGAAGCGTTTGCCATTACAAAAAGCAAGTTAATAAAAAAGAAGAATAAAGGAAAACTGGGGGAGGTAATAGATTTGATAATTGAAAAATACAAGCGTTTAGAAGAACGTTTTGATTTTGTTTTGGTTGAAGGAACCAGTTTTACAGGGGAAGGCACCGTTATCGAATTGGATATCAATGTGCTGATTGCTAAAAATCTAGGGATTCCAACTATTATTGTGGGTTCCGGAGTTGGGAAAACATTAGAAGAATTAATCGACAGCCTTTATCTGGCTTATGATTCATTCAAAGTAAAAGAGGTCGAAGTTTTGGCAGTAATAGCCAATAAAGTACAACTCGAGAATGTTGAGTTGGTAACTTCCGGTTTGAAAAAAAGTTTACCTGAAACGGTACTTGTGAACGCCATTCCTATAGTTTCCAGCTTGAATAATCCAACAATTCAAGAAATTGCAAAGGAATTGGATGCGGAGGTTTTGTTTGGTGCAGCATACCTTAACAACCAAACTTCAAGTTTTAGCGTAGGAGCGATGCAAATACAAAACTATTTATTGCATTTAAGCGAGAATTGTCTTGTGATAACTCCCGGCGACAGAGCCGATATTATTCTTGGAGCATTACAAGCCAATGAATCGGCAAATTATCCAACTATTGCGGGAATCGTTTTGACAGGGAATATTCTGCCTGAAAAAAGCATTCTCAAATTAATAGAAGGTTTATCTACCGTTGTTCCTATCATTGCTGTTGAGGAAGGTACTTATTTAATTACCAATAAAATCGGTGCTATTAAATCTAAAATCTATGCCAACAACAAACAAAAGATCGAAACTTCGATAAGCACTTTCGAAAAGTATGTCGATTTAAATAATTTGGCCGAAAAACTGATCACTTTTGAAGCCGAAGGAATGACGCCAAAAATGTTCCAATACAACTTGGTAAAAAGAGCGAAAGAACATAGAAAACATATCGTTTTGCCGGAAGGTAATGACGAAAGGATTATTATGGCAGCTTCTAAATTATTAGCCATGGATGTTGTTGATATTTCTATTATTGGCAACAAAAAACAAATCGAAAATAAAGTGGCAGAACTCGGTTTGGCTTTCGATTTTTCTAAAGTCAATATCATCGATCCAATAAAATCGGAGTATTATGATGATTATGTAAATACGTATTACGAGTTGCGAAAAGAAAAGAAAGTGACACTGGAAATTGCCAAAGATTTGATGGAAGATGTTTCTTATTTTGGAACCATGATGGTTTATAAAGGCCATGCGGACGGTATGGTTTCCGGTGCTGCACATACTACACAACACACCATTTTACCAGCTTTACAATTCATAAAAACAAAACCCAATTCAAATGTAGTTTCCTCCGTATTTTTTATGTGTTTGGAAGACCGGGTTTCCGTTTTTGGCGATTGTGCCATCAATCCTAATCCTACTGCAGAACAGTTGGCAGAAATTGCCATTTCATCGGCCGATACCAGTTTGGCTTTTGGGATAGAACCAAAAATTGCGATGCTTTCTTATTCTTCAGGTTCTTCCGGAAAAGGGGATGAGGTTGATAAAGTGAGAACCGCGACAGAAATAGTTAGAAAAAAACGTCCAGATTTAAAAATTGAAGGCCCAATTCAATATGATGCGGCTGTCGATATGAGCGTTGGACAAAGCAAAATGCCTAATTCAGAAGTTGCCGGACAAGCAAGCGTTTTAATTTTCCCGGATTTAAATACAGGAAATAATACCTATAAAGCGGTTCAAAGAGAAACGGGGGCTTTGGCTATCGGGCCAATGTTGCAAGGTTTGAATAAACCCGTTAATGATTTAAGCCGAGGCTGTACCGTTGACGATATTATTAATACAGTTGTTATTACAGCCATTCAGGCACAAGGATTATAAAATAAAAAAATGAAAATAGTAATTATAAATTCGGGAAGTTCTTCCATAAAATACCAATTAATCGACATGCCCGCTAATGAAGTCATTTGTTCGGGTATGATTGACAGAATAGGCTTGGAGACATCAAATCTAAGTTATGTCACTAAAGACAATAAAATCGAAGAAACGATGCCGATTCCAAACCACAAAACAGGTTTGGAAAAAATTGCCCGTTTATTGATGGATGAAAAAGTAGGAGTGATCAAAAGTACGTTGGAGATTGATGCAGTTGGTCATCGTGTGGTACATGGCGGAAGCAGTTTTTCGAATACAACTATCATCAACAAAGAGGTGAAAGAAAAAATAAAACAACTTTTCGAATTAGCGCCTTTACATAATCCGGCCAACTTGGAAGGAATAAATGTAGCTGAAGAAATTTTCAATACTGCAAAACAAGTGGCAGTTTTTGATACCGCATTTCATCAAACGATTCCTGTTGTGGCTCACAAATATGCTTTGCCCAATTATCTTTTGACCGAATATAAAATAAGACTGTATGGTTTTCATGGAACCAGTCACAAGTATGTTTCAGAAAAGGCAATACAGGTTTTAAAAAACAATTCAAAAATTATTACCATCCACTTAGGAAACGGTTGCAGCATGACCGCCATAAAAGACGGAAAAAGTATTGATCACACACTTGGTTTCGGACCAATGAACGGTTTGATTATGGGAACCCGAAGCGGTGATGTCGATCAATCGGTTATTTTTTATCTGGTTAATTCATTGGGTTATTCGCTGGAAGCCGTGAATACGATGTTGCAAAAACAAAGCGGAATGCTTGGACTTACCGGTTTTAGTGATTTGAGGGATATTGAGGCGAATGCCGAAAAAGGAAATGTTGATTGTCAATTGGCTTTGGATATGAATGCCTATCGAATTAAAAAATATATAGGTTCTTACTCGGCAGCTTTAAATGGTCTGGATGCGATTATTTTTACAGCTGGAATTGGAGAGAATTCTTCTCACATCAGAAAACTGGTTTGTACGGATATGGATTATTTCGGAATTGAATTGGACGAGGCTAAAAATGAAATCCGTTCTAAAGAAATCAGGGAAATCAATACAGCAGAATCAAAAACAAAAATATTGGTTATTCCTACCAATGAAGAAATCGAAATTGCCAATCAGGTTTATGAATTGCTTTTGAGTTAGGAAATTAATTTAATAGATCCAAACCTCACAGGTTTTTAAAACCTGTGAGGTTTTCTTAAAAACCTACTGCAACTTTAAAATATAGTTTTTTTTAATTTACAATCTGTTGGTATTCATTTACTATTTTGTAATTTTTGTCTTTTACAATTATTTTGTAAATTCCTTTATCCAAGATCAAATTTCCTGTTTGGCTTTTATTTATAAGTTCAATTATATCAGCAGGAATCCCATTTTGTTCAAATTCATTTATTCTGAACGCTAAAATCAAAACTGGATATTCGGTTATTTTTGAGGATGGAATTTTATATACTTTTCTTTCCCCGGATAATAAAAGCCAATTAGGTCTGTCATTTCTGTATTTAGTTGAGGGATGAATTATTCGGCAATCAGTTTGGTAATTTTCAACACCACCGTTAAACGTTTTACCGCTTGCATCTACCATAATTACAGGACTTTCTGAATTTACCATTTTAATATATGGGCTGTTAAATTTCAAATCTCCTTTTTCTGAATAGGCAACTTGGTCAATTGTAAACGGATTTATTTTTGTTATCTCTTTTAATCTGCCAGCCATTGCTTTTTCCCAGTTTTTATCTCCTCGCATTTCTTCTATCACGTGATCATAACCACAATGAATTAAAAATTTTGAATTAGGATTTTTAGCAATTAATTTTGCAATATTTTCAGCTTGTTCTATTTCTCTTTCTTTTCCACCTTTTTCTTTTGCAGCTTCATAATTAAATAATATGAATCCAATCTTTGTGGCTTCATTCACTAAGTTGGCTAATTGTGGTTCTCTGGTATAATACCCACTTTCATAAATAGGAAACTTGCGTTTGTTTATTAAGGTATCGTGCAATGCTTCAAGTCCAAAATAACGATACCCATTATCATATAAACCTTGTAATAAAGAGGTTGTAAATACTCTGTGACTTGCATTATGATGAGCTTCATTTATTATAATAAGTTGTTCAGTTTCCGAACGATTTATAATATATTTTTTTGCATTTTTAGGTTTAAAAGTTTTGAAATACAAGCGATCTTCATTAGATATTTTTGGAACTTCACTTTCGTTCTTATCCCAAGTTTCTAATGCTTTTTTATGATATTCACTTATTGAATAATCAGTCGCACCCATTTGATATTTCCAAGAAAGGGTGTCTTTTTCAATTTTAGAGTTGATGTGATCAGAAAATTTATAAATATCTTTTGTTGTTTGAGCAGATAGTTTTATAAATGATATTAGAAATATTAGAAAGATTGATAACGTATTTTTCATTCCTTTTTTTTGAAAGATATAAAAAAAACCTGCAACATTACATCACAGGTTTTAATTTATAAATCAAAATTGATGATTATTTCAAGCTTCCCACCATATCTTCCGGTTTTACCCAAGCATCAAAATCTTCTGGAGAAACATAACCCAAACGAACGGCTTCTTCTTTTAAAGTTGTTCCGTTTTTATGTGCTGTTTGAGCGATTTCAGCTGATTTATAATACCCGATTTTAGTGTTTAAAGCCGTAACCAACATTAAGGAATTATTCACTAATTCTTCGATACGTTTGTAATTAGGTTCGATTCCTTGGGCACAATGTTCGTCAAATGACATACACGCATTCCCTAATAATTGAGCCGATTGTAAGAAGTTTGCCGCCATCAATGGTTTGAAAACGTTCAATTCATAATGTCCTTGCATTCCGCCAACTGAAATTGCCACGTCATTTCCCATTACTTGAGCGCAAACCATTGTTAAAGCTTCGCATTGTGTAGGATTCACTTTCCCTGGCATAATTGATGAACCTGGTTCGTTTTCAGGAATGATGATTTCGCCAATTCCTGAACGCGGTCCTGAGGCTAACATACGAATGTCATTTGCAATTTTGTTCAATGAAACCGACAATTGTTTTAAAGCACCGTGAGTTTCAACAATGGCATCATGAGCCGCCAAAGCTTCAAACTTATTTTCGGCAGTGATAAAAGGATGACCAGTGAATTTAGCAATATATTCAGCTACTTTTACATCATATCCAGCCGGAGTATTCATACCTGTTC
>Ga0208789_1001576_pt1 | contig 12265 bp, 9 predicted proteins | sample Methanotroph_Enr_FD_187368 | JGI IMG/M metagenome (GOLD analysis project Ga0208789, IMG submission 187368) | Enriched soil microbial communities from Old Woman Creek wetland in Ohio, USA - Methanotroph_Enrichment_5 (SPAdes) (version 2) | ecosystem: Environmental > Terrestrial > Soil > Wetlands...
AAACTACCCCAACGCATACGCTTGGCAATGGGCAGTCCGGCGATGCTCTGGCGGATGATGTCCGGGATCAGGTTTTTAGTCGCTTGGCCTTTGACGGTTTGGGTGTAGCTAAGCCATTCGCCTTTGTCGGTCTTCAAGCGTTCCAGCTGCTCGAAACTGGTGCCGCAGCTGACCGCAAAGCCCATAGCCGCCTTGCTGGGCGTGCCGTCGGGCGCAAATGCCGCTTGCAGGGCAGGGCCGCGTTTTTCTACGATTTTATCGGGCTGCGCGCTAGCCAGGTTTTCGATAAAAACGGCCAGACGTCTGGGTGTGGCGTAAGCCTTGCTGCCGGTGAATGTTAACTCGGCGGCGTTAAGCCCCTGAACGATGTTGTTCAATAAGGCATTGCTCAGTTTAAGCAAGGTCTTGGGCGGCAGTTCTTCCGAACCCAGCTCGAATAGTAAATGGTTGCTTGTGCTCATGTTATGCTCCCTGCTCGGTTAACATCGGAAATCCCAGCGATTCCCTGCGTTGGTAATAAGCTTCGGCAACGGATTTGGCCAAATTCCTGACTCTTAACAGATAGCGTTGGCGCTCGGTAACCGAAATGGCGTGGCGCGCGTCCAGCAGGTTAAAGGCATGAGAGGCTTTCAGCACCATTTCATAGGCCGGCAGCGGTAAATTCAATTCAATCAGCTTGGTGCATTCCCGCTCGTAAGTCTCGAAACATTGGAACATGAACTCGACGTTGGCGTACTCGAAGTTGTAAGCGGACATTTCCACTTCATTTTGATGGAACACGTCGCCGTAAGTAACCGTGCCGAACGGGCCGTTAGTCCAGACCAGATCGTAAACGCTTTTAACGCCCTGCAAGTACATCGCGATGCGCTCCAGGCCGTAAGTGATTTCGCCGGTGATCGGCCTGCATTCAAGGCCGCCGACTTGCTGAAAATAGGTGAATTGGGTCACTTCCATGCCGTTCAGCCAGACTTCCCAGCCCAAGCCCCATGCGCCCAGAGTTGGCGATTCCCAATTGTCTTCGACGAAGCGCACATCGTGTTCCAGCAAATCCAGGCCCAAATGGCGCAACGAACCCAGATACAGTTCCTGGATATTATCCGGCGACGGCTTTAAAACCACTTGGAATTGGTAGTAATGCTGGAGCCTGTTAGGGTTCTCGCCAAAGCGGCCGTCGGTCGGTCTGCGCGACGGTTGCACATAAGCCGCGTTCCATGGCTCGGGGCCGATGGCGCGTAAAAATGTGGCGGGATGAAACGTTCCCGCGCCCACTTCCTGATCCAATGGCTGCAATAAAATACAGCCTTGAGCTGACCAGTATTCCTGTAAGGCCAGGATCAGTCCCTGAAAAGTCGATAAGTCGTTGTTTATGCTGGACACGGTTTATGCTCTTGGGCAATAAAAAATGGAAGATTATAACTGATAAACGGGCATTAGGCATCTGCGCAAATTTATCGCGGCGAACTTGCAAGCGTTTGGGACAAATAGTGTTGTTGATTTTGCACGATTAGTTACCTATCCAAAATGGATAGGTTTATACTCGAACATTAAGGATAAAAGCGGTGTCCTGCATCGTTATCAGGGGTTTGATGATTAATTGGCGTACTTTTTTAACTAAAAGGGGAATCGACATGAACGATCAAGAAAAGCAACGAGCTGTAGACATTCTTAACAAAATTATGGAACTTGAATTGGCGGGGGTGGTTCGCTACACGCATTATTCGCTTATGGTTTATGGCTATAACCGCATTCCTATTGTTTCCTGGCTTAAGGGCAATGCTGACGAGAGCCTTGCCCATGCGCACAAAGCGGGCGAGCTGGTGACCTTGTTGGGTGGGCATCCGTCGCTTAAGATCGGGCCTTTATTGGAAACCGCCAAGCATGATATTGGCGATATTCTAAGGGAAAGCCTGGAACACGAGAAAACAGCGATAGCGGCCTATTTTGAATTGCTGAAAGCTTCCGAGGGTGTTTCCGTGCTGCTGGAGGAGTATGCGCGGGACATGATTGTCGACGAAGAGCTGCATCTTGACGAAGTGAATAAAATGCTGAGGAAGCCGGGTGATGTTCAGCCGTTTAATCTGTAAGCTTATTTAGTATTTAGAAAATAGCACACGGATGACGCGGATTTGACTGATAAGCGCGGATAAACTCAGAATGCAAAAAAAACGTTTAAACCCGTCCAATCCGTGTTCTATCCAGCGTTTTACAAAACACCGACCGCTCGCCGTAAATGCAATGCAGCCAGTGCGGCATCATAAGTGGCATTGTTCAAATTAACATGCGTTGTAGTGCGCAAATCTTCCGCCTTAAGCACGTCGGTATTGGTGGATAGACCCTGCTGGTAGCGGTCGGAGGTGACTTTCAAGTTTTCATCGGCTTGCGCTATGGCCTGTTGAGTCACGGCGATGCGTTTTTGCGTCTCCTGAATATCCAACCAGGCTTGGCGTACCTGCAAGCCGATCATGCTTGATAAGTCGTCGCGTTGTTCCTTTAACGACATAGCTTGCCGGGTAATCGCATCGCTACGATGGCCGGAACTGCCGTCGAATATTTTCCATTCCATACCGACATTAGCCATCCACATGCCTTGAAAGGCTTGATAGCGGTTCTCCTGATATTGATAGCCGCCATTGACGGCGACCTGCGGCAACAAACCGGCTTTTACGCTCTGCGCCTGTTGGCCTAGCGATTCTATTTGTTGTGCCAGTGCGACCAGTTCAGGGCGTTGTTTTATCGCATTGTCGCTCAGCTCGTTCAATGTTCCTTGCGGGATTTCGGGGAACTTATGAACCAACGTAACCTCATGAGCAAGATTCCGATCCAGCAGCTGGTTGTAGCGCGCCTTGGCGACGTCCAGTTGATTGTTCGCCTGCACGACCAGCTGCTGGGCATTGGCCAGCTCGACGTTGGCCGCCAATGTGTCATTACGTGCGACCATGCCTTGATCGAACAGATTGTTCACATCTTTCATGTGCAGTCCCAGCGCATCGACATGGCTTTTTGCCACCTGCAACGCGCTTTCCATGCGCAATACGGTGATATAGGCTTCCGCGACCTGCATTTTGATATTTAATACGGACGTGGTTTCGTTGGATTGAACCGCTTGCAATGAGGCTTCGGCCGCATCAATGTTATGGCTGATGCGTCCGCTGGTGAAAATCGGCACTGAAGCGATTGCCTGGGCTTTGACGCTTCCCGCCTGGTTTGTGCTGAACTGGGCCGTCTGGCCTGCTATCTGGGTTTTTGCTGCCGGTGTCTCGCTATATTGGGTGTAGCCGCTGCTCACGTTAAGATCGGGCAGGCGCTGGCCTTGTGCCGATTGCAGCTGCTGCTCGGAGGCGCTGGTATCGGCTTTCGCCGACTTGATCTGATGGTTATTATTGATGGCGTTGTCCCAGGCATCTTCCAGTGTTTCCGCCGAGGCTCCCGCCATAACAAAAGCCATTAACACGCCGAAGAAATAATTTTTATGATTTAGCATGGAGCATCCCCTGCATGTAAAAAGCAATGACCTGTGCAATCAGGCGTTTTTTGTCGTCGGAGGAAGGCCGAAACGATTTTGACAACAGGCAGCGCAAATGCAGATCGCCTTTCAGCATGCTGAAAAATGCATCCGCGGCAAATACAGGATCGGCGATGTTGTAGCTACCGGTGGTATTCAAGCTGCGGAAATAATCTTCCAGCTGCGTCAAGGCGGCTTGCGGGCCGCTCTGGTAGAACAATTGGCCAAGTTCGGGGAAATCCGGGCTTTCCGCAACTACCAGCCGGTAAATGGCTAACGCATCCTCTGCGTAAATCAAATCCACTGCGGATGTTGCGATTTGGGTCAGGTTGTTTTCCACATCATCCGACTCGATAGTCGCCTGAGTCATGGTTTGCAATAAAGACTCGCAAAGACCGGAAATGACTGCCGCGAGCAGGGCATTTTTACTGTCGAAGTGGTTGTACAGCGTCGCCTTGGATACCGGTGCAGCCTGAGCGATTTTTTCCATGCTGACGTTGCGGTAGCCGTGCGCCAGAAACATGCGGGTTGCACCATCAAGAATGGCTTGCCGCTTGGGGTCGGTGGGTTCGGTCATTTTTTGCTGAATTTAAGAGTGGTGTATTGGTAGAAAAATCTAAAAAGATTCGAAGAAACAAAACTTATATCTGTTTTAAATTTCAGGGCATTTGGAGCCGCGACTTTAGTCGCGGTGATGGCTCATCACCGTAGCTTCTGCATGAACGCTTATGTGCGACTAAAGTCGCGGCTCCGTTTATATTTTTCCCTGCCTATTTAAAACAGATACCAAAACTTCGTGTTCTTCGTGGTGAATCCATAACTTTTTGCGTAAAAACAAGCGATACGTTAGACTAAACTAAACCGTTTAGTTTATCAAGGTCGATTTATGCCACGCTTCCGTTCCGCTTTACTGATTTTATTGATTGCCATTCCTTTAATTGCAGGAACCGGCTATTGGCTGCTGGATCGCCAGAAGTATGAGACTACCGACGATGCCTATCTGCAAAGCAATATCGTGCTAATAAGCCCGAGAGTGCAGGGTTATGTGACGCAGGTAGCCGTCAATGACAACCAGTCCGTCAAGCAAGGAGATATTCTGGTCGCGATTGATGACAGAGATTACCAAGCCAAAGTCAGTCAGGCGGCAGCTAATGTCAGTGCGGAAATAGCGCATATTGAGCGTTTGCGGGCGATGAAGACTTCCCAGCAGGCGCATATCGAAACGGCGGGCGCCAATATAGTTGCGGTGCAAGCCAGACGGGAGCAAATCCAAAAAGATTTACAGCGCTTTAATAACCTGATTGAACGGGGTTCGGCGGCTAGGCAATCGCTGGACAAAGCTCAATCCGAATCCAAGCAGGCAGCAGCCGAACTAAGAGGTTCTCAAGCTGCATCCAGCGCCGAGCACAGCCAATTAGCGACCCTCGACATTGAAATTACCGAAACCGAAGCGCGCCTGGAAAATGCCCAAGCCCAATTAACCTTGGCGAAAATCGACCTGGAGCATACCCAGGTCAAAGCGCCGGTAGACGGCATCATCGGCAATCGCGGCGTGCAGCTTGGGCAATTGGTTCGTCCCGGCGTTGCGTTAGCTTCCCTGGTGCAAAACAGCAAAATCTGGGTGGAGGCGAATTTCAAGGAAACCCAGCTGCAACACATGCGCCTGGGGCAGCCGGTTACGGTTAAAGTGGACGCCTATCCCGATCTTGAACTGACCGGCAAGGTGGACAGTTTCTCACCGGCCAGCGGCTCCGAATTCAGCATATTGCCTGAGGAGAATGCCACCGGCAACTTCACCAAAATCGTGCGCCGGGTGCCGGTAAAAATAGCCTTCGATTCGGTTGAGGATATACAGTTGTTGAGACCGGGCTTGTCGGCCGAAGTCAAAGTCAAAGTGCATTAAGCCCGTGACGGATACCGATAAGCAAGCCGCGGAAACGCCGCTAACCCTCGGTCAGTGGATCGGTTTTTTCAGCATGGCGATAGGCGTGTTCATGGCGGTGCTGGACATCCAGATCGTCGCCAGTTCCTTGCAGAAAATCCAGGCCGGGCTGTCCGCGACCAAGGATGAAATCGCCTGGGTGCAGACTTCTTACCTGGTTGCCGAAGTCATCATCATTCCGTTGTCCGGTTGGTTGGGCAGGGTATTCTCGACCCGCTATTTATACGTCATATCGGCAGGCGGATTCACCTTAGCCAGCCTGCTTTGCGCGTTCGCCTGGAATCTGCCGTCGATGATCGTGTTCCGCTGTTTGCAGGGCTTTATCGGCGGCGCGATGATTCCAATGACCTTCACCGTGATTTTCATTTTGTTTCCGCCGCGCCTGCAACCGGCGATGAGCATCGTGCTCGGCCTGATTGTGACCATGGCGCCGACTATCGGGCCGGTGCTGGGCGGTTTTCTTTCCGAAACCTACAACTGGCAATTGCTGTTTTTGATCAACATCATTCCCGGGATCATAGTCTGCATTACTGTGTGGAAGTATCTTGATATTGACCGGCCCGACTGGGCGCTGTTGCAGAAAATCGATTTTGTCGGCATAGCCCTGATTGCCGTGTTTTTGGGCAGTATGCAGTTCGTGCTGGAAGAAGGCGCCAGCAAGCAGTGGTTTGAAGACGCCCTGATTATCGCGTTAACGATTGTTGCCGTCGTCAGCGGCATCGCGATGCTGGTTTGGGAATTTAAAAACCCGCACCCGATTATCGATCTTTACGCATTCCGCAATCTCAATTTTGCGGTCGGCTGCGGCTACAGCTTCGTGCTTGGCGTGGGGCTTTATACCATCATTTATTTAACGCCGATTTATCTGTCCAGCGTTAAAGGCCTTAACAGCCTGCAAATCGGCTACTACTTAATGGTCGTCGGGTTATTCCAACTGCTGTCGGCGTTCATCGCCGGGCCCTTGGAGAAAAAAATGGATTTGCGCTGGATGCTGTGCCTGGGGCTTAGCTTGTTTGCGCTGGGATCATGGATGAATGGCGGGTTAACCGGCGAATCCGGCTATTGGGAGTTTTTCTGGCCGCAGGCCATCCGGGGCAGCGCCTTGATGCTGTGTTTTCTGCCGATCAATACGCTGGCCTTAGGCCGGTTGCCCATAGAAGAAGTCAAAAACGCCAGCGGGCTGTATAACCTGATGCGTAACCTAGGCGGCGCGATCGGCCTTGCGGTTGCCAATACGCAAATGATTTATTTGACCAAGGCGCATTATGCGGCGTTGCGCGAATCGGTGACCGCAACCAGTTATCAGGCCCAGCAAATGCTGGAAGGATTGACCGAGTCGATGGCGCAAATGAATTTACCTGATCCTGATTCGGCCGCAATAAAACAAATCACGGGGCTAGCCTTGCGGGAAGCGGAAGTGATGACTTTTAATAACCTGTTTCAGGTTATCGCCTTTATGTTTGTGGCTTCGCTGGCTGTTGCGCCTTTTCTAAAGAAGGTGGATGCTGAAAAAGGCGGTGCGATCCACGAATGATTGCGCCATTTTAATTCGTCAGGGCGGAATGCATTAAAAAGGCATTCATATCTTCAAAAAACAGCTTAAGTTCTGTTGACGTATGCGGCGATTTCAGGGAAAGTTAAGCCATTTTAAGAAATGGAAAATATGTCATGAACAAAACTACATTTGCCCTGATTATCGGCACGATGTTGAGTCTGCCTGCCGCTGCCGTCGATTCTTATACGATTGATCCCCGACATACCTTTCCCAGTTTTGAGATTAATCATCTGGGCTTTTCGATTCAACGAGGGCGCTTTAATCGAACCAGCGGTAAAGTGATATTGGCTCCGGAGTTGGGAGGCGGCAGCATTCAAATCACTATCGACACGGTTTCGATCAGCACTGGACTTGCCGATTTGGAAAAGCATCTGCGCAGCGAGGATTTCCTGGATGCTGAACGCTATCCATTGATTACTTTTACATCGGATAAATTGAGCTTTAATAAAGATCAACTTGTTGCCGTTGATGGTAAATTAAGCTTGCACGGTATTACCAAGCCGGTGCATTTGGTGGTAGATTATTTTCATTGCGGAATGAATATGATCGCCATGAAAAACATTTGCGGGGCCAATGCCACCACAACTATCAAGCGATCTGATTTTGGCGTAGATAAATATGCGCCGGCCCTTGCTGATGAAGTCAAGATCGCGCTCCAAGTTGAAGCGGTCAAAGACTGATCAGCCTTGTTTGGTAATACAGCTCAGAGGAAAAAACCATGAAACTTTATTACAGCAAAGGCGCATGTTCTTTATCGCCCCATATCGCAGCCTGTGAGGCGGAACTGCCGATCGAACTGATTGAAGTTGATTTACAAGCTAAGCGCACCAAAACCGGGGAGAACTTCCTGCTGGTAAATCCTAATGGTTACGTGCCGGTATTGATCCTTGACGACGGCAGCAAGCTGATGGAAGGTCCCGCTATTGTTCAGTATCTTGCAGATCAATCGCCGGATAAAAAACTAGCGCCACCGGCCGGGACGTTCGAACGTTACCAGTTGCAACAATGGTTGAATTTTATCTCGACCGAGATTCATAAAGGAGGGTTTGCGCCCTTGTTCAATCCCGCTACGCCTGAAGCAGCTAAACAGATGGCGATTGCTGCACTGACTTCGCGATTGGGAACCGTTGCAGAGCACCTGTCGGACCGGGCATTTTTGCTCGGCGAGCATTTTACCGTGGCCGATGGCTATTTGTTTGTCATGCTGGGTTGGGGCGCTTATGTCGGGGTTGATATTTCCCGCTGGCCGGTGCTGGCGGACTATGCCGCTAAAATTTCTGAGCGGCCCTCAGTGCGACAAGCAATGAGGGAGGAAGGGCTTATTTGAACCCAAAGCTTCGGATTTCCGCATCGCGAAGCTAGGGCTTCGTTTTTCGAGGCGCCCAATCTGGAGATTGGGCGCTGACACTAACCCCCGGGGCATTTAAGCGCCTTTGCGCCATGCTGCAAGTTCACTGATGAATTTATCGCCGATATACCTTCCACCGGCTTCAGATAAGTGATCTTTATCAGCGTACAAAATCTTTCCATCTATTTTTCCGTAGCAATAGGATTCATCACAGAAGTATTTTTCTGCATCCAAGATTTTGATCGACGGGTAATCTTTTGAAGTCTTTTCTAGTATTGTCCTGTAAACCAAATTACGTTCTTTGACCTCATTTAACGGTTCTGCACAAGAATCGTTGACTTTAATCTCAGGCCCGAATGTCAATGGTCTGTATTTTACGCAGCTCTTTGGCAAGAACCCGAGTTCCGGGTTATCAATAAGAAGAATTACGTTTTTCCCAGCTTTTGTGAGTCTATCTAGTGTAATGTGTAGTCCTTTTTCAAATATCCGGGATCTGTCTTTTAAATCTTTATCGCCAGTAAAACCAATTTGAAATTGTCTGGCAGAATTATCCTTGTAATTGTAGCCCGTCAGATACCACGATCCTCTATTGGCTAATATCACCGTCTTTATGGACGGCTCTATCGTCGCAAAATCCAGTGCTTTAGCCATAAATCCGCTACAGTAGTCAGTTGCGTTTTCGCCTCTAAATATTTGTACCTGATAAAAGGGTAAACAGCCTGCGGCAGACACGATAGAAAAGTTTTCGCCATTTCCCTTGAAAAAATCAATCATGCCAATTGTATTGCGAATTGCATGGCTATCTCCAATCGTCATAACTGTGGCTGCTTTATCAGTGTCACTGATAAAGCAGCTTCCTGATTTTTCCTCAGTACTTTGATTAAAGCGACTGCACTGGGTTTTTGTAATTTGAGCTATATCGCCCGAACTATTTAGTTGAAATTGTTTTGCTGTGAGTTCGGCCTGTGGATACCTAAAATCAAATCCTTGTTTGTAGAATGTTAAATATCCAATGCAGCCCAATATGACCATGCAAGTTATTAGGTATAGGTATGCCTGGTGATTTTTGTTCGATCTTACCGGTTTTTCAATGTATCTAAAGGTAAGCCACGCAAGGGTTAAGCTTAAAGAAATGGCGGTTATCTTCTGCCCTAGATGAAGCCCATTTACTTCAACTATACGGATAAAAGATAAGATAGGCCAATGCCATAAATATAATGGATAACTGATTAGCCCAATAAATATAAAGGGTCTGGAACTTAATATATGTCGATTGATAAGGCTATTTCCCGATGATGCCAGGATAGATGCGGCTCCAACCGTTGGGATTAAGGCTAGCCAGCCAGGAAAGTTCGAGTTTTTGTTAAAGAGGTAAACACTAATGCCTATCATGGCTAAACCGGTGACAGAAATAATGTTGTTTAGTTTTGTGCACTTATTTAGATAGTTTCCGAATAGATTTCCATATAATATTCCGCCCAGAGCAAGCTCCCAAAATCGCGTAACAGGGAGATAAAAGGACGAAATACTGTTCGTATTCATCTGTAAAATATTTGCTGAGAAAGAAATAACGACTATTAATATCAGGGCGGGGCGAGTTGGGATATTCAGTTTTTTTAGCGCGATCAGGATTGCAGGCCACAGCAGATAGAATTGTTCTTCAATACTCAACGACCATAAATGAAGTAAAGGTTTTAACTCTGAGGCAGTATCGAAGTATCCAGATTCATTCAGTAGCAGTAAATTTGAGAAAAATCCCGCACCAGCGGTGATGTGAAGCCCCAAACTGGCAAACTCATCTGACAATAAATATAACCAGCCAAATATATAGCTGCAAAAGAGAACTGCCAGTAAAGCAGGAAAAATACGTTTGATTCTTTTTTTGTAAAAATCGAGAGTGCTAAATTTATTTTCTGAGGATTGTTCGAAAATTATTGAGGTTATCAGGTAGCCTGATATTACAAAGAAAACATCAACCCCTACAAAGCCGCCCCTTAACCCTATGTAGTGAAATAAAACGACGATTATAATTGAGGCGGCTCTTAAACCATCAACTTCAGGTCGGTACGCTATACTCATAATTGTTTTATATTGGGCTTGCTTCAATAAAAGCGTCAAGCGTGAACAGTTTGCAGATATAGCACGGTAGTCGGTCATGTTTACTAGACCGAGATCCCAGTGCGATAGTTTAACTCAGTAAGGTGTAATCCGTACGGCGCAATAGGTGGTAGCCATATTGCGCCGTATGTTGGTTCAAGTCAAAAAGGTGCGCAACGCGTACCTTTTTGAGTGAGGTGGGCAAATCGAACGCCCGGTCGTTATTCTGTTTCTTGCCTTGCTACTTCAACCGGTTTGGGTGCCGGCGTGGATTCAGTGGCAGCCGCCGGTTTTGGCGCTTCCGACTGTTGATTGCCGGTGTTGGCCGGGCTGGAGACATTAGCTTGAGGCTGCTGCGGGCGTTCGGATCTTTCCGTTCTTTCCGCAAAATCATTGTCATAAGAACGGGGGGCTGCCGGGCGCGGCTCATCACTGCTCACGCTGGACGCGTCATGCGTGGCGTTTGTTGAATCGCCGTCTGTTTCAGGCCTTTTGTAGTTGGGGTTGCGCGGTCTTCTGCGGTTTGGCCCTCTTCTGGCATTGTTTCTTTTAGGTTGATCCCCGTTTGTAGCCGCGGGCGGCGCCAGTTCCGGCGCAGTTGAAATAACCTCGCTAACCGCAACAGCTTCGTTTTTAACCTGTTCGGTTTTTGCGACAGGCAAGTTAGCCGGCTCGAGATTGCGTTTCACGTTTCTGCCTTGACCGCGAGGAGGGCGGTTTTGGCGAGGCGAATCCTGGCTTTGTTCCGGTTTTTGTTTGGGGCCTTGTTCTGATGCTTGAATTTGCTCCGGCTTTTGATCTCGCTGATCACGCCCTTGTCCACGGCCACGGCCACGGTTGCGACCTCTTTCCTGGCCTTGTCTGCCGCCCTTGCTTCGTGCTTGGCCCTCGTCTGCGACAGGCTTGGTTCTTTCAGCGGTTTGTATTGTTGGTGTCGGTGCCTTTGCTTTAGGCGTTGCGCTGGAACCTACCAGCTTATGCCAGAAGCGTTGGATCAGGCTGGCCGATTCGCTTTTGTTTTGCACCGGTGCGGGCGACTCATGCAGGAATTCCTTGACTGCTGCTTTGGTGGCGCTTGGTTTTACTTGCTGGGCAAACTCAGGAATGGTGATGTCTTCCGCTTTTATCTGCAAGTAGCTGGCTTTGTGATCGCTAGGCTCTTTTTCCTTGATGCGCTCAATGTCGTAAGCCGGTGTTTCCAAATGCTTGCTGGGCAGGATGACAATGCCGACTTTCAGCCGGTGTTCAATTTGCTCAATGGCGCTGCGTTTCTCATTCAACAGGAAAGTTGCGCACTCGATAGGCAAGTGGGCAATGACTTTTTCCGTGCCTTTCTTCATCGCTTCTTCTTCGAGAATACGCAATACGGAAAGCGCAACCGACTCTACGTTGCGAATGGTACCCTGGCCTTTGCAACGCGGACACGGCAGTTGCGTGGAGTCGCCGAGCGAAGGACGCATCCGTTGTCTGGACATTTCCAACAGCCCGAAGCGCGAGATGCGGCTGGTCTGAATGCGGGCGCGGTCGATTTTAAGCGCGTCGCGCAGGTGATTTTCAACGGTTTTCTGGTTCTTATTGGACATCATGTCGATGAAGTCGATAACAAACAGGCCGCCCAAGTCGCGCAGTCTCAGTTGGCGGGCGATTTCATCGGCCGCTTCCAGGTTGGTATTCAGCGCAGTTTCTTCAATATCGCTGCCTTTGGTGGCGCGCGCCGAGTTGATGTCGATAGAGGTCAACGCTTCGGTGTGGTCGATGACTATTGAACCGCCTGACGGCAGGGATACTTCACGGCCGTATGCGACTTCAATTTGGGATTCA
>Ga0208789_1001579_pt1 | contig 12249 bp, 7 predicted proteins | sample Methanotroph_Enr_FD_187368 | JGI IMG/M metagenome (GOLD analysis project Ga0208789, IMG submission 187368) | Enriched soil microbial communities from Old Woman Creek wetland in Ohio, USA - Methanotroph_Enrichment_5 (SPAdes) (version 2) | ecosystem: Environmental > Terrestrial > Soil > Wetlands...
ACCTTTTTTCAGCCAGATGAATTTTTCGAGAAAACCATTATACCGTAACAATTCGCCGGTTATAATCCTTCCATCAGCCAGTGTTACTATTGCTTCACTCCAATCATCCGAAAAGAACTGCTTTTCATCCAAAGGTTGTCCTACAGCATACCCTAACAATTTTTCTTCCAGCGATTTTGTTAAAGCCTTGTTTTCGCAACCATAGCTTTGCTGACCCATTAACCTGACCGACAAGCTAAACACCAGGCATAAAATTAAAACACTTTTTATCATACAATTTTTTGTTTAGCGAACTTCAATGGTTGTCCTGGCACTTAATGGAATCCCGTTTTGTGTAATGCCCTGGATAACTATGTCGTAGCTTGTCTTTAGATCAGAAGTATAAAACTCAATGGTATTTTTCGTCCTGTTTTTTATTTCAAATTCCGGATCCCAATAAAGCGTTTGCCTGAAATCGGGTATTTTTGAATTCTTTTGTCCTGCCAGGCTATAATCGGGAAACTGATTGCTTTTCACAGGAACCAGAACTTCATTGGGGAATGAAACCACTTGGTTTTCCAATTCCAGAGCGGGGATATAATTCTCTTTCGTGAAAATGGAAATGATTCCATATATCTCCAGGTCACCATAATACATACGTTTGGTTTTTAATTCTATTCTTTGAATTTGCCTTGAACCGAGAGAATTAAGTACTCCATAATCAAATACCGGGATCGTATTGAGCAGCACAAGGGCATTATTTCCTTCCCAAAACTGATGCGACAACTCATCAAGAACCAGTATGGAGGAATGATCTTCAGTAACTTTATATTTTGCGTTTCGAACAATATTGGCAACAATGTCTTCCAGGTTTGGCATTTCAAGAAACTCGGAGGGCCTGATAATTTCATCTGGTTTTCCAAAAAAGCAATACTCCTGTATGGGCTTTTCTTTCCCCAATGTGTCTTTTGGGATTTTGGAAGCATAGATTTTATGAATCATAGCGGTTTGCTGGCAGGTAATTAAAAAATCTGAACCAGCAGAATCAAGGATTACGTTCTGAAGTGTTAACTTATCCTGATCAATTGCCTTTTCTTCGAGGCTGATCGTTGTATTTTCAACAACTACCGGCGAATCCTTCGGCTGGAGAATAAGTTGCCTGTTGTTGTATTTTTTCTCAAGCAGAAAACAGAACTTTCCCAATGAATCGGTAACAGCGTATTTTAAATTGGCAATACTATCAGGCACCGAAAGCAATACAAAAGCATTACTGATTGGCTTTTTGGAAATCTTATCGATCATATTTCCTGAAACAATGTATCCTTTATCTTCCTTCGGATATTTGCATGGAATAGTACCGGGATTTAATTTTGACTGATCTTTTCCGGCTTGTATTTTATTTGCGATATAAGGCAAATAGCTGCAAATATTGGTTTCAAATGATCCTGGATCATCAAATGGATTCTTCCTGGTAACCGTTATTGAAACATCGGAGATAGACAGTGTGTCAGCAAGGTTTTTTAAACCAATGGTAACTTTTTCCCTGGTCCCGTATATCTTTCTATCCAGACTAATATCAATATTATTAGATTTACTGATTAAAGGATCTGAAGTTTTAAATGTTAAATCGGATGGTTTAGTTAGGACAATTGTATTAAGCTCATCAGGAATGTTCCGGGCTTGATTTATGACTAAAATCCGGGTAGTGTAAACCTGACCGGGATTAAAGTTGCGCATGTAATTGGTGTATGCAGTCAGCAAATAAAAACCTGTGCTTAAAGTATCCGGAATAGGAATCTCACCGTAGGAGGTGCCATTTTTATTGATATCCGATCGAAACACAAGGTTATTTTTAGTAACCGGGTCGGTTATTTGAAAATATAAAATACGGCTGTGCGAATCGGGCGATATGGTATTGCTGTTGACTAAATAGGCTTTGAAAAAAACACTTTCACCGGAAACAATTACGTTTTTGTCCAGGTTTACAAATACCATTTCCTGGGCATTTCCTTTATGAGGAATAAAACAAAAATAGGCGATTAAAATTACAACAAATGATTGTACTGCTTTCATTCTTTTATGATTCTTAAGTCAGGCTGGAGTACTAAAATCAGGAACTCAAGCATTAAAATTGTTGCCAAAAGGAGGGTATGCTGTCATAATCAGGCGGGTGATCCCGCATTACTCCATTTATTACATTTTCGGGTGCATAATCAACCTTTTTGTAATGCATATTCATATCACCCATATTGTATTTCAGGAAACTATGCCTGCCGGATTTCCCTGATACTTCGAACAACCCAAAGACTTTTTTTGAAGGATCATTTTCACATTTAATATTGCTGATTAAATTCGTACTGATAGGATCAAAAAGATTATTCTCAGCTGTTAATTGTTCCCGAAGATGGGTATAATATAGATATGCTTCTTCGGATAATGAATAGGTGTAACAGCTAACTATCCTGCCAACCATACTGAAGGATTCATAGGAAGACGGGTTGTTCGACATCTGATCTTTTGCCAGAAAACCCAGCGATTGTTTTTTGATCATGATATTCTCCTGGGTAACCTCAGCGTTCAGGTCAGGCACTTCATCCAGTTGATTTACAGTCCAGCAATATACACGTACTTCCGGCTCGTGAATGCCATTAGGATATTCATTATCATATATTTCCCTGATTATACGCGTTTCAAATTTGCAGTAAACAGTCTGGTTTTTTATGGGAGTCAGATCGGCATAAATATTCACCCCGTTCTCACTGGTTAATCCTGAAGACGTAGTACTCAGAGTCTGATTCGTAGCTTCTTCATAATAGATTGAATCTATAGGCAGCGCCGCATTTAAAAAGCAGGGACTTGATTTATACGTATCGCCTTCTTTCGTGGCTATTGTAAGGGTGTACGTCCTGCCGACTGTGCCTTGTATCCCATTCTCGGAGGTCATGTAGTAACCGGGGGTAAGCTCCGATAATACTTCAGAATTACCTGCATTGTCCTCAATACTGACTTTTGCACCCTTCACGGCTATATCTTTAGCAAATGTTGAATACTGAGTGTTAAAAGGCATTGCCTTTGACAGACGAACATAATATGGCCCGGGGCTATTCGTTAACCTGCCTGATACTGTCAATGTAGTTTTATCCTGTTGAATGGACGGATCATCGTAAATTACCTGGCACGAACCGGTCGCCAGTAATAGTATGATTCCCAAAAGCAACAGATTCGATTTCTTCATTGTATTGGTTATAACCGGTTAAAAAATGAAATTATATGTTAAGGTCGGAATGGGTTTACCGATAATATACATTTTGTAAAGGCTGTACATCCGGTAGTCGTTTGATGCTGATACCGGGGCTTTTTTATAAAAGATTGAATATGCATTTTTTCGTCCGTACACATTTAAAACAGAGAATGTCCAGCTGCCTTTCCACTTCTTTCTTAGTCGTAATGATTCATCCAGGCTTATCGACAGGTCGAGACGATGGTAGGCCGGCAAGCGGTATTTATTGCGGTCGGAATATTCAATAACCCAGTTGGTGCCAACCTGGTATTTATACTCAGGTAAGGTAATAGCCCTTCCGGAATTGAAACTGAAATTAGCAGATGCCCTCCATCGCCGATTGAAATGATAGGTTGACATAATGGTTAAATTGTGCGGTTTATCATAACTCGAAGGGTAGTAAGCATTGTTGTTTATCGTTTCTTCGGCATATAAACCTGAAGTCTTTTTGTAAGATCGCGAATATGTATAACTAACCCAACCATCGATTTTGCCGGAATTCTTCTTAACTAAAACTTCGACACCATAATTTCTTCCTTCCGCATTAATTACGGCAGTCTCCAAATATGGGTTTAAATTAAGCTGGGCCCCGTTTTTATATTCAACCAGGTTTTTAATGGTTTTATAATACAATTCGATGGAAGTTTCGAAAATATTTTGTCTGAAATTCCGGAAATAACCTATTGCAACCTGATCACATACCAGTGGTTTGAAATACGGATCACTAAGCTTCCATCGGTCTTCGGGAGTGGAAACGGAAGAATATGAAATCAGTGAAATGTATTGGTTCGACCTGTTATAGCTCAGTTTAACCGAATGAGCCATGTCGAACTGGTATTTGATTGAAATACGGGGTTCAATGCCATGATAAGATGTGATAACCTCATTATTGCCGTAAACTGTAGAATCTGTTATCGAGTAAACCGATTTGGTAACACCCGGCTGATACTGGTAAATTGTATTTGCTCCAAGCAAGGTGTATAACGAAAACCGGATACCGGCTGTGACGCTTATCCGTTTGTTTATCTCATAACTATCAGTAAGGTAGACAGCGTTTTCAAAAGCCTGTTCCGGATTCAGTTTAAAAGGGAGAATCAGTGAGTTCGAATCCGAAGGATTGGTTTTTCCTGGTTGTATCTGGTAGTAAATAGTCTGAATGCCAAAGTCGAATTTATTCCGACCCGGGGAATATGTAAAATTTAACCTGGCGCTTTTATAGTTAAGGTCTGATATGGTAATGCTTTTCTCAAAATCATTTTTAATATCATATTTGTTTATGTTGTATTTGCTGAAGCTTACACTCAGTGTCGCGTTAAATCTGTAATTGAATTCATGAAGCCATTTTAATGAACCAATATCATTACCATAATTGTAATTTAACTCGGAAGCATAATCAAATACATCGTAACTGCGATAATAGAATAAAGACAAACTGTTTTTGTTGTTAATTTTCCAATTGATTAAAGTATTAAAATCATAAAAACTGGCAGTGCTGTTTTTGAGGTTAACATCCGGCATTAAGTGCAATAAGTAATTGGAATACGTAGAACGCCCTCCCATTAATATGGATAACTTATTCTTTATTACAGGAATTTCGAGGGTTAACCGGCTATCAACGACACCAATTCCACCACTGGCATGAAACACTTTATCATTATCGTGTTTAAGGTCAATGGTAACAATTGACGAAACCCGTTCACCATATTTAGCCGGAATATCGCCTTTGTAAAGCGATACATTTGAAATGGCATCAGAACTGATTACCGAAACTAATCCAAATAAATGGGCTGTGTTGAAAACCGGAGCTCCTTCAATTAAAATTAAATTCTGGTCGTTGGCCCCTCCACGCACATTGATTTCAGCTCCGAACTCACCAACAGATTTGACTCCCGGAAGCATGGTCAGACTTTTCAGAATATCTTTTGTTCCCATCATGGCGGGAATCTGTTTAATGGCCTTCCGGTCCAATTGAACAAGGCTCATCTGGTTATTGGTAATATTCTGGTCAGGCCGTCGGGCCCAGACTTCAATTTCGCTAAGTCTGACTGATTTTTCAAAAAGCAGAATATCATAATTGCCACTACCCAATAGTTTGATATTTACAAAAGTAGATTCGAATCCCAGGCATTCTACTGTAAATTTATAATTTCCTGCAGAAAGTTTTATTGAGTAAATGCCATCAATATCAGATATAGTTCCTTTGTTTATATTCCTGATATACACACTGGCACCAGGAATCGGCTCGTTATTTGTTCCGTTTATTATATGTCCTTTGATTTCGGCAAATTTTGAATTGCCAGCAGCATTTCTGTTCCCGATAGTTGTAAAATCCGAATCAGGAGTTGTTGATTTTTCCTTATCAAATGATTTATGTAGATTTGATTTCTCTTTAAGATCAGCAACTTCTTTCCTTGGCATAAAAATATAGGCACCCTGCACAACATAATATTGATATGCGGTTCCGGCAAAAACACGCTCAAATGCTTTTGCAACAGGAGTATTTGTAAAATGCTGGTTGATACTTATGTCTTTGAACCATTCCGGATCATAATATAATTTGACCGAATGTTTGATTTCAATTTCGTTCAGGAAGCTTACCAATGGCACATTCTGAAAATTTCCATTTATCAGAACGGGTTCAGGGATTTGCCCATATGTGCTTTTTGAAAAATAAACAAAAATGAGAATTATAATGAACAGGTTTAACTGTACGTGTTTTAATCGTAACATAAGCTAGTCAAGCTTTGGCATAAACAATTTAAAATAGGATGGATTGAAAATCAACCTTAGAATCACATAGCAGCAAAACTCTGGGTGTTTCGGCAACATGTTAAATCCAGATATCTTTATAATTGTATCCACTCGTTAGTTTTACGGAATTAAGAAAAGGAAACTTTGCGACTATTTATGCGAAAGCATTCGTTAACCATAAGATTAGTACTGCCTTCATTGTATTGATATGTATTGTTTTGATTTTCTGATTGAATACTTTTCATCGAAATCTAATCTTAATCCGAGCCTGATACAAGACGGTAAATATAGCCAAAGTAGCGATATGAAAGCTCTGAATCAAGATAAAGTTATTGTATATTTTTCTTAAAATAAAGTTGGCACTAATTTAAAACAGGAGAAAATAAACAGAATATTACCAGCCAGAATGATTTTGGAATCGACTGCTGCTAAATACCAACAATTTTTGCGCTTCCCTTACTTATTTAAATGACTTAGATTTTTATGTACTGTATTTCAACCCCTAATTCATCCCCTGGCAATAATTATACATGTAAAGATCTGTATAATAGATTAATAAAAATGGTAGTTTAGCCCCAGTAAATGTTGGTTTTACTTAAATTCTTCGCTTCTGAATATTACCTCTATCCGTTTATCGGGCACTATCCACATAACGGCAACGATGACGTAAAGTATTCCTGAAATCCATGTACTTATCCAACATAAACCTATTGCTGCCAGATAAAGTACAGGGGAGATTTTACCTTTTACATCCTTGCCGATGGCTTTTGAAAGAATTGAACCGGTACCCTGATTCCTAATGATGCGCCTTTGCAATATAAAATAGGCTATTGCTGCCATTAAGAGTATTATTCCATAAAGAACCATAGGGGCTTTGGCAAACTCGTTTTCGCCAATCCACCCGGTAACAAATGGGATAAGTGATAACCAGAATAATAAATGAAGATTAGCCCACAGTATATCGCCTGTTACATGTTTAAGGGTGTGCATCATATGATGGTGATTGTTCCAGTAAATTCCTATATAAATAAAGCTTAAAACATAGCTTAATACTATAGGAAGCAAGGGTTTCAAACTTATAAATTCACTGCTGACAGGTACTTTTATTTCCAATATCATAATCGTAATTATGATTGCTAATACCCCATCGCTAAAGGCTTCCATTCTTCCGGTTCTCATATATATTTTGTTTTTGGTACATTGACTCAAATTTACTGCAAAATCAAAATCCAGAATAAGCAACTGGCCTGATATAACAAATCAAAAGGTGTATCGTCTTTTAAAAATGGACTCTACAGGTTAAGGGTGTGTAAAGTGGCGGATTTTGAGCCTTGCCCGCGAGATGCCTGCGCTAAGTTACACATCCGTGCCGGATGGAGGCCGGCAGTTTAGATGCTATGCGGACAAATCCCCCCTTAATTTCTATTTATCTTTACAGAAACTTTTAAGGATTTAAGCATACTGATAATACGCGTTAGCACCGTTTAATAAACAAGTTTGCCGCAAGCCTGTTGAATATATCACGATAAATAGCAATACCGATTTGAAAACCAAGCTCCTGTTTATTTTTCTGATAGGGTCCTTGTCTGCCTATTCACAGGCTGCATTGAGGCCATTCCCCCAGCATCCGAAATATTCCGAAAACGTAATTGTTCCCGATCATGTGTCGCAAGAGGAAATGGATGACAGCGTTCAATCATTTTATACCCAGTGGAAACAACGCTATATAAAAAAAAGCAGTTGTTCGGAAAGTTATTATGTATGGGCCGAAAATGCGGGAGAGAATCACCAGTGCGTATCCGAAGGGCAGGGTTACGGAATGATGATCCTCGTCCTGATGTCGGGTAACGATACGTCGGAACAACATATTTTTGACGGACTGTACCGATATTATATTGAACATCCCAGTTTAAGAAACAAATACCTGATGTCGTGGGCACAAAGCAGTGATTGCAATAAATTCGAAGAAAGCTCCGCAACGGACGGGGATATTGATATTGCCTATTCCTTAATATTGGCTGATGCGCAATGGACCAGCAAGGGAAAGGTAAATTATATCGGGGAGGCTGCAAAAATTATAAATGCAATCTGGGAACAGGAAGTTAACCAGAAGCTATTTACTATTTTACAGAGTAACTCCATTGAATACGACAGCCCTGATTACTTTGACACGCGGTCCTCTGATTTTATCCCTTCCGAAATCAGGGCATTTCCCATTGCCGACAGCAACCACGCCTGGAATAAAGTACTGGACGCCGGCTATAAACTTTTCAATCATTTACAGAAAACATACAGTGACGAAGCCGGCCTGGTTCCTGACTTTATTCAAAATATCAATACCAGGCCCAAACCCGCGAAAAGATCCTACCTCGAAAGCAAATATGACGGGGTTTATAATTACAACGCATGCAGGGTCCCGTGGCGAATTGCAACGGATTATATTATTTACGGGGACAAGCGCGCCGGAAAATTCGTGGAACCGATTAATAAATGGATAAGAGAAACTACCGGCAATCAGCCGGACAATATTTCGGCGGGTTATACCCTCGCCGGTGACGATTTAAGAAACAGGAATTTTGAAGCATTATGCTTTATTTCATCCTTTGCCATTTCATCCATGGTTGACAGCAAAAACCAGTTATGGCTGAATAAATTATACGACTACATAATCGCTTTCAAGCTTAAAGACTTTGATTATTACGACAACAGCATAAAGATGCTGAACCTGGTGATATTGTCGCATAACTACTGGGCACCCACAAACCAATAGACTGGATTTTAAGAATGATGTGCCATACGTTTTGGAAGGGAAATAAGAGCGAACAGGTTTTTTGATACCTTCACGCATTGGGAGAAGCGCAAGCATGGAATACGCTTTTTGCATCCACATATGATTATTTGTAATGCGATAAAATTTCATATATTTACCGCAATATTTTGTTACTTGTTTATCTTACCCATACATCCAGGCCAGCCGGTATTTGCCGCGAAATTTAGCAGGCCCGGTTTTAGAACTTATCTGTTATTAAATTAAAAGTCTGCTTACTAATTTAAATTTTACATCGCTTTTTTGTTCCATCTTAATTCATATTTTTATTTTAAATCCTGTCAAAATGAAAAAAATCCTCTTCACCCTTTTAGCGGCCCTGTTAATTATAAGCCAGGGGGCATTTGCACAAACAACTACCGATCTTTCCGGCGTTATCCCGGTTAGTCCGAACGTAAAAATCGGAACTCTTCCCAATGGGTTGAAATACTATATCCGGTATAATCAGAAGCCTGAAAAGAAAGTAGAACTTCGTTTGGTCGAAAATGCAGGTTCGATTCTTGAGGACGACAGCCAGCAGGGATTGGCTCACTTTATGGAGCATATGAATTTTAACGGTTTGAAACACTTTCCTGGAAATGAGCTTGTTCATTACCTGCAAAGCATAGGCGTATCGTTTGGCAACGATCTCAATGCGTATACCGGTTTCGACGAAACGGTTTATATTCTGCCGGTTCCCGGCGACAAGCAGGGAAAGCTTGATAGTGCGTTTATGGTGATCGCCGATTGGAGCGGTGCCGCACTTTTAACAAACAACGAAATTGACAAGGAACGCGGGGTTATTCTGGCTGAAAGCAGGCTGGGTAAGGGCGCTGACGACCGTATGATGAAAAAATGGCTGCCGGCTATGTTCAATGGCTCCAAATATGCATTCAGAATTCCAATTGGCAAGGATTCTATAATTGAACACTTCGATTATTCTTCGTTGCGTCAGTTTTATCACGACTGGTACCGTCCGGATCTGCAGGCTGTTATAGTTGTAGGCGACATGCCCGTAGCCGAAGCCGAAAAAATGATCATTGACAAATTCAGCGGGTTTAAAAATCCGGATAACGACATACCAAGACCCCAGACATTTGATGTAAAGGATTATACCCAAAGCAATGCCATGGTTTTAAGTGATAAAGAGGCTGACCGTACTTCGATTTTGATTAACGGGAATTCGCATCCACGGAAACCGGTAATTACCAACGGCGATTATATCGATCAGATGATTGAAAATTTATGTTTCAGCATGCTGAGGGCCAGGTTCCAGGAATTAGCAAATTCCGCCGATCCGCCTTTTATATATGCTTATGGATACATGGGCGGCTGGGCGCGCGGGTATGAGAGTTTCACCCTGGGTGCCATGTGTGGAAGCACCGGCATTGAGAAAGCAGTTGATGCCCTCGTTGCCGAAAGCATGAGAGTGAAAAAGTTTGGATTTACCGAAGCCGAACTCAACAGGGCAAAAGCTACTATGCTTTCGGGGTATGAAGAACGTTTCAACGAACGTGATAAAACCGAATCTGATAGATTGATCGATGAATATGTATCAAATTTCCTTATCAAAGATGCTATTCCCGGAATTGAATGGGAATATAATTTTGTAAAAAACAATATCAGCGCAATTTCTTTAAATTCATTCGATGGCATACGCCGGAAAATTGATCTCGACAATAAATTCTTCGCTTTTGTAACAGCCAAGGAACAGCCGGGTCTTCCTACCGATGCGCAGCTTAAATCATGGATTGAATCGGACTTGCTAAAACCAGTTAAAGCATACCACGAAAACCAGATTGCAGCCAATCTGCTGGAAAAGGAACCCGTAGCAGGCAAAATTGTTAAAACCGTTAAAAATGAAAAGCTTGGAACAACTACCTACACGCTGAGTAATAAAACCGTTGTGTGCATTAAGCCGACCAATTTCAAAAATGACGAAGTTCTGCTGAAAGGTTCGCGCTTCGGCGGATATAGTTTGTACACCGGACAGGATTACCAAAGTGCACAATGGAGCAATAATGTTGTGGATGATATGGGATATGGTGAATTCTCAAAACCCGACCTGGTTAAATTTTTGCAGGGTAAAATTGCCGGGGTTATGCCCACCATCGTAGACTATACGGAGTATATCAACGGTAACAGCAGCACAAAGGATATGGAGACCATGTTCAGGCTTCTGTATTTAAAATGTACCTCACCCCGAAAGGATGAAGCGGCTTTTCAATCGTTTATCATCAAATCGAAACAATCGCTCGAATCGATAAAACAAAATCCGCAGTACCTGTTCATTGATACAACTTACAACACGCTATACCAGGGGAATAAGAGGGCTCACCTGATTGAAAGCACTTCGGATTACGATAAAATTAACATCGATCATGCCCTTGCTTACTACAAAGAGCGATTAGGCAATGCTAACGGTATGTATTATACAATTGTCGGCAGTTTTACCGAAGCCCAGATTATCCCGTTTATTGAAAAATACATTGGCGGATTACCTTCGGCTGAGATCAATACAAAATACAAGGATATAGGCTTGTTCCCAAAAACGGGAGCACAGTCGTTCACCCTCCGTAAAGGCACGGAACCCCAAGCTATGCTGATGCATTATATAACAGGCAAAATGCCTTTCAATGCCGAGGAAAACTTTTTGCTCGATCAGCTTAATGAAGTTATTAACAACAAAATTATTGATACCATCCGCGAAAAGATGAGTGCCATTTATGGCGGAGGAATAGGCGGTTCACTACAAAAATACCCGAGGGAAGAATTTTTGATTCAAAGCTATTTCCCATGTAGCCCTGATAATATCGAAAAAGTGAATACCGCTTTTTGGGGACTTATCGAAAGCACAAAAGTAAAAGGCGGAATTACCGAACCCGACTGGCAGAAAGTAAAGGAGCCGGCTATTGAGCAGAATAAGGTAAACTTAGAGAAAAACGATTACTGGCTCAATAATCTGCAAAATTCGTACCTGCTTGGGATCGATCCTGAACGTATACTTACCCGTGAACAACGACTCAAAGCCATTAAAGTTGAGCAACTGGTTGAAACTGCCAGGAAGTTCTATTCAAGTCCGAATGTGTTTAAAGCTGAATGGTTGCCTGAAACTACGAAATAGTTTTTATCGCTCATAGTTATTGTATTTTAAAGAAACAAACGACCGGCAAACCCCGGTCGTTTTGTTATTTTGGTGATTTAAAATCCGGAGGGAATTTTGATGCCGTTGGGTAGTCCTGGACACTCGCCGGCAAGGGATCAGAAGGAAGATGAGAGCGACCGGCTATGATTACCTTTATTTTATGAAATAGATTGCCGCAACGGCAAAGCCGATTACAACCACGGCCCACCGTAATATTCCCGGCCTGATAAAAGTGGCGGTCCTTCCCCCGATATTCCCGCCTACAATGGAACCGAAAATCATTACGGC
>Ga0208789_1001580_pt1 | contig 12241 bp, 7 predicted proteins | sample Methanotroph_Enr_FD_187368 | JGI IMG/M metagenome (GOLD analysis project Ga0208789, IMG submission 187368) | Enriched soil microbial communities from Old Woman Creek wetland in Ohio, USA - Methanotroph_Enrichment_5 (SPAdes) (version 2) | ecosystem: Environmental > Terrestrial > Soil > Wetlands...
ACGCGGATTGGCATTTTCGTCGCCGCGCATTAGCGGTAAAATATTCACCCCATCAATTTTTTTCTCCGGAAGCGGCGAGTTGGTAATTGCGGCAAGTGTTGGAAGGATGTCGATAGTTGATGCAAGTTTGTTGCAGATTGTACCTTCGGCAATATGTCCCGGCCATTTCATCAGACAAGGTACCCGCTGTCCTCCTTCAAAACTGTTTCCCTTGCCTTCGCGCAATCCACCGGTTGATCCGGCATGGTTGCCAAAATTCAGCCAGGGACCGTTGTCCGAAGTAAAAATGACCAGCGTGTTGTCTTCGAGACCATTATCTTTCAGTGTCTTTATGATTTCGCCCACAAATATTGAATGAAGAGTTTTCATATTATTCATATTAAAAGTACCCTTGATTACGATGATCAAAATGAGGACGTTCGGTTCGTTTAAGTGGAATAGACATTCCCCCGGTTGACTCCAACCAGTCATATAAATCGTGATCCAACTTTTTGATGGTGTCCTGAAGTTCGGGTACATCAATCAGATTATGCATCTCATTGGGATCTTCTTTTAAGTCGTAAAACTCATTTGTATCCCAGATTCCATAGTACCGGATATATTTGTATCTATCTGTTCGGACGCCGTGCATGGTAGGCGTTTGTGGAAATTCATGTTCCCAGTAATATTCATAGAAAATACGGTTACGCCATTTGATATCGTTTCCCTGCAACAATGGAATAAATGAGCTACCGACCATATTCTTTGCCTTGTCCAATCCGGCACAAGCTAAAATAGTAGGAGCAATATCCACATTTTGCACCATTTTTTCCAATACCTGTCCACCTTTAAATAATTCAGGACACCTTACCAACATCGGAACCCTGACCGACTCTTCGTAAAATTGGCGTTTGTCTATCAGCCCGTGTTCTCCCCATGCAAAGCCATTATCACCCATATAAATAACCATTGTATTTTCGTCAATCCCGGCATTTTTTAAATAGTCAAGAACAGTACCAACGCTTTCATCTACAGATAACAATGTCTCACAATAATTAATTACCTGTACTTTCCATGGGCGGCCGTGATATGAATAGTCAACACCGTGCCAACTTTCACGTTGATTTTTGACCCAGTTGGGAGACATATTTTCTCCGTAATATTCCTTTCCATGTGCTGCTTTACCTGTTTTTGGGTCAATAGTTGGAAGTTGTTTTATTCCATAACGAGGAGTGTTGAAATTCTCAGGGAGAACAACTTCTTTGTTTGCATAATAACCTTTGTGTCGTTTAGCTGGCTGGAAATTATCATGTATACCTTTTAGTGACAGATAAACAAAGAAGGGCTTTTTTGAATCCACCTGCTTTTTCATAAAATTGATAGCATGTTCGGTAAGCAGGTCAGTTGAATAAATACTGTCTTTGTATTGATTCCACACCCCGTTTATATTTATCCTGGGATTATAATATTCTCCCTGTCCTTTGAAGCCTTCCCACAGGTCAAACCCGGGCTGTGGATCTCCGGAGTCGTTGCCCATATGCCACTTACCAAAGAAACTGGTTTTATAACCTGCTTTTTGCAGGTATTGAGGAAAAAATGTTAATCCATCAGGAAGCGGGGCAGAATTATCAACTACCTTATGGGTATGTGAATATAAGCCTGTCAGAATAGAGGCACGGCTTGGGGAGCAGAGTGATGTAGTGACAAATGCATTCTTAATATATGCTCCTTCAGCTGCCATACGATCCATATTAGGTGTTTTTAACCAGGGAACTTTACCTATAAAACCCATATAGTCATACCGATGGTCATCTGAAAGAATGAACACAACATTCCGTGGCTTACCACCGTTTTCTAATTTAGGTAAATGAAGCGAGGGAGATTTCGCATAAATACTGCTACAGCCCGCTAAACTAATTGTAGCCAGTATACAATTAAAATAATTCATCTTTGAATATTTTGTTTTTTAAAGTCATCTTTTGACACCGATAAGAGAAACCATATTTTAATTTTAATTAGAATATCTGTTTTTCGTATCTGCAATTGCTTTACCACCGATAACAGGTTTTGGATGATCTAAATGAAGCATAACTTTCATTTTTTTGGCCACGTTAACATATTTTGAATTAGCCGCAAGGTTATGTAGTTCTTGCGGGTCCGTTAACTCATCGTATAATTCCATTCCAATTTTTCCATAATCCCATTCTGTGTAACGCCATCGTTCAGTTCGTACACTATGACCCGGAATATTTCCCCTCTGAACTTGTGTAAAAGCCGGATGCTTCCATTTTGCTTCAGGATTTTGAAGAAGAGGGGACAAACTATATCCTTGAAGATCTGCGGGAGGCGTCAAACCTGTAAGTTCGGCAAGAGTCGGATAAATGTCGACCAACTCTACTGTCCGACGACATATCTTCCCTGCTGATTTAACTCCCGGAACAGAAATGATTAAAGGGCTTTTAGATGCTTCTTCAAAAAGACTTTGCTTAAACCAAAGGCCATGCTCACCAAGCTGATACCCGTGGTCGCTCCAAAACACGATAATGGTGTTGTCCCTTAACCCAAGCGCATTAACGGCATCCAACAACCGGCCGATTTGGGCATCAACAAATGAAATAGCAGCAAAATAAGCCAGTTTGCACTCCCTGGCCTGGTCGGTGTTGATTCCAAAATAAGGCCATGGTTTAGTGGAGGCTAAAGCTTGCTCAGGATAACCATTCGGCGTTTCTTCAGATATTCTGGGAAGGCTAATCTCGTCGAGCTTATACCTATCGAAATACTTACTGGGGGTAATCCAGGGAGTATGAGGTTTATAGAAACCGGCAGCAATAAAAAACGGTTTGTCTTTATGCTTCTCCATTAGCTTAATAGCCTCAGTGGCAACTTGTCCGTCAGTATGTTCCTCGTCTTTTCCCACCTTGTCGGAAAGATAGGCCATTGCTGAACCCAAACCTTTTTTTGGTGTATAATTTATGAGGTCAAGTTCAAGTGAGGTTTTATCCAGCCCGGCCGGGTTAATTCTTTCTATCCAGGATACTTTATCATCCAACCCATTAGTGCCAATATCACCTGGATTTCCATAATGAAACATCTTACCCACCCTGGCTACATAATATCCATTTTTTATGAACATTTGGGGAAGCGTCACGACATCCGGAAGACCTTGCCTGAAATGATACTGCAAATCAAAAACCCTGGTAGAATCGGGACGCAAACCTGTGAGAAGGGATGATCGACTCGGACTGCATAAAGGAAATTGACAATATGCATTTGCGAATGTTATCCCATGCGATGCCAACCGGTCAATGTTCGGAGATTTTACCTGCGGATCACCAAAACAACCTAAATCATTGTTCATGTCATCGACGGAAATGAAGAGAACATTCATTTTCACCTGAGAATGAACAGGGCCAACAGCAGCCGTAAGCGCCAAAGGAATCATAATATTTTTCAGAATAGAACTTTTCATCATGATAATTTTATTTTCTGATTTTTGCCCTTTAAATCAATGCTCGTTTTATTTTTAACTATCTCCTTATTTTTGCTTTATTACCCATTTTTTTAATAACCATTCCGCTGAACGATAGGTGTAACTTGCCAGTCCCACGGGAGAAGAACCCAGTTCTTTAAATAATTGTTGAACAACTGCTATCATTTGAGGACTATTTTCATTCACTGCATCAATGCTGTTCAAAGCAAAATTCTTCTCATTCATATCATAATTAGCCGTATCATTTAAAATGCGGATATAAATTTCTCTTGCCAGTTCTTTCTCTCCCAGACCATAGAGTGCCTCAGCTGCCATGGTTGCAACAGCTCCTGACTTATCTGTTGATGCTTCCTTTAGCGCAGAAATGGCTGGTTTGGCATCGTTTTTAAGGATCAGTAACCCTGTTGCTCCCCAGTAGCGAATAGCGCTGTTATTATCCTTCATATATTGAATAAAAGTATTGAGGTTACTTTTCCCGCCTAATGTTGCCAGATCGGCCGCCTTCATCAGTTCGTCAAACGGGCAATCTGCCGAACGCATATAGTCATACATAGATTTTTTCCCGGAAAAAGTGCTATATTCTGTTTCGGGAATCAGGCCTACATCCCGAATTTTTATCATCCAGGCTGTTTCAGCATTACGCATTCTTTTCAATACAGATGTATAAGCGGGATTACCGGCAAGGTTATTGACTTCCCAGGGATCCTTTTCTGTATCATAGAGTTCTTCCACAGGTTTTGTATGAAAGAATTTGCTTTGCACCTCATTAGTCTTCCCTTCTTTAAAAGCATTCTCCCATGATCGCGCAGAAGGAGCCATAAAAAGATAATTAACATGCTGCATGGTAATACGGAACGGCATATAATTCCTAATATAACGGAACTCCTTATCCCTCACTGCCCGTACAAGATCATAGTGTTCATCCATGCGTTGGCGCGACATATAAGTATATTCCGGGTCTTCTGTTTTTTGCCCGCCTAAAAACGCATTGCCCTGCATATAATTTGGGATGGGAACACCAGCAATGCTTAATAATGTAGGGGCAAGATCGACAAAGTTGATCAACCGGTCCACTCGTTGTCCTGGTTTTTTAGTCGGGAACAGGTATTTGTATTTTTCAGGTATTCGGATAATAAAGGGAATTTGTGTTCCTGTTTCATATACAAAACGCTTGCTGCGTGCCAACACTCCTCCGTTGTCGCCATAATAAATAACAATGGTGTTGTCTGCCTCACCACTTTTATCAAGTTCTTTGAGCAACACTCCGACCTCTGCATCCATATCTTCAATTTTATCATAATACTGCGCCCAGTCGTGCCGCATTTCAGGTGTATCGGGATGGTAGGGCGGTAAAGTTACCTTTGCAGGATCATGCCGTAAATCCTTTGTTGGTATTTGTTTGTGTAAACAACTTTCATGGCTGGTCTCGATATTAAAAACGGCAAAAAATGGTTTCCCTTCAGGTCTGTTCCTGTAATGTGCCTTTTTGCTGCTCTCATCCCAGATTTCAGAAGGAATGATACCCGAAGTATTATAATCTGTTTTAGCATTGTTAGTGCAGTAGTAGCCAGCCTGACGTAAGTATTCGGGATAGGTGTGTACCTCCGCCGATTTGGGATAGGTACTTCTCATGTTTTCGTTGCCATTCGAAGAGGCATAAACCCCTGTAATAATTGTATTTCTTGATGGGGCACAAACTGCGTTGGAACAGTATGCATGTGTGTATAAAAAGCCTTGAGTGGCCAACTTGTCGATATTAGGGGTAGTGGCAAATAAGTTACCATAACAACCGGTAAAATACGCACTGTTATCCTCGCTGACTATCCAGAGGATATTAGGCAATTTATCATGAATTTGTGACTTACAGGACGGAACTGCAAAAGTTGAGACCATAGCCAATCCAATTGTGGTGCAGTGCTTAATTGGTTTAAATTTCATCGTTTTAGTTATTAATTAATATTATGCAATTAGTTTAATCTGCTTTTTTGATCGTATCATTCAAAACTGTTCATTACACATTATCCTTTGCACTTCTTCGCCAAAGCCCTGGCTTGCCCGGATCCGAACCGGTCTTTGAACATATCATAAAGTTGATCTTCGGTAAGGAGAGCAGAAAAATCCGCGAGCATTTTTTCCTGGGCATGAAAAGCCTTGAGAGTTACCTCTTCAGGATTAACCAGTGAATACAGGATTTTTTTTAGTTCAGCCTGAATATCTGCCGTTTCGGGTTTATCGATAAGGTTATTGAACTCGCCGGGATCTTGAGTCACATTAAACAGCAGATCATCATACCAGGTAAAATGAATATATTTCCAATCCCCTTTACGGATCATAAATGAACCGGTACAATTGCCTTCCGAGTGAGATTCGCTGTAAGCAAATCGCTGGTGACCTGTAGAATTATCCTGAAAGATCGGTAGAAGTGAATGACCCCGTAGCTTGTCAGAAGCATTGGATCCTGCCAGGTCAAGCATAGTGGCAACTACATCCACATGGGCAACCGGTGTGTCCATTTTAACATTTTCCGGGAGACCTGCACCTGCCATTACCAGTGGAACCCTAACGGCGACATCATACAAATTATTTTTATACCAAAGGCCGTGCTCTCCCAAAGATTCGCCATGATCGGAGGTATAAATAAAAAGCGTATTCTCTAATTCACCTGATCGTTCTAATTCATCCCAGACTTTTCCTATATACTCATCCAATTCCGATATCATCCCATAATACGCAGCACGGGCCCTGCGAATACGATTTTCCGAAATTGGGGTGGCTATTCGTTTAAAGTGGCGCAGTTCCTGAAAGACAGGATGCAGTTCTTCAAGATGCCCCGGAGGAATATTCGGCATATCCATATTATATTCCGGGTACATTTTAGAATATTCCTCCAGCGCGACAAATTTAGGATGTGGTTCAGTTAATCCCAGGAATAAAGCCCAGGGTTTTTTAATATTTGATGACTCTTCCCGAAGAAATTTAAGTCCCAGGTTGGTTTTTGCCGCATCCCTGTGTCTTTCCTTTCGCATTCCCCCGTTCACATTTTGAAGTTCATTGTACCGGTAGGCAACAGGTCGTCGGAATAATGAAGTTACATCAGGATCAAGGCGGTGTTCGTGACTTGTTTCTATTTCATCAAAACCTGTATCAAAATCATTATTCAGATCCATCTTGCCGATTGCCCGGCAATAATACCCTTCTTCTTTTAAATGGGTACCCCATACCGGATGGCTGCCATCCCAAACCGTTGAATTACAAAAAGAATTACAATCTGATGCAAACATTCCGGTCATCATACTGGTTCTGCCCGGAGTACAAACCGGATTTCCGGAATAAGCATTGGGAAAGACGACTCCCCTACTGGCAATACGGTCCAGGTTTGGCGTTTTCACAATCTGATGACCGGCATACCCAGCGTACTTGTAACTATGCTGGTCCGAGCAAATAAAAACAATGTTAGGTCTTTTTTTAAAGGAAAGCGGCTTAATTTCTTTTGCGGATAAACCGGGAAAAGGATTTATTACAGCGGTTCCTAAACCCGCTGAAATTGTTTTGGTAAAATTTCTTCTGCTTATCTTTGTCATGATCAATTCTTTTTACAAGATTGTAAAATTGCCACTTTCATTTTTTTGGATTTATGCTATTTTGCCGATGAAATCTCACGGGGTAAGTCTAAGGATAAATTATACTGAATTTCTTTTTTTAGTTCCAACACTTTATCCATATTCTCATTTGCAACATTTTTTGTTTCAAAAGGATCAAGTAGCGTATTATACAATTCGTAAGTTCCCTCTTCGGGTTTCTTTCCGATGTGTATAAGCTTCCAATCCCCTTTTTTCAATGCAGTACTGCTATTTGATCTCCAGTACATTATTCGGTCTTTTGGAGCAGATTTCCCATTTAATGAAGGCCAGAAACTAATCCCCTCTATATTTAGCTGATCAGCAATCCTGGCACCGGCAAGATAAGCCAGCGTTGGATAAATATCTGCGACATTGATTGATTCATCTATCTTCATATGTTTCAGTTTTCCGGGCCAGGAAAAAACAGCAGGTACCCTTAGCGCACCATCGTACAGAGAACCCTTCCAGTCACGTAAAGGAAGGTTATTGCCCAGTACGTCATGTGGTTTAAATTTTCCACCATATTCCGTTTTTGAGGACCAGTTTTCCTGTCCTCCATTATCACTGATGAACATCACTATTGTATTCTCTTCAATTCCCATTTTTTTGATAGCCTGAAGCACCTTATCAATAGAGTTATCCATATGTCTGACGGATGCTGCAAAATTGCGGCGCGATTCATTGCTTATTGATTGTTTGAAAATATCGGTCCATTCCTTTGGTTCTGAAAGAGGAGAATGTGGAACCGTGTAGGCAACATAGAGAAAAAATGGTTTACCTTTTTCGCGTGGTTGACTTATAAAACGTATAGCCTCTTTTGTGATCAGGTCGGTGGCATGGCCCTCTTCTTCTATTAAAACATCATTTCTATACCACGTTTTATCACCGTTTTTGTACAATTTCGTATACGGATCTATTTGTCCCCGGAGAGATCCATAGGACGAATTGAAACCGTAATGCATCGGACGTCCTTCCGGAACAGCGCCAAGATGCCATTTCCCGGAAATCCCGGTATCGTATCCATTTCGTTTTAAAAGTTCGGCTATTGTTACCGTACCTGTTGGCAGCCCTTGTTCATCGCCCAAGGGAGCCAAAATACCATATCTGGCGGGATATCTGCCGGTCAATAATGATGCACGTGTTGGCGAGCAAACCGAACAAACAAAAAATTTGTTTAACTCGACACCTTCCCGTGCTAGCTTGTCAATAGTTGGAGTTACAATTTCTGAACCATGATACCCCACATCATTCCATCCCAGATCGTCCGCAATAATTACCAGGATATTGGGTTGTTTGTTATCAGAGTTTTTGGTCTCCTGTGAACTTGCTGATACAAGCGATGGAAGCAGAAAAGCGGATAGTCCGAGAGCTGAAAATCCAAAAATACGTTGTCGATAATTTAACATTTTAAATAAAGTTTGTTCTTTCATAGGTGAATAATATTTATTTAAGCATTATAAATTCCAAAGGCTCTCCCAGGCTAACCTATAATTTTAATAAATTGTTTTTTATCAGTTACTGTGTTTTAGAAAATTTTGACGATTGAAGAGTTTCTTTTCCTGCTGAGGGCTTTTCATTACCGAATTGGAATGATATATTCAATTTCGGAACTACCAGAAGAATAAATAATTATATTATTATTTGTTAATTTAATCATTCTCCAGTCATTATGATTATAACCAAATGCACCAGTCATGACTTGTGTGAGTTTGTTCCCATTCGGTAAAATATAGTTATTTATGATATTATCATGATTATGACCAACAAATAATAGGCGTGTTGAAGAGTTCTTCTCAAGAACGCTAAACAGATTATAGCTTTTGCTTTTAGAGGAATATATTGATAACGATTCCGTTAAGATGCTTTTATCAGCAGGTTTACTGTAGGAAAGGGGCTTGTGCATAAAAATTATTTCAACATCTGAGGTCGAAGTTTTTAATTGCGCATCAAGCCATAGAAGCTGGGATTGGTCAATCAGGAAAGGTAGCGTTTCGCCAGTTAATTCTTTAGTCGGATTATAACCGTTATCAAGAAAGATAAAACGAAAAGTAGTTGTATCAATTTTAAAAACCCGACTGTAATATGTGCCATCTTTAAAACAGGGTGCATTCCTCATCCACGCAGCACGAGCCTGTTCAGAATTAAACTGATTATTCGTGTAAGCTAAAACAGGGCTTACAAAATAACTTGCAATGTCATGGTTTCCAAGAGTAAGGAAAACAGGTACATTACTGGCGTCCAGCAAACGGGTGTACTGTTCAATCTGGGTATCCAACATTCCACCCTTTTCAGTTTGAGCCTCGTAATAATCGATATTGTCACCTGTAATAGCTACAAAATCACTTTGATATTTTTTTGGAATTGAGTTTAAAAATTGAGTAAGCGGTTCAGCGTTATTACCAAAATGCTGCCGTTTTTGAATAAAAAAAGGGTGATAACCAGTCAGGTTGCAAACGTGAGGATCCGTAATATGAATGAATGTCAGTGTATCAGGTTCCGCTGAAGTCCCTGCCGCTGTAGCAGTTGCAATTGAAAAAAATGTTACGACCAAGGTTAAAAACAAGTGCATTAATGACAAATAAAAGAACATCGTGCTTTTCATCGGGAAATTTTATAAAGTAAAAATGTAAATTATTTATTTTATGAATCCTAAGGGATTAAACGAAACTTCCATATTTACATAAGGTTTTATAAAAATAGTTTTTTTTTGCATTCTCTTCCATAATTGCTCTAAGTAAGAACAAAATCAAAACAGAAGATCATTCATTTTGATTATGAACTATTTGAAACGGAAATAATGGTTAATCTATTGTTTTCCAGACTATTTTCGATCTTTTATTTTATTGAGTTCCGACCTGAGTTTTTCAACAATCTGGTTATTTTTGGCAGCAACATTTACTTTCTCGCCTATATCTGAGGATAAATTGTACAATTGAACCTGGTTAAGATTTCCAAGTTCAGTGTTTGTCTGAGGATTAATAGCTGCCCCTTTTCCGGGAGCAATAAATTTCCAGGTTCCGTTTTCAATCGAAAGATTGTTGTTTACATTTTGCAGTACCAGATATTCACGACCGTTTCCCCCATTGTTCAACCAGGCATTCAGGTGATTTTCGCTGTCGGGCGCTGCACCGGAAGGGAGTTTAACCTTCAGCATGTCAGCAAATGTAGCCAACATATCAATCTGGCAAAGCAGCTTGTCCGACACACCCGGTTGTACTTTACCCGGCCAGCTTACAATTCCCGGAATCCGTGTTCCTCCTTCGAAACTACTGTATTTTCCGCCTCTGAATACACCCGCAGGTTTATGGTTACCAAGCAGTTCAACTGCCTGATCTTTATAACCGTCGTCGACTACCGGACCATTGTCGCTCGATAAGATGATGATGGTATTTTTCTCAAGCCCCAGTCGTTTAATGGTTTTCATTACCTCTCCAACCGACCAGTCGAATTCAATCAGCGCATCGCCGCGAGGGCCCATACCGCTCATCCCCACGAAACGTGGATTCGGAACACGTGGCACATGTGCATCTTGCGTTGCAAAGTAGAGAAAGAATGGCTTATCCTTACTTTTTTCGATAAATGCAAGCGCCTTTCCTGTTATTACATCTGCAATTTCTTCATCTTTCCAAAGTGCCGATTTACCCCCTTTCATAAATCCAATCCGCGAAATGCCATTCACGATTGACATATCGTGCCCATGGCTCGGATGCATTTTAAGTAACTCCGGATTCAACGCACCTGTCGGCTCTCCTTCAAAATTTTTTTCGTAGCTCACAGATATGGGATCTTTTGGATCCAGATTAACAACATATTCATTTTCTACATATACACAAGGTACCCGATCACCTGTGGCTGCCAGGATAAACGAATAATCAAAACCGATATCCGATGGTCCGGGAGTGATATGACCGTTCCAGTTTTGCGTTCCGGTTTTATTGCCCAGGCCTAAATGCCATTTCCCGATTACACCGGTCTGATATCCGGCATTTTTAAACACATCAGCCAGTGTGTATCTTTCGGGTCTAATGATTGAACCAGCATCACCTGTTGCAATTCCTGTTCCCTTGCGTCGCCATGCATAATCGCCTGTCAGCAGGGCATACCTCGATGGAGTACAAGTTGCTGCTGCACTGTGCATATTGGTAAAGCGCACTCCCTGACTTGCAAGCATGTCAACATTGGGAGTCTTAATCGTTTTTGCACCATTGCAACTTAAATCGCCGTAGCCAATGTCATCGGCATAGATAAACACCACATTGGGTTTTTCAATTTGCTTTTGTGCAAGACTATTTTGAACCAGGCATCCCATCGGAATTGCGGCCAAAAAAGGTAAAAGGTTTGTCATTGTGCTCATTTGTATTGTCATTGCTGATCGTTTAATTTTTCAGTGTTTAATATTCATCAACGTTCCTGGTCTTTCTTTTACATCGCATCATTTTAAAGGTCAATATGGATGGTCCGTGAGTCGTTTACATCAATCGAAGATATGTTCCTAAGCACCTTCCATTGTGAAGTACCCGGTTCTCCGGTTTCAATTTTATATACTCCTCTGGCAAATACTTTTGGCCGGAATGAATTTTCTTTGGCCCGGATAGCATATACCAATTCACCCGTGGCTTCATCGGTAATTTTTACAACAGGTGGAAGAGTTGTACCGGTGATTTCGAGAGTTGGCAGCCATGCCATTGCTTTGCGGGAATAGTTATCTTCCTGGGAAATGCGTATCGGCCATCCTTCATAAGGTTTTGCATCCGGAATGGATGGATCAGTCTGTCGTGGCCAGTTGGCCATCTCAATCTCTCTTGTCTTTTTGTTGAATTTTATAATACCGTAACCGGCTGCCCTGTCGTACAACTTCACGGGAAGGAGGCCTGTAACAACCGGATTTGCAACTGCCAATACCGTCATTTTATTTCCAAAGCCATCGGTAAAATCACCGACATTATTAGGCTGACCCTGTTTACGGTTCTTTCCGGGTGTATCAGGAAACCACCTGCGGGGGAAATAATTGGAAATTGAAGGTGCGCAGATAGCATAAGGAGAATCGCCCCATGTGTCAATCCCATATTTCACAGTGCTGGCAAGATGCTGATCGCCGGCAATATGGAGTGCAAATGCTTTTCTGATTACACGTAATGCATCGTCGCGACCC